>ENA-ORDA01000286-ORDA01000286.1-marine-metagenome-genome-assembly--contig:-NODE-286-length-53426-cov-6.242385_pt1 | contig 53426 bp, 45 predicted proteins | sample MGYA00237778_ERZ508506 | MGnify/ENA primary metagenome ERZ508506 (study PRJEB26177, sample SAMN06267891) | marine metagenome | isolation source: Monterey Bay, California, USA | place: Pacific...
CGCTATTTTAATGCTCCAGGTCAAGCCACCGCCTATAAAATTGGCATGTTAAAAATATTAGAATTGCGGTCACGAGCAATGACGGCGCTTGGAGATAAGTTCGACTACCGTGATTTCCATGATGTCATCCTAGGCAATGGTCCGCTGCCCCTACCTCTCTTGGAATCTCAGGTTGATACCTGGATAGCGAAGCAAAAAGGACTCTGACGGGTGCTAAAGGTTTGCACTGTTCAGTGCCTCTGCAAAGGATTACGCAATGACTGCAGCAGATAAACGAGGAAAAGCAGGAATAGGCTTAAATGGAGGTCCCTTCTGTGTTTCCACTTAACTCATCGTAACTTTTTGATTTGCCCTCTCGTAGATGGGTAATAACAGAAGCGAGTACGCTTTCAAATTCCGCACCGGTATCCAGTATTTCGCTATTTTCGGCGATGATCATTTGAGTGATTTGCCTATGACTAAACTCTCCTACCTTAAGGCCTGCACGGTTGGTAAAGATATAGGTGTTGCTGCTCGGAATAATGGCTACAAGTTTACAAGGGGTCAGGGTGCCTTCCATTACGGGTAAATTGACCCAAGCTTCAACTTTGAGTGAGTCTACTGCGCGGGTTGCTGCTTCAAACTTCTGTTCGGCTTTTTTTCTTATTACCTGAGCGCGTTTGTGTTTTTTCTTTGCAAGTACCTGTTGTTGTTTTAATCGTTGTGCGATGGCTTTCTGGCGTTTTGACAAATATTCTCGAATCAGGTTTTTCTTTTCGTCGCGAGCAACGGTTTGGATTTCTTTTTCTTTCTGGCTATGAATGCTCTGAATAACGGTGTTTAAAAAACGCTCTATCACGCTGCGGCAGTTTGATTTAAGGGTGAGCGGTTGCATGGTGCCTGTCTCAAGGTAGTTCGTCATTTTGGTGTAAGTCACATGCATCACTTTACGTCGATTGTGGTTGGTGAAAAGTATACGCTGCGCATCACTGCGGTTTAGGATGATCTTGATCCGGGCAATTTTTTCCTCAGGTTCCGATTTGTCGTCAAATAAATACCACTGTCCGCTGCGCATTTTGCTGATGCTTTGTCTGGTTTTTTCATTAAGGGCACGTTGGTTATCTGTATGATTTACATCGGTTGGCAAGAGTTCGAAGTCGCAGGGGTCAGAAGGATCACCTGCGAGTATCGCTTCGTATTCTGCTTTGATATCTGCTAAACAGGCTTCAAGTGGTTCAGTATCAAAAGGCATCTTTTTGCAGAATGCCTTGATGCGCCCGGGCAGCTTTGAAATGACCTCCCTCTGTCGCGCTGCGTCGCCCGTTGTACCTTGAAGTGACCAGATCAGCAGATCAGTCAACTTTTTGACGGCCCTCCACGATCTAGAATCAGGCCCCCTGTGGTTGTAGACTTGTTGAAGAAATTCATACCAGGAGCCCTGGAGCAGAAAGATGATAAATAAGGGCAGTTCTCGGTAGGCCATCTTTTCGTTCAGTAGTGCAGCAGAAAAGTAGCGCGCATTTTGACCAGCGATTTTTTCCAGAGTAGATTCGCAAAGTTTTCGCTCCATTTTTTCGAAAACTTGATTTTCCCTCTCGTAAAATCCAGTCAGTTCCTCGAAACACTGATCCAGTGTTATTCGACCGGTGACCAGAGCGCGTACACTGGTTTCGATCTTCTCCATAAACTGAAAACCAAGGATACCGAGATCCTCACTCCAGCCCATGCTTTGCTCGATAAGCAAATCCATTAGGGCCAAAATTGGCTGTTCATCTATGATCGACTTGGCGCCGTTGTTCATAGCCTCGATGACAACTAGCGGCGCTATATCACGAATAAGCGCTTCAATTCTGAAATCTAGATCGGTTTGTCGAAAAATTTCAGTAATGCAATCATCTACATAGCTGATGAGTGTCGCATCGTCTGGGTCTAAGCGTACGCCCGGATGAAATTTCCGAATTTGCGTTGAAATTGGCTCAACGTGTTGATCAGTCGAGAGTGCGTGCAATTTCAGCAGTAATTCCTGCAGAGCTTCTGCTTGAATGTTTCCACGATCGTTTTTCTTATGCGTGTAATGACTTTTGAGTGCGGCGGCAATTTGTTGCTCGCTGAGTCTCTGGACCGAGATGTTCTTTTCCGCCGTCGCTATCTGCGATGCCAATTTTAAGATTTGGGTCGATGGCTTGTGAGAAGCATTGGCTGCCATGTTGGGGTGTCCGGGTGTTGAATCAGAGTTCGGTGAGACTAGACGTTGCATGTTAGCAAGTTTACCCGCGGCATAAACATGATGTAGAACACATTTTTGTTCAGTCAGACATCGCTCAAGTTGATCTTGCCTGCCAGATCAGCTTTCGCCTGAAGAGTTGTGATAATTGCTTTAGGTTGGTGAATTTGACCATTGTTAGTCTAAATGCGGTTAAGCCGTATTTCATAAAAAATGTAATTAATTCAATGATATAGCAGGATTTTGGCAGTGGCGCTGAGTTTGGCATGGATCATGCAAATCAGTTTATGGAAGAGTTTATGTAACAGTTTACGGAATCGTTTACGGAATCGTTTATAGGATAGTTTATAGACAAGCCAAACTGAAATAATGACAGGCAAGAAGTATGCGAAAGACATTTGGTAGTGACAAACAATGGCGTAGGCAGACAGGCGAATTTGATAGACTGAATAACCGGCAATCTGCGAGTGCTAGCCATAGCCAAGGGAAAAAGCTGGTCTATCTGGCGATCTCCGTGCTGATGCTGATGATTGGTCTGGCCGGTATCATCATCCCCATCATTCCGGGTTTGCTGTTTCTTGCGGTGGCACTTTTTTATCTCGGTAAAGTGTTCCCGAGCATAAAATCTTTGAGTGATAGTCACCCTGTTCTTGGCAAAGTTAATGATCGAATCGATCAAATGTCAGAGATAAAAATGTGGGACAGAATTAAGGTGGCAGCCTTAATGAGCGCGGAAGCAGCGACATCTGCTATTTCTGCGATGCTCACTTACGGTGCTGAGAAGCTCAGAAAACATAAACCCCCTACCTACTGAGGTCGTTAGGGTATCGCCATAGCGAAAGGCTGGAAAGAGAGCTTCTTTTTGATCGAAGTTCAACCGGCTCTGAATGATGCCACTATTATTTTTGCTCGGTGAGTTCGCGCAGATTCTGCTCATGGTCGTCTCTATTGATCTGGTAGACATTCAATACCATGAGTGCCAGGAGATAGAAAAATAGTAAGACAGGCACATACAGTAGCGCTAAATCGAACAGCGTCTCATCTGGAATCTCGCCGGGCTTTGCCTGGGTCGGGAATTGTACGTAAGCCAGTATTTGTCCCGCAACGACAACACCAAGACCATTGACTGCTTTTTGTGAAAAGCTGTTGGCCGCAAAAAATATCCCCTCAGATCTCCTGCCGGTTTTTACCTCACTATCCTCTACCACGTCCGCAATCATCGCTGCGATCAAAGCAGCAGAGGTAATAACAAGCGTTACCTCAATCGTATTGAACACAATTAAAGTGTTAAACAATACGTTAATGGCCAGAGAAAAGTCTCCAATCATCAGTATGTAGGGCGCGGCGTTGTTTTCGGGAAACCAACCCAGCATGCGCAATATATAGGGCAGTGGTGCGAGTGCAAATGCCAAGCCGGTAATCGTCATTGCCCCTTTTTTCTTTCCAAGCCATTTTGATATGCGTGGTGCTATGAATAGTGCAATGAGTGCCGAGAGATAATAGGGCAGGTTCATAATACCAATTTGGAAAGTTGTGAATTCCCAAAAGTGCCTAGAAAAGTAAATGCTCAGAGATGTTGAGACGCCTGCCGCTACCGCATACAACAATGCAAAGATGAACAGTGCAAAAAATGAGCGATTGTTTAGCGTCTCTTTAATCTCTAATGTTGTTCTCTTTAAATTGAATGGCGCCATGGGCGGAGGTTGTTTCAAGTTCGGTATATGGCGATGAGTACCTATGGCGCTGGCGTAAATAGAAATAAAGATAATGATTGATGCCGTGAGACCATAATTACTCCATCCTGCTATGTATTCCGTGCCACCTTTTGATTCTGGCAGAAACACAAGGTAGTTCAGCACAGCCATAGTCAAACCGCCCCACCAGCCGAAGAAGTATCGGTAGCTCATCATCTCCGTGCGCTCATCGTAGTCGTCCGTGAGTTCGGCTACCAACGCTGTAGATGGAATTTCATAGAAAGTAATCAGGGTGCGTATGATGACTGCCGTACAGACAAAATAGAGGAATAATCCTGTTTCATCCCAGTCAGGTGGCGACCAAAGGAAGTAATACGCCACCGCGACGGGCAATCCCGCCATATACATAAAGGGGTGTCGTCGGCCCCACTTTGAATGAGTGTTGTCTGAAATGTATCCAACTAACGGATCAGATACGGCATCGAATATCAATGCGATCAAAATGCCAATGGAAACTAGGTCTGCTCGCAGACCGACTATCTGACTGTAGAAAAAAAGCAGCAAGTAGTTAAAGCCGTTGCTTTTCGCGCCATTTGCGACGGCGCCAAATCCGTAATAGAACTTAGTGAAAAAGTCGAGTTTCTGACTTGAAGAGGATGCGCTCATTATTTTTATAGCTACTCGCTAGCGATTTATGGATTTCGAGCCCGGCAATCTATCACGGAATAACGCAAAGAAGCATGCCATTTAGCGCTTTTCTTATTAGACGTATCCCCGCATGATGTTGTCACCCACCGATAGCGCGACTGAAGGAATTTCTCATGCCTACTCATAATTTCAATGCCCTTAATGGTCGGGTCGAAACCATTATTATTCATTCCGCCACGCTGGAGGGGAATCTATTAGGAGATCCCATTGATCGGGAAGTTGCGGTGTATCTACCACCTAATTACGACACCTCAACGAAGGAATATCCGTTACTGGTTGATCTTGTAGGCTATACGGGCAGCGGGCTTTCTCATGCGAGTTGGAAAAGCTTTGGTGAAAGCGTTCCTCAACGCGTAGAGAGGCTTGTAAATGCTGGGGATATGGGAGAGGTGATCATCGCATTGCCGGACTGTTTTACATCGTTGGGCGGTAATCAGTACATCGATTCCCTGGCGATGGGCAACTGGGCGGCCTATCTGACAAATGAAATGCTCCCGACGATAGAAAAGCAATTTCGCGTTAAGCCTGGTGCCGAACATCGGGGTGTTTTTGGTAAATCCAGTGGTGGATACGGCGCAATCGTGCATGGCATGTGCCACGCAAGCCATTGGGGTGCAGTTGCCTGCCATTCCGGCGATATGGCGTTTGATCTGGTTTATCGCAATGATTTTGCGAAGACCATTATGGCGCTCGATGCTGCCGGTGGCAGCATTGAATCGTTTATGTCCGGATTGGCCTCGAACCAGAAAATTTCAGGCGCTGACTTTGAAGCCCTAATGGTGCTGGCGATGGCGGCAACCTATGATCCAGACCCAGCAAGTCCGTATGGAATTCAGCTACCCTTCACAATGGACACCTGTGAAATTGTTCCGGAGCGTTGGCAGGCTTGGCTAAAATGGGATCCGATCCAAATCATTGAGTCTGAGACAGCACAACGGAATCTGCGTTCTCTTAAGGCGGTTTATATTGATTGTGGAACCAAGGATCAGTATGCACTCGCTTTCGGAGCGCGTCAGTTTGTCAGAAAGCTGGAGCAGTTTGGCATTCAGCACTGCTATGCTGAATTCCCGGATAACCACTCAAGCATTGACTATCGAATGGATGAATCTTTGCCATTCCTATATAGGGCCCTCTCTTAATATACGCCTAGCGATGGTGCAAAGCGGTTTTCGGGAGAGCCCTGAGAGCGATTGTTAACCCACGCCATCGACATATTCGATTTCGGGTGCGCCGGCCATAAACGGACCGAGTTTGCCACCGATTGATCTGAAGTGATCGGATTTGCCATGTGCATCAAGGGCTTCCTGATCTGTGTATTGTTCCAGTACGATATATACGTTTTTGTCTTCTCTTGACTGGTGTAACGAATAGAAATTGTTTCCTGGTTCGCTGCTTGCAACTACAGCTTGAAGCTCCAGAAAAGTTGATTCAAATTCAGCGTTCTTTCCTTCTTGAATTTTTAGTTTGGCGATGACTCCAATTGTCATTTATTTCTCCCTTGACGGTTGTTTTGCACTAATGCTTTGCTAGTAAATGTAAATAACCGGACACAATTTAGGCCGGAAATTATTGGACTCACGAACTGTTTAAATGGCTAAATTCGCGGTCGCAATACTATACACCATAGCAAGTCGATATCGTGCTATCGAACGAATTGTAACTGCCCAGAATTTAAAAGGACGTGGAATTGGCGCTTGAATTTGATTTTGAGCAATTCGAAAATCTGGTTGTGATGAGGTTGACCGGTACGCCTACGGCCGATGAGCTCGGCACGGGCTACTCGAAGATATTTGGCGACGAGCGTTTTGTCGAGGGTATGCATTGTATTTGGGACTGCAGCGAAATCGACTTGAAGCGTATACCTATCAGCGAAGTGCGTAGGCTGCCTGCCGTATTACGGCAGTTTGTGGTTCGCAGAGGCTCTGATTGCAAAGCTAATCGTTGGATAAATAATGTCGTATAGCTCACAGCGGGGCGCCTCGCGGTGTACAATGTATTTTTTGTCAGAATAGCGATCTCGCAATGCCGAAAGCCAGTGATCTTAAAAAGGGTGAAGTTGTCGAAATAGACGGTGCCCCGCATATTGTTAAACACCTTGAAGCCAAAAGTCCCTCTTCTCGAGGTGCCTCGACGCTGTATAAAGTGCGGTTCAACAATCTGATTTCCGGACAGAAAAGAGATGAGTCATACAAGGGCGATGATATGATTCGGCCCGCTGATTGCCAGCGAGTTCAGGTTTCATTCTCTTACATCGATGTAGACCAGTATATTTTCATGAACAATGAAGATTACAGCCAGTACGGGTTGAATAGGGAAACACTCGATGGTCAGTTGGAGTACCTCATCGACGGGCTCGAAGGCATTACTGCATTGCTGGTCGACGGTGACATAGCAGCCATCGATCTGCCCCAGTCCGTTGTGATGGTAATCACCGAAACAGCGCCTGGCATTAAGGGTGCATCAGCCAGCGCGAGGACCAAGCCCGCGACAATGTCTACAGGGCTTGTCATTCAGGTGCCCGAATATATCGAGCAGGGCGAATCAGTTAAGGTAAATACCACTAACGCTAAATTTATGTCGAGAGCCTGAGTTGTCATGCCGCTAGGTGTAGCAGATATTCCAGAGGCCGAAATCGAATTTTCTGCAGTTCGCGCCAGTGGGCCGGGCGGTCAAAACGTCAATAAAGTCTCAACAGCAATACACCTTCGGTTTGATATCAACAGGTCCAGTTTGCCCTCCGATTTGAGGGAGCGATTGCTAAAGTTGCGTGATCGCCGTGTATCGGACGCGGGTGTCATCATTATCAAGGCACAAAACAGTAGGAGTCAGGAGAAAAACAAACAAGAGGCCTTGTCTCGATTAAATGATTTGCTTATAAAAGCGCAGGTACAACACAAGACTCGACGGGTTACCAGACCAACCTTCAGTTCTGTGAACAAACGTCTGGACCGTAAAACACGACAGGGCCAGAAAAAGAAACTTCGACGCTCTGTCGATGACTAGGCGTTAGCTATAGCGCGACTCCGTCACTGCATCAGTATCTCCAGACATCACCTGCTCCAACGAGTTTTTTAGATCCATCAAGTAGATATCTGTGACTTCAGCGTGAAAAGGCGAAAGCATTAAATGCAGTGATCGTGGCTCTGTTGTCAAACTCGTAAACCAACCTCGTTTGTACATTTGTTTGTAAATGGCATAAACATTTTCGGTAGGGTGACTGAACGCTACAATGCCGACCTGTGGCGTGCCTAAAATCTCAAACCCTAGCGCTGTTACACCTTCTTCAATCGTTTCGCGTGCATCTGTGACCATCTTCTGCTTGGATTTATACCCTTCAATACCCAGATAGTTCATGACCGCCCAAGCAGCTGATATGGCGCCTCCGGGACGTGTGCCTGACAATGTTGGCGTGATCATTCGACCGCCTGGCCAGCCATCGCAATCAAAGATCATATGGGCCATCAGGTCTTCCGAGCGAAACAACACAGAAGAAGCACCTTTGGCACAATATCCGTACTTGTGCAGGTCTGCAGACATCGAGGAAACGCCATTTACCTCAAAATCAAAGGGCTTGATATCAGCACCGTTCATGCGAACAAACGGGGCAATGTAGCCGCCTACACAGGCGTCAACATGAAGCCATTTATTTTCCCGTTCCGCAATTTGACCAAGCGCTTCTATTGGGTCGATCAAACCGTAGGGAAAGCAGGGAGCCGAGCCCACAATCATCATGGTGTTTGCATCGATTGCTGCAGACATCGCTGCGGGGTCCGCTAGCAAATTGGGTCCGCAGGCTATTCGCCGAAGTTCCAAGTCCATCATTTGTGCCGCCTTGTCGAAAGCCGGGTGTGCCGAGAAGGGCGCGACAATGTTCAGCTTTTGAATAGCGGGCGAAGGATGTTTTGAGCGGTGATAGTCCCGCGCTGCCTTTATCGCCATCGTGATCGAGTCAGTACCACCTGATGTTATAGAGCCGACACCAGTCTCAGGCGCATGGAGCAACGACAAACCCATACCGATGACCTCATCCTCCATTTGTTTGAGAGAAGGAAATGCCGCAGGTCCAAGACCATTTTCCGACATGTAAAGGGTGTAGGCTTCTTTTTGCACGCGTGCGACATCTTCACCTGCATTAAACACATAGACGGCGGTTTTGCCTTCACGCCATTTTGCGTCCCCACTCCCTCTATTGATCATTTCGGTTTTCAATTCTGGCCATGCCTGGCCATGCTTCGGCATGCTTTTCAACATAGTAGTCTCCAAGGGCGGTAACCTAATGAGATCTGGCTACATAGAGAGCGCAGCCAGATGACGTTGTTGATAATACCAGTAAGTGCGGTCGGAAAGTGTGACTTATGTTAGGATTTTGCTATGAGAGTAAAGCTACGATTTGGCATAACTAAAACACAATAATTTGATCGGACCGATAGTGCGAAGGCCGGGACAAAAAGCGCAGGTGTCACGGAAGGCAGTATTGGTCAATTCCTGATGAGTTTCGTTAAGTGCGAATAGTGGTTGCTATAGGTTGCTGCTTCAGCCCATCTTATGGGCTTGGCACGGTTTACTGTGGCTTCAATGCTTTTGGCGGGCGTTACAATCTGGCAGCGGGAATGCTAATGCGTGTACATGCCATCGATGGGCTACGATTGTGTTTTCGTTCGCTCAAAATATTGAAAAGTGTAAGGCGTAAAAATATGAATTTATACAAGGATGTGCGGGAGATATCCACTTGCTGAAATCTCACTCTATTGATACTAACCTCCCAAAATTACCCGAGCAACCTGAAGGAGTTGCATGGCCTACAAGGTCATGGCAAAAAAACAAAATTCGGACTAACGACTCGATAAGGTTTCTAAAGCTGTGTGATGAAATATTTGATCTGAACGAGGCGCAGGGCGTGACGTATGCGCTGGCGATAGTGCAGGGAGGGGAGTTGGTTTATGAACGCTATGGTGCGGGCTCAAGGTCAGGCGTGCTGCAGTATTCATGGTCAATGGGCAAGAGCATCACCCAGGCGCTGGTTGGTATTTTGGTACGGCAGGGAAAGCTTGATATTTATGAACCCGCGCAGGTGCCAGAATGGCAAAATGATGCGCGAAGAGAAATCACTTTAGACCAACTATTGCGCATGTCTTCAGGACTTGAGTTCAATGAAGATTACGTTGATGGCCAAGCATCAGACGTTATCCCTATGCTGCAATATGAAGGTCGTCATGACACGGGGGCATTCGCCGCGAATAAACCGCTTCTGCATAAACCTGGAACTCAGTGGTCCTATTCCAGTGGTACGACAAATATTATCTGCCGGATATTGAAGGAGGTTGTCGGTGACGGCGCGTCAGGTATGCTCCGTTTTATGAACGATGAATTGTTTGAACCTATCGGGATAAAAACGGCTACGCCAAAGTTTGATACTTCAGGCACATTCATCGGTTCATCCTTTTTGTTTGCGACACCGCGTGATTTTGCACGATTTGGTCTGCTCTATTTAAGAGGTGGTACTTGGGATGGAACGGAGATAGTGACACCGGATTGGGTCGACTATGCACGCACCGTGACCTATCTCGATGAGACGCAAGCCTATGGCGCTCAATGGTGGATGAAGCCGGATCAAACCGAGTGGTTTTACAGCAGCGGTTACGATGGGCAGCGTATTCTGTGTGTCCCTGAAAAAGACCTTGTGCTCGTTCGATGCGGGCGCACTCCGGCGGAGGAGATAGACTACGTCTGGGAAAGGTTTAACGGGTTGGTAGATGTACTTTAATTGCAGGGTACCTCCCTGTCAGAGGTATCCTGCTTTTAGCATTTCTGAGCGCTAGTCGTTTTTCACTACTTACCCTGAAAATTACCGGTACGGCGCTCGGCAACGGATGCAACGCCCTCTTTGTGATCCGATGTCCTCTGAAGCCAGTATTGTTCGCTGCCTTCGATATCTGTCGCCGCCTGCACTGCATCTGCTAGACCGGGACGCATTTGCTCCCTGACGGAGATCAGCGCGAGAGGTGCATTCTCTGCAATTTCTCGAGCTAGGCTTGTCGCTGAATCTCTAATGGTTTCAACATCAGAATAAATATCTCCGATGCCCCATTCCATCGCAGTTTCTCCGTTGATCCGTCGCCCAGTGTAAAAAAGTAGGTTGGCTTTTTGGGGACCGACGACTCTTTGGAGTGTGTGGGTTAGACCAAATCCTGGTGTGAAACCGAGTTTCACAAAATTGGCAGTCATCCTGGTATTTTCACAAACAACCCTGAAATCAGCCATCATAGCCAGTCCAAAACCGCCACCAACTGCTGCACCCTGAACGGCTGCGATCACTGGTTTTTTGCAATGAAAAAGTCTCACAGCTTCTGTATAAAGTGGGTTGCGAGTATCAGCTGATTTGGCGCTCAAGACATCGCCTTCCGGTTTTCTGTCGGGGGATGAAAAATTAGCACCTGCACAGAAATGTTTGCCGTTTGAACACAAGACGATCGCCCGACATGCACTGTTTTCATCGAGATCTTCAAAGCATTCGGCAAGGTCTCGGATGAGCGAAAGGTCGAAAAAATTGTTTGGAGGTCGATTGATTTCGCACTGAGCGACAAATCCATCCAGCATTGTGACCGAAACATCTCCGTATTGTTCTTTCATGGTTGTATCCTGATTTTTGAAAACTGGGTTCGACTATAACAAACATTTTCGCCCGTTGTAGAGGGTGCTTGGATTATCGGCCGCTCAGTCTAATGGAAACGGGTTTGACACACTGTTTAATGTTGGCGGTTTTAGCGCAACGACCGTGCATGTGTTTACCTGGCCGATTTTAGTACGATATCCTGCGCTTGCTGAGATGGTGATGCTGAATTTGTCCCCGCACTGCAGGTAAATGAATGTTTTGTCACTCAGTCAAATGATTTAGCCATCAGAAAAACGCCAAATTTCACTCAAGTGTTTGCTCGCGCTTAACGGCCAATGCGTGCGGCTGAGTTGATTGATCGACGTGCAAAAAGTGGCAAAAGTCGGTACTGTTGTTTGTTTTTTATTTGATTGAGGGCAAGCAATGTTTCAGGGGTTAAATTTCGAACCCGTCGTACTACCGGAAACGGCTGACGCGTTACGCAAGGAAGTGCGGGCTTTTCTTGACGAAGAGACCGGTTGGTTTCCTAACTCTGATTTTAATACGGGGGCATCTGCTGAGTTTAGTCAGCGACTCGCAAAAAGAGGGTGGGTTGGCATGACTTGGCCCAAGAAATACGGTGGGAGTGAGCGCTCATTTCTCGAGCGCTATGTGGTGACAGAAGAGCTGCTCGCTGCTGGTGCACCGGTTGCTGCGCATTGGATTGCTGATCGACAGAGCGGCCCGCTGCTATTGAAATTTGGTACCGAAGAACAACGACAACGATTTTTACCACCGATTACCCGTGGCGAAAGTTTTTTCTCTATCGGCATGAGTGAACCAGATACGGGTTCGGATTTAGCCTCTATTCGGACCAGTGCCGTTAAAGTTGACGGCGGTTGGCTAGTTAACGGCAGCAAGATCTGGACAAGTGGGGCACACCTGAATCATTACATGGTCGCGCTCGTTCGGACAGAACCTGCCTCAGAAAACAGGCATGCGGGTATGAGCCAGTTGCTTATCGGTTTTGATGATCCCAATGTGACAGTCCGAGGCATCAAAAATTTGGCGGGAGAAAGTGATTTTAATCAGGTCTTCTTTGACGACGTTTTAGTGCCGGATGATCAAGTGATCGGTGAGCCGGGTAATGGTTGGGTTCAGGTCATAAGCGAATTGGGTTACGAGCGTAGTGGTCCAGAACGATTTCTCTCTTCTTTCCTTGTGATTCAAGAACTACTGAGAGAAGTGGGAAGCAACCCTACGGATGAACAGGCTGCGCTCATTGGAAAATTAGTTGCCGAATTGGTGACGCTGAGAAGAATGTCAATCTCGGTCGCTGGTATGTTGGAAGAAGGCAAAGCGCCAAACACTGAAGCTGCGTTGATCAAGGAGCTAGGTAATACCTTCGAGCGTGTTGTTCCAGAGATTGTCCGTCCGGTTTTACCCCAAGACGCATCGGCAAATTTTTTGGCGACGCTCAACGATGCTATTTTACATGCGCCCTCCTTCACGCTTCGGGGTGGCACGCGGGAGATTCTGAGAGGTGTCATTGCCCGCGGTCTAGGCTTGAGATAAAACCAATTAAATACTGTTGGATGCGTTTCCTACAGGGAGCGCTGGCAGGGAGATATGAAATGAGAGAAGAAACGCGTCTGATCAATGAGACGACTAACAGAATTCTGTCAGACCTTTGTACACCGGGGGTTGTTGATGCAACAGAGTCTGGTCAATTTGCTACTCAACTTTGGCAAACGCTGGATGAAAACGGGTTGATTCTCGCGGGATTACCCGAGCATTTGGGTGGTGCAGGTGGCGAGATGGGAGACTCACTGACTGTTATTCGCTGCGCGGCGAGATTTGCAGCACCAATACCGATAGCGGAAACATTTATTGCCGCATCGTTGGCGAATTTTGTGGGCGCAACCTCATTTTCAGGCGGTGTCGTGACAGTGGCAAACGGCGAATTTGAGTTGTCAGAAAACAACACGTTGACTGGAAAAGCCAACGCTGTTGCTTTTGCTCGGTGGGCTGAACGAATTTACATTCCAGCACAACAGCAAGGAGCAAGCGTACTCTGTGTTGTAGACAGAGATGAAGTCAAGCTAACAGAACAGGTAAGTATTGCTGGTGAACCTAGGGATGCTATAGAAGTTAATCTCGTGATTGACGCTGCTGATATTTACCAGGCGCCGAGTGGGCTTCAGGACTACGCACGTCGCCTAGGCGCAATGACCCGCTCAGTGATGATGTCAGGGGCATTGGAAAGCGCTTTGGAATTAGTCGTGGACTACTCATTAACGAGACAGCAATTTGGACGGTCAATTTCGAAATTTCAGGCCATTCAGCATCAGCTCGCGACAATGGCCGGGGAGGTTGCTGCCAGCATCCGTGCTGCGGATTCTCTTATCCAGCTCCAGCAACCGGTTGAACTGGAAGTTGCATTTGCCAAGTCTCGGGTAGGGCAGGCATGTGGTCCGTGCGCAGAAGTTGCACATCAGGTAATGGGGGCGATCGGGTACACGCTGGAGCATCACCTTAATCACCGAACCAGAAGGTTGTGGTGCTGGCGCGAGGAATACGGCAATGAGCGTCAATGGCAGGAACTGATTGGTCATGAAATGTGTCGCACCGGCGCTGACGAATTGTGGCCTCGGGTCGCAAGCCTCTAGTATCAGTTATTGATGATGGAGGTAGCGTGATGACAGATGAAGAAATGTTATTTGTAATGGCTGAGTTCAGAAAAGGCTACGGCACCGGTGATAAAGAGCGATTGCTTGCAGTAACAACGCAGGATTTTGAATGGCATCAACACAATGGTGGTGAAGGACCAACTGGTCGAGTCATTAAAGGAATAGAGGGCTTGCTTGAGGAGCTTATGTGGAGACAAGCACATTGGCGCGACGTGACCTACGAGAATTTGACCGAGCGGGCGGCAGGCGACGTTATTCTGCAGATGTTTACTACTCGGGGAGTTGATGAAAACGATATCAGCTATCACGTTAATGTTGTCGACGTCTATCCCGTGCGGGAGGGTCTTATCTGCCGCAAAGATACCTATTGGAAAAATATTACTTAATGTCATTGTTACAGCGCCTGATCAAACGTTTAGATCTACAACAGCTTGAAACCGATGTTTATGTAGGTGGTTCCGGCGAAGGGGGTGTGACGGAAAACTCTCGTTTGTTCGGCGGCATGGTAGCTGCTCAGGCGACGATGGCAGCGCAACTGAGTGTGGATGACTTTCCATTACATTCGCTGCATGCCTACTTTTTGAGACCTGGACGGCCGAACGCTGAGATTGTTTTTGACGTCACCCGCGCGAAAGAAGGGAAAAATTTTCGCGCGCGTAATGTGTCGGCGATTCAAAATAATGAAATCATTTTTCAATTGCAGGCTAGCTTTCAGCGCGAGGAGCCGGGGGTTGTTCATCAGGATACTGCACCGGCCCTGGTGGACCCGAAAAGTTTGCCCAATCGAGATCAACTTAGGGGTAGGGAACGCTGGCGAGAGATGCCCATCGATGTGAGGATGGCCACTGAGATTACTGGCAGTGAAAAGCTGCCCCCGAACCAACAGATATATGTGAGGGCAAACGGAGATTTACCAGCCGATCCAAAAATTCATCTGGCCATGGTCGTGTACGCCAGTGATCGGTCTCTGCTGGATACTGCCTGGAGACCTCACGCGGATAAAGGTAAGCAGAGCGGCGCGAGTCTTGATCACAGCATGTGGTTTCATCAGCCACCGATTTTTAACGAATGGCTGCTCTATGATTTACATAGTCCGGCCGCGAGGGCAGGTCGAGGACTTGCCTTTGGTGCGATGTATAACCTCTCTGGTGAACGGGTTGTTTCGATCGCGCAAGAAGGCGTCATGAGGCTTCGTTAGTGATAGTCTGACGCCTCAAAATCCAGTAGCGTGGCGCCGCCCTCGACAAGATCCCCGATTTTGTAAAAGATTTCTCCAACAACGCCATCGACGGGTGCCTGCATGGCATGCTCCATCTTCATGGCTTCCATAATGAGCAATGTGGTGCCTGATGCTACGGTTTGTCCCGGTGAGGCGAGGATGTCGATAATTGTGCCGTTCATGGGAGCGACAAACCCTGCATCCAGATCATCCGTAGCGTCTTCCGAAGCGAACATGGGTTTCGTTTCGATATCAAACGCTGTCTCGCTGGAAAAAATGGATATATTTCCCTGACTCTGAAAAACACAAGCTGTTTGCTGACGACCTTCGATGGTAACTTTTAGTTGATCGCCGGTAAGTTCAGCATCCACATCGATCGTCGTCGCTGGCGTCTTGACTTTGAAACGTCGGTGTTCGGAAGTGCCGATCTCTTCGGCGGTTAAGTCCAGTTCTTCACCCTGATAGATTACGGTTCTTGCGTGTATACGCGATGCATTTAAGCGCCAGTTATCATCGGTACGCCACGGATTCGCAGCATCGGTGCGCGTCGATTCACGAGGGTTTATGGCTGTCGCTTCGCTAAGGACAAGATAGCACATGGTCATCGCCAAAAAGTGGTCCACCTGTGCGTTCTTTTGTTCAAACAAAGTCTCTCGGTGTTGCTCAATGAAACCGGTATGGACCAGTCCCTCGCTGAAGGCTTTACTTGTGCTTAACGATTTCAGAAACTCAATGTTGGTTGTGACACCGCGCACGCGATAGGCGGCGAGAGCATTTGTCAGGCGACGCAATGCAAGCTCACGATCCCGATCCCAGACAATAAGTTTCGCAATCATCGGGTCATAAAACACACCAACGTCATCACCTTCACTCACGCCGCTGTCGACTCTGACATGGTCAGATTCAGTTGGGGTTTGTAACAGTTTCAGAGTGCCGGCAGCTGGCAGGAAATCATTCTCTGGATCTTCAGCGTAGATTCTCGCCTCAAACGCATGTCCCTGTATTTGAAGTTCAGCCTGAGTGAGAGGTAGCGTTTGTCCGTCAGCGACACGCAATTGCCATTCGACGAGATCTTGACCGGTAATCATCTCAGTCACGGGATGTTCAACCTGAAGGCGTGTGTTCATTTCCATAAAGTAAAAAGTGCCATCCGCGGATAACAAAAATTCTACGGTGCCTGCCCCAACATAGTCGATTGCTAATGCTGCCTTGACTGCAGCTTCTCCCATAGCTGCTCGCAGCGCTGGCGTCATACTTGGTGCGGGTGCTTCTTCAATAATTTTTTGATGTCGACGTTGTACACTGCAATCACGCTCAAACAGATAGACACCATTCCCCTGTTCGTCGCAAAACACCTGTACCTCGACGTGTCTGGGATCAAGTAAGTATTTTTCAACCAGCATCACGTCATCGCCGAAGCTTGATAGGGCCTCGCGTTTAGCTGCCGCTAGCCCCTCGTCAAATTCAGCCGCTGAATGAACTTGACGCATGCCTTTGCCGCCACCGCCGGCTGCTGCTTTTAGGAGTACCGGATAGCCAACGGTATCCGCTGCATCCTTCAGCACTTTAATCGCCTGATCAGCGCCATGGTAACCAGATAAGATGGGTACCCCGGCGGATTGCATAATGTTTTTTGCAGCTGATTTTGATCCCATCGCTTCGATTGCGGTAACCGGAGGACCAATAAATGCAATACCAGCAGTCTTACATACGTTGGCAAATTCTGGGTTTTCAGAGAGGAATCCGTATCCCGGGTGAATTGCTTTGGCACCGGTGAGTTTTGCTGCTTCCAGAATACGTGCCTGTTGAAGATAAGAATCCGCCGGTGCAGAACCACCGACATGTACAGCTTCGTCAGCCATTGAAACATGTAGGGCATCGGCATCCGCATCGGAATAGATAGCGACAGTTGCGACACCGAGTTTTTTTGCCGTTCTTATCACTCGGCAGGCAATCTCACCGCGATTGGCAATTAGAATCTTGGTAAACATGGTAGCTCCCTACATTCGGAACACGCCAAAGCGTGTTTCTGCAATGGGTTTGTTTAGTGCTGCGGATAACGACAGAGCGATGACGCGGCGGGTGTCTTGCGGCGTGATAATGCCGTCATCCCATAGTCGCGCAGAGGCGTAATACGCGTGCCCCTCTTCTTCAAAGTTATCAATCACTGGTTGCTTAAACGCGGCTTCCTCTTCTTCCGACCAGGTGTCACCTTTCGTCTCAATCTGGGTACGTCGTACCTGCGCTAACACGCCAGCAGCTTGCTCGCCGCCCATGACCGAGATTCTGGCGTTGGGCCACATAAATAGGAAGTTTGGATCGTAGGCACGACCACACATGCCATAATTACCAGCGCCATATGAGTTGCCGATGATAATCGTAATTTTGGGCACCTTTACACAGGCGACTGCAGTGACCATTTTGGCCCCGTGTTTGGCGATGCCGGTGCTTTCGTATTGTTTACCCACCATGAACCCGGTGATATTTTGAAGGAATAAAAGCGGTATTTTGCGCTGACCGCACAACTCAATAAAGTGCGCGCCCTTTTGCGCCGACTCGCTAAACAGCACGCCGTTATTTGCCACGATACCGACAGGGTAGCCGTGAATTCGCGCGAAACCACAGACGAGTGTTGTGCCATAGCGGGCTTTAAACTCATCGAAATCTGAGGCGTCAACGAGTCGAGCGATAATCTCGCGAACATCAAAAGGTTTCTTGGAATCCCGCGGGATAATGCCATCTAGCTCGGCGGCATCGTACAGCGGTGCCTCCGGTGTCTTAACATCAAGCGTCACCTGTTTGATTCGATTAAAACGGCTAACTCTGTCGCGGGCAATGTTGAGTGCGTGATGATCACTGACAGCATAGTGGTCCGCAACACCCGAATCTCTTGTGTGTACATCGGCCCCACCTAATTCCTCCGCTGTGACTTCTTCTCCGGTAGCCGCTTTAACAAGTGGTGGCCCTGCTAAGAAAATAGTGCCTTGGTCTTTGACGATAATTGACTCGTCTGACATTGCCGGCACGTATGCGCCGCCAGCAGTGCATGAACCCATCACCACCGCAATTTGGGGTATGTTCTCTGCAGACATGTTTGCCTGATTAAAAAAGATTCTCCCAAAGTGGTCTTTGTCAGGAAAAACCTCATCCTGATTCGGCAGATTCGCACCACCGGAATCAACCAGATAGATGCAAGGTAGGTGGTTTTCCCAAGCAATAGTTTGGGCGCGCAGGTGCTTCTTTACTGTTAGAGGATAATAAGTTCCGCCCTTAACTGTGGCATCGTTAGCAACGATAATGCATTCCTGGCCATTAACTACACCGATGCCCGTGACAATACCAGCAGACGGAATAACATCGTCGTAGGTTTTGTGCGCGGCCAACTGAGACAATTCGAGAAAGGGCGTGCCGGGATCAATCAGCGCGTCAATTCTGTCCCTGACGAGAAGTTTTCCTCGACTGATATGACGGGCCTGGTTTTTCTCGCCACCCCCTTCTTTAATCAGTGCCACAACTTGCGTGAGATCGCCGATAAGGTCTGACATATAGGCCTGATTATCGGAAAAGTCCTCAGATCTTGGGTTAACCTTTGAAACAATGATGCTCATTTTCTCTACCTTCTAAAAAGATCGTCTGGTGAGTCTCCGGGTTTTGTCATGCAGACTCTGCAAATAACTCCCGACCAATTAACATTCGGCGAACCTCGGATGTTCCCGCACCGATTTCATAAAGCTTTGCATCTCTTAGCAGACGCCCGGTCGAAAAATCGTTGATGTATCCATTACCACCGAGCGCCTGAATGGCCTGTAGCGCCATTTGGGTTGCCTGTTCGGCCGTATAGAGTATGACTCCCGCGGCATCTTTCCGGCTTTCGAGACCACGGTCACATGCTCTGGCCACGGCGTATAGATAAGCGCGGCTAGCACTAAGTGAGGTGTACATGTCAGCCAATTTGCCCTGCATAAGCTGGAATTCACCGATCGCTTGACCGAATTGCTTACGGTCATGGACGTAGGGCAATACAACATCGATACATGCTTGCATAATGCCTAACGGCCCACCGGAAAGCACCGTACGCTCGTAGTCGAGCCCTGACATCAACACACCGACACCTGCATTTTCTTTGCCCAGAATGTTGGTCGCGGGTACTTCACAATTCTCGAACACGAGTTCACAGGTGTTAGAGCCTCGCATTCCCAGTTTGTCGAGCTTGGATGCCCGTGAGAATCCCGGGGAATCTCGTTCGACAATAAAAGCGGTGATACCCCTAGAACTCTGTTCCGGATCTGTTTTTGCGTAAATGATATAGGTGTTAGCGTCCGGTCCGTTTGTAATCCACATCTTGGTGCCGTTCAGGACAAAGACATCGCCATGTTTCTCAGCCTTGAGCGTCATGCTCACTACATCAGACCCTGCACCTGGCTCGGACATGGCGAGCGCTCCGATGTGCTCCCCTGAACATAATTTCGGTAAATAGTTACTGCGTTGTTCATCTGTACCGTTCTTCGATATTTGGTTGACGCAGAGATTCGAATGCGCCCCGTAGGATAGTCCGACGGAGGCGGAAGCGCGGCTAATTTCCTCCATGGCGATGACATGCGCCAGATAGCCCATATTGCTACCGCCAAACTCTTCGCTGACGGTAATACCCAGCACGCCAAGTTCTCCCATCTTTTGCCAAAGGTCCATTGGAAATTCGTTGTTTTTATCAATTGCATTCGCCCTGGGGGCGATCTCTGCTTCGCTAAAACGACGCACGGTTTCCCTTAGCATGTCGATATCTTCGCCAAGGTTGTGGTCGAGCATGGCGTAGGATGTGCTCATTATCTCCTCCTATTTATTCTTTGTGACAAGTTATTAAGTGCTTCACGCGTTCGATAACGCTTCATTGCAGTTCTTTTCCCAAAGCATGAGATCCTCAAACATGGCATCGAGGTCTTCCTGCTGGCGGACGAGCTGAGTTTTTTTTTCCTCAATTTTCGCGAGCAGTGCTTTTAGCTGTTGTTGATTGTTTGTGCTTGGGTTGTACATGGCGATGATTTCACTACTCTCTTGGAGGTCTAGCCCCAGACGTTTACCCCGTAATATGAGTTTGAGCCTAGTACGGTCACCCGCATTGTAGATTCGGAGCTGGCCCTGCCTGTGAGGAGACAGCATCCCTTTCTCCTCATAGAAACGAAGTGTGCGTGTAGTGATGTCGAATTCTTCGGCCAGGTCGCGGATGGTATAAGTTGGCATCGGGGTACGCATGAGTGTTGTAGTACTCAAAGAGTAACGTTTACGTTAACGTAAAGCAACAATCGGTTTTTTAGGGCGTATCGAGTTTTCACAGATACTGACTGCCGTTTCGATTAATTAGTTTTAGCTGATATTGGCCCGGGAGCGACTAGCTTTGCTTGACGCCAACCACGCAGCGCGTTAACCAAAAAAAGAGCATCAACACTCGAGAGCTCTTCCACAGATAGAGAGCGCACCCCTATTTCTCCGTTGGCTATCAGCGATTCTCTCAACGTACCCGGCAACAACCCATCACTGACAGGCGGGGTAAATAATTCTCCCTGCCACTCGAACACAATATTTGCGATTGCTGATTCCGTCACAAATCCTTTGTGGTTATGTAGCAGTGCTTCAGTGCCTACAGGTACCGATGCGGAAGCGGTATTGTATATCTCGCGCTTGGTTGTTTTGTGGTAGAGCAGGACATTGTCGGCCGAGACGGCTTCTTTCGACAGAGCGACTTTTTGAGGCTGCTCGTATTCAAACAGCGGTTCGCAATCCAACTGCAGCTTTCCCTTTCTAGTAAGCTGAAGGCGGATCCGATGGGGTAGGCTGGGTAGGCCCGTCGTCGCCTCGATGAGTTTTTCTTCGAGGACCGGGATATCGATTTTAAAAGCAAAATACGCCGCGCTGTTTGAGAGTCGTTTGAGGTGACGACTTTTCAGATATATGCCCTCGCCGGGTGTCCAGCGCATGGTCTCCAGCAATAGGAATTCCGGGTCAACCTTGCGAAGAATCTGTGTTTTTGCTTGTAATTCTAAATATTCATCTTCGGCATCAGAATCCCAGACGATACCACCACCGGCGCCGTAATGACTGGTGCAAGTGCGTTTGTCTGTCCACGCCGTTCTGATGGCGATATTGAAGAGCGCCTGTCTTTCGGGTGCAATTAACCCTATGACTCCGGTATAGATTTCGCGGGGCGTGGACTCAAGGGCGTTAATAAATCGCATGCTGGCGTGTTTTGGCGCACCGGTAATTGACGCGCCAGGAAATAAAGCAGCAAATATTTCCGAGGTAGTTGAATTTGTTTGAGCCGAAACCGTTGAGGTCATCTGCCAAACTGTTGGATGACGCTCTACATTGAAAAGCTGTGATGTGGTCACTGAATTAGCATCAGCCACTCGACTGAGGTCGTTTCGGACCATATCGGTAATCATGAGATTTTCAGCCTGGTTCTTTTTAGAAGAACGTAGCCAGTCTGCTTGTTCCATATCATCCAGATAAGAAAGTCCGCGGGTCGCGGTACCTTTCATTGGTTTGCAGATAATTTCACGACCGTCGCGCTGAAAAAACAATTCCGGTGAAGCAGAGAGGATACTAAAATCTCTACCATCCAGAAACGCACCGTAAGTTGCTTGTTCAGCAATTCGCCCAAACGTGTCAATGTTTAGCGCGCTATCTAGTGCGAGTCTTGACGTATAATTCACCTGATAAATATCACCTGCTTCGATATGAGTTTTCAGGGTCGATATATGTGCTTTGTACGCTTTGATATTGCTATTTAATTGCCAGTCACCAAGGGGTATTTCTGGCTGTTTTGGCAACTCATCCAAGCGGGTTCGTTTGTCGAAAAGCCCAAAGCACAAAAGAGGTAATTGCGCAGCTGCATGAGTGACGAGTTGCGTATCGAAAGCAGAAGCTGCCTCGTAGCTCAAAAATCCTGCAGCAAAATACCCATCCTGTGCCACCAGTCGCTCTATTTTTGTGAGTAGCGGTACAACATCGTCAACTTGTGTGGTGTGAATAACATGAACAGGGTCCGTGTATTCGAACCAACAGCTTTGTTCAGGATCTTTGAGAATGACACGCGAAAGTATTTGTTGTTCATTCATCCTTAAGTTGAATATCCAAGAGATGTTTTGAGTTTTCACCGGGTATTTCACGAACTAGGCGTGGCAGAAGATACCCAGGCAGGTGTGCTTGCATCTTGCCGTAAATTATTTTGGCCTCTTCATCATTGACGTGAAAGTGTGAGGTGCCTGCGACACGGTCAGGCATATGCAAATAGTAAGGTTGGACGCTTTGATCGTAGAGCTTCTCGGCCAGTGATATCAGCACAGGAGCTGAGTCATTGACATCTCGAAGTAAGACGGACTGGTTTAACAACAAAGCACTCGCTTGTTTTAAGTCGTTGAGAGCCCTTGCCGTCTGATTATCAAGCTCGTTTGGATGGTTAGCGTGTATCACAAGTGCTGTCTTTAGCGTTGTTTTTTTCAGTAATGATAATAGTTGAGGTGTGATTCGCTCCGGAAGCACTACCGGAATCCGACTATGGATACGTAGTCTTTTGAGATGAGGTATCGCCTCAAATTTTTCGATGAGTGTTGCCAGCGCATGATCATCAAGTAGTAACGGATCGCCGCCGGACAGAATGATTTCGGAAATGCTTGAATCTGCTGATATTGCGGCAAGGGCTTGCGTGTGTTTTTGGTCCCTGTGTTCTGCGTAAGGGAAGTGTCTTCGAAAGCAGTAGCGGCAGTTAATCGCACAACCGCTGGTGGTGATCAACAGCGCTCTACCATGATACTTTTTTATCAGCGCGGGGGCAGGGTTAACGCCTGTTCCTGTTTGCGTCTCCGCGAGTGGATCTTTGATGAAACCTGGCGCGTCGACAAGTTCGGCCGGTATCGCAAGCACTTGACGCAACAGCGGGTCCCCAGGGTCGCCATACTTCATGCGTGACGCGAATCCTCTCGGCACCAGCACAGGAAAATCCGGCTGTTGAAGCACTTCGGGTAGCAGCATGGGAGACGTGACACCCACAAATTCAAGCAGCGCCTTGCTGCTACGAATAGCGTGACGCAATGCAGCACGGTAGGGTTCGTTTTCACTGGAAGAATGGGGGAGCAAAGGCATTCAGGTCGTTTTTGCAGGTAAGGGTTACGAGAGGCGGTATTGTAGCAGTGAAATCAACTTCGTCTGAGTCTTCAGTTGCTTTCTCCCTCTTTTCGTATGACCGGCTCCGAAGTTCGTAGTGCATAAAGAACACGTCCTTTTGCGCAAATCACTCCCTTGTCACTTTTGATCTCTACTTCAATGGTACAGAGCTGGCGACCCCGTTTGATAACCCGCGCCTCAGCGTCTATCCATTCACCGTGCGCCTGCCGCAAATAGGTAACCTGTAAATCAGCGGTGCCCGCGGGCTCGCTGCCTTCCCTCAAGTTGCTAAACACCGCTGGCACAGCAGCCATGTCGACCATGGTTGAAATCACCCCGCCATTGACGCTGCCACCAATACCCGTGGGGGTTGTGTCTTTGATAACGAGTCGAAGCCTTGCAAAATCGTCACGTGTGTCGATGAGCGTGAGTCCGAGGTATTGATGAAAGGGGTTTTTATCAAAGTTGGCGAAAAAGTTTGTGTCTGCAGGCATATATCTCTTCTTGTGATCTATCTTAGGGCTTAGGGTGCACCAGTGGCTAAAAATACAATATCCAAAATTGTGATCTACTGAACCGCCCCCAATCCTAGAGTATATCGTGATCCGCATTGCCATTCATTGTTCCTTGCGCTAACTGGAAGCTGGCGCCGGACCGTAATCATGTTTCTAGCTGGCATAGATAGTGGTTCGATGACCCACTGCAGCGATAATCAGGAGGAATCCTGTGATAGAAAAATCCCAATTATCGACCGGCGAACGGTATGGTTATTCGCTCTATCACCTCTCTCCAATGATTGATACGGAGATCCGAGGAATCAATCAAGGTGATAAATTAGCAGACGAAGTCATCGTCTGGTCGTCAGACCTGCTTGTAGATCGGAAAGGCATATTTTTTCGTGATCAGACAATTTCGGTCAAACAGCATGTTGAGTTTGCTCGGAGATTTAGCGATATCGAGATACACCCATTCACAAACAATGATGATATGTATCCGGAAGTCATTCGCCTTGATAATGACAAGGCTCGTCCGCCCAGAATTAATCAATGGCACTCCGACGTCACCTAGCGTCAGAACCCTTCGCATGGTTCTATCTTGCATGGGATGGCTTGCATGGATAACACTCCAGTGTTGCAAGGGGCAGGGCTGAAAAAGCAATACCGCCGCCGCGCTATTGTTGCTGGTCACGATGTTTGAGCCTGTTTGAATAAGCTTGCAACTTTAATTCATACAAAGCGCGTGCTTGCTCGTTTTGAGTATTATTCATTGCAAGTTCAAGCTGGATCTTACTTTCTGCATCTTGACCCAGATGGGAATATGCGCGGGCGAGTTGATAGTGTAATTCGTGCATGTAAGGTGCGCGTTTAATTGCCCGCCGATAATAGTTAACTGCATCCCTGTATTGGCCTGTTTCAAGCGCTAAGAACGCCAGTCTTTGCCAACGATATGGACTTGGGTCATCAAGCTGTTGAAGTTTGGTTTCGATAAGCTTGGCTTCGTCAAGTCGATGTTGCTCTACGAGCAAAAGTTGATAATTTTTCATTAGCGTCAAAGGCGTTGGAAGCGAGGCGATGCCATACTGATAAACTTCTTCTGCTTTACTGATTTCACCAATCTTCTTATAGATAACAGCCAGCATATTAAATGCTGATGCGCTGAAATTATTAAGTGCGAGTGCTTCTATTACTAACCAATACGCCAGATTGAAATTTGCCGACTCGATAGCATCGGCTGCTTTATTGAGATAGTACATAGAGACATATTTTGGTTCGCTCAGATTACCAACAAAACGGCTCGTTTCATTAGGGAAGTAGTCCACGATGATGCCTGGCTTTAGGAAATATACGATGTTTTTTGCAGGTGCTGCATTTTTTCTAAGCAACTTTGTCCTGACATGGACGCCCTTGATAATGACATTTTCCCCTTGCTCAAAAACAGGGGCGTCATCCATCAGTTGGTATTCAATTTTGATGTTAGCGTGATTGGCGAGTGCAGTTGTGAGCATCGCCAGGGACATACAATTTCCCTGTTGCTGTTCCAAAGCTTCCGAGGCGGTGAGCGTTTCACCGAGATAAGAGAACTCAGGTGTACTTTGTTCCAAGTAATTGTATAGCCTTCGATTAGGTAAATGCTTTCTGTTTCTGGGGGCGTTAAAGTATTCGTCGAACGCGCGATATTGCGCTGACGTCAAATCGTGAAGTGAATGCGGCGAGATGATTTCCGGCCGTGTACCAAATAATTCGTCAGCGGTGTAGTCAAATGCTGGTTTTGCCGGTGAATCTGACTCGATGGGTGTGTTCACGGCGCAGCTTGCTAGCAAGCCTAAAAGCAAGATAAAAAACATAATTCTGCAGGGCATCGATACTGCCTCCGGTGTGCGCGCAGGGTACCTAAAATTTTGATTATCCATATATTTTTTTCGAGTAAAACTCTTCAGTTGATCGAGATATGTTTTGCCATCAAAAAAGTGTGTTCTGTCAATGCAATTTACATTGATTTGCTTGACCGACTCAGTCATATTCAGACCATATTCTCTAAGTTGGATATATCGTGAACAGAACATTTTGGTTGTTCTTTATCATTTTTACGTCTGGGCCAGCGATCGGTTCTGAAACTGAAAACTGTCCCTACTACGAAGAAGAGACAAAAAACGTCTATTGGGGTGATTTGCATGTTCACTCTGCCTATTCGCTGGATGCATGGGGTTATGGCACCATGCGAACGCCCGCAGAGGCCTATGCATTTGCACGAGGAACGCCAATCAAACTTGCCGGGTCGATACCGGTGCAACTTGACCGCCCCTTGGATTTTATGTCAGTAACTGATCACGCTGAGTGGTTTGATCTTTTGTATATCTGCACTGACCCTGAGTGGAGCGATGAGCCGTATTGCAACATCATGACAGAAAATAATAATGCCTTGGAAGGCCGCAAGGTGTTTGTAGAGTACGTACTCCCGACGATAACAGAGGCCGTTCCTGCGCCAACGCCGCTGTGTGCAAAAAATGCTGAGCATTGCAAAACCGCGCAGCAACTTCAGTGGCAGAGAATTCAACATCAAACGAACCAAGCCAACGATCCATGTAGATTCACCTCTTTCATTGGCTTTGAATGGTCAGCAACACCAGACTACAGTCACAATCATCGCAACGTGATATTTGCGAATGACAAGGTCAGTCACGAAGCGATCGACTATATGCGATTCGAGACGCCTGAAAAACTGTGGCGCGAACTGGACAAGCAATGTAAGGCTGAGGATGGGTGTGAGGCGATTGCGATACCGCACAATTCGAATATGGGTGATGGTAAAAGCTTTGATGTCGAAATTGAATCTGATGTTGCCCTTTCGCTGAGAGCCAAATATGAAACCCTGATTGAGATTCATCAGGAAAAAGGTAACAGTGAATGTCTGCCCGCGTTTGGTACCACGGATGAGGACTGTAATTTTGAGCGCTCTCTTACAAAGAGTTCCGTGCCTGCCACACGTGAAAGCTATAGCCCGCAAGAATGGGAAAAGATGCGCCGTGGATACGTCAGAGGATTGCTATTGAGGGGACTGTTGGCTTACGACAAGTCCGGGACCCAGAAACAGAACCCGCTCCAGATGGGGGTTATCGGTTCTACTGACGGGCATGCCGGGACGCCTGGATTTGTTGAGGAGAGCCAGTGGATGGGCTCTGTGTTTGGTCTTGGCAATCTCGACAGGACTATGACCCGTGTCAATTGGAATCCAGGCGGACTCGCCGCGGTCCGTGCGGAACAAAACACCAGAGCGAGCCTTTTTGCTGCAATGAAAAGACGTGAGGTTTATGCCACGAGCGGGCCGAGAATCACGATGAACTTTACCGCATCAGCGGCCCCTCTGGCCTGCGATTCGAAAACGCCAGCAGGGAAAATAATTTCAATGGGCGGAGAGTTTTCCAGAACATCCAAGGCGCCGCATTTTCGAATCGATGCGTTATATGACCGCACACCCATTCAGTCAATTGAAATCGTAAAAGGTGAGCTGGTGAACGGTCGTCTCGAAGAGTCTTTGATTGAAGTCTGGCGTTCCAATTCTGGATCATTGAATGTTTGTGCAACCTGGGAGGATTTATCGTTTAATCAGGCCTCACCGGCATTTTGGTATGCGCGAGTGATAGAGGCACCATCTCCACGCTGGTCAGCCTACCACTGCAAGGAAGCCGGTCGCTGTGATGAATTCCCTGAAGCGCAACGTACTGTCCAGGAGCGGGCCTGGGCATCACCCATCTGGTACTTACCCTAAAACAGGTAGTAATAGGTTTCTATTGCAGAGGAGCAAAAAATTGGTTGATTCAGCAACAAACGATCCGGTTGATGTATTAATTATTGGGGCAGGGGCGTCAGGTGCCGCGGTAGCATGGAGCCTAGCCGACACGAAGATGCGAATTGTCTGCCTCGAGCAGGGCGACTGGACCAACTCGGCCGAATACCCCACAACGGGAAAGAACTGGGAAGTACTACAACACGGTGCCTATAGCATTAATCCTAATGTCAGGGCCCGAGCGACTGACTATCCGATTAACAACAATGATTCTCCGATTGATGTTGTGAATTTTAACGGCGTGGGCGGGGGTACTATCATGTATGCGGCTCACTTTCCTCGTTTGCACCCTTCTGATTTTAAGGTGAGAAGTCTCGATGGCGTTGCGGACGACTGGCCGATTAGTTACGACACGCTAGACAGCTATTTCACACAGAATGATAGAATGATGGGCGTGTCTGGGCTCGCAGGTGACCCGATGTATCCGCCGAAGCAACCGCCGCTGCCGCCGATCCCTATGGGATTGGTGGGTGATAAAATTGCCAGCGGCTATGACAAGCTTGGTTGGCACTGGTGGCCATCTGATAGCGCAATTATCTCGCAACAGTACGAAGGACGAGACAAGTGTCTTAACCTCGGGCCTTGCATGTCGGGCTGCTCCCAGGGCGCTAAAAGTAGTGTGGATATCACCTATTGGCCCGAAGCGCTGCGCCAGGGTGTAGAGCTTCGAACGAGGTGCAGGGTTCGCGAGGTGACCGTTTCAGACGAGGGTATGGCTAACGGCGTTATTTACTACAATGAAGCCGGAGAAGAATGTTTTCAGGCAGCCGAGGTTGTGGTGATGGCCTGTAACGGCGTTGGTACACCAAGAATCTTGCTGAATTCGGTATCAGAACACTTCCCTGATGGGCTTGCTAATAGCAGTGGTTTAGTTGGCAAAAACCTGATGTTTCATCCCGTTGGATATGTTCAGGGGGTGTTTGATGAACAACTAGATAGTCATCGGGGGCCGACGGGTTGTTGTATTCTCAGCAAGGAGTTCTATGAGACTGACCTAGATCGGGGCTTTGTGCGTGGTTATAACATGCAGATCAGTCGAGGTTCAGGCCCATTTAATACTGCTATTCAGGGTTACCACTCGGGCAGAATTCCTTGGGGCGCTGATCATCACAAAGCATTTCAATCCATGTTTGATCATACGGCGGGGGTTGCTGTTCTGTGCGAGGATCTGCCTGAGTTACACAATACCGTGACGCTTGACCCAGACTTAAAAGACTCCGATGGTATTCCAGCAGCAAAAATAAATTATACGCTCAGTGAAAACTCACAGAAAATGTTAGCACACGGGCTTGCTCGCGCAGAAGAGGTGATGGAAGCTGCGGGCGCAAAGGAAATCGTGAACAACGGCATGATACGTTCCGCGGGATGGCACTTGCTGGGTACAGCGAGAATGGGAGAGGATCCAAAAACTTCAGTGGTTAATCACTGGGGGCGTAGCCACGACGTAAAAAACCTGTTCATTGTTGATGGCAGTATTTTTGTGACGTCGGGCGGCGTGAACCCTACCAGTACAATTCAGGCGTTGGCACTTTATATTGCCGATACGATGAAAAAGAATCTGGCTAACTTGTTTGATTAAGGGGTGTACGTATGAATGATTCAACGAAAGATAGTAATGTGATTACGTCTGATCAACCTTTAACATCTGAGCAAGCGGCACTGCTTTCAAGTTTGCTTGACGTCATCATACCCGCGAGTGACGATGGCGTGATGCCCGGCGCTGGCGAGCTTGATTTGGTCTCATACCTACGTGAGCAAACGCCGGAAGTCGTCGCCGCTATCAGACAGGCAAGCAGTTTTTTTGAGTTCGACTTCCCTTCGAAGTCTGCGACAGAACGTCAGCAATTGGTCGTTGAATTCAGTGTGGCAGAGCCGGAAATATTCAATACGCTGCTATTTCAAAGCTACGCGTGTTACTACCAGAATGATCGTGTCCTGACTGGACTTGGACTGGCAGCGGGGCCACCTTTTCCTCGTGGTAACAGTGTTGATTCGGGTGACCTGACCACTCTTGATAAGGTTGTCCAAAATGCCAAAGGTTATCGGCGGGTTTGAGTCAGGCGCGGGTAACGCTTGTTCGCAACGGCAGCCGAAGGAAAATAGCTCAGTGAGTACTGCGGTCTCACAATGTGGACCGCATCTCAGATATGTCTATCCGCCGGTTATGCGCCTGGGCGATTCAAGACTTCCGCGAAATAGACGTTTTGACCCGTGCAGGTAGCATACGAAGTTTGGTAAGACTCGCGCTGTCGCCATCCATCATTATTAGCATAGTTATTCATATAAGCATTCAGACCTGCGTTGTCGCTAAAACTCAGCATGTGCATATATTCGCCGGGAGCATTCCGCATACCGAGCCCCGTATACATAATGCTCCAGGCTTTTACGGGGGAATCTGGCGAGCGGTTTGCGAGCATGCCGTCGTGTTTCTCCTGCAGATGATCATAGCTTACGCCCGGCAAGCGCGAACACCAATCCATAGTAATAATACGCGTGTCTTTCGCTGTAATAGTCTCGTCAGCGAAAAGCGTGAAGATGGGATTGAGACTTACGCTGCAGTCAGCAATAGACTGCCAATCTTCGTTGAGCGCTTGGCCTTCTTTGGTGGTTTGCCATTTGTCCCATGCTTCGCCGCTGACTTCAAACGGGGCAGCAAGCAGCTCTATCCACTCGTAACCGCTTTGATTATTTGGTTGCGAGTGGTACATAGGCGTTAGACGCAAAGCAAATGTTTCAACACCTTGCTTTTTGGACCAATCAACATACGCATCAAAATTAGCTTTGTAGTCCTTCATTTTTTTGCCCGGCTTCAACGAGCACAATTGCATTTGTAAGGAATTGCCTTGACTAAGATCCAAACCAGCCACGCGTTTGGTTACCTGATCGTCTGCGACGACCGAACCGGAAAACAATAAAAATGCACTCATAAGATATTTCAAAAACATTTTGTACCCTCATCCCAATGGTTTAAAAGTTCGATTTATACCATGCGCTAGTAAGCGGGCAATATTAGTTCGATTTTGGTCGAGAAGGGGGTAGGTGATGTTAGGAATCGAGTTATCAAGTATAAATAGAATCAACGGTCCTCTGTTTTGAGCGTCTATCTATCTGAATTTCTTCAGCGATTTTTTTTGAAATTGCAGAAATATTGAGCACTACTAGGGATCTGGACGCAGCGGGTGTTGCTGGGCGTCCTATTAAGATAGTAGTTTGATCGAATAAACCTAGTGGTGAGTGCGCGGGGAACTTTTGTGCAGCGCGTCAGACTGATCAAAACCTAAATGCAGCCGCGCCCAGAGATAGCCAGTGCCATCGCCTTACAGCCAAGGCTCGGCAGTAAGGCAGGCACTAAAATACTCAGCCGATAAAATCAGATTGCGCCGAGAATTTTGCTGATATTCTTTCGAAATTTTTCGCCAAAGGGCGGACGTGCGCCAATGATAGGCAACACATCGATCATCGTTTGGCTGTAAATCGCGCGCGCGTGACTCATGTGTCTAAATCCTTCCGGACCGTGATACGCGCCCATACCAGAGGCACCAATACCGCCAAATGGTAGATCCTCTTGTACGTATTGAAGCGTAATGTCATTGATACAAACGCCACCACTTTGCACGTGATTGAGTAAGTACTCTTGCTCACTTTTATCTTTGCCAAAGTAGTACATGGCGAGAGGGGTTCGGCGAGGCTCAATCATATCCGGAACCTCAGAGATGTCAGTGTAGGTCATGACCGGAAGAACAGGGCCAAAAATTTCTTCGTGCATGACCTGCATGTCTTCGTTGACGTTCTGGAGTATGTGTAAAGGCATGCGACGATTGTCTTTGGAGGCGCGAGTCTTATCAGCACCCACGATCGTCAGTTTCGCGCCCTTAGCAACGGCATCATCAATGTAGTTCTGCAACCTCGCAAAGTGTCTTTCGTTGAATACACCTGCGTAATCCGCATTCTCGGTGATGTTAGGGTACATTGCTTGCGTCTCGTCTACTACCCTTGCAATAAGTTGCTCTTCCAGCTCCTTCGGCACGAGAACGTAGTCTGGCGACAGGCATAGTTGACCGCCATTCAAAAGCTTACTGAAGGTCAGGCGCGTGCCGGCGAGATCAAGCTTCGCGCTGCGTCCGATAACGACAGGTGACTTGCCGCCAAGTTCTAGCGTGACGGGAACGAGGTTTTTTGATGCGGATTGCATCACTTGCGCACCGACGCGAGTGGACCCGGTAAACAGAAGGTGATCGAACGGTAGCTCCGCAAATCTTTGACCGATATCTGCGCCACCGGTGACGACTGCGACTTCATCTTCTGAGAAATATTTGGGGACAACTTCGGCAAACAATGCGGCCGTTTCGGGAACGAACTCTGAAGGTTTCAGTAATGCGCGGTTGCCGGCAGCAAGCGCACTGGTTAAAGGTGCAACCGTTAAGCCAAAGGGTAAGTTCCAGGGAGAAATGATGCCAACAACGCCCTTTGGAAAGTGCCTGACTTGGCTCTTTCCTCCCAGAAGGTTCATGGGTTTGTTGGTGCCTCGTTTCTCGGGCTTCATCCATGCTTTTAAATGTTTTATTGAATAGTCGATTGCTTCGACCTTTGACGCAAACTCTGAGAACAGACTGAACTCATAGGATCGTGCACCACCAAATTCCCGTTTGGTCGTTTCAGCGAACTCGCTCTTGTTTTCCACAATCAGCGCCTTGAGTCTTTTTAGGCGATCAATCCGTGTGGCATAGGTGACCTCGCCCTCAGCACGGAACTTGCTTCTCTGTAGTTCAATTAGTGCTGTCAGGTTCTGAGTTTCTAATTCAATGACGTTGTCGTGTTCTGCTGTGCTCATAATTTCTCTCCTAGGTTTGTTCTGCGTTATTTCTATTGAGTGGTTCGCCTAAGCGTCTGATTCGATTAGATTGTGGATGCGGCTTCCGCGCGTATGCCCTCTATAATTCGAACGGCATTTTTAACGAAGAGAGGCTCAGACGAAAAACTGGCAATAAGTTCCTGCACATCTTCAGGCAGCGCCTCGTTATCAAGTGATGGACCTTGGTCAGCTCGAGTCGCACCTATCAGGAGGACACCCATTGTTTTTACTACCTCGCTTGCCTGCGCTTTACTCAGATTCAGTGAAGTTGACGTAGGTGCTGCAACAGCCTCCACTTGGCTTATGAACACGCGTTTCGATCTGATTAGCCGAGGAATCTCAACATTGTGTTCAATGATATGTTCAAGTCTGATGAGTAACGGCAAGAATGCCCCGTCGGATATGGCTGTACGATATAGCATTTGCGCATACGCCTTGCTCGTCATGGAATCCGATAAGCAACCGATGAAAACCTGGCTCCATCGAATCAGGCTTTGCTCATAAAGGGTCAGGAATAGCTCTTCCCTTGTTTTGAAGTGAAGGTAGAGGGTGCCCTTGACGACCCCGGCTCGTTTGGCCAGTTTAGCCATAGAACATGCCTCGTAGCCGACCTCAAGGAAGTAGGTTTCGGCTGCCTCTAGTAACGCGCGCCGCCGTTTCTCCTTTTGTTCCGGGCTTCTTGCCCTCTGATTAAACACAGCGACCGAATTCATAAGCGTCTCCACAATAGTTTTAATCGATTGGTGGATCAGGGATTGTCTGGTATCGAGCAATAACTGCCCATTGGTCATTTATATAACTGACCGCCGGATATTTCAAGTCATTTGTATCACCTGACTCACTTTTCGACATTCAAGGAGGTCTCACTGTTGAACCTAAATCCCTCGAGAGCGATAGCACTAAACACATTGTTTTAAGTCCAATGGCATGTAGGCAAAAATGAATAGGGCGCAAGCTTCGCGTTTCTGATGATCCTGGTTAGTTTAGCGGCACATCGCATAGACGTGCGCTATCTAGGTTTAGAGATCTGTTTGGGTTGTCTCATTAATATGATTTTCAATTGGCTGGAAGGCCCTGTGAACACGCTTTGTGTTGGCTAGCCTAATACCTAGCGGGGTGCATCAGTCGATATGGTAGGTTTTTTTCCTTGTTGCTTTATCTCGATGGCGATACGCTTCCCGACAGGGTAAAGGAAGCGCCGACGTATGAGTCAAGTGAATTCGAAAACCTTAGCACCAGAGCAGTATAGTGAAATCCAAGCCGATGCCATTCGCTTCAGGGATGTTATTGAGCTGTTCTTGCGTGCTTGGCCTTATATTCAGCCGATGCGATGGCATGCCAGTGCCTATGTCATTTCGGTTATTTTCCTATTTTTGTGGCAGACCGGGACCGGGTTTATCATTTTTGGTCTGATTTATAACAATGTCGTTCTAAATCAACCTGTCGCTGCAATCTCAGCGAGTTTGCTGTTTCTTGAACCGCAGCAGTGGGTTGCCGTCGAGGAAATCTCTAACCAGCAGCGACTCTCGCTAATTATGCCGGTGTTGGTACTGGCCATTATCGCCACCGGCGTCGGCGAAGCCCTGGGTCACGTGATAGCTTATTACCGGGTATGGATTATGCAAAACGTTAACCAAGCTTTGCGGGTCCATATTATGAGTCAGATGCAGTTACTGTCGATGAACTTTCATAATAATGCAAAAACAGGAGATGGCATCTATCGGCTACTTCAGGATAGTGCCATGGTCACGCAGATATTACAGACGTTGATGATAGACCCCTTTCTAAGAGTCATTCGCTTTCTGCTGGGTATTTTGGTGGTGTCTGCATTCAGCCCACTTCTGGGCACGATACTATTGTTCAGTTGGCTGCCCATGCTGTGGGTGGCCAAGAGGTTATCACCGACCCTGAGACGACAGTTTAAGCAGGCGAGGAGTACCAGTGCCAATTTAACGTCAAATATACAGGAGAGTATCGAGGGGATCAGAACCGTTAAGGTAAACAGCCTAGAGGGTAACCGTCAGGCTGCGTTTGAAAAGGCTTCGGTGGAGGCGTTTTCAGCGTCGCATGATGCCAGGGTCACGCTGCTGTTCTTTGGTTTTTATATTTTCTGTTGCACCGCCATACCGCTGATCGTAGTGGAGTTGGCAGCGGCCTACTTTGCCTATCAGGGCGCGGACACTTTCCTGAGGGATTTGCTGCTGGGGTTTGGGTTTGCTGTCTGGAACCTAGGCGGCCAGGATCAGGCCAGGGCTCGGGCCCGGCAGGCAGCAGGAAGTGTAGAGGATTTGTTCACCCTGTGGGGGCGGGCGCAAGATATGGCAATGGGTTTGAATCGAGCTTACCAGGTGCTTGATCTGAAGCCGGCGGTTGAGGACTTACCTGATGCAATACCGCTGGAGAGAGTTGCTAAAGACGTTGAATTTCGTGATGTACACTTCAGCTATCCCGAGAGAGCATTGTTTGATGGCGTCAGTTTTAAGGCTCCAGCGGGTCAGATCACGGCGTTGGTTGGCCCGACGGGCTCTGGCAAATCCAGCTTAATGTTTCTGCTGTTACGCCTTTTCGAAATTGATCAGGGTGAAATACTTATCGACGGCACTGAGATACGAAAATTCACTAAGGATTCTGTGCGTGAAAATATAACCCTTGCTACCCAGGAGAATATACTTTTCTCGACAACGGTCATGGAAAATATTCGGTATGCCGAACCCACAGCAACCGAAAATGAGGTCATGTGGGCGGCTCAGGTCGCCGAGGCGACGCAGTTCATAGAAAAGCTTCCTCTTGGCTACCAAACGGACCTTGGCGAAAAAGCAGCGAGATTATCCACTGGTCAACGGCAGCGGATAGTCATGGCCAGAGCGCTGTTAAAGAAGACGCCGGTACTGATATTGGATGAACCTACCGCCTCACTCGATGTGGTAACTGAGCACCGAATTCTAGAGAATATCAAAAGGCAATTGGCAGATAAGACCATTTTTCTGATAACCCATCGGTTATCAACAGTGCGTCAGGCTGATCAGATCGTCTATCTGAAATCCGGTCAAGTGCAGGAGCAGGGTACCTACCAGGAACTGGCTAACGGCTCTGGTCCGTTTAGCCGATTTGTTGCCGCTGAATTGGATGAGGTGTAAGCGTGCCTGAAGTCGACAACGATCCCGAACTGATCAGCAACACCCGAGCACTCGAAGTGATCGGCCGCGCCATGGTCTATTCGTTCCAGTATAAATTTGAGTTGGCAGTGAAAGCGGCGACCCAAATGACCAGCATATTCTGGATTCTGTTTCTGCCCTGGCCAGCGAAACTGATTGTGGATTATGTGGTGTTGGGTCAAGTTGAGGTGAGCAGTTCGACGGTGTTGCCCTTTTTCTTTCTGCCTCTGGTCGAACTATTGGATGGCCGAGAGGCCTTGCAGATTACCTTCTTACTTGGCGGCATATTCTTATTGATGATATTCCTAGTGGGCGCTTATGGCACCGATGGGGCGCAAAGAGACGCTGCAACAGCGACGTTAGCTGAAGGAGAAGACTCAGCAACAAGATCTGAGAATCAGGCTAACAGTATGCATTCGCTGGTCAGCGGTTTTTTTGGCCTGTTTGAAGCGCTTTGGCATATTCGGATCGCCCATCGAATGAACCATCAGTTGCGTAGTGAGTTGTTTCATCACTTTCAAGCCCAGTCTCTGACTCAATACTCGAGTCGATCCATTGGTGATGTGGTGTACCGATCTATGTATGACACGCCGTCTATTTCTAACATTGTTTTTAATCTCTGGGTGGGACCCGCAACTAGCGCAGTTAATCTCACGGTGACCATACTAATGATGTATCTGGTGTTCAGGAGCGAGCCGGTGGTGGTCTGGTGTGCCTTGGCTATTGCACCACTTAATTTTGTTATGGTGCTTTATTTCGCAGGTTTGGTGCGTAAGTACGGAAGTTTTGCTAGGGAAGCCGGCGCGAGAACCACGGCGCTGATTGAGGAAAGCTTGGTCAATGTTCTGGCAGTCCAGGGGCTGGGTATATCGAATCACCAAGAAGCCCAATTTGAGGCCGCCAGTGCAGAGTCGTATCGGCGTTTCAGGCAGTTGACCTTGGTGAGAATATTGGGGTCTTTTACGGCGGCTTTCGTTGGTAACGCCATGTTGTTTGTGGCTTTCTACTTTCTTGCACCGTCTTTTATTGCCGGCAAATTTGCCCCTGGGGACTGGTTCGTTATTTATGGCTATTTTGGGGCGATTGCCGCATCGTCGACCTATCTCGGCAGGTTATGGCTTGACCTGCAGGAAAATGTGACGGGTATGGATCGTGTCTTTAGTATCCTTGATTCACCGAGGGAGAACCTAGAAGAACAGGACGATGAGGTTCAGCCGTTTCGTTTTGAAAATCGAATTGAGTTAAAACAGCTTAACTATCAATACCCGGATGGAACTCAGGCGCTGCGAGATATCCAGTTCCACGCTGAAAAAGGTGAAATGATCGCGTTAGTCGGGCCCACTGGCGCCGGCAAGACAACACTCGCCTACCTGATTCCTGGGCTAATAGAACCGGGTTCAGGTCAATATCTTGTTGATGGTCAGACGCTGAGCGGGCGTTTGCTTGCAGCACTCCGCCGGCAGGTCGCGTTTGTATTCCAGGAAGCCAGTCTGTTTGATGTCAGCATTGCTGAAAATATTAGAATGGGCAGAGCCGAGGCAACCGATGCCGAGATTCGGCGTGCGGCTGAAATTGCCAATGCTGCAAGTTTTATAAATAACCTGCCTCAGGGATACCAGACTCGGGTGGGGCGCAGCGGTGGTAAATTATCCGTGGGTCAGAAGCAGCGTATTGCCATTGCCAGAGCATTGGTGTCGGAGAAGCCGATTATTATTTTAGATGAACCAACCGCAGCGCTAGACCCGGAAACAGAGCGGGGCCTGGTGCGCAGCCTGAACGAAATCAGGACGGATCATCTGGTCATTCTGGTCGCACATCGATTGGCAACGATACGTTCAGCGGATCGAATTTATTATCTCGAAGACGGCCAAATTATTGAGTCTGGCAGCCATCAGGAATTGCTCGCCTCTGGTGGGCCTTACTCGAGATTCGTTGAGTTGCAAACAAAAGGGAGTGAAAGCTAATGTCTTTTGATGTTGAACATGAAACCGACACGAAATCCAAGCAGCTGCAGATAGTCGGCCTTGGCGTGATACTTTCGTGCCTCTGTCTTAGTGGCCTGTTTGGCTGGGGTATTTATCTGGATTTAAACAAGCAGCCCTGCGAGTGCAGTTGTGACAAGTAGCGCACTCGTTACTTTTATGATGGATGTGGCTTCCGTATCGGCCGTAGATTGAACTGACTGGGATAGTTTGGTTTGCTGACAATGAAGCGAGAGGGAATGCACCAGATGTTAAAGGGACTAAGCGTCGATCTTGCTCGTTGTGACCAGCGCGTGAGTGAGACAGGTCAGAAGCGGTTTAAGCAATGAGTTCAACGTCGAGCGTGATCATCGTGATGGGTGTGATGGGATCGGGCAAAACCACAGTCGGCCAACGGTTGGCGACGCGGTTGGGCGGGGCTTTTTATGATGCTGACGACTTTCATCCCGACAGCAATCGCGCGAAAATGATTGCGGGCGATGCGCTGACTGAAGCAGACCGAAAACCGTGGCTCGCCACACTGCGTCGTGAAATAGAGCAATGGCTGCAGAGTAGTGAAGCTGTCGTTTTGGCTTGTTCGGCACTGCGCCAACATTATCGTGATCAACTGACGGTCGATAATCACCGAGTGGTCTTTGTCCATCTCACAGGCGACCCTGCGCGTTTGCTTGAAAGGGTAACGAAGCGGACGGGGCATTTCATGCCTGCAGCTTTATTAGACAGCCAGCTTGCAACGTTAGAGCCACCCTTGGATGCTTTGACGCTCGACATTGAATTAGCACCAGAACAATTGGTTGACAAGATTGTTCAAGCGCTTGTCACGAAAAAGCGTTGAGGCTTTTGGCTCGAGACCAGGCTGAAGGGTCCCCAATCTTTCTCCACCTAATGAGCACAAGTGTTCACTTCTTATCGTCTCCACAATCGTTAGTAACAGCGAGTTCACGCCAGTGTGTTACCACCAGGTTGCGTACAAAGCAGCTAAGATGAGAGCCACCAACATTGCGGAGAAGTTAAATCCATTGGTAGTTGCAAATTGAATATCACGAAGTGACACAGCGCCATCTTGGTTGCGATTGCCTGCAAAGACTGAAAAGGACACAGCGATTGCGACGCAAAGCAGGAAAACGAGTCCGACCCGGTCTATGAACGGGAGCTCCGGCCAGAACATCTTGAACGCAAAAGACAGAACTGCGGAACCGATCGCCGCGGCCAGGGCACCGCTTGAAGTGGTTTTCTTCCAAAACATGCCAAGAAGAAAAATCACAACAATGCCTGGCGTAAAGAAACCGGTAAACTCCTGAATATACTGGAATGCCTGATCAAAATTACCCAGCAGGGGTTTGGCGCATATCATCGCTAGCAGCATCGCCGCGACTGCGACGACTCGACCAACCATCACCCGGTTGCCGTTTTCATCTTTCTTGCTACTGAAGCTGGCATAGATATCCATGGTAAAAATAGTAGAGATGCTATTTGTCATGGATGCGAGCGACGAGACAATCGCCGCGAGCAGTGCTGCAAAGACCAGTCCCTTGATTCCGGATGGCAGCATTGCCATCGCTTCAGGATATGCGTGATCAGGTGTCGCAAGAGTCGGGTTTAACACAAAGATAGCGATACCCGGCAATACAACAATCACTGGCATCAGTAGCTTCAAAAATGCGGCGAAAGCGATGCCTTTTTGCGCTTCCTGAATATTCTTGGCTGCCAGCGCACGCTGAATAATGTATTGATTAAAGCCCCAGTAGGAAATGTTCATAATCCACATTCCCCCCAATAGCACAGAGAGGCCTGGCAGGCTGGCGTAGTGTGGGTTGTCCCGGCTGAGAATCATGTCAAATTTTTCGGGCGCCCGTTCAGTCAGTATCTGAAACCCGGCTAACACACCTGAACCATCCGACACCTTGTCCAGCATAATCCACGCGATCATCAGACCACCAAGCACAAGTAGAACGACTTGAATGATGTCTGTGAATGCCACCGCCTTAAGTCCACCGTAGAGTGAGTAGCCGACTGCAAAGAGCCCTAGCAGTACCATTCCCTGCACAATGTCGAGTCCTGCTACCGTGTTTAGTGCCAGAGCACCCAGCCATAGCACTGAGGTTAAATTGACAAAAATGTAGACACCGAGCCAGAAGAAAGCCATCACCAGACGCACCCGATGGTCATACCGCTGTTCCAGAAATTGAGGCATGGTGTAGATACCGCGTTCCAGAAAAATCGGTAAAAGGTATTTACCGACGAGAATGAGCGTGATGGCTGCCATCCACTCGTACGACGCGATGGCAAGGCCGATAGCATAACCGGATCCGGACATGCCGATGATTTGTTCAGCAGAGATGTTGGCGGCTATTAGTGATGCACCAATTGCCCACCAGGGCAACGATTTCCCTGCAAGAAAGTAGTCCGAAGTGTCTTTGTTATGGCCTGCTTGCTCCCTTGAAACCCATTGTGCCAGCGCGAACAGGCTGATTGCGTAAAAAATAACAACTGAGATATCCAAATTCGACAACATGAAAACTACTCCTCAGAAATTACGATTAGTTCGAACAAGGTTAAAGCCTCAAAAACTGAAAAATGGGGATCTCGCAGGTTTTGCCGCCTAGAGACACAAATTCTTCTTCATCCCAGTACTTGCTGTCTCTAAACATACAATCATAAATTTTGCCTTTCGCTGCAGTGTTAGGAAACGCGGTATCCTGGAGTAGTCGGCGTTTGAGCACGGAGAAAGTGACCGCTTCATTGTTCATACGTATTCCACGATCTCGTTCACTGTCTAAGATAACAAACTTACCTTGGTTAGGCTTCTCATCCCAAGGCATCCATTCAGTTTGTGTACCATCACGTCCCCTACCGGGTGAGCTGTTGTATGCAAACTCAGCCCAATAGGAGGACATCTTTCTGGATAACTCCGTGCGGCTGGGAATATTTTCGTCCGAGAACAGGACCCAATTCATCAATCGATCGTCGAAGCTCTCAAACACAAACGGAATCTCTGAGGCGTGTACAGCACCGATCAGTTTTGAGAGGTCAACGCCCAGTATTGTCGGTAGTTCGTCCCAGTCGAACCTGTACGCAAAAACAGGGTCAGCTTGAGATTTAGCAAGACGCATCGACACTTCGTCAACACCGCGTGCTTTCCAGGCATCGTTGAAGTAGCTGGTCACCGCATGAAAGTATGCTTCATTGATAATTTTGGGTAGAAAGCCCATTTGCAGTTCGACAAGGCTGCTGTCTCCAGCAAAGAATGGCTTGAACTCATCACGGTTGGTTCCGATGATGATCGGCACTGCGTTGTAGTTCGCAGCATCAGAAAAGACTTCCATCAAATCCTCACGCGGCACAACCGTGCCATCGCGGAATATCATAGGCATCGAGGGCATGCCATCAGTACCTAGCAGCATTAAAATTTCGTTGGCCGATTTTCCTCGAAGGTAGCGACTGATCTCAGCATCGCTCATCTGGTTCTGATGTGATATCGCCTCTTTCCTTGACGCGGCAGTCGCATCGGCAATCAGCAGTTGATTAGTAATCTCCCGGCCACTGTTCAGATGGCCTGAATCTTCGATGTAGTTTGTTGCCTGATCCATAGGGGTGGAGATGGGAAGCCCGCTTTGGATGATTGCCTTATGAAAAAGACCTTCACCTTGTTGCGAGGCGAGAATAGCAAAGATGTTTATGCCGCCTGCAGACTCGCCGAACAAGGTCACGTTGGTCGGGTCGCCGCCGAATGCTTCAATATTATTCTGCACCCACTCGAGAGCGGCCACACTGTCAAGAATACCAAAGTTACCCGACTTGTCCTCCAGCGAGCCGTCGTGGTTGAGAGACGGATGTGAAAGCCAGCCGAAGAGGCCTAACCGGTAATTGAAGTTGACCACAATCACGCCGTGATTCTTGGCTAGATTGCGACCGGAGTATTTAAATTGATTAGCGTATCCTGCGACGTTTCCACCACCGTGGATGTATACCATGACCGGCAGCCGATCATCGCCAGCTGGCACTTTCCCGTTCGCAAATTTCGGTGCAAAAATATTCAGATACAGACAGTCTTCTGATCCGATCGGTTTGCCGTGTTCTTCCCGTGGCCTGCTCTCGCCAACAGAACCAATCTGCTTACAACGGTCGGAAGCTTTGAGAGCGTCGAATGTCCCCTGCCAGGAAGCAGGTTCAACAGGTGCTCTCCAGCGCAGGTCGCCAACCGGTGGCGTCGCAAAGGGAATACCCATCCAAGTATGCGATTCTGAGATGTCAAGGAAACCCACGACATCCCCGTATGCTGTTTTTCTTAACGTGTCCGGGGCTGCGAGCTGTCGTTGTTCACCGTAGTCATCACCCGATTGAGAAAATTTATAACCAAGAAAGGCGACAAGCACAGCAACAATAACCACAAGGGTGCTCAGCACAATGAGAACTTTTTTAAGCATAGCGTCGAATCCGAAAGGGTATTTTTATTGAGTGTTGTAATGCAACCCGCGAGCCAAAGTTAGCTATGAGTGCGGCGCTATTTTTCGTGATATCAGAGATCACCGCGGCGCGCTCAAGGCGTTATCCAGCCGCGAGGGTTATCAGTTATCTCATCCTGTTTGGATTGCAGCGCCTGCTTTAAGGAAGCCGCATCTTCTGGAAACAGATTCTTGACATCGTGAGCTTCCGTATCACCGTCAAGGTGTGACAGATGCATGCGACTACGACCAAAATCCCCCGTGTCTTCTGTCAGCTTGAATTCGCCATTGCGTATTGCGTCGGGCAATGTTTGTATCACCGGAAAATAGTAAAGAAACGCGTGTGGTGAATCGCTCTTCCCCTGCAGAAGGCCGGAAAGGTCCCGGCCATCGATTACCCGGTCTTTAGGTAGTGTCAGGCCAGAAGCCTGCAGGAGCGTAGGGAAAATATCGATATTCATCGCCATCGCATCAGTCACGCGACCGGACTCGACCCGACCGGGCCAACGAACAATCATCGGCACACGTTGCCCGCCTTCAAGGGTCTGTCCTTTTCGTCCCCTTAGATAGCCGGGACTGCCGTTGTAGTCGGCGCCATTGTCGCTGGTAATCAGCACGATTGTGTTGTCCGACAAGCCCAGTCGATCCAGTGCGCGCATAAGTTCCCCTGTGCTCCGGTCAAGATCTTCGATTACATCACCGTAAGTGCCACCGCGTGACGTGTTAGCGAACTCATCTGATGAGTAGTGAGGAACGTGGGGGAAAGAATGTGCAAGGTAGAGGAAAAATGGGTTGCCTGCGGTTGACTCCACAAATTCGATTGCCTCATGAGTGTACATTGCAGTTAGTTGGCGTTGGTCAACACCCTGGCCCGGAAGAGGTTGCAATTCATCTCGCTCACTGGCAAACAAGCCGCCTTCGCGTTTGTCTTCGATCAAGACCTCCTTGTTGCGGTAGAGGTTCAGTGGATACTGATCATTGCTGAAGTGAAGGCCAAAGAAAGATTCAAAGCCAAAATCGTTAGGAAGATAGCCTTTGTGATCGCCAAGATGCCACTTGCCTATCATGCCAGTGCGGTATCCGGCATGTTTCATCACCTCGGCGATCGTAATTTCTTCTTTCGGCAAAGCATTTGCCCACCCCAGCATTTTCCTCAAAACACCCATTGTCGAATCTGTAGGAAAATAAACATGTCTGTCGGTTCTTGTCCTCGGCGGAAACCTGCCTGTCAGCAACGCAGCACGAGAGGGCGTGCAGACAGGTGATGCCGAGTAAAAGTTCGTCATCAACAACCCTTCCTGAGCGACCTGATCTATCTCAGGTGTCTCTATCAACCGGTTCCCGTAACTAGAAAGGTCCCCCCAACCCAGATCATCGAAGAAAATCACAATAATGTTCGGCGCATTATTTGATATTTGTGGCAGCTTGGTCAGGTATTCGAGCTTCGCACGCTGATGGACGGCATCGATAGTTGGGTCCGAGAAGGCTACGTAGAAGAACCGAATGAACAGACCAACCACACTCAGCAGTAGCACACCAACAATTGCTCTGCCCAGCCAAAGGGCGGACTTATTAAATATCCTAGACAGCATGTTAACTCCTGTTAAAAAACATAAACCCTGGTTGACCAATCCAACCGGTAATAATCAAGGATGTAACGATCGACCTTATTGGCTTCAAGAATTGCTATCGCTACCTACTGCTAATAGGCAAACCCAGCAATGCCTTTAACCAATCACCATTCATAATATGGATTAATCTAGCCATTAATTTCGGGCTCAGTTTGCCCTGACTCATCGATACCATGGTGCGAAGTGGCATTTCAGCAACAATCGCTTCGATGACCATTTTGTTATGATCAGAGGGCTCGCCAAACTGTGAGTGCATCATTTTCTGAACTTGTTGCTTTAGTTTTCGACCGAGCCAGTTTTGTTCGACTTCTAACAGGGTCGAGTTAAATTGGAAAGGGCGAACAGGCACTGGTTCGGGTATAGATCGGCCTAACAAGGCTGTGAAGGCGGCATCGTTGAAGTCGAGATTGGCGGGTTGGAAATATGATCGAAGAAGCGGGTCGCTATCGACAATCCTCTCAGTTCCGTCTAGATGGAATATTTGAGAGAGACGAATGTCCTCTACAGAGGCGCCAATATCGATTGTGTAACTGCCAGCTTCGACAACCCAGTCACTGATCAACGTGTCCCATCGAGCAAAGGATCGAAAATCAAGACTAAGCGCAACCTCTTGCTCTTGCCCAGCTTCTAAATGTACTTTGCAAAATGCTTTTAATTCCCGGGTCGGACGATGCACAGATGGGTCTTGCTGCCCAACGTAGAGCTGAACGACTTCAGATCCGGCACGGTCACCCGTGTTTTTTATGGTAGCAATAACAGCCACTTTCATCTCGTGATTGGGCTTTAGTTGATCAGTATTTGCCACCACAAGGTTACTGTAATCGAACTGAGTATAAGAAAGGCCATGGCCAAACGGGTATGCCACCGGCTTACGGGCTGTATTAAAGAATCGATATCCAACCCAAATTCCTTCACGGTACTGTGACTGTCGGTTTGTGCCAGGGAACCAGGCGTGACTGGGAACATCTTCCAGCCTCCTGGGGAAGGTTTCTGCCAGCTTGCCACTGGGATTACATACACCAAACAGAATGTCCGCCACCGCTGATGCGCCAGCTTGCCCTCCCAGATATGTTTCGAGAATAGAGGGAATCTTACTGACATCCGGCAAGACAACTGGCGCGCCATTTTGTAGTACCAGAGTGATTTTGTGATGAAACAGGCTTAATGCCTCTATTAGAGCAATTTGGCCTTCAGGTAAATCCAAGTGGGTTCGATCAAAGCCCTCAGACTCACATTCCCGCGTCAGACCAACGATCAGGATAATGTTATCCATGTTTTCTGCGAGCGCGATAGCGTCATCTATAAAGCTTTTTGGTGTTGCCCCTTTCAGTTTGTAGCCTGGTACGTACTCAACACCGGCATTCAGCAGGGATATTGCTTCAAGTGGCTGATCCAGATGCGTGGGATTGATTTGCGAACTACCTGAGCCCTGGTATCGGGTATCCTTGGCCAATGCGCCAATGACGCCTACTTTGTCGCTAATAGATAAAGGAAGGTTTTGTTGCTCGTTCTTTAGCAATACACAAGCCTCAAGCGCGGCTAGCTTGGCGACCTGATGATGCTCGTTTGCAGAGTGTTGGTGGTTATCATTAAGCAAGCGACGTGATTTGATGATAAGTGCAAGAAGCCGAGTAACACAGGCGTCAAGTTTGTCGTAAGAGAGCTCGCCGCTCTGCACAGCCTTGATAATTCTATCGGTATTGAGCCTGCCGCTCGCGGGCATTTCAAGGTCGAGCCCTGCTTTAATACCCTCGATACGTTGATTTGTGGCACCCCAATCAGTCATGACGATGCCGTCGAAACCCCACTCATCCCTCAGTATTTCAGTTAACAACCGATGGTGCTCAGACAGGTAAGTGCCATCGACCTTGTTGTAGGAACACATAACCGTCCAGGGTTGGCTTTCTTTAATGGGTATCTCAAAGCCAGGCAGATATATTTCCCGCAAGGTGCGCTCATCAACAATGGCGTCGACCACCATGCGACCCGTTTCATGATTGTTCACGGCGAAGTGTTTTATGCTGGTGCCAATCCCTTCACTCTGAATGCCCTCGATAAGCCCGCTAGCCAGTTTTCCGGTGAGAAAAGGGTCTTCAGAAAAATACTCGAAATTTCGTCCGCCTAGAGGATGACGCTTGATATTCACACCCGGTCCTAATATGACGCTTACCTGTTCGGTCCGACACTCTTTTGCGAGGGTGACACCCACCTTCTTGATCAAGTCGATGTTCCATGTTGCGGCAAGGCCAGAGGCCGTCGGAAAACAGGTCGCAGCGACAGATTCTGCAAGCCCAATATGATCGGCTTCCTCCGACTGTTTACGCAATCCATGGGGACCATCTGTCACCATGATGGAAGGAAGATCTAGATGTTCGATACCGTGCAGGTGCCAAAAATCTGATCCAGAGCACAGTTGCGCCTTTTCATCCAGAGTGAGTTTTTCCAGCAGTGACTGTATTTCAGAACTCTTGCTCATGATTGATTAGCTCTATTGATTGGTCGGCGCGAGCCCGGCTCGCAAGATCGCTAGATGTGTCTTCGAAATCTTCTTTCGGTTACGCTGGTTTACTTCTATGAGCACGTCTCCACGAAGAATAAGACGCTGTTGTAGTGCTCGACAGGCGTTTATCATCGTTACGTTAAGTAATTGGGCAGGAATGTCTGCGCGCACGCTGCCATCAGCTTGTCCTTGTTTCAGCAGTTTGGTGAAAAAGGATACACCTTCAAGCTCAACAGATTTTTGAAGGCGCGCTTTGAATGTTTCGGTGATTCTACTGCCTGAAAAGTAGGCATCGAATTCTGCTAGAAATCGTTCGTCAAGAGAGGCTTGTGAGGGGCTCATAAAATGCTCAATGGCATGGATATATCTGTCGAGAGCTGTGCTGTCTTTGGGTAAATCTGGATCGTCAATATATTGCTTCGATTCCTGAACTAGTTGATGTAGTGCTCGCTCAAGAATGGCCATGGCAAGCTCAACCTTGCTAGGGAAGTAGCGGTATAGGGTATTTCGGCTCATGCAGACTGCGGCCGCTACATCTTTCATCTGCGTCTCGAAAAAGCCATTACGACTAAAGCAGGTCCTAGCTTCGAGTAAAATTTTCTCTCGGGTCTCGTCTGTTTGATAACGCTTTGCTTGGGACATTGGAATGTTACACGTGTACTATTTTGAAGAATATATGCCTCTTCAATCTAAATGTCTATTTATCGTTGGGTCTCAAATGAATGAAATATTCGCAAGAAGATATCGCTTGCGGCGACATTTGACTTAGACGGCTCTTCAAGCATCGCCTTACTTTGGTAGATAAGTGCTTGTAGATCATGCCGCAGCTCCACAATCCCAACCTGCCCCCGTAGAACACAACCATCGCTTCTGCGTCTTTTTTATAGATCAAAATACGCTCTAAAACGCTCATTCAGTCGCCTCCAGTGTTAACAGTGCCTGTAATCCCGCTCGGTAATCAGGATATTTCAGAACAATCCCCAACTCGTCTTTGATGCGGTCATTCTTCACCCTCTTGCTCTCGGCGTAAAAACTCCGTGCCATTGGCGTCATATCTGCGGTGTTATAGTCAATCGCCTCTGGCAGCGGCATGCCCAACAACTCCGCCGCATAGCCGATCACATCTTGGGGTGGCGCCGGATCATTGTCGCACAGGTTATAAACCGCGCCCGCGTTCGGCTGCGCAATACTCGCCGCCACCACTTGCGCGATATCCTCCACGTGAATGCGCGAAAACACCTGCCCATCCTTAATGATCCGCCGTGCGGTGCCAGCCCGCACTTTGCTAAATGGCCCACGCCCGGGACCATAAATCCCCGCTATTCGAAAGATATGCAAGGGCAGGTTCATTCCCTGCCACTCTGCTTCGGCAGCCGCACGCCACTGCCCCCGCCGCGTTGATGGGGTCAGCGGCGTGTCCTCATCGACCCAATCACCCTGATGATCCCCATATACCCCCGTGGTGGATAAATACCCGACCCACTCGAAATCCCTTTTCGCAATCTCGTCGCGTAATTCGCGCAACACAGGATCACCTTCCTGGTCTGGTCCAGCCGAAATCAACAGATGCGTTGCTGCATCCAAATGCTGGCCCATGTCCTCACCCGGAAACTGAACACGCTCAATCCCGTTCTGCGCCGGTTTGCCCGCTGTGCGCGACGTACCAATCATCCGCCAGCCATCCAGCAACGGAGCCAGCGCCTGCGCCGAATACCCGTACCCAAAACTCAGTAATGTCTTACCCATTCAACTGCTCCCGCCAGCTTAGCGCCCATCTATTCTGACCGCCTATGATACCTAACATCAGCTGCACGTTCGGCAAACTTGTTCGCTTACTCTCGTCCGCCGGGTAGTATTTTTCTAAAGCGTTACTCAATAGGCTATAGTCTGGGGGTCGGCAGATGTGACCGAGCAAAATGTTAACGCCGGGAAATACAAGAGCACCTTCATAAGGCGTGCTTAGAAAACAAGTAAAAATCAGGTTGGATAAAAGTATTCAGAAACTGACAAGAAGCATCATCAGAGTTTTCGATCGCTACATGCCAGAACCATTTGCGTTCGGCATTATCATGACACTTGCAGCCTTGGCGCTGACCTGGTGGCTGACGCCGGCTAGCGCCGAAAAAGTGGTCATGTCTTGGGGCGACGGACTGGCTTCACTTTTGCCTTTTATTACGCAGGTCTGTCTCACCATCCTGTTTGCATATGCGCTGGCCCATCTTGGGCCGGTACCCGCCTTTCTGGAACGCCTGGCGGGTTTGCCCAAAACCGCCCGGGGGGCTTATGCATTTGTTGCCGTGTTTGCAGGGTGCGTGAGTTTGGTCGCCTGGCCTCTGGGAACCATTCTGGGTGGCTTAATGGCAAGGCAGGTGGCACTGTCATTTCGTGATCGAGGTCAGAAAGTCCATTATCCTTTGCTGGGTGGTGCAGCATTCAGCGGTTTTGTCGTCTGGCACATGGGTTACTCAGGCTCGGCACCTTTGTTGGTAGCAACACAAGGTAATCCCATGCAGGAACAGTTGGGCGGGCTGTTGCCTGTCACGCAGACGATCCTTGCCTCCTTTAACCTTGTAACCATCGTTGTGACACTGGCTACTGTTGCCCTGGTGGCCAGTCTGCTGGCACCGGCTGATGCTGAATTGGAGGAAATTGATGACGCTAACGAAGTGCAGGACCCAGAGCGACGCAATCAGGAACCACCGTTGGAAGAAGGCCGGTCAGGGCCCGCTTACCGCTTGGAAAACAGTCGCTGGTTAACTTCCTCCATGGGGGTGTTGTTGATTATCTATGTGGCTAACTGGTTCTATTCAAAAGGGATACAACTAGACCTGAATATTGTGAACTGGACATTTCTTGCAGCTTGTCTTTTGTTGACGCGATCGGCTTCAGAATTCACTCAGGTATTGATGCAGGCTGGCCGTGCAGTGGTGCCGACCCTGCTGCAATACCCGCTTTATGCAGGCATTATGGGAGTGATGCTGAACACGGGTCTGGTCGCTCAGATGGCGGACTTTTTTGCCCGAATTGGTACAGCCGAAACACTCCCGTTGATTGCCTTTTTCTCGGGTGGTGTCATTAATATGTTTATTCCTTCAGGTGGTGCGCAGTGGGCCGTGCAGGGGCCTGCATTTCTGGCAGCCGCTGAAGCACTGGGCACGAAGCCGGAGCTGATTGTGATGGGTATTGCCTACGGCGATCAGTGGACCAATATCATTCATCCTTTTGTGGTCATTCCATTGTTGATCATGACCGGGTTGCCGGCCAACAAAGTCCTTTCTTATTCGTTCATTCTCTTTCTGGTGGCGACCGTACCGCTTGCCGGGGGATTAATTGTTGCCGGGTTTTGGTAGTCACCATCACACCGCTACCACGGTTTAGGGTTTCGCAGTTCGATGGATGTGGCGCAGATGAGTGTCGGTGGTGAAAATTCTTAGGGCAGGCCGGTTTACGACCAGTGCTCTATCACGCCACAGGATCTGACCTACGTATTCGATCTAGTACCGTTCTTGACGAGTGAAACTGCCGCAGAGCAAATTTTCGCTGAAGCGCTTGAATGCGCGGACGCAACCGCTGGAAGATAACGATTTCAATATGCGCTACTGCGCATCAGGCCAAGGGTTCCAGATTCGCTTCGCCTTTGCAGCGAGCTGTGCGCTATAACTAACGGTGTGATCATGCCGCTCGGAGTGCACAAGGTAAGGTTGGTGATCGCAGCTTCCGCTTCTGGAAATAGGCGCGAAGGTAAACCAATGGCTAAGTAGCGCGTAAGAAAGCCGTTAATCCTGACCCAGCTTCTTGTAACAGTCGGCAATACCCTGTCTTGCCTGGGTGCGGCTTTGCACCGTACCCTCTCCGTAAATCGCTAATTCATGATCAATAGGCATCGGTGGCATGGTCTCTGCAGCGAATTTGCACGCGACTAGCCCCGTTTGATTGGCTGTGTAGTCGTGCATTGTGGGAAGGCTCTCACAGCTCGTTGTGAACATGACAACAAGCAGCGAAAGCATTCGGTAAAGTATTCTTACCATCGAGGCACCTTGCCGGTAATTACTGAGCCAAATCTCATTCAAGATGCCCAGTATCATATAACAGCATAACCACCTCGTCTAATTGAAGCATTGAATTGAAGCATTGTGCAGTATAAACAGATTGCGGTAGGGGCCTAGCGATTGAACTGGAGCGCCAGCGCGGGTGCCGCCAAATAAATAATTTGATGAGTCCGTTGCAATCCCAAATATAGACTCGGTAAGATCAAGGCTGCCTCGAGCAATGTGATGCACACAAGTCGAATACACCCAACTCAATAAGGAATAAAAATGATAAAACTAGGGCTTATATTAGTATCGTTACTTTTCGCTTCCACCAGCTATGGGAAACACCATGAAGAAACTTACAGGGGCATGGATCTCAGTAAAAACTTCGGTATTCAATTCGAGGTTTGCACGCTCAGGGATGGAAAGTCGATGGCGAGCGTTGACCGAATAAATTCTAAGATTGCTAGTGTGATGACCGAGATTAATGCTAAAGGCTCAGTTCTGAGAATGAAACCATTTTACGCTCACGGCTCAACATCAAATCCTGGACCGGACTTCATCGACTTGATCGTTGCCCCCATGGACGAAATAGGGGCGATTTGGACCGATTTTCTCGCCTCAGACGGCGGGCCTAAGGTGTACGGCGAGTTTCAAAACGCCGCAAAATGTCACAATAAGTTGGCCTATGGTGTCCCAAAATTGACGAAAGTTGATGAAATGATGTCTACGGACGAGCGAGTAATCACATTAAATTGGTGTACGCCAAAAGAAGGGGTCAGCATGGCGCAGTTGAGAGCAAAACATGCCTCCTGGTTGGCGGCAAACCAAGACGCTTTCAAAGCAGCTTCATGGAGCGTACTCGTTCCTCGCCAGGGCGCAGGAACCGCTCAGGGGAGATATGCTCATATGAATGTTTTCACTAGCCTAAAGCAGATGTTTGCTAATGAAGAATGGATAGCGAATGGTGGTGGCAATGCGGGTCTCAGCGACTATTACAGCTCATACGCTGACTGCGATGGTGATTCATCCTACACTGCTGAATACATCTACAAACCTTCAAACTAATTCCACTCGAATCCGGGCCTGTGCTATTCAGGCCCACGATTTTAGACAGAGTGAGCAAGCCAGGGAAAATATCGACCCAAATTAGTCCCTCGGGAGTTTGAGGAAACCCTTAAATGTGGGCGGCTCAAGCATGACTTTGTTCGTGTCCTATATCTATTCCACTTAGCATTAAATAAAAACGTAAACGGTGAGCCTCGGTATGGTTGATGTAATTGCAAACGTATCTCAAATAACGCCAGAATGGCTGACCCAAGCTTTGCGGACCAATGGTTCGATCAAATCTTCTGTCACCGATGTCAATCTCGGTGTGATTGGCGCCGGCGTAGGTTTGATGGCTGAGCTCGCTCGTCTCGAGATGACCTTCGCATCACCCGAAGACATGCCTTCTGTCATCATCGCCAAGATTGCGGCACAAAATGAAAACCGTGAAGTCGCGAAAATTCTGGATTTTTACAACCGCGAGGCTAATTTCTATAACAAGGTAGCCGATCAGATTCCGTTTGACGTACCCGCAAGTTATTTTGCCAAGGTTAATGACGAAACCTATGACTGTGTTATTTTGATGGAAGACCTTGGTGATGTTTCGCCTAATGATCAGTTAGTAGGTGCAAGTGAGGAAGAGGCGTTTTCCGCTATTGAAAGAATCGCCAGTATGCACGCGATCTTCTGGGGAAAAGTAAGACGCCCTGAGCATAGTTGGATGTATGACTTCATGTCGGTTCATCAGGCGAAGCGTTTGCAGACGTTGCTCTACATGCCAGGTTTAACGCCGACGATAGAAAATTTTGGCGCTTTTCTCGATGCTGAGTCCACCTCAATTCTTACTAGAACTGGGGAACAATATATTGATTTCTGGGCGAATAACATGTTCTCTCAAGAAACTTTTATCCATGGTGACTTCCGACAAGATAATTTCATTTATCCAAAGGATAGTCTCGATGCTGTCATTCTTGATTGGCAAATATCTGGTTGCGGTAAAGGGGTCTTCGATTTTACTTACTTCGTTTGCCAAAGCTTGAAGTCGGATGTGAGAAAGCGTATCGAGAAGCAGCTTGTCGAGTTTTATGTTGAAAAACTGCGAGAAGGGGGAGTCACCGATTACAGTTTCGAACAGTGCTGGAGTGATTATCGTCGAATGGTGTTGGGTTGCCTGATGGTGCCTGTTACCGTTTGCGGCACGTTGGACCTAGCTAACGAAAGAGGAAGGGCGATTGCAGAGTGCATACTAGAACGTAATTTATCGGCAGTTTCAGATTTGGGTTCTGCTGAGCTGCTGAAGTAGGTCGCATCTTTTACTCCTAGGTTGTAGTGTTCATAAACGTCACGACAACACCGATCCTGTCCCGTAAGCGTCCGAGAAAACCCTAGTAGTTATCAGCGGCATCGTTTAGGTCACCATGCTTTTTTGCCATCAACGCCAGCACGGCGTTTATCTCGGATTTCTACATGTTTTCTACTTTTGCGTCCTCTACTTCTGCACCAGTGTTCCCCTGTCGAAGCCGGGTCAGAATCGTCCCCCTGAACAGAGTCTCGGGATTAATGTTTGAAAATAGATTTGGGTGCGACACAGTGTACTTATTATTTGTTTGTGATCTTGAATTGCACTCCAAGACTGCTCGCGAGTTGAGCTAGTTGATCTTTGTCTCCAGTTACGCGGGCAAAAACAGTGTTAAAGAAACAAATATGTCGTTGGTTTTACGGTTCGCTTGACGCTCAGATATGCGAATGGCCAGTGATCGAGAATAGGCAGTTCAATTCACATTTTCCTAAAGATGGTCAAGTATGGCGATTGCTGGTACTAAGCGAGTGAATTTCTGATAAATTCCATGACATGCATTAGACGGAAAACAGAAGATGGCACCAAACACGCTGGTTGATGTTTGCTCATGCAAAAACGACAGTCTCTTTGAAGTCGGCCGAACAGACGTTAACTGAGCCCAGTAAGACCTGAACATCAACCTTGATCAACAAGTTCCAACTATGCAAAAAACAAGACAAAACTAGGAGAACAAACATGTCTGTGAACCCCGATTTATTTGATTTGACGATGTCTGACAAAGCACGACCATTACTGGACGCAGTCAAAAAGCACATCCAGCAGCACGTCGTCCCAATCATGGATGAGTATGAACGACTCGGCGAAGAGCGCGAACAC
>ENA-ORDA01000287-ORDA01000287.1-marine-metagenome-genome-assembly--contig:-NODE-287-length-53217-cov-4.680749_pt1 | contig 53217 bp, 46 predicted proteins | sample MGYA00237778_ERZ508506 | MGnify/ENA primary metagenome ERZ508506 (study PRJEB26177, sample SAMN06267891) | marine metagenome | isolation source: Monterey Bay, California, USA | place: Pacific...
TTGAGTATTCTCTATTATCTGGAAAATAAGATTGAATTGGTTCCCCGTATGCATAACCATAAGTGTTAGTTTCAGTATCCAACATCTTGATGATTGGTGAATTCTCGCACATCAAGCCTTTACCAGCAGGGATTGTGATGTCAAGAATAGTCAACACCTCATCACTTCCAGTTTGGCCACCATCAGGGTCGTAGTCTTCATCACAAGCAAAGCGAACATCAACGTTGTTTGCATAACTCAGGTACAAATCTGCAATTGTCTCATTGTAAGTTGTATTCCATGCATTGAAGTAATAATTTGAATTTTCCCAGTAAGTAACAGGTGTGGTTTGAATGCCCACCAAATAATATCCTGAACAATCCAGTTGATATGTGAAATTTGTATATTGGTTTGTCGGAATATCGTACTCCATGTACACTGCTTCAAATGTATTGTTCATGTGATCAATTTCAACATAGGTGGGGAAAAGGTTAGATTTTGTAAAGGTGTAATCTACGATGAAATAATTGGATTGTGTTGAGATAGATCCATTTTGATAGTAAACGTTTGATGTTTCATCGTTAATCGTAACAGTTGTGTTATTGACGAAATCCTCAAAATACTCATCCATGATATCATCGATTTGTTCATCCGATAATTCAACTTGAACTTCATCATCGCCAGATGTGCATCCTGCAAGCATACTCGAGAGCAATACTAATGTCAAAAAAATAACTTTCTTCATAACTTCTCCATATCTAATCTATGTTTAAACAATTCCCCTACGGTCAAATCAATGGGTGTATCCCAATACCCATTGCTCAGGTATTGACAAATCAAAGGGCTTGCAGTGGGTCTTTTCAGTGCCTACCCTCTGCTCAGCCGGTGGGTATTCCGGAATCTATTGATTGCTTTCTACTTCGAGCAAACTTGCACCTTGTTCAACTCGATCACCTGCAGAAAAGGAGACTTTTGTGACTGTTCCGTCTTCTGATGCTACAACTCTATGTTCCATTTTCATGGCTTCTAGAATCATAAGGGTTTGACCGGCTTCAACAGTTTGGCCTTCGGATACGAGGACTTCAAGGACTGTTCCTGGCATTGGAGCGACTAAGCCTCCATGATGTTCGTTTGCGCTTGCACCAGGTTCAATTCGTTCTAATGTGTAGATATGACCACTGTGATGAACCCACCATATATCACCTACTTTGGCCACATGAGCCCATGCTTTTGTTCCGTCTTCGAAATAGATTCGAACGCGACCATCTTCTTTTGGATGAGCACAATGGTTGACATAGGTCCATATCTTTGGTGTACGCTCTAGCGTCACCTCATGGATCTCGCTGTTGAATCTAAATTGATGCTGCATCAAGGATACCTCCTATTGAGCGTCTGGAAGGGGCTGGAAATGCCTTCTTTGGATGAAGATGAGGAAACGGTCATCCGATGCATTCCAGTCGTTTCTGCGACTGCTGCAGTCATCAATGCAACATCGAGATGTTTCTGTGTTGGATTGAATTCGTAACCGTTTGGAAAGACATCATCGATCATTGTCGTGTACGTATTCCCACTGATGACTTCCTCTGTGTCACAGAGTACGCGTAAGAAACCGATATTGGTTGTTGTTCCAAGAACAACGAACTCGTCAAGTGCTCGGCGCATCCGTTGGAGTGCTTCAGATCTTGATGGTGCCCAAACGATGAGTTTGGCCAACATCGGATCGTAATGAGGCGTTACATCATCGCCTTCTCTCACGCCAGTATCCAAACGGATTCCAGGGCCAGTAGGAGGGCGGAAGACTGCTAATGGCCCAATAGCGGGAAGGAAGTTGTTACTCGGATCTTCTGCATACAATCGAACTTCAATCGCATGCCCTCTAAGTTCTACTTCGCCTACAGACATAGGCTCCCCTGCTGCAATACGAAGTTGTTCACGAACTAAATCGACTCCAGTGACCATTTCTGTCACAGGATGTTCGACCTGAATTCGAGTATTCATTTCAAGGAAATAGAACGAACCATCTTCTGCTAGGAGAAATTCAACAGTTCCTGCTCCAACATAATCAACAGCCTTTGCTGCAGATACAGCGGCTTGTCCCATCTGTTCTCGAAGAGATGGGCTCATAGAAGCACATGGAGCTTCTTCGAATACTTTCTGATGACGTCGCTGAACACTGCATTCACGCTCCCCCAAGTGGATGCATCTACCATGTGTATCTGCAAGAATTTGTATCTCAACGTGCTTTGAAGTCTGTAAGAGTTTTTCGACATAAACACGACCATCTCCAAACGCAGTAACTGCTTCACGGCGAGCAGATCGTGCTGAAGATTCGAGTTCTTCCTCAAGATGAACGACACGCATTCCTTTCCCTCCACCACCTGCAGTGGCTTTGAGCAGTAAGGGATATCCTGTTTCGATAGCTGCTTGACGGATATCTGCAAGAGCACGTTCTTCGTCCTCTTCTTCAATTTCGACGCCTGGAATGACGGGTACGCCTGCTCTTTTCATAATCTGACGAGCAGACATCTTATCGCCCATTTGTTCAATGGCTTGGGGCGATGGACCAATCCAAATCAATCCAGCATCCATTACAGCCTGTGCGAATCCTGCTCGTTCTGAGAGGAAGCCAAAACCAGGATGTATTGCATCTGCGCCTGTATCCTTCGCAATTTGAATAATTGCTGCGCCATTGAGATAGGTTTCAGTTATTGTATCTCCTTCGAGAAGAACTGATTCGTCTGCAAGTTCACGAAACATTCCAGTTCGATCATTTTCAGCATAGATAGCAACCGATGAAAGACCAGCTTCTCGACATGCACGAAGGATACGGCAGGCGATTTCACCACGGTTCGCAACCAAGACACGTCGAATCATCGTCTCACCTCATTCTGGTTTCCAATCTGCAGGACGCTTTTCTAGGAATGAGGAGAGCCCTTCTTGGCCTTCTCTGGAACCTCGCATTCTACTTGTGAAATCGAGGGTCCAGTTGCGAAGAGATTCATCATCACCTGTCCATCGGTCAAATCCTACACTCAGTTCCTTAGCGAGCGTTGCTGCGCTTGGACCAGTGGTGAGAACTTCTGAGATGATTGAGTCTATGGCTTCGGTAAAGGATTCTTGGTCGGTTACGACGCATTCAATGAATCCAATGCGGAGTGCCTCTTCTGCTTTGATTCGACTCGCTTGCATAGCCAGGCGACGGAAGTTGGCTGAACCGACTCTTCGGTACACATAGGGGCCGATGACTGCAGGGAGAATCCCCAGCTTTGCTTCTGAAAGTGCAATTTTAACATCCTCTGTAGCAATGACATAATCAAGACAAGCGATTAATCCTGCTCCACCACCTAAGGCAACACCTTGAATGGCTCCTATTGTGAAGCAAGGATGGGACCATAATCCGTTGAAGAGACGATCGAGACGTTGACTATCCTTTCTGTTTTCTTCAGGAGTGTTTGCTCCTGCATCTCGCATCATGTTGATGTCAGCACCTGCACAGAAGTGGCGACCTTTTCCAGAAAGAACAAGTGTTCGCAAGTATTGGTTTCCATTTGAATCAAGTAATGCGTCTTGACGACCTGCACTCCGTTCAGCAGTCCATTCAAAGACTTCGATGAGTTCAGTAATCATTGCTACATTCATGGCGTTGTACTTGTCTTCTCGAGTTAATTCAACGCGTGCTGAACTTCCTTCTACAGTCAAGGAGACCAGAGTTGTTTCGGGGAGTTTATCCATTGTCACCATTCTAAAAACCTCAATTGTAATTTTAAATTTTTAATTGGAATTTACATTCTGAAAATTCCGTATTTCCCTTCTGGTAGAGGGGCATTTCGAGCAGAAGCAAGGCAAAGCCCGAGAACGTCTCTTGTATCTCGAGGATCAATAATCCCATCATCCCACAATCGTGCAGTCGAATAGTAAGGTGAACCCTCACGCTCGTACTTCTCAAGGATTGGAGAACGGAACTCATCAAGTTCATCGCCTTCCATGGGAGGAAGGCCTTCTCGAGCACGTTGATCCTGTTTGACGGTTGTGAGAACATCTGCTGCTTGAGGACCGCCCATAACTGAGATTCTACTGTTTGGCCACATGAAAAGGAAACGTGGATCGTATGCACGGCCACACATACCGTAATTTCCTGCTCCGTGAGAACCTCCAACGATGATGGTGAACTTTGGTACGTTTACGCAGGATACAGCCGTAACCAGTTTCGCACCATCTTTGGCAATACCACCTGCTTCGTAGGCCTTCCCAACCATGAAGCCAGTAATGTTCTGAAGGAAGACGAGAGGAATTCCTCGCTGACCACACAACTCAACAAAGTGAGCGCCTTTGACAGATGATTCAGAGAAGAGGATTCCGTTGTTGGCTACAATTCCAACTTTGTGACCGTGAATATGGGCGAAACCGCAAATCAGGGTCGTGCCGTATCGTGATTTGAATTCATGGAATCTCGATCCATCGACAACGCGCGAGATGATTTCACGTACATCTATTGGAGTACGGTTATCACTTGGAATCAGTCCAAGTAAATCTTCAACATCATGAGCAGGAGGTTCTGGCTCCTGTGTTGCTGCAGGAGCAAGTGTACGTGGACCCAAGTTTTCGACAACGTTCCGAACCATTCGCAATGCTTCAGATTCATCCTCTGCAAAGTGATCAGCAACACCTGACTGTACTGTGTGGACTTCAGCTCCACCCAGTTCTTCAGCCGTTACCACTTCACCCGTTGCAGCCTTAACCAGTGGAGGACCTGCTAGGAAGATGGTTCCGTTTCCTTTGACAATAATGGATTCGTCACTCATTGCTGGAACGTATGCTCCGCCAGCTGTACATGAACCGAGAACTGCGGCAACCTGAGGGATGCCATCACCAGACATCTTCGCTTGGTTGCGGAAGATACGCCCAAAGTGACCAATATCTGGAAAGACTTCATCTTGCATAGGAAGGAAAGCGCCGCCTGAATCCACAAGATAGATGCAAGGAAGATGATTCTCGTGAGCAACCGTTTGAGCACGAATGTGTTTCTTGACCGTCATTGGATAATACGAACCACCTTTGACAGTCGCATCATTTGCTACAAACAGGACTTCACGCCCATGAACACTGCCAATTCCTGTTACAAGGCCTGCAGAGTGGGCACGGCCATCGTACAACTCATAAGCTGCTAATGGAGAGAGTTCAAGGAAAGCCGTTCCTGGGTCTATAATGCGTTCAATCCGTTCACGTGCAAGCATTTTTTCCCGACTTCGGTGACGAGCAACGTATTTTTCGCCACCACCGTTGCTAACAATATCAAGGCGTTCACGGAGTGTTTCAATCAATGAAAGATTATGTTCACGACGTGCAGAGAAATCGGGATCGGCTTTGTTTACTCGTGTCGGAAGTCGATCCATCCCTGCCACCTATTGCAGACCAATCGGCTTAGGAACTTCAAATCACCGTCGCATCAAACACCGAGCATTAATCGCCCAATGTCTCGTAATCCTGGCGCAAGACCAACGATCAAAACGGCCAATACAATGAGCAAGCGAAGGTGAGATTGTCTCTTTTCGACACGCATTTCAATGAAGATATATGTGATTATGGCAACGAGGGTTGCCTTCACAATAGCAAACAGCCAAGCGCCTTCAACATCCCAGCCAATGGAATCACTGATGGTACCACCATACTGTATGACTGCATCGCTGAGTGGGTGCTTTTCTGAATAATCGAAATAATCAATTCCAACCATTGTAGCAAATCCGTCACATAGTTGACCAAAGACCATAGCAAGAACAAGTGGACTGGCAAGGAGTGCTTTGTTTGAAAGGAGTTCAATCGGATGCTTTGAGACGACTTTCTCTTCTGCCTCCCATGCTTTGATAGATACTCCTTCTGGGAGAACGCCTGCTTCAAATCCACTGAGTTTGAGTTGGTGTGCATCGTCTTTTCCAATTCTGTACAATGCAAAGCAAACCAGCGCAGGTATTCCTAGAACGACTAAAGCAGGCCACAAAACGATCTCATTGGGCATTCGCCCAGATTCTTGTAACCATGGTGTGGATGCAAGTTGAGCCCAGTGGCCAAGACCGACGAAACAAGCGCCGACTGCAAAGGAAAGCAATCCTCGTGATATGGAATCCCATCCACGAGTGTTGTGCATTGTAAAAATGAGAGATGCAAAGCCAAGAACAAGGCCCGCAACAATCCAAAAAGTTCCCATGTCGTGTGCAAGATATCCTGGCCTAAACAACAAAGCCCACATAGCCAAGAGCGCAAAGCAAAGCAGAGGAACGAGTCGAATTCTGAGATTTAATTCCCCGAAATCGCCCTCGACATCATCCCATCGCCTTCCGACGAGATAGGAAATAATCCCTATACCAATGAGCCATGCTGCAAGGTGAAGATGAATGATTGGAGATATGAGGAGCCAATCGATGGATGATGGGAAGAAGTCCGCATCTTCGAGTACTCTAAGAATTGGTGCAAGACAAACCCAGCCGATTAAAGCGAACACCATCTTGTCATTCGCAGGAAGATTAAGCGTTCGGAACAATGCTTGGAAGACAACTACTGATGCGAGTAATCCAAACGTGTAGATTGCAGTATTTTGAGGCGTATAACCAGCATCGCCTTGTTTACCTGCATCAGCCTCTACTGGTTCCCAGATGATTGGGCGTAATCCATCATCCCAAACCGCTTCATTCATGAAGATCAATCCAAGAAGGAGGAGAACCCCTAATCCTAGGACAATTCTCGTCATCGCTTGTTCAAGTAGCGAAAGCCGGCTTGAAGGCAACGCAGGTTGATGATTAAGAAGAATTTTATCAATGGATTCAATTGAACTCATGGACTGTCCTCATGCTTACGACTAAGGGGTGGGCAATATTTCTTCCCTATGGAAGGTTCACTCTTCTTCAGTTGCTGCGACTCGTGGCTCGTGTTCTTCAATGAAGGACACCTTAGCGCATTCTACAGCATCTCTTAGAACAGTAACCAAACGGAATTTCATCATTGCCGCATTAGTATCGAAGAGCATTGTTTGAGGGATAACGATGTTGAGGTCGTCTCCATCGAAGGTTACGCCGAAATCGGAGTGGCCTGTGTTGGATTCGAGCAATGCTGCAACTTTCTCATCCTTACCTTCAACGACCTTAACGATCTTGAAGTTGTACTTGAGTGTCTTTCCAGCCATTGGATGGTTGTAATCGATACGGGCTCGGCCAGCAGCGAGGAAGGACAAGTATCCTTGTCGGCCACCGATGGTGACTGGAGCGCCAAGATAGAGTTGGTTCGGGTCTCGGACAGCACGTCGAAGTTTGTCAAGACTGATTGTTTCGATTTGTTCAGAGTCTTTCTCTCCGTAAGCATCAACAGGTGCTAGTTCGAGTTCAATATCCTTGTTTGCCTTAGCACCGAGGAGAGCTTCTTCAAATCCAGGAATAAGAGAGCCGGAGCCAACAACACAGACCATTGGTTGGTATGTGCGGTTTTCTTCGTGTACTTCATGTTCCTTTGCAGTCGCTTCTTTTGTTGTCTCGATTAAATCGCCTGTTTCGCCATTGTAGAGATCGTAATCAACGTGAATAATGTCGCCTTCTTCCATGTTTTCATCACCTGAATGCTCCGCCGACTCTGATGGCGTTCATAAGTCAATTGGCTGTAGATACTACTCTTCTTCTGCCTTAATGTGGGGAGTTTGACGTGCATCAAGGACCGTTAACCATGCCATTCCAAGCATCATAATAGTCCAACCAGCCCAGACTAAATGGGATGCTGGAAGGTCATAGATGATGACTCGCATCCTTTGAACAGATTCTTCACCGTCCGATTGAACTTGTTGCATCATGCTCGAAGATTGCGAACCATCGAAAATGAAGACAATGTCTCCGTGAGAGCGAACCAGCGTGTCGACTTCACTGCGCGGAGGATTCGGAGAACTGTCGAATCCAATCAATCCGGGTTGGACCGTTCCTATTTTCTCACCGTCTTGATAGACACTGATGACTGCACCAACGTATCGATCACCAACTTCGAGACCATCGTCTTCGAGAACGATATGCTCGAACATGTACTCATAATCTCCGTCTTCAATGAGTTCTCCGCGTACTAATGTTATCCGATGAGATGCATCTCCACGATCAACAAGGACGGTTGTGAAGACATGACCTATCAACAGAAGCAACAGACCAAAGTGAACAAGGTGAGCCGCTGGTGCTATTTTCTTGACACCGGAGGTTTGGACTCTTCGTACGACTTCTGCACCCATTGGTACGATTGCAACCAAAACGGAGGGAAGTACCAACCATGCGATTGTTCCACGTGAGAGGTATTCCGAAATTGGTTCACTCGCATCACCACCCAATGCAGAAGGAAGGAATGTCGCCAACAGAATGGAAACGAGGGCAACACCTGCAACAATAGATGCAATGCGTTGAGGTGATTGATGCCTAGAAGTGTATGCAAACATCGCAAGCGCTAGTGCCATGATGAATGGTGCACCATACAACTCATGAGCTTCGAACTGAATTGCGTCAATACTTGAAATTAAGATGACGAGGGTGAGAATCAAATACAAACTTGTTAAGACAACAGGAGCCCATAACGCACATCGAAGGATGAAACGACGAGAAAGCCAGTCGACAGATTCCGTCTCTTCTTCCCCCATAACGAGCCAAGGTAAGATGTAGAAACCAAGTAAGATGGCTGCAATATAAAGATCAACTAAACCAGACCATGCCGCTGCGAGGCACATCATTGTTCCAGCTGCACCCCAACCCCATGCCTTTCGAGCATCATCAGATGTGTACAGTGGTGCAAAAATCAAAGCATTAAGCAGCGTAAAGAGGAGATCTTGCGTTAATGCATAGGCTGTAAGTGGAACAATGACAAGCCATGGTAGCGAAAGATAACCACGGTACGACCAGAACTCTTCTTCTGGAACGAGGTTTTTCTTTGGCCATTCAACCAATGTTGGTGCAAAAACGACCCCAACAAAGAACAAGGCTGGAACGTGTTCATACGAGGCATAATCAAACAAGACTGCAATGGCCGCTCCAGCAATCGGTATGAAGAAGAGATAGGAAATGGGTCGCTTCGTTTGTCCTTGTGTTGCTCGAATAAAGACGCCACACAAGAGAAGAATAACAAGGACATACGAGACGATTTCAACACCTTCGGCTTTATCCTTCAGAAGCAGCATTCGACTGAAGACGTCGGTGGGGGGCGTCCCCTCATCTGCGACAACGAATGTATGGACCGAAGCAGCCCAAACGCCACCAGCACGAGTAACAAGCGTTGCGAATAATGCAAGTGCACCTGCTGCAAGGCCAAGTCCAGTCCACATTAATGTCGAAGTCTTACCGGGCCGAGTACGTAAGTGTCCCATGAGAACTAAAGCAAGCCAAGGTAGGAACGAACCTGTTTCGACAGGATCCCAAGCCCAATAGCCGCCCCAATCCAGCACCATGTACGCCCAAAGTCCTCCCAAGCCAATTCCAAGTGTTGCGATTAAGATACCAGGCCGTGTTTGATGGAGCATTCTCTTGTCGATGTCTTCATCATCACCGTATTGAAGAATAGAAACGGATGTTGCTGCTAAGGCGATACAAAGTGAATAGGCGAGGAACACGAGAGGTGGGTGAATCACCATCAAATCAGTTTGAAGAAGTTCATTCAGTCCACTTCCTCTTAGATTGTATGGATTCTCAGCAAACGGATTGAGCGTCATTGAGATAAGAATCAGTAGCAGAGTGAATCCATACATCAAACGGAGACGAAGTTTGTGGGTTTTTTCCTGTTCCGAGGCGAGAGGGCGGGCAAACCACCAACTGACAAGGCCCATCCATGCAGCCCACATTAACAACGGACCTTCTCGAGCAGCCCATGTTGCAGCAAAACGATACTTGAGTGGAAGATCTTCCCCCCCATTCAGGGCAACGTGGAGAATGTTCGTATCATTGACAATGAATCGCGAAGCAAGTGCAACGAAAGGGGCGGCAACTGCCAAGTGGAGACCGATAGAGGCAAGTGGGTGTTCAACACGCCACTTCGGCCAAACCATCATCACAATGCAAGCGATGACAGCAAGTCCGAGCGTCCATCCCCACATGCTTGGTCCACGGTCGCGTTGTTGTTATCCCTTTGCGTAGAACCATCACCAGCCGAAGTGTTTTGCACGGCTGTATCCAAAGGAGAGTAAGACAGAGATAATTCTCTTGAAGAGAAGTGTGGGTTTGCGGAAGAGAATCTTAAATCCGATTCCGAGTTTCTGCAACGGACCCATGTTTCCAAGTTCTTCTGGGAGACACTTCGCCATCGCCTCCATTTCTGAATCTGAGAGATTATACAGGGCCTCTTTGCCTCGAAGAATCTTATGATACGGAGGAAATGTCGACTTCCAAGCAGATTCGTATGGTTTCAAATTCACTTGAGACAAATCGCCTTTTGCCATAGCTTTAGCAATCACGTGAGCTGCTTCTCGCCCTGACCAAAGTGCGAGATGAGACCCCCCTTCGAATAACGGAGAAGTGAATCCTGCAGCATCCCCCACTAAGATGAGGCCATCGCCTGTTGTCGTGCTTCTTGGCCCTGAGATTGGAATCGTACCTCCAAAAGGTTTGATCTTCATGCCGTCCTTTCTCCAAGGAGGGTTCACTGTTGGTTTCCCTTTGAGATAGGTGTCTTCAATGAATGAGTCGAGATAACGTATAGCTCCCTTCTTATCGGTTGTAACAAGTCCAACATTCGCTCGCTCCCCTTCCTTAGGAATCATCCAAACATATCCGTGTGGTGAGTATTTTGGCCACAGATAGAAATCGAGATACCCATCATTTGGAACATCGTTGAGTTCGTATTGAAAGCCCGCAATGACTTCCACTTCAGTCCCCATATCGAGTAATTTTGAAGCTGCCCCTGAAACACCTGAGGCATCAATTACAGCAGAACATTCAATTGGAAATTCATTTCCTTTACCTTCAATTCTCCAATTGGAAAATTGATTTTCGCTATTAAAAATACGTTCCATCTTTGTCACTCGATGATTAAGATGGAGTTCAGCGCCTAAATTAACCGCTTCTTCGACCAGCCATTGTTCAAACAAGTGTTTCTCAAGCACATAGCCTGGCTCCGTCAAGAGTTTACTTTCGCCACCAGGAAATATTATGCGAATACCTTTCACATCGAGTGCTTTGACGTGATCAGGAATTTCGAGTTCGAGATTTTTGACAGCTAGGTCAGACAAACATTCCCCACAATGGACTGGAGTGCCTACCTCAGGATCCGCCTCTACGATGAGCGTAGACAATCCTAGTCGAGATGCATGAAGGGCCGCAGAACCTCCACCAGGACCTGCGCCGATGACGAGTAAATCGCAACGTCTTGGTACCTCTGCCATGTTACTATGAAGTCATGCTGGCACATGAATCAAACGGTCAGAGCAAAAGATGTCAAACAGTGCGTTTTGGTGGTTTCCAGCTCTTGAAAGCAATGTGAGCAGGAGGTGTCCCTGAGCCGCCTGCTTCGTATTCAATGATACGATCGGCCAGCCAAATAAACCACTCCATATTCTTGTCACCCTCCTGATTGCGGATGGGTTCGAAATAGAAGGAAAAGGTCTCATAAGTCTGGATGATTACTCCTGAAAAGAGATCGTAAAACGCATGGAAATCCATATCTCCACGGTGAATAAGAACACCGATACTTTCCCACGTTGTCAAGACGGTCATCACTTTAGGCCAATCTTCTCCAAAATGTGTGCGAAAAGCATTGAAGTTGCCCTCTGGATCTTCTGGATTAAATTTGCTTATATCAAAATTCATATTCATAATCGCTGTTAGACCAACAACGAAGTCTTCGCTCTGGAAGTTCGCAGCTAGATTCATTGCAGTCGTACTGTCTCTTGAACGGCGTAGTTCTTTGATTTGATACCATGAATATATTGCTGCACCAAGAATTGTTACAAGCCCGAATACTTCTGCCCAAGCCGCTGCTGTATCGAGGTTCATAACCCCCCTACTCCGAGAATCAATGTTAAAGAATTCGGCTTTTTTGGCCAAATACCCCTGATATAGGTGTGGGATTTATATTATCTCCGTCTCAGGGTTGACCATGTCACTTGCCCCTACCGATTATGACTTTGGAGACGCATCGAATTTTTTCTTTGCTACAACGATTACCTGCGCTAACGATGAAGCACGTGCAATGTATGTGGAAGCATTCGGGCACATGCTCAATTACAATCACGAGCAAGCAATCGCTTGTTTCAGTAAAGTTACTGAACTTGACCCTACATGTGCAATGGCATGGTGGGGAATTGCATATTGTGTCTCTTCCAATTACAACTGGAGCCCAGGTCTTGGCTCTGGACACGATTCCATTCAGCAAGCTGTTTCCCTCAAAGAAGGCTGCACCGAACTTGAACAGGATCTTATTGATGCATTGGCACAACGACATTCTGCAGAAGCACGTGATGCAGCAGACCCGTCTGTCCTCAACATGGGTAACGATCCTGAACTAAACGTTGCATTTGCAAAAGCAATGGAGCCACTTTACCGAAAATACAGTGGGAACTTGGATGTTGCAGCGATATACGTTGAAGCCCTCATGAATCTGAAAGCTTGGCAACTATGGAACAAGAATACTACAACTGGTGAAATCACTCCTGCTGACGACAATACTTTGCTGTTGGTCCAAGTAATGGAAGATGCATTTGAGAACGTCGAAGGTGCAAAACAACACGTCGCATTGTGCCACTTGTACTGTCACGCTCTCGAACTCTCCCCATTCCCAGAACGTGCTCTACCTGCTGCTGATGTGCTCCGCACTGTCATGCCAGGTCTGGGTCACCTTGTACACATGCCATCACACATCGATGCTTGGGTTGGACAATGGAAAGAAGCAATGGAATGCAACATCGCTGCAGTTGATGCAGACGATCGTTATGTTGAATTAACTGGGAACGAATCTCAATTCTATAAGTTCTACAGAATGCACAATCATCACTTCGTCGTATGGTGTGCTATGTTCGAAGGACGCTATGAGATTGCAATGAAGTACGCTCGCAAGGCTGTTGACACACTTCCTGCTGGGGATGAAAACTCTGGAGTTCAATTCATGCTCGCTGGAATTATCCCAATGGGTGCAATCTTCCTTGAATCATACGTAACAATGCCATGGCACGTCATGATTCGATTCGGTAAGTGGGATGAAATCCTTAACGAACCAATGTACACTGACAAGGACGTATTCCCATCAACCATCGCTACACAGCACTACGCTCGTGGAGTTGCTTACGCTTCCAAGGGCATGGTTCCTGAGGCTGAGGCTGAACAAGTTCTCTTCAATGAAGCACTGAATAATCCTGCTCTTGCTGGAAGAGTCCTGCACAACAATCTGATGTATCAAGACCCAAGTGCTGGCCCATGTATCTTGCTGGTCAACGAAGCAGTCTTGTCTGGTGAAATCGAATACCGAAGACAATTCCTAGCAAAGGAACGTGGAGAAGCATCTGACTTCTCGGTCGCCTTCGATCACCTTCGACGTGGTGTGGATCTATCACTCAACTTGGCCTACAACGAACCATGGGGTCAAATGCAACCTGTACGCCATATTCTTGGAGCACTTCTCTTCGAACAAGGAGAAGTCGAAGAAGCGGAAGCCGTTTATCGTGCTGACATCGATTTGTGGGTCGATAACATGTGGGGCCTACTCGGTCTGAAACTTTGTCTCGAAGCTCGCGGTGATGCACCTGAAGAACTTGCTGAAGTAACTGCATTGTTTAACGAACGTAGTTCTCGAGCTGACATCAAGCCTGCAAAGACATGCTTCTGTGCTCAAGACAGCCTCGAAAAGACATGTTGTGATTGAACACAAGCCGTCGGCAACAACATTATACCAATTCGATTGGAACGATTCTCATGGACTTCAATGCCGAAGTAGGGAAGAATAGTCCCTTTTGGAATGAAATCTCCAAAGATGAATCTGCTGTAAAGAAACTACGCGAAGATGTGACTGATCTTAACCGAGATGAACAAATTCACCTGGACAATCTTCAGAGCATTGAACAAAGGGAGACAACCGGAAAGAATGCCATTATTGCTGGATTTTTCTACTTCATGGCCTTTGTAATGTTCTTTACTGAACTTAGAATCGTTTCGCTTTTACATTGCATCTTTGGCACATTGTTCATGTTTTTCTACAGAATTGGCGTCCAAGCCGGCGATGAATGATTGTGTTTTGGTCTGGAAAATCCCACATCCAGCCTTGTGCTTGAAAGCGACGATTCAAAGGTGAACGGTCTGTGGGGTAAGCGTGGCTTGGATACGTCTACGACGATTTCTAAAGCATCTCGAGAAGAAACAAGAGGTGCTGCGTATTAGCAGACCTGTTGATGTCGCCTATGAAGCCGGAGCGATTGCAGACCTCCTCGTAAAAAATGATGGTCCAGCGGTTGTCTTTGAACAACCGAGACTACCTGACGGTACGATTTCATCAATGCCTCTGGTCATGAACTTATTCGGAAGTCATCAGAGAACTCTTGATGCATTGGGAGCATCACATGAAACCGAAGTCGGTGATCGTATGACGGCAATGATGAAACCTGATATTGGAACCTTCGTCAAGATGCCATGGAAAGCGATACCACTTGCACGAGATGCCTTTGCAATGCCTCCGAGAAAGAAGAGATTCAGAGCGCCCAGTCAACAAGTTCGAATGAAGAATCCTGACTTGACCAAACTTCCAATTCCGAAAACGTGGCCAATGGATGGAGGACATTTCGTGACATTGCCACTGGTTGTCACAAAGGACCCGAATTCCGGAGAACACAACCTTGGTATGTATCGTGCTCAAGTCTTTGATGAGAAAAACATCGGTTTGCATTGGCAAATTCACAAGCATGCTGCGGACCATGCTGCAGCGAGTGGAGAGCGAATGCCTGTAGCAATATGCATAGGTGGACCTCCTGAACTGATTTTCTCAGCCATATCCCCTCTTCCAGATAATTTGAGTGAATATCAATTCGCAGGAATCCTTGGGCGTCGTTCGCTTCGGATTACGAAAGCCGTAAGTCAAGATTTGATGGTTCCTGCCGAGGCTGATATTGTCATAGAAGGTTATTGCATTCCAGGAGAAACAAGAACTGAAGGGCCATTTGGAGATCACTTCGGATTCTATTCATTAACAGGTCAGTACCCAGTGATGCATGTTACAGCAATCACTCATCGAAAGGATGCTATGCTTCCTGCAACGATTGTAGGCCTGCCTCCAATGGAAGATGGGTATCTTGGAGAAGCCATAGGAGGGCAATTCTCTCCTGTCCTTCGTTTCCAGCATAGAGACGTCATTGGTGTCCATCTACCACTTGAGACTGGATTCCATAATCTTGCTATTGTCTCTTCCAAACAACGTTACCCACGTCAAGGTAGAAAGACTGCGTTGGGATTATTCGGTGCTGGTCAAATGATGTTCCTGAAAAGCATGGTCGTTGTTGATCCTGATCAAGATCCAAAAGATTTGGAAGCACTCCTTGATGCGATGAATAATAACGTCCACATTGCAACTGACATCATCGTATTGGATGGTATGGTTGCGGATTCACTTGAAGCTGCAAGTCCGTATGAAAACGTCCATTCCAAGATCCTTATCGATGCAACAACGCTCACTGAGCGCGACCCTCGATCATCCAACGAACCACTCGAAGGTTCATACAAGCAAGAAGTACCTGCTTGGCGCCAAGGGTTGGAAGAGCCACCAGCATTCGATAACATCGACGCTGTACACGCCTTGGAAGATGTAACAGATGCCCGTATGCTTCGAGGAAGCATTCTTGTTGTCACAACAAACATTCCTGAATCACCCTCTCCAAGAGATGGTTCATCAACTTCAAATGATGATGCAGAGTCTGCAAGAAGAGAAAAAATACTCCTATTGAGAAATCAAATTTGGCAATTAGAAAATTCTACAAATTTACGCTGGTTATTCATCACGAATGATGATTTAGACCTGCATTGTGAAAAGGCTCGACGAAGATTGCTTTGGCAACTCACATCTCGCTTCGACGTAGGGCGTGGTTTGACGTTTGATGAAAATAAAGAACGGATGTGCTGGGATGCTACCACACCGATTCCATCATCAGAACATGGTGTTCGACGTTGGCCTGCAATCACGATGCACAGTGATGAAACCCTCGAAGCAATACGTAAACATCCCGAACTCGACAAATACCAATGGCCTGCGCATCTAGAATTCAGGTGAGTCGATGAACTTCAAGCAAATTGCAAGTTTCGTTAAGATTGAACACACACTGTTCTCCCTTCCATTCGTCCTCATTGGCTACCTCATCGCTTACGATCAGTTCCAATCTGAACTTACAGGCACAGGCTATGGATGGCTTCGCTTCGACTTGTTGTGGATTCTTGTTGCTGCGATTGGAGCCCGTGGCCTGGCTATGACACTCAATCGCATCATCGATCAGGATATTGATGCTGCAAATCCTCGAACTGCTCAGCGACATCTTGCCAATGGGACAATGTCGATTTCAACTGCATGGTGGCTCGCAGCCCTCTTTCTGATTATGTTGCTTGTGGGAGCAGGCATGTTGAACATGGTTGCCTTGGCGATGTCTTGGCTCCCTGTCCTAACCTTCGTTATTTACCCCTACATGAAGCGGTTCACGTGGCTTTGCCACTTATGGCTCGGACTATGCTTAGGGCTTGCTCCAGCAGGAGCATGGGTTGCAATAGCTGCAGATGTTCACGGGTTTGATGCAATCCTTGGAACCAGTGATGGATTCCTTTGGTACCCAAGCATCTTCTACATCTCTCTAGGTGTTGTGCTATGGATCGCAGCTTTCGATCTCAACTACGCTCGAATGGATGTTGAAAGCGATAGAGAGATGGGAGTACACTCATTCCCTGCTCGTTTTGGAGATTCCGTGACAACACGAACGTCCATTCAGATGACCTTGCTTTGGTTTGCATGTTTTGCAATTTCAGACCCGATGAGTGAGGCATGGTTCCTGCTTTCTGCTGGCATCATGGCCATTCTCAATATCGCCGTTATCCTCAAGCATAAGTCGTTAGCAGATTTCCAAACGACCTTGTTTCGGATCTCTATGTTAACTGGATGGGTACTTCTTGCATCAATTCTGACGCTCTAATTCCCATAAAAGTCGTAGTCATCATCGTCTTCTTCTTCATCATACTCGAAATTGAGTATGCCACCGAGTGTACGCATTCCGACAATGAGGAATGCTAGACCTCCACAATAGCCTGAAAACATCGACTCAGCGGTGTATATCGACACTTGATCTGCCTCCCCACAATCCTCATAAAATTCATCACTGCAATTTTCATTGTACCAGTCATCGTAATCATTCCAACTCTCTGTTGAAAGATTTGCTGTGTGAATCAATACTCCAATCAATGCAATGAAGCATAACGGCATTACAAACCACCACACCTTGACAAGAAGATTTAGGATTGAAATGAACATAATGAAAACGAGGATTCCGAGTGCTATGTAATTGAATTGTTGAACCTCTTCGTAATCAGAAGCATAATCGGGCAGGTAATCTTCCTCAAAGAGTTCAATCTGCAGTTCAGTCACAGGGACGACAAAGAAAAACGTGTACGATAAAAGGACAAGAGACATGAGAACGCCAATGACCCCAGGAAGAGCTCCTAAATCTGGACGTAGGCGTTGCTTCTTTAGTTTGATTTTGACATAATCATCCTCATCATCATCGTCATCCTCGTCACCCTCTTCCCAAGAGAAAGTGATACCCTGTGATTTCGGTTGTTCTTTTACAGCCTTCTCTTCTTCATTGACCCAGACTTCATATCCTTCATCTGTTGAATACCAATGTGTACCATCTTCAGCGAGATACCAGTGCGTACCGTCTTCATCGGTATCGAGCCAGTCACCGTTGGGAAGGTCCTCCCACCTTTCAACGAAATTCTTTGTAGAAGAATGTCGTCTATTGATTGGACTCACCGATTTACCTAGAACTTAGTCCTTTATAATTCTAAGACCAATATTTTATTGGTAAACTAGAATTCTATAATGGTTAACAGCAACCATGCTCACGCATTGGCGCTGGAACAAACTCTACTCGATCTACATTTTCAGTATTCTGAAGTTTCTGCATAACCTTTCGAAATTGCTCAGCTGTTCCAGATGCCTGCATCGTATCAACACAGGTATGGCTTTCGATAAGACAACTGTGATGGTATGAGGTAACTGAGATATTACCTGAATGTCTCACATCATGCAACTTTTGTTCAATTCCGTGTTGGTAGTATACGACGAGCACTCCTTCCACCTTTTCATCTGATTTCATTGATTCAAGGCTCCCTCGTTGAAGTTGTTCTGCGTAATGTAAAGAGGCATCTCTAAGGAAACGGCTTCGATTGCTGTAACCTAACTTTTCAACTATTGCATCTAATTCATCTGCAAATTGGTTATCGACACTAAAGGACACGACTCTGCTCATGAATTGTTCATTTCATCCTGATTGATAATATTTCTCCATAACCTAATTAATAACTTCATTTAAATATGTATTATTTGACGGAAGGCCATGAACCGCCGCGTAATGCAAGTCCTAATAACAACGAGTATCCTTCTCTTCTCGAGCCTAGCAGGATGCCTAGATGCAGAAGAAGATTCAGATTCCGAATACACAATCATAGCCTCGACATACCACGTCGGGCAAATCGCTTCAGCGATTGGTGGGTCCGAAGTAAACGTACAAATCCTAAGCCCTTCAAACGTACCAGTTCACGACTACGAAATCACTGCGGATGACATTCTAACCCTGGCAAAAGCAGATCTCTTCCTTTACCACGGCCTAGGCCTTGAGCCATGGGTTGATGCAACGCTCAGCGCTATGGGTGACGATGAACCTCGAAACATGTTCACACACGCTATGCCTGATGGACAACAAGCATTCGATTACGAGTCTCTTCTTATCATGGACCTCTGTGAGCACCTCTCAGAAGGACCATACGAAGCTTCAGCATTAGTTGACGAAGAAGAACATGCAGAAGATGTTGAGCTCCATGCTGAACACGTAGCACACACTCTCACACTCCCTGAAGATGAGCATGATGACGATGACCATGATGACCACGGCGACGAACACGCTGAAGATGGGGATGACCATGGTGATGATCACGCTGACCATGACGATCACGGCGATGACCATGATGACCACGGTGACGAAGACGGACACGAAGGTCACGGCCATGGAGAACCAATGGAAACCATCACTTCCCCAACAGACTGTCCGGCAGACTCAGTCGTCTACATCTTCGAACTTGGAGAAGGCGAACACGTCCTCGAATTCGAATCCGAAGAAGACGTCCATGAATTCAACATGGTTGTTCTGAAGATGGGCGGAGGACACGCTCATCATGACCACGGCGACGAACATGATGATCACGGCGATGATGATCATGATGACCACGCTGAAGATGGCGATGACCACGGCGACCATGATGATGGCGACCATGATGATGACGAGGACATGACTCCAGAACATGCGCTTGAAATGTTTGATACAAACAATGACAGTGCTCTCTCTTGGGACGAATTCTCGGCTTCCTCGGAAGATGATCACGATCACGACGATGATGGACACGATGCCTTTGAGGAGGCTGCTGAGGAATACATGATGAGCAAGATGATGGACGCTTTCAATGCCTCTGATGCAGATGGCGATACACTTTTGCAACTCTCAGAACTTTCAACCTTCATAGCGTCTATGGATACCATCGAAGATGACATGGAATCTGCTTCCGCTGAAATTATGATGATTGCCTTTGACGATGATAACGATGGACAATTATCAATGAGTGAATTCATGCACTTGATGGAATCTAATGGAGACGAAGACCATGATGAAGACCATGATGAAGACCATGATACAGTCAACGAGACTGAAATGTTTGAAATAATGGAAATAATGTTCACTATGATGGACATAGACAACAACAGTTTCCTCAACGCTTCAGAACTCACCATGTTTAATGACATGGACGAGCACGAAGAAGAAGGTATGGGATACGCTACACTTCACATTGAAGAAGAAGGCGAATATGGATTTGCGCTTCCAAAATCAATCAAATTCCACATCTTGAAGGGCGAAGGAGGTCATGACGACCATGACGACCATGACGACCATGCTGGAGAAGATGGTCATGATGACCACTCTGGCGAGGACGATCATGACGACCACTCTGATGAAGAAGGCGATGACCACAGTGACCATGCTGATGAAGAAATCGCATTCGACCCACACAGCTGGCTCGACCCTCTTGCATTCAAGGCACAAGTAAACCGTGTTCTTGATGAAATGAAGATTGCATTCCCTGACCTTGCAGATAGCTTCCAATCGAATGCGGATGCATACATGGCAAGTTTGGATGCGCTACATCTGAAGTACGAAGATACCTTCGGACCAAACGGAACATGTGCAAAGGATACAGTAGTATCAAACCACAACGCATACTCATACATGACCCAACGATATGGTATAGAATTCGTTACCGTGCACGGCCTCGATCCTGAAGGAGAACCATCTGCTGCAGACATCCTTGAAGTTGTTGAACAAATCACTGAAGATGGAATCACTGTCTTCTATGTTGAAGAATTCACTGACCTATCTGCTGTTTCAAGCATCGTTGAGCAAACAAAGTCTACAGACATGCCAAATGGTGTAGAAATCCAGATTCTTTACACAATGGAACTGCAGCCAAAGGATTCTAGTGATGACTACCTCTCTTTGATGGAGAAGAACCTAGAAGCACTCAAGTCTGGGCTAAGTTGCTAAATACATGATGGCAAAAGCCCAGAGTGATATGGCATTGTAAATGTTGTAACTTATGGGGTATTTGATGAAAGGACACCTTTCACATGATGGTGAGATTGTCATCAAGGCATCTGACTTGTCTGTCTCAAGAGGCAGTACGATCGTTCTGGATGATATCAATTTGACAATACGTCAAGGTGATTTCGTCGGGTTAGTTGGCCCGAATGGGAGTGGGAAAACCACGCTCTTGATGGCGATATTAGGCCTACTTAATCCAACGAGTGGCAGTGTCGAAATATTTGGCCAGGATTCAAAGAGAATGAAGCACAATGGGCGTGTAGCATGGGTTTCCCAAGCTGCATCAAACCTTCCAAAAAACATCCGTATTACCGTTCGAGAACTTATCTCACTTGGAGTTCTTACGTCTAAGACCATGTTCCCGTTTTTCAAGAATAGGAAAAATATTCGTGAACAGGTGGAAAATGCGCTTGAACTGGTAGGCCTGAAGGATGTTGCAGATGTTGATATTTACAGTCTATCAGGAGGTCAGCGTCAAAGGGCAGTCATTGGAAGAGCTTTGGTTTCCAATGCCGAAATCTTGGTCTTTGACGAACCTCTCGTAGGCGTTGATAGAGATTCAAGGAACTCGTTGTTGAAATTGCTTGATGATTTATGCCATACACAGAACAAAACCTTGCTCATGGTATCGCATGATTTAGCGGCGATACGTCAATCCGCACATCGAGTGATCTATCTCGATTTGATTCAACTCAACGATTGTTGTCGAGGTGGGATTCAATACGACGGTCCTCCAAGTGAATTCCCTGACTTACTCAGTTTAGCGACCTTACGTGGCATACGAAACGTGCATGAACCTGAGCACATAATAATCAGTCTCAAAGAAGGCAACAGCGAACCTAAAGTGGAGGAAGAATGATGGGGATTAGTGAATTCGTATTGTCGATTCTTGCACCGATTTTGGAACTGATTGGTCCATTTATGCCTGGTAATACATTTCCAGCATATTTTGAGATGGAATTGTTTCAACGGGCGCTGATTGCAGCAATTATTGTAACGATCATTGGTGGTTTTTTAGGAGGATTCCTCATCATGAGAAATCTTGCATTGATGGGTGATGGTCTTGCCCACGTATCCTTCGGTGGAATTGCAGTAGGAGTTGCTCTCAGTTCGACTGCACCACTTTGGTATGGTCTCGTATTCTGCATCATTGCTTCCATTCTTATTCATGAAATGCAAGCACGAGAGTTGCTTACGGGGGACGCTGCTATCGGGATTTTCTTAACAGGAACACTCGCATTAGGATTGGTTGTTCTTCGCCTATGGGGTGGAGGCATTACAACAGATATTGAAGGATTTCTTTACGGAAACATAAATCTAATCGATAGCGATAAACTTGATTTAATTGTCATAGTAGCAATCTTTGCCTTAAGTTCACTTTACCTTCTCCATGGAGGTTTACTTGCCACTACTCTCGATCCTGTTGCTGCAAGGTTACAGGGCATTCCTGTTCGCTTCATTGGCCTTTGGTTTAGCGTAATGACTGCTGCCGTTGTGGTGGCGATGGTGAACGTTGTTGGAGTACTCCTTGTAACCTCACTCTTGGTGACGCCGGCGGCGACGGGCCAACTCATTGGTCGTAGTTTCAAAGGTTGTATCTTGTGGACCCAATTCTTTGGATTGTCTTCTGTCCTTCTCGGCATCTATTATTCTGCTGAATTGGGAACAGGAGGCGGTGCTACAATTGCCTTAGTATCAGCACTTATGTTCCCGATCGTCCTTACAGGACGAACAGTGTATACGCGATTCATACGAAGTCCAATTTTGAACATTGATTGAAACCCTGTGGAAGATTGATGAACCCAATCGGTTGTATTGGGACTATGAACCCACTTGTCAAGTCCTTGCTTGAATTCAATGAAGCCTTTGAAATCCCGAAACTCGATGCACCAGGGCTTGGCCCAGATGAATTGATCGAGTTGAGAATTAAACTCTTAATGGAAGAAGTACAAGAATACGCAGAAGCTGCTCGTGCTGGAGATCTTGTCGAAGTCTTGGATGCTCTGGCAGACATCGGCTACATTCTTGCTGGAACCATCATCAATCACGGTATGCAAGACATCTATGATGATGCCTTCAATGAAGTTCATCGAAGCAATATGGCGAAACTCGTTGATGGGAAGGTCATTCGAAGAGAAGATGGAAAGGTGCTCAAGCCGGAAGGATGGCAGCCACCTCAACTTGCTCAGTTTTTGCAATGAATTCATCAATACGTTGCGCGTGGGGATAGTATGACCTCTCGTCCAGTTGCCCTCGTAACAGGCGGAGGAAGGGGTATTGGAGCCGCTATTAGTCATCGATTGGCTGCAGATGGCTATGATGTCCTCCTATCCTACAATACGTCCTCAAAACCAGCTGAGATGGTTGTCGATGAGATTCGCAACTCCGGTGGAGATGCATTAGCAGTCAAAGTTGACTGTTCAAATGATGGCGAAGTTGGCCTTTTGGGAATCCATCCATGGATGCATCGAACCATTGAAGCACTGGTTCTCAATCACGGAACATACGATCGTGTTCCTGCACAAGAAATGACAATGGAACAACTAAGACATACGATGAAGGCAAACTTTGAGGGGGCAGTCAATGTTTGGAAAGTGGTCCAACCACATCTCGCACCTCACGCCAATATGGTCGTTGTCAGTTCTCAACTCGCAACCCGTGGCTCACCACATGGTGCTGATTATGCTGCTTCAAAGGCTGCTCTTAGCACATGGGCACGTTCTCTTGCCCTTGCAGTTGGTCCTGAAGGAAAAAGAGTCAACGTTCTTGCTCCTGGTTATGTCGATACGGATATTCTTGCTGGCGACTCAGATGAAAAACGAAATCAGCGCATCCAAGAAGTCCCGCTTAAACGGATTGGAACTGGTGATGATATGGCTTCTATCGTCTCTTTCTTGTTGAGTAGTGATGCAGCATACATCACAGGTTCTGTCCTTCATGCCAATGGTGGATTGTATCTTCCTTAGACGCATGTTCTTGAAGGGTTGCCATCAAGGACAACCATGACCGAGACGTGGGATGACGATGGTGCCTTCGAGCACATCGCAGACCAAGAAGTCTCAGAAATCGATTTACAAGAGCGTGATCCTTTCGATTTGTCCAAGGCCTTGGAAGGGGCTGCATTGGAACACCTCCATCCTTCCGTAAAGCGATTCAAACTACACAGTGAATTCGAGCCTTCTGGCGATCAACCCAAAGCCATTGAAACCCTTATGGATCAACTTGAGAATGGTCAAGAGCGTTGCATTATGCTCGGCGTTACTGGAAGCGGCAAGACCTTCGCTATGGCGAATCTTATCCAACGATTGAACATTCCAACGCTTATTCTCAGCCATAACAAAACACTTGCACGTCAACTCTATCATGAAGTCGCAGGCTATTTTCCAGAAAATGCGGTGGAATATTTCGTATCCCATTACGATTATTATCAACCCGAAGCCTATCTTGCGAAACGTGACCTATACATCGACAAAGAGATGTCGATCAATGAGCGTATTGAACAAGAACGCTTTGCTGCGGTGGCGAGTTTAGTCAGTCGTCCAGATTGTGTCATCGTCTCCTCCGTATCGTGTATTTACGGTTTGAATCCACCTGAGACGTTCCTTGAGCATCACGTTCGTGTCCACAGTGGGCAACAGATTGAACCAACTGATTTGATTCGTGAATTGGTTGGATTACAATACACTCGAACTACGAATGACCTCTCAAGAGGTGAATGTCGGCTACGTGGAGAGGTCCTCGATGTCTGGATGCCTTCTCGTGATGACCCATTGCGAATACGTTTCGATTTGGATGGCGTCACTGATGTGCATGTATGTGATCCTGTTTCTTGGGAGATTCTAGACACACTCGATGAGGCTTGGATTCACCCAAAGGAATTCTTCATGACAAGTGATGATAGATTCGAAAGTGCTCTTGAGAGCATTGAAACAGAAATGGAATTACGTTTGACTGAGTTCGCCATGGCTGGACGTACACTTGAGCAACATCGACTAGAACAGCGAACAAAGTACGACCTTGAGATGCTTCGTGAAATTGGACATTGTCAAGCAATTGAGAATTACTCCTTGCACTTTGATGGCCGAGAGCCTGGGGAACGACCGTATTGCCTTCTCGACTTCTTTTCTGCATGTGCTCGTCAGTTCCATGGCGACCCGAAGAAATTCCTCGTCATTATGGATGAATCTCACGTAACGCTCCCCCAAGTTGGAGGTATGTACTTCGGCGATAAATCAAGGAAGGACAGCCTGATTGAGCACGGATTCCGTTTACCAACCGCTGCTGACAATCGCCCGCTTAAGATGCCTGAGTTCCAACATCTTGTACCTCAAATGGTCTATGTTTCCGCAACACCGGGTGAGCGTGAACTTCGTCACCTGTGTGAGATTACTGGTCAAAAAGTTCCACTTGGTCTTCAACACGTCGCATCTGCAGGCGGGGCAAAACCAGCCCACGCAAAGGCTAAGAAGCACCCTGATTCAGAGACAATGTACGATTTACTTCTAAACATTCAAGGTATTGCAAAGATGGAATTACGGCCAACTGGCCTGCTGGATCCGAACATCGAAGTTCGTCCTACTGAGGGACAAATCGCTGATCTTCTTTCAGAAATTAATCTACGAATCGAACGAGGAGAACGGACACTGGTGACTGTCTTGACCATCAAATTCGCAGAAGAAGTGGCAGAATATCTCAATCGTATGGGCGTTAAAGCTCATCATTTGCATTCTGAAATCGATACCATCGAACGTACTGAAATTCTCAATGCGTTGCGTATTGGACACATCGATGTTGTTGTTGGAATCAATCTACTTCGAGAGGGGTTAGATATTCCAGAAGTTAGTCTTGTAGCCATCTTTGATGCTGATCGTCAAGGCTTTTTGCGAAATGAACGCTCCTTACTCCAAACCATTGGACGTGCAGCTCGAAACGAGAATGGTCGTGTTCTGTTGTATGCAAATGGAATGAGTCCTGCTATGGAAGCGAGTATACGTCAGACACTTGAGCGAAGAGTACGGCAAAATGCACACAATGAGAAGCATGGTATCACTCCTAAGACCATTATCAAAGCCTTACCACAGATGGGTTCTGAATCTGAAGATCTTATTGCTGGAACATCCACAACATCCGATGGAAAACGTCGTTTAGTCGCTAAGAAAGGCGGTAGAAAGGATGGTGATTGGGCCTCAAAACTAAATTTAGGCGCTGGTGCTTGGGCGCATAGCGAAACAAAAACTCCAATTGAAAATTCAAAAATTCAATTGACTTATGATGAACCCGATGATGTCAAATCATCGCTCACACCCGAACAACGAATGGATTTACTGTCGGAATTAAAATCTGCAATGAAAGAGGCTGCTAAACAGCTTGATTTCGAAGAAGCTGCACGATTACGAGACCGTATTTACGAACTTGAACAGTCGATGTAATTAGTTGGCTAAACGGACTGCTGCATCTTCAAGAGATTCATCAACACCTGTCAATGAGCGTATGTAGCGAGGGATTGTTTCGTTTGAACGGCTTAGGTCGAGGTGATCCCCCACCCATTCCAACGGTTCTGTAAGACTGTGCTGTGTTCCAAAATCAAACGTTCTCCAAATTGAGCATTCACTTCCATCTAAAGAGGTTGTTTGGAGATACCATTTCTGTTCTTCAAGTGAGTCACTGCAGTGAATATTTCCATCCCGTACAGTCACGACCCAACATCGCCCTACGCTATGTCCAATGTTGGCAGATTCGAGGAATTCAACCACATCATCGCTTTCAGCCCCTGGTTGAAGCCAGATGAACGGAATCGAGCGGCCTTCAAGCAACCATGAACGCAATTGACCCATGACACGCTCTGGTGAAAGAAAGAGAACGAACAGTTCTGGCTCATCATCAATCCATGGATGTGGGCGAATTGGACGCCCTAAGAGCGTGTTTCCAGCATCTTTCGGGTGAATAGGCACCATTCGATACCCGAGATGGCCTGCATCGTGAAAGGCTTGGTGCGCTGGTCGATCTTGACGCAAACCTGCCCCGAGTACATGGACAGAACGAATGTCTGCTAGCCAAGCGTCTTCTTCTTCCATGATTCTGCCTCAAGGCATCGGGTTTTCAAGGGATGTTTTTCTCATGGCAGAAAACTGCGATTCAAAAGGCAAACCGCTTTCTTCGGGGTATGAACTATCTCATAATTGGCGGAAACAGCGATATTGCTCAGGATGTAACCACCCGACTGCTCGATGATGGACACCATGTGCATTGTCTTGTTCGAAATACAGAACATGTAGACGCTCTTACTTCTCGTGGAATCACCGTAACAATAGGGGATGCTACGAGCGAAGATGACATGAAGCAGTGCATTGCTGAGGCAAAGGAACATGGCGAGATTAACGGTTTGCTCCACTGTGTAGGATCCATTGTCATCCGACCCCCCCACGCACTCAACAAAGATGCTTTTGAGGAAGTAATCACAACAAACCTCACCTCGGCTTTCCTTGCCTTGTCCATTGCAGGTAAGGCAATGCTTCGACAAGGAAGTGGCCGTATGGTCTTCTCTTCCAGCGTAGCTGGCTCCCTTGGATTGGTTAATCATGAAGCCATTGCTGCTGCTAAAGGCGGTATTGAGGCTATGGTTCGGGCATCTGCGGCAACCTATGCCCGTCGTGGCTTGAGAATTAACGCAGTCGCCCCTGGTCTTACAGATACGAAGATGGCAAGCAAGATTCTCTCTAGTGATGCAATGCGAGAAACTGCTGCCCAGAAGATTCCAACACAACGAATCAACAAGAAAGAAGAGGCTGCTTCAGCCATGTACTGGTTGCTTACCGGAGCTCCTGACAACTTGACAGGTCAAGTCCTACACCTTGATGGTGGTATGGCCAACGTCTTAGCCTGAGGGAAGGACGTGAGAGCAGTTGTTGTTGGTGCAGGTCTTGCTGGAATAGCAGCGACATGGGCCCTTGAGCAACACGGATACGAATGCGTTCTTCTCGAATCATCTGACCGTATTGGTGGCCGGATGAAGACAACAACACTCGGCGAACACAACGTCGATGAAGGATTCCACGTCCTACATACTGCTTATCCAACCCTCGGAAGATGGCTGGACATTGATCGATTAGAACTGAAACCTATGGATCCTGCTACGAGTCTCATCACCCCTTCAAGTGGCCGTTTACAGACACTTGGCGACCCCCTTCGAGCGCCTTTGTTAATGCTCCCTTCTCTGTTTACTGCAGGACTGTGGAACTCTCTACGGATGCTGCGATGGCGATTAAAATCGAAGAAGAAGGATCTTGAATATGCAATGGACCGTCCAACTCTATCAATCGACAAAGGTTTCGAATCAATGCGCTTTAGCCCATCGTTTAGAGACTCCTTTTTGCATCCACTCTTTACTGGAATTACCCTCGATAATGAACGTCGAGAACGCACATCCTTTGCTTCCTTTACATGGGCTGCTATGTCGCATGGAAGCATGACGATGCCAAAAGACGGAATTCAAGCAGTTCCTGAACAACTTGCATCTCAACTGAAAAAGGATACTATCCGCTACAATACGAACGTTGCTTCCGTCTCTTCTTCAGGGGTTACACTTGACAATGGAGAAACGATGGAAGCTGATCTTGTTGTGGTGGCTGTACCTCAACATATTGCTAATACTTGGCTTGAGAATCCTCAACAAATCCTTCGAAAACAGACTGCAACATTCGTTTTTGAAGCAGAACAATCACCTCTCGATAAACCTCGATTACTGCTCAACCGCGAATATGCACAAGAGGAGCAAAACATCCTACATGTCCACGTACCAACCCTGCTACATCCTTCGAGTAAGCATCTCATTGTCGCAACAGTGGTTGGTGAAATCGCATCCGAACATCGCAAAAAGGCTGTCCAGAAATCCATTCATGAGGAACTTGGACAATGGTTTGGTGAAGTCGCATCCTCCTGGAAACTCGTTGGAACGACACACGTCGATTATGCACTTCCATCAGGTTCTGTTACTGCAAAAGGTCGAGAACGGATGGAACTGGTTCACGATGGTGTCCATTACATCGGCGACCATACCACTCATCCTTCAGTCCATGGTACCTTGCGCTCTGTTGAGCGTTTACTCGAGCGATTAGAGATTCCATTACCGCTTGAGTCATCATGAAAGGTTGATGAAGGGAAACGCAGGCGACAAGACATGGCGATTGACCCAGAAGAATTCGATATCCCCGTTCAGGATTACGACTTTTCCAAAGCAACTCAAACCACATCTCTCATCGATCAGATGGCACAAGCAGGCGGTTTTACTGCCACAAAACTCGCTACTGCTCGGGATATTCTTCTCGATATGAAGCAACAATCTGATGCTGTGGATGGTGATTTGAGTAAGGTAACAAACTGGCTTTCTTTCCCTGCATGTCTTTGCGCAACTGGTACACGTTCATTCTTTGTCGAGGCTGTCAAGACCAAGATGTTCAATGTCCTTTCAACAACATGTGGAACGCTCGATCATGATATTGCTCGTTCCTACAAAGACTACTATCACGGAGCTTTTGAACTCGATGATATTGAACTCGGTGAGCATTCCTTGATGCGTCTGGGTAACGTCATTGTCCCAAATTCATCCTATGGAGAAATCATTGAAGCAGTTGTTATGCCCGCACTTGAAGAAATCTATCAAGACCGACTAAAGGAAACTGGAAAGACTGGTGCTGATGCTTGGCTTGGATTTGGCTCAATTCACCTTGTATGGGAACTAGGAAAGCGAATAGGAACGCCAAACTCTCTCATCTATTGGGCCTGGAAGAATCAAATTCCAGTCTGTATCCCTGGTATTACTGATGGATCAATCGGTGCACAATTGTTCATGTTCCGTCAACGTCATCGGGATTTCCATATCGATACACTCGCAGATGAGCAAGTCATGTCTGACCTTACATGGGATGTTGAAACATCCAATGCCCTCATGATCGGTGGAGGCATCTCAAAGCATCACGTCATTTGGTGGAATCAATACAGAGGCGGACTAGACTCTGCTGTGTACATTACAACTGCTCCTGAGCATGATGGGAGCCTCTCAGGTGCTCGACTTCGTGAAGCAATCAGTTGGGGGAAGATGCGTCCTGAAGCCCCAAACATGTGCGTTGAAGGCGATGCAAGCGTCTTACTTCCTTTACTTGGAAGCGATATTTTCAATCGTTGATACGGCCAGCTAAGTACAACATCAATCCAGTTCGTAACGGACTGGTTGGTTGCCATCCTTGCTCATCACATTGCATCAATACATCATGCAGTGGTCCGAGCGGAGGACGTTGTTGTTCCACAACATCTTGAATTGGAACCACACTTATCTTCGGAGAAGGTGGTTGATCGAGTAACGTAGCAGTGAATGTCCCCGTCGACCCTGCTTGTGTTCGCTGCCAAAGCATAGAGAATTCATCGATGGTTTGCTGAGCAAGCCATCCCCTACGTCCGGCAATGTCGACAATATCTGGTAGTGTTGGAGAATGAAGTGCAATGCGAACCAATGCATCAACGACATCTGATTCTGAAACCCAATAATACATACCTGTTGCCTGATGAGAGGATTCCTTTTGATTCCAGAGTTGCTCAAGAAAGATATGTTTCAAGCCCGTGTTCGAACCTGTTGGAAGAACATCATGCAATCGTATTTGTGAGATTAAGCCTTCAGATTCAACTGTTACAATATTTTCTTGATTGAAGAAGGAAAAACAAGTATCTGCATTTGCTGATGCTTCAATCGAAGAAAGACCTGTTGCAAGAATCGCTTCATAACGCTCAGAATAGGATTCAAAATGGGACGCATCAATGCAAACAGTACATTCAAACATTAACAAGCGTTCAACAAAGGATTGTGCAACAGAACCTTCCAGATGTTGAATCTGTATTCGTCGCATTGCTCTCACTCAAAGGAATGCTTCGATCGCTTGTCGTGTGAGGTCAACAACCAGATCGACTTCCTCAGAAGTAATGTTGAAATTTGGCGTGTAGCGAAGTGCATTGACACCACCGTGAATGACTCCAAGACCGTGCTTTCTGCACCACACTTCGACCATATCAAATCCAACAACTTGGAAACGTTCAGGGTCAAGTTCTGCACATACGAGCAATCCAGTTCCTTGAACTTCTAGGATTTCATTCGGATATTGTTCCTGTAGCGCCTCGAGTTTCTCAACCATTTCAGCACCACGATCACGGATGTTGTTACGAAGTTCTGGTGTAATGTGGTCCAGAACTGCGACGGCGGTTTCAAGTGCACGTGGATTGGTTGTCATGGTGTTTCCATAAATTCCAACTACGTAGAGGTCGCTTGCTCGCTTGTTCATACCGAGTACAGACAAGGGATATTGTCCTGCATTGAGGGCTTTCGACCATGCTTCAAGATCGGGTGCTTCCGCATCCTCAAATCCTTGATAATCAACGACAGACAAGCATCCTTGCCCTCTCAATCCTGCTTGAACTGAATCGACCATGAGCATTGAACCGTGTTCATTTGTAAGTCTTCGAGCTTCATCATAGAAGGCTCTGTCAACACATCGGCCTGGGCTTCCTTCACCTTGTACAGGCTCAAGTGCCATCATTTCGATAAAGAAGCCTTCATCATCTGCACGCTTGAACATTGCTTGCAATGCAGGAATATCATTGGCAGGTACCAATAGGAGATTATCCATATCTCTGAAACTTGCAAGGTTCTTCTTGTATTTGCTCATACATGAGTGTGAGATTTGAGCAGGACGGCCTGTTCTTCCGTGGAAAGCTCGCTCAACTGCAAGTAATTTGATTGGTTTTCCTTCGTGTCTGCCACCAGGATCAGTCATACTCTTTGCGTTTACATCAGCAATACGAAGACTGACTGTAACAGATTCAGAACCGCTGTTCATACAGATGAAGCGATCAAATGGACAATGACCACGAGTATGGCCAAGTTCCTTGCGAAGGCGTTCCCCAAGGCGTTTTTGAGAGAAAGAAGGAGTCATGATGTTTGCCATTATCCAATTCTGAGACATCGCCTTGATGATAGAATCAGGACCGTGTCCGCTTCCAAGCATACCGTATCCACCATTATCGTGAAGCACCGCACCACTGGAAGTCACCAACCAAGGTCCACGTCCTGCAATTGGAATGTATGGATTCACAGTAGCAGGAGCATAGAAGTTTACGTAGTCTTCTTGCAGATGTGGGATGAGTTCTGATTCTGGAAGAGTCATAACGTCCATTCCAAACTCTTCGATCAAAGCCTGATGTGTAGCACTTGCTTCGTTTATTGCTTGTACAAGTTGGGTGTCAGTAGCACAAAATTGAGCAATGATTTCATCGGTAAGTCCCACGGTTTCCGGAGCTCCGCTTATGTCTCGAAGCTGATGAAGTATGGTGAGAGGATTATCCGCCATGGTATCACGGTGTCGAGGACCTCCTTTGAACATAGCCCTGTAGCCAGTTTCAACACCTCCATATCAGAGGTTGGCATCCACCCTTCGCAGTCCAAAATAAGAAAATTCAATTGGAATTCCATCCATTTCACTTTATTAGAGTCCAAATATCACTCGATCTGAATGGCATATAAATTTAAACTCAATTCAATTGAAATTGGAAAGTATTGTAAATGAAATTACAGTATGTTTTGAGAATTATACGACATTCAAAAAACGAAAATAAATCGCTGTCTCAATTGAGTTCAACGTTCTATAAATCAAAATTCCAATTGGAAATTCGATTATTGTAGTCGAAGAGTATAATAGGCGGGTCGGTTGAACCTTAGACAACCGGGCAAGTCCCGAGGAGATGGGAAATTATGGCAGATAAAGAATACAACATCCAGGAATTAGTACACCGGGATGTCTATGTGAACGACAAAAAAGTAGGAACAATTGTTGGTGAACGACACCACCCTAACGAGGCACGCGTCCAATCGATGCGGATCCAAGTTGAGACAGATGTCGCTGACGAATACATGCGTAAGCCTGCAGAACTAGCACCTTTACCAAAGGAATTGGTGCACAGCATCCAAAACGATGGCACTGTAAAGTTGTCAAAGTCTATGCGTGAACTTCAACGAAGATGGAGAAACACCATCCGTATTGATGAGAAACTCTACGCTCCTGACGAAATGCTCGACCGAGCTGTCTTAGACAACCAAGGTAGAGAAGTTGGCGTTATTGTCGACATGGTCAAAGTTAAGCGCACTTACAAGGGATTCACAGTTCGAACTCGGCTCCATGCTCAAAAGCAATATGGAATCGGCGCAGAAATCAAAATTCCAATCACGGCATTCGCAAGAACACGTGAGCGCCTTGACGAAATAGTACTCTCTCGAACCTTCGATCGTGTATTGCAGTTGCCTTCATACATCGCAATTAACGATCCAGAATTCGACGAAGAGTGATTTCCAAACAACCGTCATTCTTATGACAGGGTTGTAGGTCGCAGGATTGCCCTTGCGCGGGTGGCTTAGTCGGTTAGAGCACCCGGCTGATAACCGGGAGGTCGCAGGTTCAAGTCCTGCCTCGCGCACCAACCCTCATCTTTCGCCTGTCGAAAGACTCGCAAAGCACATGAACGGGCGGCGTTTAGCACGTATTGAGGGAAAGCCATGGTCGTTGTCTCAGGAAGTAATGCACAACAGGTAGCAGAACAACTTGCACTTGCTCTGAATTGGGAACACGTACAACTCGAAGCTCGGCGATTCCCTGATACTGAAGGCTACATCCGAATTCCTGAAGAACAAATCGAAGCCATTCGTAAGGAACCTGTAGTTGTTGTATCAAACACATTCCCAGATGCTGGCATCGTTGAAACACTCCTCATGCTCAAAGCAATTTCAGATGTTCGAAAAGGTTCCTTGGAAAACCTACGAGGTATAGAACCTCAAAGAATGGAGAATATCGGCCCCGGGGTATACCTTGCGGTACCATATTTCGGATATTCTCGACAAGACAAGCGTTTCAAGCCTGGAGAAGTCATCTCAGCACGGGCAATTGCTGACATGCTCGCAACACAGTGTGATGGCTTGACGGTACTCGATTTACATGCTCCTCAAGTCCTTGAAAATCTTACCATTCCAGTTGCATTTACCTCTGCAATGCCAGAGTTGGCTAACCATCTTCAATCCGAAGTCAAGCCTGATTTCATTCTCTCTCCTGACAAAGGTGCAATCGATCGTGCAAGTCAAGTTGCAAAATTAATCGATTGCGAATTCTCTTACCTGGAGAAAACCCGTATTGATGCACATACAATTATCCACAAAGCGAAAGATTTGGATGTCAAAGGAAAAGTTGTGGCGATCGTCGATGATATGATTGCAACCGGTGGAACAATCTGTCGAGCTGCTGATGCATTGAGAAGTCAGGGTGCTACAGAAGTTCACGCCGCTTGTTCCCACGGCCTCTTCACGGGTGGAGCAATTCGACGTCTGACACAATTTGTTGACGGCGTTCACGCAACAGGTAGTTTGGCAAATCCTCGCTCAGTCATCGATGCAGGCGAGGCGTTGGCACGTGGTGTTCGAGAACTTCTCAACAACTGACCGCTTTACTGTGTTCAATTTCCTGTCCAATGCGTTTATATGGACGGGTTACAGCCGAAGGATTACCACACGAGGTATTACCAATGAGTGTACATGTAAGATTTGAAACCCCAAGCGACGTCGCCGACAAGATTTATGAGCTCATTCGAGCAAATTCCGGTGGCCGAATTAAGAAAGGAAGCAACGAAGTAACCAAGTCCGCAGAACGCGGTACTGCACAGTTCGTCGTCCTTGCAGAAGACGTTAACCCTCCAGAACTTCTGGCACACATTCCTTTGATTTGTGAAGAAAAAGGAATTCCATACGGATACGTTCCTTCTCAAGAATTCCTTGCAAAAGAAACTGGACTTCCAAACGGAGTCAAGACTGCTTCCATCGCTCTTATGGAAATTCCAAAGAGTAACACAGAAGCATTCAACGCCGTTGTTGAGACCATCAACGGACTCAAGAACTGAAACCTGAGGTGAATTAAATGAGTGACGATACAGTAAGCGGATGGCCTGCTGAAGTAGTTGAGATTGTCGGCCGTACTGGCATGACAGGCGAAGCAACTCAGGTCAAAGTCCGTGTTAACGACGCACCCAACCCACGAGACGTTGGCCGAATTATCACACGAAACGTGATCGGACCTGTTCGAATGGGAGATATCCTAATGCTCCGAGATACGGGAAGAGAAGCCCGTAAGCTAAACGCACGGTGATTATCATGCCAGAACGAAGAGTTTGCACATTCTCCGGAGAAGAAATTGAACCAGGTACAGGAACTATGTTTGTCCGCAAGGACGGAAGCATCCTCTGGTTCAAGAACAGCAAGGCCCGCAAGAACATGGTCAAGTTGGGTAGAAATTCACGTAAGGTGAAGTGGACCCGTCACTTTGTTCGTGGCGGAATTCGCTGATCTCATTCGGTGAACTGATAAAGGGGCCCTTGGTGGCTCAGGCTGGTGAAGAACATGGAAACAACCTACATTATGGTAAAACCTGATGGCGTACAACGAGGATTAGTCGGCGAGATAATTGGCCGTTTTGAACGAAAGGGTCTCAAATTAGTCGGCCTTAAATCAATGGTACCGAGCGAAGAAATTGCTCGTACACATTATGATGTCCACAAGGAACGCCCATTTTTCCCTGGATTAATCAAATTCGTAACATCTGGACCCGTTGTCTGCATGGCATGGGAAGGTCGAGATGCAATTTCAGTTGCTCGTAAACTCATTGGTTCGACCAATGGTCGAGAAGCTGAGCCTGGTACAATCCGTGGAGACTTCGGAATGGATATGGGTTACAATATGATTCACGGATCAGATGCTCCTGAAACTGCAGCATTCGAACTTGGACTTTGGTTCCCTGAAGGACTCATGGATTGGAAGAACACCATGGGCACCTGGGTTTACGAGTAAGGTTCATCCTTCCTCCCCGTGGAGGCCATGTTATGGACGAGACAGAAGATATCGCTGAAGAGCCGGTGGCTCGCGGCGAAAATCGTCAACCGATTGTTTCTGTTCTCGGTCACGTTGACCACGGTAAAACAAGCGTTCTCGACTTGGTTCGTTCTCTCGGAAGTGAGCGACAAGCAAGTGTGATGGATCGTGAAGCCGGTGGAATCACACAACACATCGGTGCAACCGAAGTTCCTGCAAAGATTCTCAATGAAACATGTGCTGAACTTATGCAAGGGCGGCCATTCAAATCACCAGGATTACTTTTCATCGATACACCTGGTCACCATTCTTTTGCTTCACTTCGCAACCGTGGTGGAGCTCTTGCTGATATTGCCATTCTTGTGGTTGATATTATGGAAGGGTTGCAACCTCAAACCATTGAATCGATCAACATTCTCAAGCAAACAAAGACTCCGTTCGTTATTGCTGGAAATAAGATTGACAGAATTCATGGATGGAGATGCAAGAAAGACCGTTCCTTCCTCGCATCGTTAGAAGACCAGCGACAAGATGTTGTCGATTTGTTCACAACACGTTACTGGAAACTTGTTGGTCAGGTTTCTGAGCATGGAATTAACCTTGAACGGTACGACCAAATCAAAGATTTTAGACAATCGTTCCCGCTGGTTCCAATGTCTGCAAAAGAAGGTGAAGGATTGCAAGATCTTCTCACCGTCACCGTTGGTTTGGCAGAACGTTTCCTTGAAGACCGTCTTACCGATACACTCGGACCTGCTGAGGGAACCATCCTTGAGATGAAAGATGAGATTGGGATGGGGAAAACAATCGATGTCATTCTTCATCGAGGGTCACTCAACGTAACCGATACGATTACCGTTGTCAGTGCAGATGGTCCGTTTGATGTTCGCATCAAGGGACTGAAGCGTGCTCGTGGCATGTCAGAGATGCGAGATGCTGGTGATCGATGGGAATCAGTCGACACAATTGATGCTGCAGCAGGTGTCAAGATTATTGCACAAGGACTTGAGAAGGCACTCGCAGGAACAACAATTCGACTCTCAAGTGAAGAAGCATGGGAAGAAGCTCGTAAAGAAACCCAAGTCTCTGTTGAACTCGATGAGGAAGGAATCGTCATCAAGGCAGATACCATTGGTGGACTAGAGGCACTCGCCTTTGAACTCAAGAAGATTGAGGTTCCAATCCGAAGAGCAACTGTCGGTCCTGTCAACAAAAGAGATCTCATGACTGCTGAAGCCGCTAGTAGTCCACTAAATCAGATAATTCTCGGTTTCTCAATTGAGCCAAACAATGAAGTTCGCGCCCTTGTAAATCAGGGCGATGAAAGCGTTACTTGGATTGGTGGCGACATCATTTACCACATTATCGATCAATTCGAAGAATGGAAAGAAGAACGAAGGAAGGCAATCGATGCTGCAACTCGAGAGAACCTCATCTATCCTGGAAAACTTCTCTATCTTGAAAATCATACATTCCGTAACAAAGGACCTGCCATTGTTGGGATGCGCGTTCTTGGTGGACGAGTTCACCTAGGTCAGCGATTGATGAAAGTCGACGGAACCGCTGTTGGTCAGATTCGAAGCCTTCGTTCCCGTTCGAGTGATGAACTCAAAGAAGCAAAACAAGGTGAAGAAGTCGCTGTTGCTATCATGGGCCCGACGGTTGGAAGGCACATTGAGGAGTTGGAACTATTCTACGTTGACATCCCTGAATCTCACGTTCCAAGACTTGCGAAAGTTGAGTTGACAGAACTCGAAAAAGAGATTCTTGAAGAGATTATCAAACTCCATCGTAAGGATGACCATTTCTGGGGCAGACGGCACGTAGCGTGAGGTTTGTTCGACGTATGAACGGCATACATTCAAGTATCATGTCAAGCGGTCGTAAGGCTGAGAACGCTTAGGTGAATCATGATGGATGCTGGATTTTCACAACAAAATAGCGGCGGAGACGCCCGTACGCAAGATCTCATTCGAACCGTTGCTGACATTTCCAGCGCTTTGATGAACGAAGTAAGCAAAGTTATTATCGGTAAAAACGAGAACTTGCGTCGAGTAACTGTTGGTATTCTATCCAACGGGAACATACTTCTGGAAGATTTCCCAGGACTTGCTAAAACACTTCTAGCAAACACCTTCGCTCGTGCACTTGGATGTAAGTTCAAGCGTGTTCAATTCACTCCTGACTTGCTTCCTTCGGACATCATGGGTACATACATGTACGATCAAAAATCTGGTGAATTCAAGTTGCGTGCAGGTCCATTGTTCTCGAACATTCTTCTCGCTGACGAGATTAACCGTGCTCCTCCAAAGACCCAAGCTGCTTTGCTTGAAGCGATGGAAGAGAAGCAAGTAACCATTGAGGGTATCACCCACAAACTTCCTGCTCCGTTCGTTGTTCAAGCAACACAGAACCCGATCGAGCAAGAAGGAACATATCCCCTTCCTGAAGCGCAGATGGATCGTTTCCTCATGAAGATGAGTATGGGTTACCCTGACCGTGCTGAAGAGAAAGCAATTCTTGCTCGACGTAAGTTGCGTGGAAAGGACAGTCACGATGTCGAACAAATCACATCTCCAAAGAAGGTCGTTGCTATGCAAAAAGCACTGGAAACAGTCCATGTTGACCCAGCCATTCTTGCCTACATCGTAGAAATTGTTCAGCGTACTCGTGAAGATCACCGTGTCACCAACGGTGCTTCGCCTCGTGCATCACAATCCTTGTTCAAGACTGGTCGTGCAGCAGCAGCTATTGCTGGGCGAAACTATGTCATACCTGACGATATCAAAGGTATTGCACTGCAAGTTATCTCTCACCGTATCAACATGAAGCCTGAGGCAAAGATTCGTGGAATCACTGGAATGCACATCGTTCGAAAGATTCTCTCGGAAGTTCCTGTTCCTGTAATTTCTTGAACCTAAGCGCTCTTTGGAGGCTGAAGTTCAAAATGGGTGACCTATCTGGGTTACATTGAGGGGGAGCACGTATGACAATGAATCCGTACAAAATGGTCATCGCTGTCGCTAATCAAAAGGGCGGTTGTGCAAAGACGACAACTGCGGTAAACCTTGCTGCTGCTCTGGCAAAAGGTAATCGAAAGCAAGGCGTACCTCCTGCTAAAGTATTGCTCGTAGATCTTGATCCTCAAGGAAACTGCGCAACTTCATTCGGTATTGAGAAGAAGAATATTCGACGTACAGCTTACGATGTTCTTGCGAATGATTCCGGTGAAGAACTTCCATTGATGGAAGAATACCTGCTTACACCAAGAGAACTTACTGATGCAATGCAGAAAGCATTTATTCTACGGAAAGGGAAGAAAGCCCCACAGAATTTGACCATCGATAATCTCTGGTTGCTTCCAAGCGACATCCATCTTTCAGGAGCAGAAATAGAATTATCTCACAAGATTGGTCGGGAAACCAGACTTCGTGAAGGTCTTGAACCCATTATTGATGAGTTTGATTACATCGTTATCGATACGCCTCCTTCACTCGGTTTACTCTCCATCAATGCCATGTGTGCAGCCAATTGGGTTATGGTCCCAGTTCAAGCAGAATACTATGCGCTTGAAGGATTCAGTATGTTGATGAATTCAATCAAGATGATTCAGAAGCGTATTAATCGAAATTTGAAGATCTTTGGTGTTGCAATGACGATGGTTGATGCACGATCAAAACTCAGCCGTCACGTTTGCACAGAAGTAAGTCGTAAGATTCCAAATAAGGTCTTCAATACTACGATTCGTCGCTTAGTAAAGGTCGCTGAAGCACCTTGGAGCGGTGCTCCAACCGTTTTGTTAAATGAGCCTAGAGCCAGTGGAGCAGGTGCAGGATCACTTGAATATTGGACACTTACCAAAGAATTCCACAACAGGGTTCAATCAATGCGTCGTGAATTTGGTGTGAAAGAACATCCAAAATTGTTGACTGGTCGTCGATGAATAGGCGAGAAACCTACTCTTTCGATGCTCTTTCGCGCGGTCAGGTTAAGTACGAATGCGTACGCATTCAGTTCGGGATACACATATGACTGGAGAAGGAATGACCTCTGTAAGTGTAAGTTATGAAGTTCGTAGACAGTTGAATACTATGCGAACGGTCAATGGACATAAGAGCGTAAACTTGCTTCTTGAAGATGTTATTCGAGCACATAAGATGGCTCGAATGCGCGGTGAACTCGATGTATTACAAGAGCATCTAAAGCGAGTTGCTGATGTGAATGTTGAACATTTAGTCGATCGATTGAACATGGCTCCATTCAAGGTTTGAGGTGATTGGAAATGATGGCATGGCGTCCACCTGGTTACCTTCTAACAACACAACAACTTGTTCGTGCATTATTCGATGATTCAACTGATGAATCCAAACTCTTGACAGCAGCAGCTGCTGGTAAAGTCGAACTCTTCGCTCTAAACAAATCATGGAATGCTGTTCTTTGGCTGATCATGAATACACTCAAAGAAGATGGAAAACCAATTTATTCTGGAGTTGAACTCGGAAACTTACGTTCCTGTCTGCCTATTGCGTGGCGCTGATTACTCGTTGCCCAACTTAGCGAGATATTCGTGCCCATACCATTTCCATTGTTCCGTTGTCCATCCATCAGGAAGGCCTCCTTCAGGTAATGGTGGGGCTTCTTGTGGTTCTTCTACGGCTGGGGTTGGTTCTGCTTCAGGTTCAGGTTCAGGTCCGGATTCGCCCAATGTTGCAATCGATTCGATTGATTCTTCATCACTGAAGAGTTCCTCAGCAGACACTCCTCTGGATGATTCGATGACTTTTTCCTCCTTCTCTTGTTCTTCTAGATTCAAAGGTTTGACATCTTCTTCCCAAAGTGAATCGGATTCAACGCCACCAAAGGCTGAGGAACCTGCTGTTCCTTCCAATGCTTCATCCATTGCTGCTGAAGTTGGTAATCCGGCTCCGCCGTAAGTCTTGGTGGTTTGCGTTGATTTACGACGTGAAGCGAGCGTTCCAATAATGACGATGACCAATGTTAGTATTCCAAAGAGACCTCCGCCATAAACCAAAACATCCGACATTGCATCTGTTTCATACCATGCCTCATCTGTGGAGGTTGTCTCTGATGACGTGTTCCAACTTGAGAACGATTTTGTAGTCTCATTTGCTGCTACAGAATCTGCAACGTACTGAACATAGGCTGGTGTTCGCCATCCAACGCATACATCTCTTACATCCGTGAAGTCGAGGTTACAGTGGTCTTGAATGGTTTGAATTCGTGCGTCGTTATCGTTGTAATCTGAATTTGAACCTGTACCATCTCTGTCAATATCGAGGTATTCATTTGGATCTAAATCCATATCCTTCGATTCTGAACCATCTGCCCATCCATCACCGTCTTTGTCTTCACATCCAAAGGATTCAAGTTCCGTATTCTGAAGAGGGTCTTCAGGGTCAGGTAACCATGCCTTAGTCGACGTTCCTGGCTTGGTTGGGCACTTGTCAGACATAACACCTGTTGCGTTATCTCCGTACCCGTCACCATCACCATCACTCCATTGAGAGATGGTGTCTGGAAGAGCATCAGCCCCTTGTTGTGCAGTCCAATTCTCATCAGGGTCGGAATATCCATCAAGATCTCCATCAGGGCATCCATAGCGGTCTTGAGTTGAAAATCCGTTGACTTGTGGGCATCCATCTGCAAGTGTACCTTGAGGATTATCTCCATATCCATCTCTGTCAGAATCTGCCCATTGTGAACTGTCTGTTGGATAGATGTCACCATCTTGGCCATCTGAATTATCTCCATATCCATCACCATCTGAATCGATGGTTTGCTCAGGATTAGAAGGGAACATGTCTGAATTATCACCAACACCATCACCATCTGAATCTACACTTTCATCCGGTATATTTGGGAACTCATCGGTGTTGTCACCTACTCCATCACCGTCTGAATCCAAGGATTCAGAAGGATTTGTTGGGAAGGCGTCCAATGCATCAGTTACTCCGTCTCCATCGCTATCAATATCGTACAATCGTACACGTGTAGAGGATGTAAATCCAGAGATGATGTAGACTTCCCCATTCGCACCTTTCAGAGATGCAATCACTTTACCGCTGCTATCGTACATATCTCCTTCTTGGAAGGTTTGAACATCGACAACGATGATTTCACCTGATTGTGTTCCTACATGATAGGATGCAAAGTCCATTTGTTCTATGTAGACGAGTTGAGGATTCGAAGTGATTGAAAGCATCTCATAGGTATAATCACTGAGATTGTAACGGAATAAATCGCCACCAGCAGTTCCCACCAGTAACCGTCCTTGAGCATCAAGTTCCAGTGTATTGACTGCAGAGGTCATATCGGTTAATTGTTGAACTAAGGTTCCGGTATTGTCGTGAACCTTGACACGGTTATCGTATCCTCCTGTGAGAACATGCCCGTCTGAAGTAACCAGCATTGATGTCATTCCACCGCTATGGGAATTGGTTACGACACCAGACGGGATGCCTCCGCTCCATTCCTCAGCTCTTCGCTGACCAGGGAAATATCCAATCCAAACATCTCCATCGTCATCCCAATCGACTGCATCCACAGGATTTGAGGTATTGATGTATTGAGTGATTATTTGTTGTGTCATTTGTATAATAACAACACCTGAAGTATGGGATACTGAAACAAGATTCTCGCCTGTATCAACTCGTGCTGAATTCGCAGTAACGTTGAGATCAAGACTCCAGACCGCTGTGTGCGTTCCAGATTCGAATGTGTTGACTGAAAGGGTTCCTGAACCCGTTACCATCAGAACTTTACCATCGCTTAGTTGCTGCCATGCAACAACTTTCTCATTGATCTGCTCGGTTTGACCAGCATCGATTAAGGACGCTGATGAAGAGAGGATAGGAGCCACAATTGGCAGTAGAAGCAAACAAAGGACAATCGTTGCTAGGGTTCGCATAGTACGGGGAAGACGAAGGGAAATATCAAACAGACGTATGATTGTCTATTCAAGATTCATCAGTTTCTTCGTCTTTTAGTTTCATTTGTGGAAGGACTGGTGTGATGGAAGCAGTCTTGACTTCTTTCCTTGAACTTGGGATTGGAGTCAAGCGTTGAACTGGTCGTAGCGTAGCCTTTCCGACCTCACCTTGCTGCTCAATTGAGTCCTTTGGAATCACATTCAGTGGCGTCATTGTTCCTGTAATAGGACGCATTGTTGCGGATGTTGCTTCAACAATCTCTTCAACTTCTTCTTCCATTGCTACAACAACTTCTGAGATGTCTCGTCGTGTGATTCGAGCTTCATCATCGCTGGTTCCAAATTCTCCATCTTCTCCAGGCGTAATGCTGACTTCAACTGCACCGACTGGTACAACAATTTCCTCAGCAGGCAATTCCTGTGTTGCTTGTACTTCCTCAACTTGTGGTTGTACGAGCGGAGTTTGTGGTTGAAGTGGCATTCGGACTTGGCGATCAAGTGGCTTTGGTAGTGCTGGTTCTGCTGAAGCACCAATAGGGGCCTTGACTGGACGGAGTGCTGGAGCTTGCCCAAGTGGTTTTGCTCCACCGATTGGCGCTCGCATTCCGCCTAAGCCCATGCCTTGTTGAGGTGTTGCTCCAAGTGAACGTGTCAAACCACCGCCAAGACTAGGGGCGCGAGTTCCCAGTGCTGATGGGTCTTGGCCAAGAGGCATTGCTGCTGGGGTTTGACCAGAGATGGATTGCATCCACTTCTGTCGCTTCTCAACTCGAGTATCGGTTGTTTGGAGTTCTGAGAACTCTTGTTCACGAGATTGTAGTTCTGATTCGGAGACGTCAATTTCACCCTTGATCTGTGAAGTAATGGCATCACGCATCTTGGTTTCTGCCATCTCACGGAAGGAGTCCATCTTCTCTGAAAGATTATTCAGACGATCACGGACTTCAGCACGCTTGAGTCCAAGTTGTGCTTCGATTTCTGCACGGATTGAAGCTTCACGCTTACGTACATCGATGAGTGCCTTGTTTCGCATAATCTCTTCACGCTTGTCGAGTTGACGTTCAAGTTGAACTGCAATCTCTTCTTGCTTTCGAGTTCTGAAGGCTGAAAGGCGTTCTTCCATATCGACTTCAAGTTCGAGAGCAGTTTCTTCCTTGAGCAGGTCAAGATCGGTCTCAAAGGTTAAGCGTTCATTACGCAATTGTGCATCGAGTTCAGCCATAATGGCCTTTCTTGCAGCGGTTTCACGCGATTGGAATTCGATTTCAAGGCGCTCAGCCCAATCGGTTCGCTTTGATTCATACTGTTCTTCGAGGTGTCCACGAAGTTCAGTTTCACGTTCGAAACGGAAACGAGCAAGACGGTTTTGGATTTCTGCTTCACGTGCACCCCTGTAGGAGGTGAACTCATCATCAGAACGTCGAGCAAGTTCTTGTTCGAGTTCACTCTTGAGAACCTTGGAGATATCATCTACAGCCTTGGAGAAAGTAATGTCGTACTTTTCCTTCAAGCGGCCCTTACGCTCAGTAAGACGTTCTGAGTGGTTCTCTTCGAGTTGCTTTTGAATTTCAACTCTGAGTTCATCACGACGTCGTGCGATTGCAAGTTCAACATCTTCACGCATTCGCTCTTCAAGATCATCTGTCTCTTGGCGAAGTTGTGTTTCGAGTTCTTGTTGAAGTGATTGGGCAATGTCCTCTTCAAGACGGAGACTGCGACGATCATATTCTGCACGAAGTCGGGCTTCACGTTGTTGGAGTCGATTACGAAGTTGTTGCTCAAGTCTGGTTCGAATACCACGTCGAAGTTGCTCTTCGCGTTCTGCAAGACGAGCGCTGTGGCCTTCTTCAAGCGTTTCGATTTCTTTGTTTTCAAGTGCAATGAAACGAGATTCCATTTCTTGCTCAATTCCAGCCTCAAGTTCGCGAATTCGGTGCTGAAGGCGTTGATTGTATTCCAATGCCATTCGCTCTTTTTGCAGAGCGAGTCGGCGACGATGTTCATCTTGGAGTTCTCCTTCAATGGATTGCTTTAGATTGGATTTGTGTTCCTCAAGCCGACGATCGTGCTCGTGCTCAAGTTGATTTTGAAGATTTGAGATTTCTCGCTTGAGTCTCAAGTCGAGTTGTTCACGCATTCGTGTTTCTTCTCCAGCAAGAGTTGAACGTTCCATTTCTGCAAGTTCAACTTCCATATCGGTTCGCATTTCTTTCTCAAGAGCATCAAGTGTGAGTTCATGTTGAACTGAAAGATCGTTGGCAATAGCCTCTTGCATGGCTGAAACACGCTCTGCAATGGCTTGTTGGCGCAATCGACGTTCACGACGAATATCTGCTCGCATTCGCTCTTCTTGACGGAAACGAGCACTGGTGAGCATTGCTTGATCTGTTGAAACAGCAGGAGATGTTGTGAATTGGCTACGGAGGGCTGCAAGGCTTAGCCTGTCAGCGTTTTCACGCTTCTTTCGAGCAGCATCTAACAGCTCGTCTGGCCTGCTTTCGCTAGCACTCATAACATCCCATCCGAACCTGTATCGACCTTTCTTCCTACATAAGGTACGCGACGCTAACGATGGAAGAAAGGCCTGTTTTTACCGCGAAAAACCGTTCGCGTCTCACTCTTCTTCATCGTTCGGATTGAACACTGGAGGTTGTGGTTTTGTCAAGTAGTACACTGCAAACAAGCATGATGCAAGGAAGAGCCAACCTGGAGGGGCAAGTTCAGAACCGATTTGCGCTTGATTATCCGATGCCCCTGTACTGATCATGGCATAGATGATTGCTGTGAGCAAACACGCCATTTGCAATACTGAAAGTTTGAGATCAAGCCCATGCTTGAGTTTTGATAATCGTCGATCGCTGATCATCATTGCTCCAGAAATAAACATAATTGGCAAGATGAACATATCAAGTCCTGGAGTTGCGTGACATGGTTGACCATCACCAAGGCAGATTGTAGCATTGGATAAATCAGGGCCAAATCCGAGAATCGGTTGCAACCAAATGAAGCCTGCGGCACCCATCAACAAAATTGCATTTCCTGGTGATGATAGACCGTGGAAGTAAGGCAAACCACTTCCTTCCTCATGCTGGAAACGAGCGAGGCGAAGCATTCCTGTTCCAATAATCCAGAACCCTGCAAGCGCGAGAGAAATGGTCCAAATTGGTGCTGCTTCTCCCCATCGTCCAAACATGATGAACATCATCAATGCAGGAGCGACACAGAATGAGAGACAGTCCGACATAATGTCGAGAGATCCGCCCAGAAGTTTCTGTTTTGAATATCGGCGAGCAATTGGTCCGTCGATGATGTCTCCAAGTGCTGAAAGGAATATACAGAGCATGGATGCCCAGATGTATTTCGATTTCAACCCGTCTCCGAACGGTTTGCTCATGTCTTCTACTGCGAGAATGAGGAACATGATTGAAGCCGTTCCAAACATTGCGTTTGTCAACGTTATGTAGTCAGCGATACCTGTTAATCGGAATGTTGATCTCATATTATCATCTCAGAAGGACACCTTGAATGGTACTTCGCATGCAGGACAAGTGATTGTCCGTTCACCTGGTCTTTGCTTCATACGAAGACTTCGCTCGCAAGAAGGGCATTGAATTTCAACTCGAATGACTTTCGCAGTGAGAGTGAATTGGGTTTCGCATCCACCACAACGTAATTCTGCAGGACGGTCATTGACTCCTGCAATGAGAACTTTTGAACATGAAGGGCAGGAGAGACGTTCCTCTTCCCATTTCTTACGGGTTGGGGCGTGATCTGTACGAACGTTTGCACCACAGAGTTCACATTGGATATCTCCAAGTTCTGAAGGAAGAAGCCCATTGCACTTCGGGCATGAAAGTGGAGGAGGTGCGACCCTCGATTCCACAGTTATTGGCTCATCCATGCTTGACCATCTCCCAATACGTTTTGACATGTTCGGCGACAGTCAATCTCAAGAGGATGATTCCTCATTTTCTCCGCCTTTTCCAACAAGAATCAATTTTACTGGAAGGAAATTCCAAGGTAAATCCAATGGTATGTTGTATTCTTGTGCCAATTGTTGAACGAATTGTTTCGCTCCAACTTGACCTCTTGAATTGGCTAAATCAATGGAATGGACGTGGGTTAGTGCTGCAATATCATCCAATGCCGATCCTGTTGCTATGACTTGAGTGGATTGTTCGCTTATCATTCCTGGTAGTTCAACTCGCTTTGAGACTCTCCACCATCGGGCACGTCCAACGTCTCGATGGTTTTCGATAAGACCAACGTTGACGAGACGCTTGAGGTGATGATAGAGATTGTATCGATCGACTGAAACTTGGTCCTGTAATTGGACAGTGCTCATCTCTTCGATTTGCAAAAGGACCTCATAGGCTCGACGACGAGTTGGGTGGGTCAGCGCTGCGATTAAGGGGTCTGTTCGTACTCGGCTCATGCGCTCACCAATTCATACTGAGGATTGCTTAGGTTTGAAGATATCCACTCAACTTTCGCTCTTGGCGAATTGCTTTTTGCCCGTATTGAATGCCAAAACTGTTGCATCCCAAAGAGATTGGAAGGTGGTGAGCAGGAGTTTGTAGGTTCCTGTCCCTTCAGCGAGCCGAGCACCGTTGAGTATCACGAGAATGACGGAGGCTTCGTGGACCAGAACACCAACCCACAGTTGGTCATAGAATCCATTGATAACAGCAAATACCAAGGTGATTGTAACCAAAATCGAGAATGAGAGGTTCTGCCTAAAGTTGCGCTCAGTCTTTCGAGCAAGGTCGATCAGATGTGTCAATATTCGAGGATCATCTCCAGGAATAAGAACGTCTGCTGCCTCGACGTTTACTGATTCTCCAGAACCAACAGCAACGCCAACATCGGATACAGCCAATGCAGCTGCATCATTGAATCCATCACCTACCATCATCGTTACATGCGTCTTTGAACGGCTACGAACCCAAGCCACTTTTTCCTCGGGTGAAAGACTTCCATGTGCAGCGTTTGCTGCAAGACCAACCGAGGCTGCAAAACGGTCTACAGCACCTTGATGATCGCCTGAAAGGATTTCAACACTGATTCCACGCTTGTGCAATTCTGGAATCAATTCATCAGCACCTTGACGGGTGTCATCATGAATGAATGTGAAAAGAGCAACACACTTACCGCCCTTGGTCAAAACTGATGCACCGTGTCCTTCCGCTTCAGCCTCAACAATACCGATTCGAAGTTCTTCAGGCAGGACGATGCCATGTTCGACCAATGCATCGGGACGAAGCATCAAAACGACTTCTTTGTTTCGAAGTGCTTGAATTCCTGCATCAATATCTTTGATTTTATTGACCTCAGAAGCAGTGATGTTCTGCCCCTCCGCGTATTCTCGTAGAGCGTCTGCGTAAGGGTGTGATGATCGTGCCTCGATACCTGCTGCAAGAGCAATGGAGGCATCCCTGCGACGCCCTTTGGCGATAATGACCTCGCCCATTGATGGCTTTCCTGATGTCAAAGTTCCTGTTTTATCCAATAAAACGTGATTGACCTTTGAAAGACGATCGAGTACATTCCCGCCCCGAGCTATTGCGCCTATGTGAGCAGACCGGGCAAGGGCTGCTGCATGAGGGACTGGTGCTGCAAGCAGGAGTGCACATGGACATGCAACGACCCATAGAAGAAGTACAATCTTCCAATCCTCTGGGAAAACGAACCAGTATACTCCAATTGCTCCAAACAAGACGAGTGGAACCCAAATGGCTGTGAATAATTCTATGGTTGCTTGATGACGAGGTGGCTCGTCTCTAAAGGTGTGAACCGCTTCAATCAATTCGTACAATTGAGTTCCTTCTCCAACCGCTTCGACTTTGACAACCACTGGACCACGGGCCAGGACAAGTCCTGCTTGAATCAAATCGCCTTCAACAACATCAACAGGAACCGATTCGCCTGTGAGTGGTGCTTTGTTAAGTGCACCTTTCCCTTCAACGATTATTCCATCTGCAGGTATCAATTCCCCACTTCGAATCTCAATATAATCACCCTTGCTAAGTAAATCGATTGGTATCTGTTCACTTGTTTGATGGGAGTGTACAGCCGCTAGTGAGACTGGTTGGGCCATCATCAAAGGAGTTCCAAGATTGATCGACATGGGCTTAGAAGCATTTGGACGGTTCAACCGACGAGCAACGCGTGGTAATCGATCAAGGCCTCCTTGCATTGCTTCTCGTGCTTTCACAAGAGCGTCTCCTTCCAAATGAGCGGTGAAGGCCACAAGAATCGAAACGATAAGCGCTTCTTCCCACATCATCAAGCCACATGCGCCAATAACGGCTAAACTTGTCAATACTTGGAATCCAATTTGGCGATTGAGGACACCTGCAATCGCCTCACGGAACATCTGATAACTGGACATAAGGATTCCAGGGATCGCAATAACAGCCGCAATCCAGCCTTCAATACCCATCAAATGCAGAGTGTAGACAATAACGAGAAGAGGAACAGCAAACGATGCACCGAGGAGTCGATACTGATCTGGTCGGAGACGGTTTGAGAGTGTTGCAACAAGTTTTGGGACAGAACCGCAGACGTTTTCCAGTGCTTCATCTCGCTTCTTGAGTAAATCGGAATCAGCTTGTGAAACCAGTTGAACAAGAATCCGACCGTCTTTTTCAATCTCCGCGTCGAGGATTCCTGGTTGAAGTTTCAGCAATTTACGCAACCCACGAATCTCAATATTGTTGCGTTTTGCAATCGTTGCTGCTCTCATCCCCTTCAACATATGATGTTCAGTATCTGGGGCATGGCCGAGCGAACGTAGAACAGAAGACACTTCTGAAAGAGACCCTTTTTCTAAATCGACAGAGAGACGTACTTCTCCTGAGGTTGCAGATACGATCGGGTCAGATACCTGAGGTAGATGATTGAGCGCCCGTGTTGCTTTACTTGCACAATCAGGGCAATCCATTCCAATCAATTGCCATTCCACTGAATAGTTACCAGTGGCTTGCATAATAACATCTGCATCGAGAATCTCGATGTTTTCTGGAACTTCTTCTGCAACGAGAACAGGTTCTGATTTTGCTTCAGAAGGAACCGCCTTTGCAACCGCTTCATCCTCCTCAAGGGAAAAGAACACTTCTTTCTCCTCATCCCCCATGTACTGAGTGCCTCGTTCCTGTTTGATTAAGACTCTCATGATTTTGTTCGAAATTATGGTAAGAATCTTCTTCAAAGAGAAGTCTGTCGACTGTCTATGGAGTGGCTACCCCCTGGATGGTGTCCAAAAGTTGTTGCTTTCGATATCGATGGGACGCTCACCGATGAAGATAAGTTGCTCGACATGAATGCTGTTGAAGCCTTGCGTCGGCTTGAAGCAGCAGGAATTATTGTTGTCCTCGCAACTGGAAATGTTCGAGCAATAACCTATGGCTTGTGGAGATTCATTGGATTAAGTGGCCCTATTTGTTGCGAAAACGGTGGTGTTCTCTGGCATCCATCATGGCCTGAAGCCATTGTTCGCGCATCTGGTCAGGAAGCAAAAGATGCAGCGAATTGGCTTGCAACAGAGCATGAAGAAATTGACCCTCAAGGCATCACAACGAACGCTTGGAGAGAGAGTGAATGGTGCTTATTTGCTGATGAAGATCTCGAAGCAGTAACTTCTTCAATCCGTAAAAGCAAATGGAAGCATCTCGATGTTGTCCGAACAGGTTTTGCTATTCACCTCATGGAACCGCATCTCTCCAAGGGAAGCGGATTAACCATGCTGAACGAGAAGATGGGATGGTCTGCACAAGACATGCTCTGTGTCGGCGATGCTCCAAATGACTTGTCAATGTTTGAAATGGCAGGTTGGTCCGTTTCAGTAGGAACACCATTTGTCGACGTACGTGCAGCTGCTGACGTTCTCTCACCGTATCCAAACAGTGCAACAATCGCTCCGCTTGTTGATGCAATTCTTGCAGTACATTCGGCTCAAGACTTATGATTCGACTTGTACTCGAAACATCATGGTCACATATGTTGTCGATTCAAATTGCTTTATTCACATGGGAGCAATGGGTTCAACGACGCTTCTAAGGGATCTGAAATCAAGTCTGAAAACAATGCATGTCACCGATGGCGTTCATGGGGAAATTCGAACGGTTCGATTTCAACGCTGGAAGCAAAGACCGAATTTACTTGAACAAGTCAAGCCTCTTCTTACAACCCATTCTGTTGATGATGGGCAAATACGAGGTCTGGCTTCAAAAATTGGAGAACGCGCTTCACCACAGGATGTGGATTTGTCCTTGATGGTCCTAGCGAGCAGCTTACAACGAGAAGGTCATGATGTTCTTCTCGTCACTGATGATTTCAAAATGGCAAAGGCAACTGAAGAGCATCAACTCGCTGGAGAGGTTTGCCCACCCTCAACATTTTTTGAACGGATTGCTAAGTCGGCAAAAGGAAAACATGCAAGTGAATTACGTCGATTGGGTCGCCGTATACGCGCTGCTGAAATGCAATATGCAATCAGTAGAAGAAACGAATACGATGTTCAAGCAAAGATCACTTGGATGGTTGATTCCCTGCTTGCAACCGCCCCAGCAAAAGTCAAAGCAAGTGTTGCTACACAAGCAAACGAAGGCCAAAGTGTCGACTATCTGCTCCAATTGCGTCGGCATCTCAGTGGTGATGATATCAAAACAAGTCATCGTAAAAAACTCAAACCATTATTCGAAAGTTGTCGAGAGGTGCTTCGTCTAGAAGAACATGTTCTGAATCTAAAACAACGACTTGCAGATGAATCCCTTGAAGTTGTTATTTCAGAAACGCAAGCACTCATGGCAGAAGTTCTCGAAGATTCTGGAATTGATTTAGCTCCATTAAATCGAGAACTTGTTGATGTTGCACATCGATTTAGTTCCCGTATTCTCGTCCGTAGTGAAATGGCCTTGGCCATTATGAAGCGAATGAAAGGTGATGCAATGGGATCTCACCAGCATCTTGCAAGTGCATTATTCCAAGCAACGCACGTCGATGATGATCCAATTGAGGCACGTATCCTTGCACGTCTTTCCGTACTCGCATTATCAACGAATAAGCACGAGAAAGCAGTTCGACTATCATCCGCAGCAATCGGATTAGAAGCACTCAATGAATCGATGAAGTTGAAACAACATGTTGTTCTGTCAATGGCACAGTTCCTTAACGGAGAAGACTATGATGGAACGATTTCTAAGGTTCAGACCATGGTTCAAGCAGATCATACTGTAGCCATGCAAGCATTGACCGAATTGGGAGAATCATTCCTTGCGCTCAATCGTCCTGACTTTGCAATCGAATTGTTTGATGAGGCCATGGAATGCTCCTCAACAGATGGAAACATCGACGAACATTTGGGTGAATTAGTGCTCTTAGCTCATCGGGCAATGGAAGATGATAATGATGTTGAAGTCGAGGGATTGCGACGTGTTTTAGATCGAATTCATGAACAAACCTCACAACAACAACGGGCTGTTGAACAAACTGTTGAAGACATCAGTAAGCGACAAGAAAAAGAAAGTCATGTCAAAGTTTCAACCGATTGGCAATCCTCTGAAGTCTTGTTGGATGATGAACGACCATTGTACATCACTGCAGTTGTTGGAGAGTCATCTGAAGAACAACTCATCGTTGCTCAGCATCCATCTCTGGGTACCATTGGAATATGGATGCCATCTTCGATTCAGGCACCACAACCTGGGGCTAAAATCACGCTATCGAACAGTCGGGTCAAGGTGGCACAAGCGCCTGATAAACTCGCTGAATTGCATTCTCTAAAGGCGTTGATTGCGATCGAGAATCCTGAAGGCTTGGTCTTCCAATCGTTCACTGAAGATGCGAAAGAAGAACTCGAAGAACTCTGAGAATGGTGCCGGGGGCAGGATTCGAACCTGCGAAGCATTACGCAGAGGATCTTGAGTCCACCCCCTTTGACCGCTCGGGAACCCCGGCACGTATGCTTCCCTCGATGGTCTTCTTCTTGACTATTCCTCTTCACCGATATCCATCAAATCCAACGGACGTGGCGGTGGTTTGATGGCATCATCACCGACATCAAATTCATCATACAAGTCTTTGATACGTTGCTTACGCATGAGGTATGTCCCAACAACTGCGCCTGCTGCAAGAATGACCAGAAGAATGTTCAAACCAAGTTCGGAAGCAGATGATTTCTGATCGACAGAATCGTCCGTAACATCAGCTAAAGGAACAGGAATGAGGACACTGCTGTTATCCATCTTCAAGGTCATTCCAAGACGTCCGGTTGTCCACGCTTCAATTTCCCATGTTATGCTCTCTCGTTCACCAGCTTCAAGATTGAACGTGACCTCACGCAGTATGATTCCATCACCATCTTGCAGAATAAAGGATGTTGAACCATTGAGATAACCGATGTTGTCAACGGTCAAGACGATATCGATGATCTCGCCAACGGAGGGACGATATGGTGTTGCTTCTATCGATATTGGAATC
>ENA-ORDA01000288-ORDA01000288.1-marine-metagenome-genome-assembly--contig:-NODE-288-length-53193-cov-4.101231_pt1 | contig 53193 bp, 48 predicted proteins | sample MGYA00237778_ERZ508506 | MGnify/ENA primary metagenome ERZ508506 (study PRJEB26177, sample SAMN06267891) | marine metagenome | isolation source: Monterey Bay, California, USA | place: Pacific...
GATTTAGATGCGCTTATTCGCTTCCAAATGCAATTGATTGAAGGGGACGAGGCCCTTGTACGTCATGAAAAAGCACGTGCAAAGATGTGGGAATGTGCAATACGTGGATTATGGCCAAAAGCCATTGAAGAATCTCGTAAAGTACTCGCTCAAGCGGGCGGGGATGATGATGAAGCTCGAATGATTACGGCGACTGGATATTTAGCTACTCGAAGACTCGACGCTGCCCGTGAGGCTCTTCGTGGTTTACAACAACCAGAGGGATATGATGAGCCTGAAATTCTTGCTTTTATCACTGAATGGATGGACCCATGGAATGGGACTGTTGACGAAGATGATATTTGGGATTGGGAAAATAATTCAACGATTGATCACCTAAATGAACAAATGCGAATGCTTAGGTACTGGACTCCAAAACATGCTGAAGACTCTGTTGTACACTCGGACAGACTATCGATGATTGCTAAATTGTCCTCTGTGGCCTCTTTACGGATGCAAAGACGTCATGAAGAAGCCTTACAATTAGCACTAGAAGCAGTAAAGTTCGACCCTCTTGGTGTTCGGCCACGAATCGCTGTAGCATTGTGTTTAATCGACAAAGGTAACTGGCATCAGGCTATGTCTGTCTATCAAGAACTCAAAGAAAGTGACATTAACGATCCTCGTGTAATTGCTCTGTCTGTTCTACTTGGTAATGAGGCTGATGTCGAACATATTGAAGTATCACTCGCAGTGGAAAAGGGTAAAAGTGTTCGGAAATGGCTTGATGAAGCCCCTGTCAATGCTGTTGCTGGTCTAGGGATTAAAGGCGGAATTGATGAGGCTATTAACGCAAACATCATGATTTGTGCTCATGAATCAGTGCGTCGTAACATGACTCCTCGCTATTCACCTTCAATCTTCCATTACATCATCCAATACGTACTCCTTCCTCCAATCTTTATTGTATCTGCAATTGCTATGTCTGGATATTCAGGACAGGTTCAAGGTATTGTAACAGGTGTCGTTTTGTTCATGCTTCAATTTGCCTTTGCAAGATTCCGAAGACAACAAGGGAGACAAATTAAGCATAGAGATCAGCGAACACTGATTGATTATGCACGTATGATGAAGCGCTTCAAGGTTAATCCAAATAGCGGAAATATTCCAATTGGAACCCATCTTCTTCTTTCTGGTATACTTGTAACAGTAAACGGTGTTGTGTTGGATGTTGGAATGCCTGGGTGGTTAACTCACAGGCTTCCAAAGGATGCTGACAAAACCATCCGCTCCCGCCTTAAGCGAAATGCGTTATCGATCAGCAAGAACAAGCCTGCAAAATTGAGCCCCTTGACAAAGGGATGGTGGCTTAAGAGGCCAAAGGAAGATTCATCTGATGTGCCGATTCTTGAGCAGTTAATTGGACCAGTTGCGTACAGAGGTCGTCAAACGATGATTATGAAAAAGACGACAGGGTTCCGTCAAGGTCCATCTGGGAAACCAAATCTAAATCCGGTTGGTTCTCATGATTTCAAGGGCAGAAGTGTCCCTCGCAACACGAGAACCAGTGAACGGTCAGCTCGAACAGGTCCCAGCCGGCCAAGTCGTCGCAACTGAGTCAAACAATCGATTGATAGTATTCATGAACCTTGTCTGACTGGACAATACATGGACAGCAGTTCACCTAGAGATTCAGTTAACCGCGTTTTAGAAGCGACATCCAATAGTGCCCGTCTCTATGGAAACGGATTGGGAATGATTGCCTCTGAAAATATCATTTCTCCGAATGTTAAACGCGCCATTAATTCTGATTTACATGGCCGCTATGCAGAAGGATTGCCTGGGAAAAGATATTACCAAGGTTGCGAAGATTTTGATACAATAGAACGTCTTGGAATTGACCTTGCAAAGCAAGTATTCAATGCACCATTTGCGAACATTCAATCAATCTCTGGAACAGTTTCAAACATTGGAGCATTGAAAGCATTAGCCAAACCAGGAGATTCAATTACGGCAGTTTCAACTGCTGATGGTGGTCATATTTCGCATGCTCGGATGGGGGCTGTTGGTCTGCGAGACCTAAATGTCTCTACTTACCCTTGGGATGAGGACCGTATGGAGCCAGATGTGGATGGATCTTGTGCACTTATTCGGGAATTAAAACCAAAGGTGACACTCGTTGGACAATCTGTGTTTTTATTTCCCACTCCTCTAAAAGAATTAGCCGTTGCTGCACATGAAGTAGGTTCAACAGTCATGTATGATGGCGCTCACGTCCTTGGATTAATCGCTGGAGGTGTGTTCCAAGACCCATTAAGAGAAGGTGCAGATGTTATGACCGGATCATCTCACAAAACCTTCCCTGGTCCACAAGGAGGCTTTCTTTTGTCGTCAAATGAGGATCCTAAATTTCATAGGAAACTCAACAATTCTATGTTTCCTGGAGTCGTTTCATCATACCACCTACATCACGTAGCCGGTAAGGTTGTTGCCCTGGCAGAATTTGAAGCGTTTGGACAAGCATATGCTCAAGATATTGTAAGGAATGCCCAAACCTTTGCGCAAGCTTTAGCGGCAGAGGGATTCGATGTTCTAGCAGAATCACGTGGATATACGGCTTCTCATCAGGTGTTAACGCGTCATGGAGATATTGATTCCGGGGCAGGTGCAACAGCAGCAGCTTTGTTGGAAAAGGCCGGGATCATTACGAATATGAACATGCTTCCTGGAGATTCCAAAGCCATGACTCCATCCGGTCTTCGACTCGGAGTTCAAGAACTTACAAGGGTCGGAATGGGTCCAAGAGAGATGGAAGAAGTAGCTTCTTTCTATGCCCGAGTATTAATCAAAGGTGAAGACGTAAAGGCGATTAAAAATGATGTACATCATCTGAAATCTGATTTCCAACATGTCCAATACTGCTTTGATTCTGAAGATATTCTTGGATATGAAGGAATGTAAGGTATGCCGACTAAAATGGACCTTTCTCATGCGTCTTTATTTCATAGTGATGGATTCATATTCGATACAGATATGAATTGTTACATGTTGTGGAAACAACACGAATTCAATCGATGGTGGCATAGTTTTGAATCCCTTTTCACACATCCACTAAGCCGGACATTCATCAATTCTGTCGTCGATGACTTAGAGTTTCATCAACGCTTGAATCCGCCTCATGGAATCTTCAGGAAGAAAAAATTCCTTTCACAACTTTCTAATTTGACTCACTTTTACGGAAGTGGAACCATTAATGTAACAAAAAAAGAGATCATGAATAGCGCTCATTCCCTTTTTTCTGTTGGATTAGCATCGTATGCCTTGGAAGTTTTCCATCAAACAAGATACAAAATCCGCTGGAATGAACCGACGCCTCGAGTTGTTCAATTGTCACTCGAGATCAATCGAGATTTACCCCCTCCTAGTTCAGTGCGCCCATTTCCGTGGTCAGAAGAAGGAACAGAAGTGAATATAGATCAATCAAAAAACATATCTGATTTACTTGTTGTAAAAGAGATGGGCCATTTGGAAATCGATGGCGAACGATACATGATTTTACCAGCTTCTCTCCTGGAGAGGTTTTCATCCTCATGTTTACCCCATGCCCCTGATATGAGTGAGACTGATTGGATTCAATGCCCAACACATTGGTCAAAACCAGATATTTCCATCATGTCTATGTTAATTTCTTCAATAATCGAATTGTTTTCTAGTTCAGAGCGGGCTGTTTACATTACTGGATTGGAAAGTTGGGAGGCTTATTTGCGAGTATACATGTTAGAACAAGGCTGGGGCGATGCTACTGTGATTACGTATGACCCTCAATCATTTGATACAACTTTGACTTTCTCTAAAACTCCTCTTACTCCTTTCTCCATAGGGCTCGCCGCTGGTATTTGGGAACGAGCACATGGGAGGAAATTACACTTGGATCTACAGTCGATGGATTGTTCCATTCAAGTAAAAATCCGTTCATTATTGGAATACGAAAATGCACTATAATTAAAATCAACATAATCGATAGTTGTCGAGCAACTAAGGTCAAGGTTCATAACCGAATCGAGGGCTCGTAAAATTAGTCAAGTCACGGAGGCTACTACCAATGTCACTAAATCACAACCAAATGGCGTATGCTGCTATCATTTCAACACTAATATTCGGAGCTCTTTTCGTAGGAGTTAGCGGGTTTTACCAAACTTCTGATGGAATCGGAGAATTTGACAGTGCTGCAGAAGAAGACTTGTTTGGTGAAGAAGTATCTTCTGGAGAGGCTACTGATAGCGATGAAGATGGTCTCCCTGATGTTCTTGAATCTCAATATGGTACCGATCCTCAAGATGAAGATACCGATAAAGATGGTATGAGCGATGGATGGGAAGTTGCCCATGGCCTCAATCCTCTTGACAACGGGGAATCTGAACTTCTCGAAGAAGAGACAGGCTCCACTACGACTGCAGATGATGCAGAAATCTCCAATGAAAGCGATTCCTGGCCAGATCCAGAACAAGGAAAATACGGTGATCCTGACCGAGATGGTCTTACAAACGAACAAGAAGCTCAACTCGGAACCGACCCGCAACGCGCTGATACTGACAATGATGGATTAAACGATCGCTGGGAGTCAATTTACGGAATGAACGTATCTGCGGCTGACGGCACAATCTATCTCTTTAATCCACTCTCAGGTAACTGGGATTGTAGTCTGTTGAGTCTTGCTATGGAAGAAACTCTTTCATCAATGCTTGAAGAAATGGAAGGCGCCCCTACATGGGATGAACTTGAAAACCCTCTAGGAAAGCACTCTTGCGATCAAGTATTGGATCTTGATGAGGATGGTCTTCTGAACTTCCAAGAAGAAGCATATGGTACAAATCCTGATAATGATGATTCAGATGGTGATATGCTATCTGATGACCTGGAGGTAAACTCAGGATCTGTAATTCTTAACTTTGAACTTGGTTCAGATTGCGGTGAACCCGAGAGTACACCATACTCACAAAGAACACCCCGTACTGCTCCATTTGCTTCCGAAGTAAGCGCTGCATGGTTCCTCTCTGATCTCGATGGCGATGGCCTACTCAACGGTCCAAGCGATTCAGATACTGACGGAGACGGCATGCCTGACGGATTTGAATACTGTTTTTCATTCAAGCAAGACCACCCAACCCAAGAAGCTAACAAGCAACTTAATCCATCGAACTCCTCTGATGGTTACAATGACTGGGACGAAGATGGGTTGAACAATCTTGAAGAATACCAAGTCGCCAACAAATTTGGTTTGACAAACGGTTTGCCCTCTTTCACCTCACCTTGGAGTGTAGATACGGACGGAGATAAAATGCCCGATGGTTGGGAGGCAAACCAATACAACCGTACTACTTTGGAATACCCATTGAATCCTAGAAATGCCAGCAATGCAAACGAGGACATCGATTTCGATGGATGGGATTCTGATGGAGACGGTGACGTCATGTACGGTGAATTAGAACTCACAACAACTGTAGTCGAACTCTACGTGCAAAAGGGTGATTACGTCACAAGTAACACCACAATTGCTCGTGGCCAATACACAATGGGCGGAGGTAACAAGCAACCTGTGTATCTCGTTGCTCCTGTTGATGGATATGTTTACTCAATCAACGTCGCTCCGGGAGATCAAGTTGAATCACGTCTCTTTGTTTGGATGAATATTGTTGAAGAATCTGAGCGATTTACCAACCTTATGGAATACGAAGCTCGCCTTGATGATGAGGGGAATATCGTCGGTCGTTCCACAGATCCAACACATGGTGACACTGATCTTGACGGGCTACTCGATGGTATTGAAGTAGGTGGCTGGCAAATTTTAGTCGTCAATAGAGGTGTACAACTGACTTGGGTTGTCTCTGACCCTGGATTGCCAGATACGGATGGTGATGGTCTCTCAGATTATCAGGAATTCTCATCAACATGTGATGGGCAAGGCTCCAATGCCTCAAATGACGATACTGACAGCGACGGTGAAAGTGATCAGCAAGAAAGCAAACTCGGTTATATCTTCAATGGTGAGCAATATTTCACCTCTGCGTGTATGTTTGACACAGACAATGATGGATTAGAAGATGGAGAAGAGGTAATTGCAGGTGAAGATAATTTCGTTACTCATGCAAACAACTCAGACACTGATGGTGATGGACTCATCGATGGGAATGAAATTCTCTTCATCCCTAGACCGTTCCAATCGGAAACGAATCCTTTGATCAATGACACTGATGCAGACGGTATGCTTGATGGTTGGGAAATGCAAGTTAAATCAACTGAAGATAACACAAATTCCCATTCGCTCTGGGTGGCGGTCTCAAATTGGGATCGACCTGGATGTACTGAATCATCAACCAATAGCTGTCAAATGGGCCCTGGTGGCTATGTTTGGATTAACTGGCTCGGTGGCTTTGAACTCCAGGTGAAATACGAAGTCTCTGAGATGAATCTCTCTGGTTTCGATCTTCCCGGAAATACAATGTGTGATGGATGTAAGGGGCGTTGGGCTCTCGACCCTTCACTCAACTCTCTCAAGGATGATACCTATGACGTCGATAATGACACACTTGCAAACGGAGCAGAAGCTCCTACGAACTGGAATACCAACCCTGTTGACGACGATACTGATGGGGATAATTTGCCTGATGGTTGGGAAGTAAGATATTCCTATGAAGCCATAAACAATAATCTGGTTGATAATTCTACAATCAATGCATACGGGGCACGTGGTGTGATGGATCCATCCATGGCTGACAGTGACCTTGACGGAATCAATGATGGTGAAGAAGATCCAGATTCCGATGGACTGAACCGAACTGGATTAATCAAGAAATATTGTCCAGGATTCAACGACACAACCAATGCGGAATGTAACATTGACCCAACTACTCCAGATGGAATGAAGTTCTATAATAACCTAGAAAACTACACGAACTTCGAAGAATTTGAGAATGGAACCAACCCAGTATCAAATGACACAGATGGAGATGATTGGGACGATGGACCTGAAGTCTATTACATGGATCATGATGACGATGGCATGGCTACGGGATGGGAATATCACTTTGAATTCGATCCTTACGATTCTGCCGACAGACTTGTCGATAGTGATGGGGATGGTCATACAAACTATTGTGAATTCAAGTGGGATACAAATCCAAGAAATCCGATAAGTTTCCCTGGACAAGGAGAACTCTGCGATCCATTCGAGAGCTAGTGAATTATGTTTAGAGGGAATTCTGTTTCTATTTGCTTAGTTAGTATTCTATCAATACTAATTATAGCACCAGTGACATTGAATTCTTCAAAGGCTGAACTTCCTGAAGATACCATCTTGGAATTCGATCAAGCAGATGGGCTTCATTTCATGGATTACATTAACGTTAGTGGTTCGTCCTCAGTCCCTCTTAATTCGGTGGAAATTTCACTTTGGAATGTAACGGCGGCTGGGCAGTATGATCTTTTAAATTCAAGTTCTTCCCTTCTCTCAGTTACTCCTTTCGAAACTGATCTTGGCAGTACGTATTGGCTTTGGAATCATGAGTTTAATCACGAAGATGAAAGTTGTACATGCCTTGTTCGTATCTCATTGTTAGAGCAAACTGATTTGAAATCATATGGGCTCACAATCTATCTTGGTCCATTGAATCATAGACCAGTTTTGATGTTCTCATCGGAATCAGATCAAACTTCTCAAATCATACTTGGAGCCCAAGATGTTGAACTTAGGTACGATGTCCTTTTGCCACCGACCTTATTCTCCTTGGAAACCAATTCCAACCTAGATGTTCTAACAACACTCTCTGTTTGCCCAGCGCCATTTGGAATTTGTACTGATGATTATTCACCATTAACGGTTCTTCACGAACTTATTGATGGTGAACTTACACTCACCATGGAGGCTCTCTCAATCGACTTGGCTGATGGTTTGTATTTGGTTGATTTTCATGTCCAATCAATGTCTCTGAAAGAATCGAATACCCTCATACAATACCTGGCTGTGGATAGGCACCCTCCTAACGTTACTTTCTCTTCGATATCTGAATTGTTGGAATCAGAAACCATTATTGTCGATCTTAATGTAGATGATGGATATGAAGGCTCTGTGTATTCTATCACCTGGACTATAATTGAGCCAGATGGGGAACTAAGAGCTGTATCATCTACCGAAATCTTAGATGATAATCGATTGTCGTTTAATGCAGAAAAGCAAGGAGTCTACCAAATATTTGGCCTCATTCGTGATATTGGTGGCAATTTTGTTAATGTTCAACAAAATGTGTCTGTGAGTAACGTTGAACCTCAACTGGATTTACGTTATGATGGATTTAAGATTTCGAATAATCAAACAGTTACAGTAAAATCCACTGATAAATGGTGTTTTTCAGCCAACCAAACAACTGATACCGTCAATGACATCGACTCTTTACAATACAACTGGTTTGTAGATGGGAAATCCCTCTTAAGTGGCAGGTCTTATCTCGTATCTTCTGATATTAAAACGAATGACTGGGAGGATATCACACTCACTCTTACCGACAATGATGGAGCCAGTTCATCGATTACGTTTTCAGTTGAAGAACAGGAAACACAGGAGTCATCTTCATTTCCATCTATTACAATCTGGACTACGCTATTATTTCTCCTCATACTGTCCATAATAATTATCATACGCAAAAAAATACTTACTCCCCAAGAATCAGATTTTGTGCGCTGGTCTGACAAGAAATCCTATGATGAATAACCATTCATTAAAAAACTGTGAATTATAGCAACAACCGGTGAGTCTATGTTTAGTGATGCTGCGGAAGGTCTTCCAAATGAACCCATGAGTGTTCCTAAATCCGTTTATTTAGAACGTCAACATCGTTTTCTGTCTCAATTAACTTCTTCTGATTTAGTGATTATTCCAACTCCTCCAGAAGCCGTTCGTAGTAATGATGTGACATATCCATACAGAACTTCCAGCGACATGCTGTACCTAGTTGGTTGGACCGATCCTGAATCAACTCTCATCTTCCATCACGATGGTTCCCAATGGATTTCACATCTTTTTGTACAACCCAAAGATACACTGAAAGAAATATGGGAAGGAAGGCGTCCAGGAGCAGAAGGCGCCAAACTGGGATGGGCAATAGATGAAGCCACCTCTATACATGACTTAGAGGAACATCTTGACAGGCATCTTTCCGATTGTTCAAAGGTTCATGTACGCACTGGAATTAACACCGTTATTGATTCAATAGTGCTTTCTTCAATCGAGCGCAGAGACCGTAATCGTCAGCATTTCGGTTCTGGACCAGTTTCAATCGAAGATCCAAGTCGCAGAATTGCTGAAATGCGCCTGCGTAAATCACCTGAGGAAATTGAATTGATGCGTTACGCAGCAGACATTTCTTCCGTAGCTCATGAATTGGCAATGAAGGCAAGTAAAGATGGTATTTCTGAATACCAACTTCAGGCCATCATCGAAGGATTTTTCGTCTACGGAGGTACAAGTGGATGGGCATATCCATCAATTGTTGGCTGTGGTGAAAATGCGACGATTCTCCATTACACCGTCAATGAATCCAAGTGCAAGGGGGATGAAATTATTCTCATCGATGCTGGGGCAGAATACAAAGGATATGCCGCAGATATTACACGTTCTTGGCCGATTGGTGGCAAATTTACAGAAGCGCAAAAAGAAATCTATGAAATAGTTCTAGATGCGCAAGAACAAGCAATAGCTTCTTGCCGTGTTGGGAATCCTTACAACCAACCCCACGAAGTAGCTCGTTCTGTTCTTGCAGAAGGTTTGATTCGATTGGGTATCATCAATCAGAGTCTTGAAGAGGCGTTGAATCCCCAAACAGGTCAACTGAAAAATTGGTACATGCACAACACAGGTCACTGGCTTGGAATTGATGTGCATGATGTTGGTGTATACAAACCAGATGGCACACCTCGCTTGCTCGAAGCAGGTATGGTGCTAACCGTTGAACCAGGATTATATTTTGGCGCTTGGAGACCTGATGTGGATTGTCCTGAACGATACGCTAACATTGGCATCCGAATAGAAGATGATGTTCTCGTTACCGATGATGAACCCGATGTCTTGACCAAACGTTGTCGAAAAACAATTGATGATATCGAAGGAATCATTGGTTCACTGTAGAGATGGTCCTATGGATTGGTCAACAATCGTTGAAAAAATCATTACGTCAGATGAAATTTATCGCCTCACGAGCGAAGAATGCCTTACTTTGTATGATAATGCACCCCTTCATCAATTAATGGATGCTGCACATCATCGTCGGAAATTACATAATCCGAGCAATAAGGTGACATATCTTGTTGATCGTAATATCAACTACACCAATGTGTGTACGATAAATTGCCAATTCTGTTCATTTTATCGACCACCAGGCCATGACGAAACATACACTCAGACATATGATGAAATCCGAGAGAGGATTGTAGAACTGGAAGCGATTGGAGGTTCTCGAATACTGATGCAGGGTGGAGTGAACCCTGAACTGGACATCGACTGGTATATCGGTCTGATAAAGGAACTAAGAGCCCATCATCCCACGATTGATTTGGACTGCTTTTCACCAATAGAATTAGAAGGAATTGCCGAGGTTACAATGAGCACAACTCTTGAGGTTCTTATCCGTTTCAAAGAAGCAGGCATGCATGGCTTGCCAGGCGGGGGTGCTGAAATGCTTGTTGAAACTGTACGAACGGATGTATCTCCAAAGAAAGGTCATCCCGATAATTGGTTGCGAGTTATGGAGGAGGCTCAAACACTAGATCTGACAACTAGCGCTACGAACGTTATTGGATTTGGGGAGACCAATTCCAATCGCATAGAGCATTTGCACAGAATCCGTCAACAACAAGAGAGAGTACAATCTCAGGGACATATAGGATTTACATCATTTATTGCTTGGCCTGTTCAACTTGAGACCAATACCTTCGGTAAAAGAAATAAGGGTTCAAATCGATTTGAACTTGGCGCTGGTGCTAGTGAATATCTTCGTCATGTGGCAATATCTCGTCTCTTCCTCGATAATGTCCCACACATACAGGCATCATGGCCTACAATGGGCATGGGAGTTGCTCAGATGGCATTGCTTGGAGGAGCAGACGATGCAGGATCTACGATGATGGAAGAAAATGTGGTTTCTGCATCAGGTACTACCAAGTTCAGCGCATCTGAACAGGAATTACAAACATCAATCATTAGGTCAGGTTTCTTTCCTCAAAGACGTAATAGTGATTATCATGATTTGGATACACCAGATACGACAACGTCATTGCCGGAAGTGATGTGCTTGCCGCCAAATCAAATCGTTGAATTGGTGTAAAATACAACCCAAATTTCTGCAACGATGTTTCTACCACCTTTACTCGATTCTCCTGTAGGACTGTATTCTTGACCATTAAACAATCCACGATATGTTAATTCGTTAACTTGGCCATTATAATCAACCCATGATGAGATGTCGTAAGACCACTGCTTGACATCTTGACCGGCACACCATCCCGCACGACCGAATGGCCAAGATCCAAATTGGTTTGCTACAACCCCATTATCGATTTCATTTTCACAACCCGTATTGGAACTCACGATTGGATGCCATTCGTAGGCATGATGATTATCGATGTAGTAATGATGCTCATGGTCACAAAATTCTGCACAATTAGCGTTATCTTTTTGGAATCCATGGCCAGTAATTGTTGCTATGATTTCAACTCTGGTTGTGTCATCTGGAACTGTAAAATTTAAACTTCGATCATACAGACTTTCGTTGTTATAAGTACCATCAAACTGACCACCTGTAAATGCAAATGTAGCATCATGTGGCCGTTCTCCACTGCCCCAATTTGAGAACAAGAACTTAATTGTCATATCGCCTTTATTTGCACCTTTGTAACGGAATCTACGTGTTTCATCATCCTCTAACATGAAGAGGTATGGGCTGATATCGGTAAGCCAGCGCCCTTCTCGTCCATATGTTGTAATCCATCGCATGAATTCAGTTCCACATGATGAGGAATTATTTGCGTCACAAATGTAGAGGTGGGCAAGATAGTCCCATTCATGGCATCCACCATAGGAACTATCGCTCTTTTGGAATCGATTGCTTCGATCATCACAGGCATGCTCATGAAACACCTCGAGCGTGTCATATGATGACATGTTGTCGGGCATGGTAAAGGTGGCATTACGGTATGAATTATGGTTAGAGCCCCATCCACCCGCATGTCTTTCGAAATCATACAACGTAACAACATCAATACCAGAATCCTGCATTCGAATCTCAGGCTCAAATTCAGCATTCCACTGGTGTGGTTCATATGCATAGTGATTCGGGTCATTGGTTTGAGAAATCCAAGCATAGATTGAACCAGTTTCCCTTGCTCTTTGGAATCGGTCAATTCCCATGAAAAATGGACTATTGGTGTTTGTAATCATCTGTCCAAGACCACCTTGAATATTACTGGCATCCATGTCGATATAATGGATGCGACCAGACCATTCTTGTTCTTCACTTGGATTCAATCGAGATTCAACATCACTCTTTCTTGATGTTATGTCATTATGATATGTTGAGTCAAATGAGCCATAGAACAGATGAGTGTTTGATGGAAGGTTACGAATGAATGTGCCCGGATTTGTGGCCCATGTTCCTGTATTAGAGTTACCACTTGAGTCTGTGTACTTGAACATGAAGAGATAAACATCATTGCCTGTCCATTGGTTTTGGAAGGTAAATGTTCCATCAAGTGTAGGGACTGTGAAGGTTGGTACCACGTCCATAGGTCCACTTACTGTAGTCCCAGATGTCCAAGAGATAGGTTTCTGGTTAATGGCACATCCTTGAACATCGATTGTCCACTTTGTGGGGCTATTTTCACAGATATCTACATTCGCAAATACTCCATCTCCATCTAAATCTGCACATCCTGCTGCATTGACTACCAATCCAGTAGGAGTCCCTTCGCATTGATCTATGAAGTCATTAACACCATCTGAATCTGTATCGCGTTCAACAGCTGCGCAACCAAATTCATCGACATCAGTCGCTCCTAATGGGGTGTAAGGGCATTGATCTAAGTCTGCGCCTGTTGCGTTAACATCAGGAACACTGTCGTTATCATCATCTTCGTCTTCTGTAGTATCATAGCATCCATCCATGTCGAAATCAGTATTGGTATTTCTTTCGCTTTCCCAATTCGACCTCCCTTTTTGGCAAGAATCATCAGCGTCTAAAGAACCATCATTATCATCATCAAGATCTTCTAGTAAATCATGACATCCATCTTGATCCCAATCGTTGTATAGGTTTGCTGGCCAGTTTACTTCTCCATTTTGACACGCATCATTGGCATCTAGGATGCCATCGCCATCATCGTCATCATCGTTGGTATCGTCATGACAGCCATCACTATCTCGATCGTTGTTTAGCGTGCTGGTCCAACCAATGGTCGAAACACAACCATCCATGGCATCGAGTATGGTATCACCATCGTCATCAAGATCCTCATCAAAATCCCTGCATCCATCTTGGTCAATATCGTTTTGTTGATTTGAAGCCCAACCATCTGCTTCGCCAATTCCGTCAGGGCAAAGATCGACATCGTCTAAGATTCCGTCACCATCAACATCATTGTTGGCTTCGATGATGATTGTCGTGTTTCCATAATACTCTGATATGGTGTATACTCCACATTGTGCATATGTCGTGACAATAAACGACTCAGTACGTAACTCTAATTCCGAGAGTATGTGAGTGAAAGTTCCATCATCTTGGACAGACAATGTATACGGTTCTGGAGTAAAACCTTCTTCTGGAATAAGGATGTGAGCATAGCATGACTCAATTGACTGGTGTAAAATTGAGCCTTCGATGAAGAGCATCGTGGATTCTGCTACGATGTATTGTGGTACAATCAACGAGGTTGTGCCTTCATCAGGTGTCAGAACTTCCACCGTATTGGTCATCGTAATCAATTCACCTTCTGAAGGTAAGATTTTGATTTCAAGCAGATAGGTTCCAGGGATGCCTGGTAATAGTAGAACGGAGATTAACGTAGATTTTTTGGTAACACTCCACTCAATAGCCTCCTCAATTAGCGATGAGTGGGTAATACTGTGTTCTATGGTGTAACTTCCTTCTCCTGTAGTTTCTAGAAGAATATTTAATTCACTAATCTGTCCTAACTCCCCAGTAATAGTTTCTTGATCCCATGAAGCTTCGATGGTGTATGCGACAGCCATAGTTTCTTGTTCTTCGATATCTTCATTAGAATCACTACTTCCAAAACAACCTGATAACATTAACAGTGAAAGGAAAACCGCAGCGGCTCCATTTTTGCCCATGCCTCTACATTAAAGCGCAGGACATGAACCTAACGCTTGCCAATGAAAAAATGCTCAGTTCGAGAATCATTAACAACAAGATCATCTAAATCTACTTTCGAGATTGGAAATTGAACCCGAATCGGCATAACCCACAGAAGAGGCATTTTGTTTTGTCTTTTTATTTTCAAAATGAGTTCCCAATGAATACGAAGTAATTCAGAGTTTACTGAACCAGGCCATTGTGATGGGGGTGGTGAGAGTTCGAATTTACCATCTTCACCGAGTATCTGTTCACCACCTTCCTCTGAAAATCTCATCGGTCTGAGGAATACACCACCTGGTATGTCTTGTCTCTCCATAGGAGCATCCTCGCCTCCCGCAGTACCATCATCAAGACCTTCTTCCCAATGATGAGGTAGTGGTGTCGAAAGACCCACTGGTGGTTGTTCTCCGAGTTTTCTTCCAGACAATTCAACTAAAGCTTTTCTCGAAGGTGATAGTGTTCCAACATGCCAATGAATCGAAACAGATTTCCAATCTTCGCGTCGCTCTGGAATGATACATTTTCCACGAAGAGATTCACCACTTTGGATTTGCGACTCAAGTTCGATGATTGGTGATTGCGCTGGATTTTTAAAATATTCTTGCTGTTTTCTCAAGTCCATGAAATTGGCAATCATTCTCAAGAGTAACGGCATTAGGAGAAATGGTACTACGACAATGCTCAATATAGGATAATCCAACAAGCCTAATCGGATACTTTTAGTTCCTAAACTTGGTAATCCAATGACGCTAAGTATAGGCTCTATGAACAAATATGTGAGGGTTACTAAGAGTAATATTACTGCGAAGTGGATCAATCTTCTCGCAACAGAATGGAGATTATTAGGGATGATGTACCACCCGTTTCGTTGCTGGTCGACAAGATTAACAAAGGCTGATTCATCGAGTAAAACCGAAGGATTTCCGTTCCACTGTTCCTTATCATCCGACACAAAGGACCGTTCAAGTAACCATCCCTCTTCACTTTGAATTACAAATTCAGGATACCTTTTCTTAATTTGCTCAGTTGTTAGATTAGTATGTACCTTTTCTTCAATTGTTGGTACTGATTCTGCCTTCCAGCGATGATGGTCAAAAGGAGGATACCTCACTTTGTGAATAATATTCCATTTCGCCATCGATATTGCCTCATGTGAAGAGCAGTTTTACTCCTGCTTGGAATGCTAGTTTTCGAAATGCAGGTACTTTGCGTAACAATGCCATACCAAGAGGTACTGGCTTTTCGATGTCTCCAACTGAATTAATCAATTCAATAACCTCAGGTTTTGCAAAATTAGCAAAATGCTTGTCAAGTTCTTCATCTGTACGGGTTGATACGAGCAGATCACGTAGGGCTCTTGCTCTATCTTGTTCCTTTTTCATCTTAGGCCACGATGATTTAGTGACAGATTTGAGATCTTTCTCAGTAAGGTTGTCGTTATTTATTGCAATAACAAGGTTGTCTACAATTGAAGAAATTTGTTTGAATCCTGGACCGAGGCCTCCTCCAGTTGTTGGTTTTGCCATACCAGCTGCATCACCAAGAACCATGACACGATCTTTGAAGGGGCGACGAATCATCCCTGAAGGTACAGGTCCGCAATAGCGTGCAGTTTCACGTACATTCTCAAATCGTTCTTTCCACAAAGGATGTGTTAGTAAATCATTATAGCAATCTAATATCGTTTTTCCATCCAACATATCTGCCTTTGACCATAATCCTATTCGATGAGTGTCATTGCCAGATGGTATTACCCATGCAAAAAACCCGGGTGCAATTTCAGAACCACTGTACATCTCGAGCCATCGGTTCTTACCTTCATATCCTACAACTTCTGTTTGGAACCCAATCATCATCTCTTTTGGACGTCCCATTTTGAATTTACGCCGTACCCAAGAGTGGGCGCCATCACAACCAATGAAGAGTTTACAGGAAACCTGACGTTCTTTGTTTGTACGTTGATTTTTGATTGTAACAAGTACTCCATCAGGATGTATCACTGCATCTGTTGGTTGTGATTCGAGTACTATGTCTGCTCCTGCTTTCAAACCCTGTTGGACAACTTCTTGATCGAATCTTTTCCTACAAACAACATAGGTACGTAAATCTCCATCTTTGCCTACAGGAACAAGTGTGCCTGATGGTCCATGGATTAATGCGCCATCGACATCTTGAACTACGGTTCCGTAGGCTTCAACAGCATGCATTGCGCTTGGAGTTACAAGACCTGCACATTGGAATGGACGGCCAATTTCGGTGTGCTCCTCTATCATCAATACTGATAATCCTCTCTCACAAAGCAGTCGCGATGCATAGCCACCTACGGGGCCAGCACCGACGATGACGACATCATAGTCGTAGTCCATGGTTGGTTTGATGGGACTGACTTCATGAAGTTTCTTCCGATTTCAACGTTTAGCGAACCGATAACCAATTCTTTGATTCTTTTTCAGATAAAGAATTGCAGTATATGGGTTACCCGTTTTCTTTGCAATGAGATCATCAAATGGCCCGACTTCACCTTTTTCGATTAATATTTTAGCTTCCTCTCGTGTTAGTTCTCTCTTACCAATTTCACGAGGTATATCGATTTTACATCCGGATGCGCTGGTTTTAGGTCGATAATGCGTTTCGGTCTCATAAATTTCAGTCTTAAACTTAGGGCATATGGCAACAATGCCAGGTTGAACTTCAAATTTACGGGCGTCTGGAGCAGCCTCTCTTGGTGGGAACTCGAAACCGACTTTATTTCCGTCGAGTATTAGGAATGCAGGGAATGGCCGACCTTTTCGGGAGATGAAATTCTCGATAAGTGATGATTTACCATCGACCAATATTGCTTTTGCCTCATCAGGAGAAATCTCTCTCTTGCAAATTTCCTTTCCAACACCTCTAAATTTACAATTATCATTATCGCATGCATAATGAGTATCCGTTTCTCGGATTGTTCCGTCATCGCACTTAGGACAAGGACAAACCGCTTCATCTGTATTTTTTGCACGAGTACCAGAGGAAACTGCGGAGGTAACCTTTCCAGTGTCATCGATGGTAATCGTTGTGTTGTAGGATTCTCCGTTTCGATTAAAGAAACCGTGAAGGTCCTCAATTTTCTTTTCTTGTAAGAGCCTTGATGCCGTAGTTCTATCGAACCATCGTCCGCTTGTGTCCTTCCAAAACACAAAGGTACATCCCTTGTCTTTTCCTTCGTTCTTCTCACATGTGTATGAAAGTGCAGTCTCGGTAATTGTGCTGTCACATAGTGGACATTGGCCAATTGATTTGTCGTTTGTGAAAAGATTGCTTCTCTCGTGGTCTCGAATTCTGGTGACAAGATCATTTGTTTGATCGATGATGCGTTGCATGTATTCACTTGCAGCAAGTTTACCTTGTTGCACAGAGGTGAGTGCTGCTTCCATTTCACCTGTTAATTCGGCAGATGTAATCCATTCTACTGGAATCCTTCTAAGAATCTCTATGATTCTAATTCCGTGAGGTGCTGCATTAATTGATCCGGATTGTTGTCGAGAAATATAACCCCTTGAGAGAAGTTTTTCGATTGTATCTGCTCTTGTTGCAGGTGTTCCGAGTCCTTTGTCAGACATTGCTTCTGCTAATTCTTCATCTTCAATTTCTTTTCCAGCACGTTCCATCAGTGTTAGCAAACGAGCTTCCTTCAGACGTGAAGGTGGCTTGGATTTATCTTCTTTCCAGGTATGTTCTTCAACTTTAGAAGAGGCAGGGCTTTGTTCTAGAGTACCCCATCCGTCAGGGAAACTCAGATTCTTTGGAACAACTTCTCTCCATCCCAATGTTTGGTATTGTTGTGATTCTTTGATAAAGAGTTCACCGCCCAAATTAGCTGTCCTCTTTTCCTTCTCGATAGTGGATTGAGGGTACCATGAGGCTAAGAAATTTCGAACAATGAGATCATAGAGCCTCTTTTCGTCATTTGATAGTGAACCAGAAGGTTTCTTACCAGTTGGGATAATTGCAAAGTGGTCACTTACTTTTGCATCATTAAAATTTCTCTTAACATTCTCCAAACCACTCTTTTTTAGATGTTCTGAAAACCCAGTGAAATCGGATTGAGTTCCTATATTTGTTATTGTTTCATCGATAGCATCAGTCATGTCTGAAGGAAGATATCGAGAATCAGTTCTTGGATATGTAGTCAATTTATGTCGCTCATAGAGTGCTTGAGCCACATTCAGAGTTCTCTTCGCAGGCCAAGAGAACATGGAGTTCGCTTGTCTTTGAAGTGATGTTAAGTCGTAATTGAGCGGTGGGCGCTCTTTTCCGAGTGACAATTTTTCAGAAACTTCTGCATCTTTACCTGCATCCAATAAGTTTTGAATACGGTCTTTATCTTTCTGAGTAAGGACCCAATGAGCCTTCACGTCTTCATTAGATTCCCCTCCTTCCCATCGTCCGGTCCACGTGCTAGTCTTGTTAGTAAACGTGGCATTAAGTTCCCAATAAGGGGTGGAAATGTGCTTTAGGACCTCTATTTCATGATCTACAATGATTCCAAGAGTGGCAGTCTGAACACGACCAATTGAAATGGCCTGTTTCTCACTTCGTTTTTTAGGCAAAAAGATTTCTGCAACACGAGAACCATTCATTCCAATGAGCCAGTCAGCTTGCGTTCTGCTGTATGCTGCATCTGATAATGGTTTGAAGTCGTCGGAAGATTTCCTGCCATCCCAAGCATTTTGAATTGCTGATGCAGTCATTGATTGTAACCACATACGACTAACGCTTGTTTTGACTTTAGCATGGCGATAAATGGTCTGGAAAATAAGTTCACCTTCCCTTGCAGCGTCACAGGCATTGACAATTTCAGTGACCGATTTATCTTTCATTAATTTTTTAATAGCAGTGAGTTGTTTTTTCGTTGAGCCTGATTTTGGTTTGAACTCAAATTCTCCAGGAATGTAAGGAAGTCTGTCTGCTGTTTTTCTCCAGTTCTTGAACTCTGGATCATAATCATCCATGTATTTCAGTTCAAGCATATGGCCAACTGCCCACGTTACGACAATACCATCTCCTTGCCAGTGTGTTGCCTCTTTCTTCGAGATGCCAAGCACTTTAGCAATGTCCTCTGCAACACTAGGCTTCTCGGCGAGGACAACGATGCTCATCAAATCATCCGGTTTGTCGACCATACTTGAAGGCTCGCCAAACTTCATTTTGAACAGATACCTTACGGTATCTATGGAACTACTCCAAGAATTCGTGGAGATTTTTTCTACTCATTTCTTCATCCCATTCATCTTCGTTTTCCCTGTAGCCACATCCCTCACATCCAGGATATCCTGCAAGAAGTAATTCTGAACACATTTGCTCAAGTGCAGGTAATACGATTTCTGTTGTCAATGGCAACCATAAAGTTTCTAGTGATAAGAGAGTTTCTTGATTGGTTAGTATCACTCGGTTTTCCCTATCCCTTACCGTTAGATGCTCACCAGAGGCAACTGATGGAAATGTGATTCTTTGTGGTAAAGCATCACTCATATTGAGGATTAGTCGATGCCATCTTTCATGATTTTGCACTGGAATTTCAATTGAAATATCACCGAGGGAAAGCACTCTGCGCCCTGCTTCTCGCAGTGCCATCCATAGTGGTGAATTCTCCTCCATGGCACTCCGAACCATCGCAAGGCTTGAAGGATATCGGTTCAAGGAGTCTTTATGGGGAGAGTCTTTCGATTCATATCTCGACCGCTCCTTGCGGTTCAAGATTCTGAAAAGGCTCATGGGAGATCTTTGTTGATGCTCAGAGTTCTCGCATCTAATCCATTTACAAGATTCATACTACGGACGTTGTACAAACCAAATCACAATCTCCCTATCCGTCGATTTGGAATAGATTTCCAACACCCATTTGGGATAGCGGCAGGTATGGATAAACGTGCAGAAGCCCTCCGAGGGTGGGAATCAATTGGCCTTGGATTTTCAGAAATAGGGGGAATAACTATGCTCGAGCAAGATGGAAATCCCAAACCTAGAATGTTTCGTCATGGTGGAGACAGAGCCCTTGTAAACCGAATGGGATTTAATAATCCCGGAAGCGAAAAGGTCGCTCTGAGACTTAAGAAATCGAGAAAGAATGCCCGTAAAATTCCTGTTTGGGCCAATTTGGGTAAATCAAAACTCACTCCCCTATCAGAGGCGAAAGAAGATTATGCTACGACTCTGAGGAGATTATGGTGCGATATCGATTTGTTTGTCATCAATGTCTCATCACCCAACACCCCTGGATTACGAGATTTGCAACATGGAGATTACTTAACCAGTATAATCCAAGAATGTTTACTCGAGAACCAAAAATCTGCAGATATGTATGGTGGTAAACTCAAACCGATTTTAATTAAAATTGCACCTGATCTGTCCATTGCTGAACTCGAGCAGATTCTTGATGTCGCGACTGCAGAACATATCGATGGAATTGTAGCAACAAATACTACAGTGCAACGACCTAATGAAGTCGATAAAGCATACAAAGAAACTGGCGGGTGTTCCGGTACCCCACTTGGAGATCGTAGCACTGAATTGATTCATCATATTTTCAAATATACGAATGGCAAGCTCCCCATCGTGGGTGTTGGAGGGATTATGTCATCAGAAGATGCGTGGGAGAAAATTATCAATGGAGCATCTCTTCTTCAAGCGTATGCTGGATTTGTATTTGAAGGTCCAGGTTTAACAAAAGAAATTGTTAATGGAATAAGAAGAAGACTCAGGGATTCCAAATTCACATCACTCGAAGAAGCAATCGGGTCCTCTGTGGAACTCATTTGAAAGGCAGATATTGAAATAGGTACGGATTAAGGAGTGAATGAAAGCCATGTTGTCCTATCGAGTACGACTCATGCTCATTGGCGGTGTAATTACAATTGCCGTCCTGGGTACGATCTTTCTTCAGGCTCCTGAGCCCACACTAACAGTTGATGAATTACTCGACAATACTTCGGAACATATCGGCGATGGAGTCGCTGTTCGTGGAGAGATTATGGATGGTTCAATCGATGAAATGAATATGACATTTATTCTGGAGGGTTCCGATGGAACTATTCTTGTGGACTATTCCAATGCAGGTTCGATATCGAACGGTTTAGGTGATAATCGGACTGTATATGCAGAAGGTACATTCAAAGAAATCAACGGTAAATACGTTGTCGAAGCAGATATTATCAAGACTTCATGTCCTTCTAAATACGAAGAAGAAGCATAGATTGATTCATCGTTTGATTGAAATACACCTTCACGCAGGGTATCATGGGATAGGTGGGGAGCTAGGCGTACCCTGTACCACAAATCGTCTTTATGGTGGGCTGAATGCCTCAGGGCGGCGAAAGCGGCTTTTGGGTTCCTGTATGCGGACGTAGATGTCTCGCCCCTACATGATCCGGGTGTTGAGAACCGTTTCCGGAAGGAAACGGGGACCAAATAACCGGGGGAACAGGTCAGGCCGGGAACGGAGCATCCCTACCTGGGGCCATGGATGCTGTAGGGATTCGGGACGGAGGAAGTGTGCAGATTTGGCTCAAAAGTACGAGCGTCCACCTGAGGATTCCCACTCTATTTTAGATGTCAAACACAACATCACAAAACCATCCAGGGCCTTCAAATGAAGGAACTTCTGGCCATTGCGATGGCACTTCTTGGTATTCTTTTACTTCCATTACCAAAAGATCTTGACGTGTTACTGCCTTGATTTCAACTTCTTTTTTTACCAATTCAGAAGAGACCCACAATACATGTGCTTGAAGATGAATTGAAGTTTCATCATTTTGAACACGAACTGTGCTTTCGACCATCCACTTTCGTTCAACTTCATCTTGATACAACACCTCTTCCAACCATTTGACAAGAAGAATACTATTCATTTCCTCGTGTAGTGGTACCGTAACATTCCAAACAGAGGAATGATGAACAAGAGACCCGATCTTTCTTGCCGATTCTGAATCGATTAGATAATTCTGCATGCCATAAGATGTTTCCTCAAACAGACGTTCGAAGGATGAGGCAAAAGACCGTAGACCAATATCAGCGGTTGTTGGTCTTAGCCATGAACTCATATTTTCGCCTCAGCGCTTCGATACTTGGAGGCTCCAAGCGATTTCACCAATTCGATCAATCATATCGTCTAATCTTAATACAAATCGATCAGTTCTATCCGCAGTTAGAATACACTCGCTTGCCGCATTGGCTAATTGAGCAGTTTCGTCAACGGTTAATCCCAATGAAATGGCTGTTGCAACTGCAACAGCGGCAGCATCAATCAAACCTATCATTTGGCGAATATCTTCAAGCATACAAGGAACATGGACAGTATCTGCTCCCTTGGAATGTATTGTTACACCATCTTGGCCTTCAAGAATCACAAGATGCTTCCAATCATTTGTTTCAAGTAACTTTATCGCTGCATCTGTTCCAGTGGGTGATCCTAATCTTCTTCTCATTAGTTCAAGACCCTTCGATTGGAACATAACCCAATCGACACCTTTTGTGCGATGTAGTCCCGTTAATTTAGGATCAGCAATAATAGGGACATTGTGTTCTTTCGCCGCTGAAATAAGTCGTGCAGCCCCTTCATCATTTAGTACCCCCAATCCATAATCTGATAAAATCAAGCAAGAGGAGCCAGGCAGGGCATTAATCGTCTGTTCAATGAGTTTTTCTGATGCATGTTCTGGTATCGGATTTTCATCTTCAATATCCCAACGTAAGAGCAATTGTTCTCCGCGAATTAATCCTTCGCGTGCCCCTAATAATCGTGTTTTAACAGTCGTAATTCTATCTTCTAATACAGCGATACCTGATGTATCAACACCCTCTGCATCGAGCATATCCAATACTGCTAGACCAGGACCATCATCTCCAACAACCCCGTGGAGTTGACTGGAGAGGCCTAATGAATCAAGACCACGGGCAACGTGTGCTGCCGCCCCAACATCTTCATCTCTAGAGATTTCTTTCAGCACTGGGACAGGGGCTCTTGAATTCAGGTTATTGGCAAAACCATGAATGTAACAATCCATCATGATATCTCCTACGAGTAATACTTTAGATGGCTTTATGGATTTAAGATCATTCTCTAATTTTCGTAGTGCGTCGTGCACTCGTGCATCATCATCGTTCATTCCCATAATTTTCCCTCTTCAAATATCATCTTGTAGTTCTGCTAGAAGTGTAGCGTGATCTTGTTCCGAGATGTTCGTTTGTTGACGAAGCGTAGAAAGCATCGCTTCTTCGTCTCCAGTAATAATTCCATCAGATAATGCAGTACGTAAAACCGAACGGTAAGATGCAAGTTCCGGTGGTATGAATGGCTGCTTTTTAGCTTCATTAAGCAACCGTTCATGTGTTGCTATGTCTATGTCAAAAGCCACTTGAACGGTCTTTAGTAGGGCCTCTTCTTCATCATGGATTGCTCCATCAACAAGGGCTTGCCTCAACATATCAAGATAAATTTCTTCTGGAGGGGGCACGTTGATCTCCCGACGTGCTTCATTTGAAAGTCTACGGACACGTTCAGGATGCATCCCTAAAAAATCAACGACTTCGTTAAGAAGTAACTGTTCGTCTTTTGTTATTCGGCCATCTTCCCACGCACGAGCAAACATTCTGCGGACGAGAGCTTCTCCAGCTTGTGCATCAAGCGATGCTGCTCCTTCAGGATGAGATACTGGTGAAAGAACAGGGCTCTGATGATATGTTAAATTAACATCAATATGGGCTAATGTTTCAAGAGGTGAGATAGAGGATTTGAAAAATGAATCGAGTAATACTGTTTTACCATCTGTACGAATGGGGGTTTTTCCTAATTTTGTGAGTAGAGCGTTTGCTCGTTCTCTTCCAGATAATGTCAAGGAGTATACTCTTCTTCTTTGTCGAGCTCCTGGAACATGACGACTTGTATTATCGATTGCAGCCTGCTTTTCCAGTCTTTTTAGGGTGCGTGGAACATGTTTCCTCTGAACATGAACTGCTGCAGAAATTCCTGCTTGTGTCAACTCAGCAGGTGCTTCCCAAACCCCTTCTGGAAGTTGGTGAAACATAAGATGCAAGAGAGTCCGTTCTTCTGTTGTTAGAGTGCCTAAGAAGCCGCTAACCATGTCCTTCCCCCTTGGTTGTATGTCACGGTGGTAGTCCTTAGGACAATCGGTTCAATCGACGAAACAATATGTATGTTCTCTGACGAACAAGCATGGTCCGACAGTTACGTCGCTACAAACCACGAGTTCGCACTACTCGTCCAATCGGTCCAGATGTGGTTCCGGAATTGTCTGACCGTAAACCATTCCAACGTCCTTCATTCGATGGTGAGAATTGGACACTGCAACCGCCTCTAGCAACTCGGCTTTTTGAAAAAAGTGCTATTGGCCGCAGAAACGAAGATGGCTCAATCTCATTAACTTCTGCTGAAGTTCTCTACTGTCATTGGCATCGATCAGTTCCTTTACCAACTGTAGATTGGCTGGAATTGGAATTTGATCGTAATCCTAATCTTCTTCGTGAAGCTGTTATTTTGGATATTGGCCGACGAGGAGGGGAGATGGTTGTCCCCATCGAAAATTTAGTTGGCGATATTCCGTTCTCTTCTTGGGGTGTGCGATGGGGCAATAGCCAGAATAGATTCAAAGAACCGTGTCAAGCTTACGTGAAATTTGCATCAACAAATGATGAATTCAGTTGGGATGATATCTTCAAGTGGTCTGTGGAATCTTCAAAAAATAATGCTTTAGCCGAACTTTATGTTATTGATGATGAACTCCATGTAACTGGTTACAGAGTCGATTTGATTCAACCCGAAGGGTCGAATAAACGTTGGACTGATTTATCACCGAACTCACGTAAATTTGTGGAAGAGTGTTGGAACAAGAAACGTATCCTCGAAAAAGGTTCATACCTCCCATACAACGGTGATTGGCCTTGGCCTCAAATTGGATTTGACCACATGTCCGGCAGAATCTTGAGAGAAGAGGAACATGAATACGTTCAATCTTGTATTGAAGGGGATTCTTCTTCAAAACCCGATATTATGTTGATGGATGACTTACTTGAACGTGGATTATTGGTACGTCCAGGATTCAAATTTGGTTGTAAGTGGCGTGTCTATGATGCGAACCTCGAAGAATCCCATGCTCCTTGGCTCATTCAACCAGTCCACCATGCATCGACATCATGGGAAGGAGTTTGTCTTTCAATCCGTCTTGCGGAAGGTGTTCACAAAGAATGGGTTTGTGCGATTTATTCCAACGATTCATGGAATTATCTCCGAATTAAGAGATGGCTGCCGAAGCGTAATTAATCAAATTCATATTGAATTTCTTCTATTTCTGGTTTTTTCTTGCTTTCTCCCAAATAAGAAGCTGCAAACCATAACGAACAAAGTACGAAGAAAATACCAATGATTGTTGATTGGTCGTCGAGTAACGGTATTTTGGATTCTGATTCTGCTTGTAATTCTAGTTCAATTGTCCACATCTCTCCGTTGAAAGCTGTTAACTGAATTTCACCGAATACGAACATATTTGGTTGCAGTAATCCATTAGGATTGATTTCAAGTGTTATTGTACCGTTTCCATCCTTAACTTTCAACGGTGTTTCCACAGTACCGATTCGAGTTATTGGTCCTCGTAAATCAACAGAAAAGGTGCCATCTCCTATTCCATCTCCAATGTATGGGATAGTGATGGTTGTGATTTTTACAGGATCTATTGCTTGTTGAATCATCATTTCTTTACTCAAAGGCATAGTACCGACAGTAGTAACAGTTGTATGAATGTCGAAGGAGTATCCATTGCAGACTACATTTCCACTAAAGGTGGCAATTGAATCAAGAACCCCTGTATCAGAGAAAAGACCACTTACCGTATTTTCAATTTCTTCCGAGTCTGATGAAAAGGTGATTGTTCTTCCATCAGTACCGTTGAGTATACCTGTACACGTACTGACTGATTCAGAATTGGTTATTTCAATAGGAAATGGGGTGTCATTGAGAATAGTTAATCCATAATCAGGTAAGTTGATTTCAAATGGGGGTGAACAATTCATTGAATGGATTTCAATTCTCCATACATCATCCGTGATTGATATATTTACATGCCACGGAACGAGAATTCCATCATGGTTTCTAATCTGTATTCCTAACTCGCCAAAGGTATCACCTGGTTGGAAAAGATCAGCGTATACACCGTCATTTATGCCCTGTAACTGTTCATCATTTCCATCTGCTTCAATAACGCGCAAGTATGGTCTTTTTTGGTCGATATTCAGAGCATTGTATTGAGCATCACCTACGGTTTTATCTTCGAGTAAAACTAAAATTCCTTCGCCTGGAAGTGATGAATCAAATCCATCTGTTGTTCTTTTTTCGAACCATACAAATTCTTCCGCTCCAATTGGAATCTTTATGCGTGCTCCACCATCGCTTCTTGATTGTATATCGAAGGCTGGACCTATGCATGGACTTTGGCTATCCATGGGCCATTCTAATGTGAGTTCAAGAGTGGCATCATGACCTATTGACTCCATCGTAGGTCCAGTTGGCAGTGATGGTTTATCACCACCTCCGTTCCAATTTCCACTCGCCATAATATCCCATATTCCTATGCCTTTCCAAGAGCCACTGTATCCTGAGTCATGAACTGGATAGAGATCAAATGCTCCAAATTGATGCATCATTTCGTGAAGAATTGTTCCAATTCCATTCATACCATGACGAATACTTGACATGGTGTAATGTTCGATACTATATCCATCAACAAGAACTGCATTTTGAAAGGTTGTGAAGTGCGACCAAATCCTGTTACTCGAACCCCCTCCTTGTTCTTGGGCAAGTGTTGAATGAACAATTAGCAGTCTGTCAACAACCTCATCATTATTCAAATCATATTTCCCCCAATCTTCAACCTCGATGTTCTTGACGACATATTCTGAAAGTTCAGCAGGCATGAATTGAGTGGAATCTCCATAATCCCGTCCACTTGCTCCATCTTTCCCGTAGTATTCCAAAGGGCGTTGCGAACGAATGATCTCGTTATGGACATCGATTTCAATATTTACTGAGGAACCAACTGCTTCTGTAAAATATAATCTGGCTTGTTCTTCTAAGAGAGTGCTAAAAGCCTGTTTTTCATTATCTTGAAGTGGATCGGATTCAAAATCAACCAGAACCACTAACCACGATTCATTGTTACCTAATCCGACAAGAGGTTTATCATCGGTATCTTCTGAATCTATTTCAATATCAAAGAAAGAATTAATTGTCGATGAAATGGAAAACGATAGGATTGAAAGAAGTAAACAAATCAACATGCCAAACGCATGTCCCTTCTTCCCCATAACCTGATGAAGGTGCGCAGGCGTTTCAATTGTTGGGTTGTCAGCATCGTTTCTTGGTCAATCAAAGAAAGGTATCTTTTTCTTCATTTGTCCATGATTGGACGTTTATTCTTAGATGACCCGCTGTTTGTTCTTTCCAGAAATTGGAATCATTTCGGTCCACGTGTACATAATCTGAATGTTCGATTAATGTACGGATATTTTCAACTCTTTGATTTCTATTCCAGGGGTCTGTGAGGTTGGCCATTGCTATGTTAACTTCATCTTTTAACTGTATATTTGAATGATGTAAACTTCCTTGCAATCCTAGTAAATCTAAACCTCTTAGTGAACAATGAATGGATTGTAGGGCTCCTTTAAACGAATTTGGAAGAGGTTGTGACGTGCATCCTCCGATAATTACATCAGTGATTCCATGGTGATTCGTATGGTCGATTAAATCTTCACGTTCATCCAAATTTTGACAAAGTGCATCATAGCGAAGTAATCCTGTGTTTTCGGGAGAGGTGTTTATTGGATAAGCAACTCCTTGACATGAACAATCAACGAATGTTACGTTTCGACGTCGTCCTTCATGATCGAATACGGATTCTGGTAGATTGATTGAGTGGGATTTCCTTACATTATTTTTTATGACAAATTCGAGTAAAACGATGAGTAATGTGATGAGTGCAATATTGGTTCCATTCCATCTTCCGGGAAGAGATAGCAAGAGGACAAGTCCTCCTATTCCGTGTATTCGAATACGCCACCAATCTTGTGTTGAATCGGTAATCAATCCTGTCGAACCAGCACTAATTGTTGCGAAAACCAAAATGAAACCAATCAATAATGTCCAAAAGATCGACAATGCGAACACAAACATTTGAACGGCATCATACTGGCTCGTGATTCCAATTTCTGCGTGAATTCCATCGCCAAAAGAATACAGCGTAGGTATCGCATAAAAGAATAAAATTGCGAGAATTGCATAGACACCTGCTAATGAATAGACTGTCCATTTGCGGAACATAATTTTCTCATTTTTAGTTAATCCTGGTTGTGCAAATCTGTAGAAGAGATGGACAATTAACGGGAGTATACAAATCACCGCTAAAAATACTGCAGAAAGCCACCTGACAACACTCCATGACGCAGGCTCATACAACGTAAGACATTCAGTAGTTTGACATGGATTCATGCGATTAAGAACCCATTGTAATACCTCATCGATATGTGTCATCAATAAGCCTGTCAAACCGAATATAAGGACAAATACAAGCGTAGCTTGTTGTGTCAATAAGTTGAGATGTTGTTGAACAGTTAGTTGCCGGTCATTTTCCAGTTGTAAACCACTTGGGGTTTTCAATGAATCAGCCTCACACTAGATCTTCGTGATTCGGCTCTGCACGGGCTTGAACTATGGTTCGATAAACGCCGAACATAGCCCAAAGCGCACACATACCAAGTAGGAAACTGTAACCCCAAGGCTGTGAACCATCTACAGCCCATCCAAAGGCTAAGAGTGAGCCTAAACCAAGTACACCTCTTCTGATACCTTGAGGTACTGCCAGACGCATGTCGAGATACTTCGGTCCTCCACCAAATCTTCGCTCGTAGAATTCTCCTTGAACAACGGCACCAACGAGGATGATTGCTAGAGTTGACCAATAGAAGATGTTCCCATTTGAGAAGAAGTCATCTGCGATTCCTTCTTGTCGTTCTGCCTCGACTACGGCAGGATCGATGTCTGCTACGAAGAGGGATTCAAAGTCTCCAACGCTAATCGTACGTATCGCTAGTCCATCTTCATCGTCATTGGTTGTTGAATCAGGCGCTGAGATAAAGAATGAAAGAATGTTCCATTTGTCTCCTTCATTTGCACCGTTTTGACCATCCACTGCGTTGCCAACCAACGAGAAGGAAACTTCTCCAACATCTTCTGTTGGAGCAGTCCATGATACTGTCCATCCGTTTCCTACTTCCGAATGAGACACGGCAGAATTGTCAGGTCCTGTTTGTTGGGAACCTTCTCCAGAAGTTAGTGTTCCAACACCGTAACTCCAGAGCATGAATCCTCCGTTATCATAAGATGCATGTTGTAGATTGATGACAAAGTCGTAAGATGTGCCTAAATCGTATGAACGAGGAATTCCAGAAATCGATACGACAACTTCAGTAGAGGGTTGACCATTGACTGGTCCACCGACTCCATGGCAGGTACATCCACCTTCTACGGTTAGATCTCCTTGGCTATTCTCCCAAGGAGGACCATTTGGATTTGCTATGACCGGAGCGATAAGGCAGACGGCCAATAGAAGAATTAGTAGAGTACGTGAGCGCATGAGCCTTCCTCCAATGTTACTGCCATCCCTAAGTGACCTTTCAACGTTCCTTATCCACCAGTAAATTAGATTTCCTTTATGGCGTTATTCAAACCAGTCATCATAGCCTTTCCATCTCCGAAAAGCATCATGGTTTTGTCCATGTAGAAGAGGTCATTGTCGACGCCTGCATATCCTACTGAGAGTGAACGCTTGATGATTACAACGGTTCGTGCGGCATCAGCATCGATGATTGGCATTCCAGCAAGTGGACCTTCACCGCTTCGAGCAGCTGGATTCGTAGTATCGTTTGCTCCAATCACGATTGCAACATCGCATTCTGGGAATTCAGAGTTGATCTCATCCATTTCAATGAGTTGTTCATACGGAACGTTTGCTTCTGCGAGAAGTACATTCATGTGTCCAGGCATTCGTCCTGCTACTGGATGAATTGCGTACTTTACTTCAGTATCGAATTTATCTGAGATTAAATCAGCAAATTCTTTGACCTGATGTTGGCATTGTGATACAGCCATTCCATAACCTGGGACGATGATAACTTTCTGAGCACCATCGATCATCATGGCAACTTCGTCAGCATCAGAACCAACCTTTGTTCGGGTCAAAGATTGCTTCTCACCTGAGCCACCAAAGGACTTGAACAGAACATCAGCAAGCGTACGATTCATTGCCTTACACATGATGAATGTCAGAATCAACCCTGAGGCACCAACGAGGGAACCGGCGATAATGAGCGCTGAGTTTCCGATAATGAATCCAGTGAATGCAGCTGCGATACCTGATAATGAGTTGAGTAGAGATACAACAACAGGCATATCTGCTCCACCAATTGGTAGAACCAGAACAATTCCTAACAAACAGGAAATGCCAATGATACTCCACAAGTAAGTCGTGTTCGTTGGATCATCGATGCTTAGGTAGATGAGGACAGCAACTGCAATGACGAGCATGACCTTGACTGGATTGAGCCACGGAGGACCCCATGTGGGAGTCTTGATCCACTTACCAAACACACTTACTCCACCTTTGAGTTTGTACATAGCAAGAAGTGAACCTGTGAGCGTCATCCATCCAACAAGTGCTGATAGACCTGCGGCAATCATTGTTACAGTGAGTTCGAGGCCTGTAGGGACAGTTCCTCCATCGATGTATTTCTGGATTTCAGAAAGTGCTACCAGTGCAGAGGCTGCACCGCCGAAACCATTGAAGAGAGCAACGAGTTCTGGCATACCTGTCATTTGAACACGTACAGCCATGACATAGCCAATAAGCGAACCGAGAGCAACACCTGCAACAATTAATGTCCAATCAACTACGCCACCATCGCTTAGTTGCATATCGAGCACTGTTGTTATGACTGCGACAAGCATACCTAATGCGCCAAGTTGGTTGCCAAATGGAGCCGTTCTCGGATGACCGAGTTTCTTCAAACCGAATATGAATAATGCTGCAGATAATAAATATCCTAATGCAACCCAATCTTCCATCTCAAGCACCTCTTCGCTTCTTTCCAGCAATCATGTTTAACATGCGATTTGTGACCATGAATCCACCAACAACATTGATCATCGCTAAAACAACTGCAACAAATGCTAGGATTCCTGATATTGCTGTGTCTCCTGATTCATAAGCAACATTAGCACCGATGAGGGCTCCAATAATGGAGATTCCAGAGATTGCATTAGCACCGCTCATGAGAGGGGTGTGAAGGGTTGCTGGAACTTTTGTAATCAACTCGAATCCGAGGAAGATTGCAAGTACGAACAGTGTTATGTTTCCAATTAAAAATTCTGGTGTCATTCGAGTGCACCTCCAAGTCGAGTTTGTTTTGGATGTAACTCTCCATCTTTGCAGATGAGGACTCCACCCATTCCATTGACGTAGAAATCGCTTCCTTCTGGAGCGCCTACGAGAATATCGTCTTCTTCTGAAATTTTTACTTCACCTTCATCGACCAGCGATGTGATGAATGTTGTTAAATTGTTGGAATAAAGCATACTGGCTGTAGTTGCAATTGTTCCCGGTAGGTTTGATGTACCTACGATGATGACCCCGTTATCTGTTGTGATGACTTCACCAGCGACAGTATCTTCACAATTCCCTCCAACGTCTGCATTCATATCGACAACCACTGCGCCTGATTTGAAGTTCTGAACTGCTGAGGAAGGTACTGTAATCGGTGCTGGACGTCCGAAGATACGAGCCGTTGTGACAATAATGTCTGCATCGGATGCAACGCCACAAACCGTGTCGTTGACTTTCTGAATAAATTCAGGTGTTAGCGGCTTAGCATATCCTGCTTCATCTTCGAAGTCATCCATTCCATCGACTTCGATGAAACGTCCACCAACAGATTCAATTTGTTCCGCTGCTGATTTTCGTACATCGGATGCATAAACAATGGCTCCGAGACGCTTTGCAGTTGCAATTGCTTGTAATCCTGCAACACCTGATCCCATTATGACGACCTTTGCAGGTCGAATTGTACCAGCAGATGTTGTCATCATTGGGATTCCCTTAGGGACTTGGGATGCTCCAAGTAATACTGCCTTGTATCCTGAGAGATTGTCTTGGCTTGAATTAACATCCATCGATTGAGCACGACTCAACCGGCGTGGAATCATGTCCATGGATAGAAGCGTAACCTTTGCGTTTATGCAGTCCTTTACGTGCTGTGGATTTCTGAAAGGATCGGAGACGCAGGCCAATGTAGTGCCTTCAGCAAGTCCAGCAACTCCTGGGAAACGAATTGTGATGAGGTTAGCGCAGGCCATTGCTTCTTCTCGCGTCCCAACAGTTGCTCCAGCGTCTGTGTATGCTTGATCTGAGTAATTTGCCAAACTTCCAGCGCCAGCTTCAATGATAACTTCAAAGCCTGCTTTGAGTAGTTTTTTCATGCTGGTTGGAACGATTGCAACTCGTGTTTCATCAGCGGGTTCTTTGAGCACTCCCAACTTCATAATTACACCTATGTTTTGCCCAACCATAGGGGGTTCTTCAATGCCACCCTCCATCTCAATGAACAATTTGTTTGAGAACAACCATTGGAATTAAAGAGCGTCTCGTTCAGAGAGCCGATTGAGGAGAAAACTATGTCCCGTGGAAGCCGTAAAATTGCAGTAATAGGAGCAGGTAATGTAGGTGCAACTTGCGCCTTTGTTCTATCAAATATGAAAATTGCAGATATTGTCCTTCTCGATATCTATGAAGGATTTGCCAAAGGTAAAGCCTTGGATATGAGCCAGAACGCAAATGTTCTCAATTACAATGGGACAATAACAGGCACATCAAGTTATGAGGATATTGCTGGTTCAGATGTTGTCGTCGTTACAAGTGGATTTCCGAGACAACCAGGAATGACTCGAGAAGATCTTATTGGAAAGAATGCAGAAATTATTGCTCAAGTTGGAGCCGGTATTCGTGACCATGCACCAGATGCAGTCGTTATTGTTGTTACCAATCCCCTAGACCTCATGACATATCACATGCAGAAAGTTACAGGATTCCCGTCCAATCGTGTTATTGGACAAGCAGGAGTTCTTGATAGCGCCCGTATGGCTCACTTCATTGCTCTAGAATTAGGATGTGCAGAAGAAGATGTTAGCCCAATGGTTTTGGGAGGTCACGGTGATACTATGGTTCCACTTCCTCGATACACCACAGTAGGTGGTATTCCAATCACACAACTCATGAGCCAAGAGCGGATTGAGGCTATTGCAGCACGTACTGCTAGCGGAGGAGGAGAAATTGTCAAACTTCTTGAGCGTGGGTCTGCTTTCTATGCGCCAGGTTCTGCAGCAGCTGTCATGGCAGAATCTGTTCTAAACAATCGTCGTCGTCTGTTGCCTGCATCTTGCCATCTCACCGGTCAGTATGGTCTCGATGAAGTATACATTGGTGTTCCTTGTTTACTCGGTTCCAATGGTGTAGAACAAATCTTTGAACTCGATCTTTCTGAAGAGGAACTCGCTTCTCTTCAAGAATCAGGGAACTTTTACAAGAACCAACTAAAAGATGTTCTTGGCTATTGAGTCCCATTATCGGCTTGAGAGTTACGTAGAATGGAAGAATTCAAATTCTTCGAATTACCAGAGAATGTGTGTTCCCAGTTGTAGTAGCATCTTCTTGTTCACCTTCTACGCGATGTAGAGCCTTCCCAGTTTTGTTTCGACTTCTCATGCGGGTGAGAATCTCTTGTCCAATATAGCAACCTTTGGCTTCATGAACCAGATTATGTAAACCGCAGTTAAATGGGTGATGTGCTGGTGTTATCTCGAATCCTTGGTGTGGAATTAAATGATCAACTCTGTATTGATTGAATTCTTTTTCAGTAAGCGTTGATTCAACCTGTTGGGAAGTTGGAGCAACGAGTATCCAGCCTCGAAAGGTTTGCACTACAGTAATCTCATTGCTCATAGGATATTCGTCAAATGAAATGTACACCTTGTTGAAATCGGAGATATCTCTCATAGAAACATCCTGCTGAAGAATTCTGGAATTAAGGTGATCAAGTAAATCCTCTTTGTATTGATTATGGCCAACTATAGCTATGTTTTCACCGACAACTATTACTTCGACCATGTCGATAATCTTAGCATTGGATTTCGTAAATACAGTGGTGCATGTTCCTTCTACTTTGTTGGTAGACAGTCCATCTATGAACTTCAGGCAATCTTTTCCAGACAGGAGTAAGACGTATGAATCTAGTTGAAACACTCGCATGAGCGGTCCTCAAGCAAAGGATTCGCCACAGCCGCAGGAACTGGATGCGTTTGGATTGTTGATTTTGAATCCACCACCCATTAATCTGTCAACATAATCAACTTCAATGCCATCAAGCAGGTGTGAGGAAGCGTTTGGAACAAGTACTCGGAATCCAGAAATTACTACTTCTTGGCAATCAATATCAGTGGTTTCGACGATTTGTAGATCGTACATGTATCCTGAACATCCGCCAGATAGAACACCAACGAGTAAAGCATGACTACGGTCATCCCCAAATGCCTCAGTGAGCATGTCAATCGCTTTTTCAGTGATAGTTAGTTTGGCATCGACAACCTTTGGTTGAATGACTTCAATAGCAGGGGCAGTCTCGCAAGTTCCGCAGTCCATGTTAGTCCGACGTATCGGTGGAATATGAACCTGACTTCCAAATCAACTTCTGGAAATCTTCTTTTGTCTCTCTTTTTCTAAGATTGTGCAACGACGGATTTGTTCTTTGGCTCTACTCGTTTCTTCAGTTGATAATCCACGAGGCATGGCTTGTTCATAACACTTAATTGCATCTGGGAAACGTTCCATTTCAGCATATGCGGTTCCCATATTGTAGAGTGTTTGTCCACGAACGTTCGATGGATCTATCATCATGGCTTTGTGATATGATTCAACACATGCTGGATACTCTTCCATGAAGTAGAAAGCATTCCCTCTTCCATTCAGTATTCGAATGACCATTTCGTTATCATTTGCAAAGGATGGCAAGGCACGATCAAAACTCGAAAGGGCCTCTCTGAATTTTCCATCTTCAATCAATTGAACTCCTTGATTATACCAAGAAATATCTTGGTTTGAAACAGAACTCGAACCAACATTCATTTGAGCAGATGTTGCAATTATCGCTGTAGCATCGAGTGCAGCCTTTGCTAAATCGACCTCGACTTGAGGTTCTTCTCTGATTTGCTGAACTCTTGGCTGTATTGGCGTGAGCAACACGTCATTGGCAACAGATTTCTGTTCCTCCGAAACATATGATTCTGGTTGAGGAGGCAATTGCGAAATGGGCTCTGGTTGTTGTGGTTCAGGTACGGTCATAGGAGGTGCTTGAGTTCCTGTTTCCAATTCATTAGCCTTGGAATGACAACGTTGTGCTGTGGCTAAATCTCCTGCCGCTTCTAGTGAACGTGCAAGTCCTTTCCAAAGACCCGGATTTTCCTTATCTGTTTGGATGAGTTCCTTCCAGATTTTTACAGATTCTATATTATCTCCCTTAAGTGTCATTGCCCGTGCTCTTTGTTCAGAAGGACCAGGAGCTAAGAGATCAATGGCATATTGTGCTAATTGAGGAGCCTCAGGCATTGTTGGAGGGATGCCAGTAATATTTTCCAGAACATCGAATTCTTGTTCACCACATGTCAAAAGATGGTCAATGATTTCATTGCGCAGTGATGCATCGTCCTGAACCTCCAAAAAGGCCATGCCATGAGACAAAACATCCCCAATCTTTCCAGATTCTTTGGCATAATCTATGAGTTTCATACGAGCCTTTAGGTGTCGTGTATCAAGTTCTATTGTATTCTCAAATGTTTCTATGGCTTTATCCGATTGGTCATTTCGTGCATAAAGAGTCCCGAGATTATACCATCCACTCGCTACGGAATCGTCTAGCCGCGTTGCGTGCTCAAGCGCAGCAATTGCATGTGTATCTAAATCCATACGTGCCATTGCACCGCCTGCAATTCTCCACGCACCTGCATGATTGGCGCCAATAGTTTTGAGATGTGGTTTCAGTAATGCCAACGCCTTCTTTGGCTCTCCTTGTCGAATCATTTCAGTCGCTTCAGCAGTAAGTTTCTCAAGATTAATCTCTTCGACAACAGGAGCGTTCTCAATTTCAGTCTCTATTGCTTCCTGGATAACAGTTTCAATTTGTTGAGTAGCGACGACGACATCGGCAGCACTTTGCAGTTCATCTTTGTCGAGGTGTCCATCGCCATCAATATCATGATGAACAGCTTCCGCCAAGATTGCCTCTGAATCAGTAACGCCTGATTCAGCCATTATGCTTACAAGTGTTGATTCATGATGTGTAGCCTTTGTGATGGTTGATTCAATCGCCTCAGGTACTTCTTCAACAGAAGCATTTTTTGAACGAGATAGTACATCGGTAAGACTTGGATGACCTGGGAAAAAATCCAACCCTCTTCGAGCCATTGCGGCTGCACCAACTTCATCCCCAATTCGATCGAGAAGAATGGCTAGATTTGCCGTTGCAGGCGCATGATCAGGATTGAGGTCAAGACATATTTGGAACGCTTGCCTTGCTCCACGAGCATCTTGTTGTGCTTCCAATAGAACGCCTCGATTAAACCAAGCCATATCACAAGAGGGATCGAGTGCGATGGCTTTGTTGAATGCTACAAGGGCCTCTTGTGGATTATTGGAGCGAGAATGCGACTCCCCTTCTTCTAGGAGTTCGTTAACTTGGTCGTCTACAGATTCAGTTTCATGGATTGATTCTGAGAATTCCTTGGCAGGCTGTTCTTCTGTTTGAGATTCGGCCTCCGAATCCTCTTGGACATTGGATTGGGCAGGTACATCTTCCTCATTCCCAAGGCCGGCTGAACGCATAGCATCAGCCATGTCATTCATCAATGAGTCTGACATTTCTTTGTCTGCTTCACCATCATTCATGAACTGCACCAAACCTTTGGCATGACTGTTACGGCATAAGCATTGTTCCTTGATGGTTATACGATGATGCATGGTTTCTTCTATCACTTCTGCTTGGGAATGTTATGGCAGAAACACCTTTGCGCATAATGGGACTATCCGGTTCTTACGGAAAAGCATCTAAGAATAGTATGCTCGTAGATTTGGCTCTAAGGAAAGCTAAAGAATTAGGCGTAGAAATCTCATTTTGGGACTTAACTGAGCAACCACTTCCGCTGGTCGGGGCTGAAGGCAGTTGGAGTGATCCTATTGTCAAAAAATTTCAAGAGGAAGCATCTAATTGTGACGGATTTCTAGTATCATCACCAGAGTATCATGGGACAATGTCTGGTGTGATGAAGAATACCTTTGATTGGGTTTATGAAAAACATGTTGGAGGTAAAATCTTCGGTCTCATGTCGACACTTGGTGGCATGGAGAATTCAAACACGCTAAATCACATGCGAATAATGGTGCGATGGCTGCATGGTATTGCAGTCACTCAACAACTAGCGATTGGTCATGTAAAAGATGCATTCGATGAAGATGGTAACCTGATTGACGAAGATTCTGATCGTCGATTGCAAGCCCTTGTTGAATCAGTACTCACTACAGCAGAATTGTACCGTAATACTCAGTGATTGTATGCAGCCGAGTAAACCTTTTTTTGAGGATGAATTCGGAGGAAGTTATCTTCTTCTAGAACCTGGTTCATTTACGATGGGCGATCAAAACGGATCAGGCCATCCCAATGAACAACCTTGTACAGATGTGATACTTTCTGAACCTATCTTTCTTGGTGCTCGACCGGTGACTCAAGTTCAATGGTCGACTCGAATGGGTTCGAATCCCTCCAAATTTCAAGAGGGTTGGAGTGCTGGTCTACGACCTATTGAAAGCATATCTTTTGAACAAGTGCAGCAATTTCTTGAAGTATTGAATTCAGAACCATGCACATACTTGGGCTTGAATGGAAAATGGCGTTTACCTTCTGAAGCAGAATGGGAATACGCTGCTAAAGCAGGTACATCGACTCGATGGTCGTTTGGAAATAAAGATTCAGAATTAGATGCTCATGGATGGCATGCAGGAAATAGTGGCGCTACTACTCGTGAAGTTGGCTCAAAGAAAGCGAATCAATGGGGATTTTATGATATGCATGGCATGATTCATGAGATGACAACCGATCATTGGAATAAGAACCATGCAAATCATCCTTGTAATCAAGCTCCAAGGGAAAATTCAGATTCTGAATTCCGTGTTGCCAAAGGAGGGTCTTGGTTTACAGAAAGTGATTCATCAAGGTCATCATCCCGGCGTAAATTTAGCATTCACGAAGGGAGAGATGGAATTGGAATTCGTCTTGTATGGGAACCAACGGAGAAGGTCCAATGAAGTATTATCATAATCCAAGATGCTCAAAAAGTAGGCAAGGTTTGAAACTTCTTACAAGTAATGTTGAGATTATACTTTACTTGAAGGAAAAAGTACCTGCCTCTGTTTATCTTTCCATACTGGAGCGTTATGCTGGCAATGTCTCCGAACTGTTACGCACTCAAGAATCACCTGCGAAAGGACTGGACTTGACTTCATACAACATTGACGAATTAGCAGAATTCCTAAGCCTCAATCCCATTGTGCTTCAACGACCAATTTTAGATGATGGAGAATCTGTTATCATCGGTCGACCGGTTGATAATATCAAAAATCATTTGAAAAATTAATCCCCTTTTCGCTCATCAATATCGACTTCAAACCCTACTTCCTCTAAATGCTGGTTTGGAGGAACTTGGCCAGGTTTTGTGTTCCAATTCACAGAAGATGAATCCTTGACCAATCTTAACACATTAAGATTAATGAAAACTTGTAATCCTGCCTGTGTTCTATGGACGACTGGTGATACCTCTTCGTGATAGGTTTGGCTCATGTGTCTACATATTTCTTCAAACGTTTTCATACCGTTGCAAAGTTCCCAAAGTACACTGTTTTTATCGAGCAATGGTCTACGTAATTCTCTTGGTGCACGGAAGAGTTTAGCAGCTATTTTCTCGATACGTCCAAACTTCTTTTCGAAACGTAGGACCACAGTTTTCCCAGTAACGCCATCCACCTCTGGGTGTGATTTGGATTCACCCGTACGGCCCCACCAGACTGGAAGGCGGGTTGGATACATCTTTGCCCATGGATGTTGATCTATCGTTGAAAGTTCCATGTTACCGCCTCAAAAATCTGTCCATGTCCAAGTGACAAGTGTAATCATGGAAACAACGCCGAGTAATGCAGACAGTTTTGTCGCTTGAACGCGTTGAGTAAAATTACGTAAGTACCATGTTAGTACGCCGAAAACTGCTACGAATGCCCATAAGATGTACCATAGTGGTTCATCTCCGTCCATGCATGGTCATTGGCAGGTAGGTCAAGGCTGTTTCGCTAATCTGTCGAGATACTGTTGGCCATAATGCTGCCATTGTTCCATAGACCAGCCATCAGGAAGGCCAGAATCTGGTAATGATGGTGAAATTATTTCAGGTTCCATTATCGGTTGTTCATGAATTGTATGAGTATGACTTACTGGTGGACCATTTGTTATTGGAGGTCCTTGAATTTCATTCTCTTCCTCTTCAAATGGAATAGATTTTCTACGGACAATTAATGAAATTAACATTACCATGACTAAGGCTATGACACCAGTAATTATAGTCGGTGTATTCATTTCTAAATTCATGAAATCGCTTTCCTCCTCCGTCGCAATGTAGGTTATTTTCTGTGTTGATGAGGAGGATATTGTCTGATCAAAGGTCTCCATTGAAACAATTAGTTCTCCATTCAAGGTTCCTTCCAATCGATGAATTGAACAAATGTATTGTTCCTCTGAAACCTCTCCTCGGGAGTATTGGAGACTTATGTTCATTGATTCTGTAGGCTGGAACAAGTTCCCGTTACAAATTACTTGCCAAGCCTGTGGGTGGTTGATAGTGAGAGATACATCTTCTGTTTGAGTTGACTCACTTGTCAAATTAATCCAAAATTCAGTACCTGTAGTTTCAGATTCGATCGGAGTTGTCGGTAATTGAGAGATTTCAAGCGAGACTTTTCTTTGCTCATCAACCATGATCAAGTTTTGATGCTCGATTCGTATAATATTTTCTTGTTCGTCTAGTCCACCTTCAACGTATGTCGTCACTACTATTCTTGTATTGAGGGGGACATTAGGTCCAATTATCAAATCAATTATGACGAGTTTAGTATCACCTGCACTCATCGGGAAAGTAAGTGGTGAATTTGGAATAGTGGTAGGGCCTCCTACGCCTGCAGTTAAGAAAGAAACAATATCGTCTGTAGGCGGTGATGCCGACACATCGAATCCAATTTCCATATCTGATTCCAAAGCATTTCCTATATTTGTGATTGTACCATTGAGTGTTACTTGTGAGTTTATCATAGCATGAATTTCATTGCTTGTACTGTTGTAGGACGGATAACGTACGCTTCCAGTCATCATCATATGGATGATCGAATTATCTGCGGTATTCGAATCGATACCATTTGGTGAAACTTCTATGATGATTTCATGTAATTCACCTGCTGATTCACTCATAGGGATTGAGATTAGAATTTCCACAGAGGCAGTGTCATCCCCCAGATAGGATACTGTTAGTGGAATGGAATTCGTTTCTAAAAGGAACCCATCTTGACGCAGCATAAAAGTCCAACTTTCAGGAATATCTGGTAGGTTGAGTTCTGCATCACTCGGCCCATTCCCGTTATTGGTTATGTCCACGTGGATAGAGCTCATTGCACCAGGTCGCAGCCATTGCTCAGCATCGATTAACGATAGACTTAGGTCATGTACTGTATCAATAAGTACACGATCATACTGAACCCCTGTGAACGATGTAGTGCTTCGAGTGGATGTTACGATTGGTTTGAATGCAGGGGCGGCATCATTTGCTTGACCGTTACTTGGTGCAGTTACTGCGATGTAGAATGAGGCAGACATCCCTGGATTAATGGCTATTGACGGTCGAAGTTCTGGTTCAATGATCCATCCCACTTTGGGATTTACTTCAACAGATAGATCGAAAAGATCTTGCCTTGTTGCATCGTTTGTTATTGTGTAAGGGACGTGTATTGTTTGCCCCGCTGAAATATACATGTATTCGTTTTCATTCCCAACGAATTCCACGTTAGCATTCGAAATCATCGAAGCTTGTACTGTAACAGATTCTGTAATAGTTCGACTCGTATCATTTTGAGCAGTGAGAGTAAACCAAAAATCTCCTGTCTTATCTGGTACTGCATCACTTGGAATCGTCATCAAAAACCGAACATTTGTTGGTTGATTGGGTGTTAACCTAACAGATGTAATCTGATCGAATGCTAGAGATACACTCCAGCCGATATCAAGATTTTTAGATTCTGCTTTCAAATCAAATACATCAGTAGCTTGGCCAATATTACTTATTTCTACCTCAAATAAACATGATGAACCTGGAGCACACTTTGGTTTGATATCTGGTTGATGTATGAACGGTATTCTATCTGCTACAACCTGAAATTGCATTGGTTCTGAAACATATACTGTAGGTTGCTGCATACTCGTACCTATGAATGACATTTGCGTGAAGCCAGTTGTTGCATTGATGTCTGGTTGAATCTTAACATCAATGAGTTTAGATTCTCCAGGGAGAAGTCGCACCCCAGTTGATGGATTAACTCCTGCTCCTGAGGGATATGAATATGCTACATTCCAATCTTGTGGTAGATTAAGAATCGATGGTGATATTGAATCCGAAATATTTCCAGTATTCTCTAAATTCATCGTGATTTTACCCCATGCGCCAGGGATTGCACCGTTTGTTGAAACTCCTGTCGCTTGGAAATCATATTCTTCAACTCGAGCAGATTGATCGTAAATAATGACAATATCATCTATCCAGTATCCGTTACTTGTACCTGAACTATCACTCGTGAATGTGAATTGGAATTGAGAATTAGCATGAAGATGTTGACTGGGATTAACTGGAATAAGTGGAGTTGTGTGTCCCATGTTAGCATTAGAAATAGTTCTCCATTCACCTAGATTGGCATCGACAGTTCCAGCGATTGTAGCCAATTCATCCCAAGCACCATTTTGGTTTTTCGCATATAATTTCAATTCATCATTTGTATCTGCACTACCTGTGTAGAAAAACGACATACCATTTGTCATTAACGGATTGTATACAACGTCACTGAAGTCGTATACTGGTGTCGTAAGAGATGATTGCATATTGTTACTGTAGGAACCCGTGCTGCCTTGACCGATGTGGCATGAACTGCCCATGCTCAGAGCAGCATCTGAACTCATACCCCATAACGGGCCTGTGTTCCATCCTAAGAGCGATGTACACGTGGAATATGAATACGCGACAGTATAGTGTCTCGAAAGTATATCATTTCCAACATTGTCATCAATGTCACCATGGTTTGTTGTAATTCGGAGCGTATGATTCCCTGAATAGTTGACGTACACGTTGTAAAATGTGGCTGTACCCTGGCCGTTACTTGTTAAACCGTTCATTGTAATTGACCGATTTGCTAGTTCAAATTGTTCATACTCATTGTGAAGAATGAGGAGATTAAGCGTGATTATTCCTGAAGTTGAACTGCCATCATTTCGAACTGTAACTTCAATATCCATTGGTGTGGAATTAACAGAATCAGTGACATATAATTCCGCTGGACGATTGAAGTTTGGTATGGGATGATTTGAAGAAAACATCTTGAATTGATTTTCATCAGCCAAATTCGAATAAGAGATTGAAACATCCACTGGAGTGATGTCAATACCTGAATTTTTGGGCGAGGATAAAGTAGAGTTTTCGGTGAGTATTGATGAATCTGTAAGTGGTTGGAACATCAAGCAAATGAGGACAATCATCGCGGTAAGTCCTCGCCCCATGGTCTGGTATTCACCCTCGACGTATTTGATTTATTCGTCAATGGATTCTGATTGAGCCAATATGAGTTTTTCTTCTCGTTTCTTATCCTTTGCACGGGCTGCAAAATAGACTGTGAAGGAGGGAATGAGTACCATCGAGAAACAGCCGACTACTGCGGCTAACGCCCAGAGGAATTCTGTGGCGGCATCGATAGAATATACTTCGATCGATGAAAATTCTTCGTTTACTGTTTGGATGTAAATTGTTGGCTGAATTGATTTGTTCCCTGGTTCAAGTATCTGGATAAGGAGTTGTGACGAACCATGTAAATATTCAATTTCATCCCGAGCCTCTTCTTCTGCTTCTTTTATGTCGTCAGCGTAAACAGTTCCATTTGATCTTCGAGCAGGATTTGTTGATGTGAGCGAGCGTAATTCAATATTCGATTCTTCGGCTTCAACTTCTATCGTATCGCTAAACTGACAATGTTCAGAGCATCTGAAGTCTACTTTTTCACCATCAATCGTTACTTTAGCATCTTCTACACCCAGGAATTGATGGCTGTATAATTTCGCAGTATTTGATAACTTTATGACTGCACCTGTTGCTAAATCTTCGACGCTCATATTTACCCAGGTTAGGTTCTGAGCATCAGTCTCTACCACTGCAGTCCAGTAGGTTTGATTGTTTATAACCTGTTTATCCAAGTCGATTTCATTGAATTCTGTGTTTGTGGCTTCTGTTTGGTATATGTAGTAACTTGGCGAAACCGTGGCTCCATATACTGCGTATGAGAGCATGAAAATGAGTGTTACTGAAAGCCCAATCAATGTCCGTAATAGATTGGGATTCTGTGCTAAAGCCTTCTTCATCAGTCTTGCCAAACACGCCTGATTCATGAAGACTTGTACTCGTCCAAAGGACAATATGCTCATCATTTAATCAGTGATTCGCCCGTTTTATTCAAATAGGGGAGACAAGTCGGAAGGTTGCTTGGTGTTGACATGACGACCTTTTATGATGTTCCTGCAAACTTTCTAATCCCAGCTGTTGCTGAACAATTGAAGAGCCATGCATCGATTTCAATGCCAGAATGGGCTCAAGTCGTGAAAACTGGCTCTTCTCGTGAGCGTCCTCCAAGCCAAACCGACTGGTGGCACACCCGTGGAGCAGCAATGTTGCGAAAAATTGCTCGTCAAGGTCCAATCGGTGTAACTCTCCTGTCACAAGAATACGGCGGCAGTAAAAATAATGGTTCAAAGCCAAATACCCCTGGTGTTGGATCCCGTAAAGTAATCCGTGCTATTCTTCAACAACTCGAAGATGCAGGACTCGTTGCTACACAAGCATCACGTGTCATTGAACACGAAAACCGAGAACCAACTCAACTCTACTCTGGCCGTATTATTACCCCAGCAGGACACAAACTGTTGAACGAAGTTGCTCATGCAGTTCGACCTGAAGTTGAAGCAGAATATCCAGGACTAGACAAGTACTGATCGGAAGTGAGTGAGTGGTTTCTATGGTTGATAATACGTCTTCAGAACTTGAAGCGTTCCGACTACGACGTCAACAGGAACTTCAGCAACAATTAGCACAACAGGCTCAACAACAAGCAGATGCTGAAGTTGAATCCCAAGCTAAAGCGATTGAGCAAAATACTCTCGACTCGGCTATGCGAACAATTCTTTCTCCAGAAGCACGTGGACGATTAACCAATGTGTCTTTGGTCGATCCGTCCCGAGCAGAGTTACTCAAGAAACAACTCGTCAATCTCCATCAAGAATCCAAAATCTCTGTACCTGTTTCAGATGAACAGTTGAAGAGAATCCTAGCCAACCTATCCAAGAGCCGCCGTAGTGCGTCTATCCGTCGAATCTGATGAGGGGTGCTCGAACATGTCAAAGAATAAACCAGCAGCAAAGAAAATACGCCTAATGAAGGCAGGGAAGCAAAACCGACGTGTACCCGTATGGGTCATGCTCAAGACTAACCGTGGCACAGTGTCGCACCCAAAGCGACATCACTGGCGCCGCAGCAAACTACAACGATGAGGTGAGAAGATGGCAAGAGCAGCAACATCCGAACTTATCGTACCATTGAGAAATGCATGGAACATTACACGTTACAAGCGTGCGCCTCGTGCAATTCAAATTATCAGAGAACAAGTTATTCGTCATCTCAAAGTAACTCCAGAAGAAGAGATCTATATCGATCCTGAAGTTAACGAGAAAATCTGGGAACGTGGAATTGAAAACCCACCGCGCAAGATCAAATTGACTGTCATTCGTCACGACGAACCTGACATCCCAATTGAAGTAAAATTGTATGTGGAGGCATAAATATGGGAAATATTCGTCCGAGTTTTATCAAAATTAGAGCTATTCGACTTGTTGAAGAACACGGTGAGAAATTCACTGATGATTTTGACCACAACAAATTGATGGTTGCTCAACTTACTGACGTAAGTACAAAGAAACTACGAAATTGGATTGCTGGTTACGTTACACGTTACCGCCAACGTCGTACTGATTGAATGGAGTCGGTTCTGTGCCCATTTGGGTTGATTGGAATCGTACACCAGTATCCGTTCATGGGAACGATACTGATCAACTGGAATTATTGATTCTTCATTTAAGGAATCAACACAATGTCCGCCGCAGATCTCTTGTTATGCCTGACCGTGAGTCTGGTGGTTTTCTATTTTTTATTTATCAAGCATGTAATCCAAAATGGATCGCAGAATTTCTGAATACATTGGAGGGTGAATGATGGGTGATCGAAGTGACTTGCCTCTGCCCTCATCCCCCTATGATCTTGTTATTGTGCTTGTTGGGGTACAACATCCAGGAAACTTAGGTGCTGTTTGCAGATCTCTTCTCAACCATGGCTATGATCGATTGAGGCTGGTTAACCCTGATTGCAGTCCAGATGACATTGAAGCAAGAAATCGTGCTAAACATGCAGGAAGGATTCTTGATAATTGTGAAGTATTTACTTCCTTTAACGAAGCAGTATCCGATTGTTCAGTTGTTGTAGGAACTTCAGGGAAGCGAGAAGTTGGTTCTAAAACTCAAATGCGTCACTTTGTCTACCCATGGGAGTTTTCTGAAAGAGTATCAACTCATACCGAATCTGTGGCTCTTGTGTTTGGTGAAGAAGGAAAAGGGCTTGACGAGGAAGATTTATTGAATTGTGATTATCTAGTAACGCTTCCAACTTGGGAAGGGTATCCTATAACAAATCTAAGCCATGCTGTACACACATTAACCTATGAATTGCATCGGCATAGGGTCATTTCTAATCAAGGAAAAGATGAGGCAATGCCCTCGATTGTTCCGCTTGAACGCGGGATTTCCTCTGAACAAAGAGACGTACTTCGAAAAGCCATTATGGATATAGCCAAGAATCTCCCCGGTGGAGAAGAACGAAAGAAATCCTTTAGCCACTCTATGATTCGAGCATTACAACGCTCTGGCCTACTAAGGGATGAAGCGAACAGAATGATTGGTGGGCTTGTAGATTCTGCTACTGCTCTTGCCTTCGCTTCAGGTAATGATGAATGGCGGGCTTCTCGAAGACGTAAAGTGATTCGTGAAGAAGAATAGTTACGGCATCCATGTTGCCCAACTTTTTGGAGTCTCACGAACGTGCATAGCTACGAGTTTCAATGAAGTTCCATATGAATTCTTAATGTGCGGATCAACTTGATCAAAAGCCCATTTTGCTAAATTTTCAGCCGTTGGGATAAAGGGTACGACAAAGGTTCTGTGATCCGAACTAAGATGGGATAGTGCCGATTTTGCTTCTTCATCTCCTGAATATACGATGAATGCATGGTCAACAATGTCATGGATATGTTCCATTAATATCTGGCTTACATCAGAGAAATCCATAACCATCCCTTCTTCACTTACACCTGGAGTCTCAACAATATCACCTTCGATTTCTGCTTCAAATCTGTATCGGTGCCCATGGAAATGTCTGCATTTACTCTTATGATTGGGGACTCTGTGGCCTGTATCAGTTTCTACATATCTTCTAATTCGTGTAGTCATTCTTTCACCTCAAATTCCATTGCTGCACTATTTATGCAATAGCGTTCTCCACCGTGTTTTCTAGGACCGTCTTTGAAGACATGCCCTAAATGTGCATCACACGTGCCGCATCGGACTTCAGTGCGAACCATTCCATGGGTGACATCAACAATTCGTGAAATGCATGCATCGGAGTCTTCGGAATGGAAGGCTGGCCATCCACATCCTGAATCAAATTTCATTTGATCTGAAAATAAGAGAGTCTTACAAACAATGCATGAATAAGTGCCCTTTCTACTTTCTTTGTTCAGTACACCGGTGAATGGGCGCTCTGTACCATTTTGCTGCGTTACATGGAATGATATGTCCGGCAGTGATTCTATACTTTCTTTCCATTTGTCACTCATGAGTATCACCTTTGTGTTTCTTTTCTACTGCCAAGGCATTTGAAAGGATGTTTTCCCATGGCAGGACGTACGGAATAGGATCTTTTCTCCCGATTGCATGGAATGCTAGGATTCGTTCGATATCAGAACCACTTGTACCAGAACTATTCCCATTAATATCTGGATTATATGAAGTGATAGTGTTTCCAAGTACAGTATCAAAGTCCCATCCAAGTTTTTTGGTTGATTCTAAAGCATTAAGGAGGATTGTTTCCTTGTCGCCATGGAGGAATGGCAAATCAAATGCAACAAGTTCATGATCCCAATTCCCAATTTTAAACGCTGCATGAAGAGATTCGTAAAATTCAGGTCTACAATCTGGATAAATAGCATGGTCGCCACTGTGCACGCCTAGTGCTAATACTACTTCGTCACCCGATTCCTTGGCTTTTGATAGAGCAAATCCGTATAAAATTGAAGCAAAAATGGCATTACGATTAGGGACAACAGTCAATTTCATTTGTTCTTCCTCGTAGTGACCGGTAGGAATTTCTTGCCCATCTGATGTAAGAGCGGAATCAAAAAGTTTCATTGCAGGGGAAAGATCCACAATATGATGCTTGACGTCGTAATGATAGGATTGGCATAATTGAATAGTGGCTTCAGCCTTTTCAATCTCTATTGAATGCTTTTGCCCGTACTCATAAGAAATGCATGTTGCTTGGTAACCGTTTGCTAAATAGTGCATTAAGAGGCAGGTAGAATCCATTCCACCGCTTAGGGCAAGTACGACACGCTTCAAAGAATCCCCATCCATTTGTGAGTTTGAAGTGAAAGTCTCCATTCAGGATTTTTCTTAACAACATCTTCGGTAATCTGAAATGTCTTTCCATTTTCTTCAATAGAGTCAGTATCGATATAGCATGGTTGCAAAAATAAATTACTGAAACCCTGTTTTAATTGGTCATACATTGATACATCTTGCCCACAATACACCACTTTCATTTCATCACCACTTCGTTGTCTTATTGCCACATTTGGGTACATTTGATCCTTAGGTGATATGCAAATCCAATCAAGTAATCCTTCTGGGATTTCTATTGTTCCGTTACTTTCTACAGACAGAGTAAACCCTCTTCGCTTCAATAGTCGATGCAGTGGCCATAAATCTTGGAGCATTGGTTCACCACCTGTAAATATAATTCGTTTGCAATTGAACTTCATCACTTCACCGAGAATATCTATTGCACTCATACTCTGATGAGTATCAAAATCCGTATCGCACCAGGAACAACGGAGATTGCAAGAACCAAATCGTACGAATACATGCGGAATACCTGCATGGTATCCTTCACCTTGAACAGAATGAAATATTTCTACAATAGGATATTCCTTGCCTAAATCAGATGGATTGTCCATTATCTCATCTCCAGAAAGAGAACATTGTTCCATGAAATCATCTCTAATTGGAATTTGTAATAAGTTGCATAAGTTCGCTTCGAGCTTCTTGCTTATCGAAGAAAACGCCACGCATTGAACTTGTTGTCATGATTGCATTTTGCTTCTTAACGCCTCTGCAACGCATACAACCGTGTGCTGCTTGAATAATCACAGCTGCTCCAAGCGGAGAAAGATTATCTACCAAATCATTTGCAATTCCATTTGTAATTCTCTCTTGATTTTGCAATCTTAATGCGTGATGTTCTACAATTCTTGCGAGTTTTGAAATCCCTACAATTCGGTCTACTGGAATATAGGCTACATGTGCTTTTCCAGAAAATGGTTGGAGGTGATGCTCACACGTAGAATGAAATTCAATATTACTCAGTAATACAATTCCGTCATATCCTTCGGCATTGAAAGTCGCTTCTAGAATTTCTTTTGGATCAGTTTTGTATCCGTTGAATATTTCATCCCATGAATCAATTACACGCTCTGGTGTCCTCATTAGTCCTTCTCGCTTGGAATCTGATTCCAAATACTTGAGGAGTGTATGTACTGCTTCTTCTGCTTCTGCTCGTGTTGTCATATCATTCACCTTCCAATCTTCCTTGGCGCTTATCGATGGTATCGAGTTGGTCGAGTAATTTTCTGCAAGCGGAACGTATAGCATCTGCTACACTGATGAACTTCTTCTCATCTCCGACATGATTTTTCAAATCATTCAATAATTCACTCGGCATGTCTAAACTTACCTTAGGCATAGCCTATCCATCGTATACGAATATATGAAGAATACTATGATCTTGAAGTAACGATGTCTTCTCTTGAAAATTGTTTAGCAGCATATCGAATAGTCAAGAATGAAACAAATATGGATACACTAATCCAAATGATGACGTGTTCTAGAATGACTCTATCAAGGAGTAATTCTCGCAAGGCGAGTAAAACATTGACAAATGGAATTGCAAACCAAAAGGTCTCTACACCATCTAAATTGATGAATTGTGTTAGTAAAATTGGTACTATCATTGCCAATGTGATGGGCGTCAACACCGTGCCTGCTTCTTTAACTGATTTAGACCTCATCGCTAAGGCAAGGTAGAGTGCTACAATCATTGTTCCATAGAGACCAACTGCTAATGTTAACAAGAGTACGGATGAAATGCTAATGCTGGGTACATTGACCAAATCTTCTGCCAAGAATGCAATGCCGAATAACAACCCTGCGACTTGTAATGCTACGCCAACTCCAGTAATTGTGACGACTGCAAGCCATTTGCCCATAAGTAATTCAGATCGTGAAAGAGGTAGGCTCAGTAAAGATTCAAGTGTACCTCGTTCTCTCTCCCCCACGGTCATATCAATAGCTGGTTGTACAGCGGCAGATGCAGTCCATAATGCCAAAACGAATGGGATGAACAAGGATAAGAGCATACCTGCCTGCTCACCCTTGGTCGCTACATCAGCATCAGATATGACACCGTCCCAACGTAATGGATTTAATGTTGAATCTGCATCTAAACCTCCTGCTTCAATCCGTTCAATGGTCTCATTCGTCTCCCATGTATTTAGTACATCAAGAACTCGATTACGAGCTTCAGTGGATTGTTCTGATGTTGATAAGAAGAGTACGGAATAGAACCAAGTATCGTTTCTCTGTTCTAGACGTAGAATTGCATCATATTCATATGACCGTAAGAGTGTGGAACCATTCAATGGTTCAGATAGGCTTTCTAATCCAGATGGTAGAGGCTGAATTGTGATTGATATATTGCTTTGATTAAGACCAAGTAATATGTTTTCATCAATATAATCTGATTGAACAAGTATGTCCACATCCAATTCCTGTAATTCCTGTGCCTCGTTTTGCATTACGAGAGGGAATGCGATAAATAAAAGAGGAAAAAGCATCAATGGAACGAGAATTAATGCCACGATTGTACGCCAATCACGAACAAATTCCATGATTTCTTTCTTCGCAACTATGCGCATATGACTGAATCGAATCTTACTCATCTTCACTCACCTCATAACGATGGCTGCGTGTAAATAATCTGCGCCACAGCAAGGCAAATTTTGATGTATTAATCGTATCTTCCTGTCGTGGTCGTGCAACTTCAGATGTTAGAGATACATATGCTTCTTCAAGAGAATTGGTATCTGTTTGTTCAAGTAATTCGTCTGGTGTTCCATCTGCGCGTATCGTTCCATTGTGAACAATAATTATTCGATCACATACTTGTTCAGCCTCTGCTAAATGATGTGTAGAATAAATTACTGTACCACCTTCATCCTTGAGTTTTTGAACTAATTTTCGAACGATGCGGGCGGAAGTTACATCCAATCCTGCGGTTGGTTCGTCTAACAAGAGAATGCTCGGGCCATGGGCTAATGCTCGGAGTAAAGCCGTTTTTTGTCGCATTCCTCTAGAGAATCCTTCTGTATATCGGTGGAGACTATCTTGGATGTCGAGTAATTCTGCAAAACGTAATGTCCGAGACCAAGCAACGGAATCTTCTATTCCATGGATTCTGCTATGGAATCGTATATTCTCCCAAGCCGTAAGTTTGGAATATAATCCCGTTGATTCTGGTACTACGCCCAAAACCGACCGCATCTGATCTACATTTTTCCCGTCTTTTAGGTAGACTCTTCCCGTGGTTGGTTTGTAGATTCCAGCCATCATTCGCAACAAGGTAGTTTTTCCAGCACCATTGCCTCCAACTAAACCCACAACAGATTTTGTTTGGATGTCCAATGAAACATGTTCAATGGCATGTACTTCGCCAAAGGACTTACTCACATCTGTGAGGTGTAGGAGGTTTTCATTCATGGTGAACCCTCGATTAAGAGGCTCGTCCGTTCTCAATAGCAGTATCCAAGCCAGGATGTTTTTCTTCGAGACGTTTTGCTCTAGCAAGTGTGTTTCGTAACTCCTGTTGAATCTCTTGTTGAGGAATGCCCATTTCTACAAGATTCCCAATGAGCGTAAATGCACCCTGAATCGCACCAGCATCAAGGAAGGCATCATTGGTTATTTCTCCATGGATGCGTAAAATTTCTAACCGACTAGCAATGAATTCTGCTTCTTCACGAATCCTTGGTCCTGCGATATGCGGCAAGGCCATCAAATGGTCAATACAACTTCTCATCGCTGGAGGGTTACCGTGAACGACTATGAGCATTATGCTCGGACGTCCTCTTATCTTTGTTTTAGTTCGACTAAAACACCGCCTGTACTTTTAGGATGTACAAAGGCAATTATGGAATTGTGTGCTCCTTTTCTTGGTGTTTCGTCAATCATCTTTATGCCATTATCAATGAGGTGACGAACCATTTGTTCTAAATCATCTACAGATAAGCAAAGTTGCTGAATTCCTTCTCCGCGCTTTGAAAGGAATTTACCGATAGGTGTATCTGGTCCTGAGGCCTCTAATAATTCGATTTTAGGTGGTCTAGAATCTGAAGATGATAATGGGAAAAACCTTGTAGTGACGCCTTGATCTTCAACAAAGTCGTCTTGTCCTTGTGATTTGAGACCTAAGATGGTCCAAAATTTACTCCCTTCTTCCAATGTATGTGTCGCTATACCTATGTGATCAATTTCAATTCGCTGTTTCATAAATATCACCTAGAAACCACTCGGGGCCATGTATGTTCCAAATACATCTTTCATGGCCTTCATAATTTCGCCTAAAGTCGCATTTGCTTTGACAGCTTGAATAACCAACGGAAATAAATTTTCATCTGTTGAACAAGCCTTTTCGTCTTTGCTAATCAAATCAGGAGTTTTATATCCACTTAAAAGCGAGCTTTCAACAGCTTCATTAATCAGATTTGACTCATCTTTTAAATTATAAGTATACTCTAACATCATTGAAAGTGATAGTATGGAAGCAATT
>ENA-ORDA01000289-ORDA01000289.1-marine-metagenome-genome-assembly--contig:-NODE-289-length-53186-cov-4.712798_pt1 | contig 53186 bp, 36 predicted proteins | sample MGYA00237778_ERZ508506 | MGnify/ENA primary metagenome ERZ508506 (study PRJEB26177, sample SAMN06267891) | marine metagenome | isolation source: Monterey Bay, California, USA | place: Pacific...
TTTACGGCATCATCTATAAGCGCTAAATCAACTTTACCTTCATCTAGAAGATTCTTTAGATGATCCAGGTATAAGTAAGATTCCATATCCATATCTGAGCCTGCATTCAATGCTATTTCTGCAGCATCAGATTCATTTTTTGTATATCCATGGGCAATCATTTCACTTATTGAATCCCAATCTGAAACTACAAAACCGTCGAAATTCCATTCTTCTTTTAATACCTCTCTTTGTAAATATTTATTACCAGTAGCTGGAATTCCATTTAATTCATTAAATGAATTCATAAATGTTTTAACTCCTGCATCCTTAGCAGCTATAAAAGGTGGGAAAACCATATTATGTAGTGTTGATGTTCCTACATCAACCGTATTATAATCTCGACCTCCCTCAGAAAAACCATAAGCCGCAAAATGTTTTGCGCATGCTGCAATCGTGAAGTTTGAAGAAAGCTTTTCACCTTGAAACCCTTTTACTTTAGCTGTGGCTATTTTACTTCCTAGAAAAGGATCTTCGCCTGCACCTTCCATTACTCTTCCCCAACGAGCGTCTCTCGAAATATCAACCATAGGAGCAAATGTCCAGTTAATTCCTGCAGCAGAGGACTCAAGTGCCGCCATTTCAGCAGATTTTTGTATGGCATCTAAATCCCAGCTAGCTGCTTCAGCAATAGGAATGGGACTTATTGTTTTATAACCATGAATAACATCGAAACCGATAATTAGTGGTATGCCTAAACGTGTTTCTTCTACAGCTATTTTTTGGACAGCCATCACGTCTTTTACGCCGCGAACATTTAACATTGACCCTACAAAACCGTTTTTTAAATCTTGGTATTTTTTTTCAGCATCTCCACCTCTAGGTGAAGGTCCTGTAAAATCCCAGAAACCACTATATTGATTCATCTGACCAATTTTTTCTTCTAAAGTCATTTTAGAAAGAAGAACCTCCGCTTTTTCATCAAAAGAAGCAGTTAAATCTGTTTCGTTTAAATATGAAAATGAACTTTCAAAAATCCATATAATCGAAAAGATTACTATAAAAAAAAATGTGGCTTTATATTTTTTTAATATGCTCACTATTGATAAACTCTTATGTAATCAATTTCCATTGTTGATTGTTCAAATGATGGATCAATAGCTCCTCCAAAATCTCCCCCCATTGCAACATTTATTAATAGGTAAAAGTCTTGATTAAATGGTACATTAGTATTATTCGAAAAGGTATGATACACTTCACCATCAACTAAGAAATTGATGTTAGAAGCAGTCCACTGAACTTCATATAAATGAAATTCTGAAGATACATTTGGAACAGAAACTGAGTCTGTATTAGAATTACCTCCGGAGTTGCCAGGGTAGTGCAATGATCCATAAATTCTATCTTGGTTATTTCCTTTATGTTCAAGAATATCAATTTCTCCACAATTAGGCCAAGTTACTTCTCCGTTGTTAGATCCTAACATCCAAATAGCTGCCCAAGTTCCACCTCCCTCAGGAAGTTTTGCTCTAGCTTCAATTCTACCATACTTAAATGCAAATTTATCTTTACTTTGAATTCTAGAGGATGTATAATCGCTTCCTTCATAAGACTCTGCAATTGCAGTAATTTTTAATAAACCATCTTCTATTATTATATTTTCAGGTCGATTGGTATAAAATTGTGATTCTCCATTTCCCCAACCATTAGCACCAAGATCATAATTCCAAATGCCAGAACAAGGAGCACCATCTGTTTCAAACTCTTCTGCCCAAATTAGCACATCATTATTCCCTGAACCTACTTCACCAGTATCACCATTACAATCACCATCTTCATCGTTTGGATTGATGGTAGAAAATTTTTCATACCAAGCCAATGTTGCACCTGAAGGCTCCGTCTGGATGACACGGACATGCATTTCGTTTTCAGATATAGATAAAAATTCATATTCATTATTACCAATGAAATAACTCATAAAATTATCTTGTAGCACAAAAGACGTTTGTGTTGAAATATCTTCAGGAACACCAGATGAGGATGGACTAAAGCTTACATTACTAACACCAGAAGTATTATATTCGTAACAGGTATCTTCTCCTGGATTTGGTATACCCAAACCATCTTCAACTTCAAACCTATTAAAATAAGTATTTCCTTGATTAAATAATTCAAAGGTTATATTTTCATTTTCATCTTGGGTAAACACGAGTTCATCTTCATAAACACAACCTACAGCTTCCTTGTCATAAGGCCCAGCTGAATAATAACTTGGATCGAATGAATCAGGAGGTCCAACTCCTAAGTGCCCACTTACAGCAGCATGCCAATACCAGGTTTTAGAATTAGATGCACCTCCAGATAAGAAATTTTTAATTTCAATAGGGTTAAAATCACTTTTAACTTCAACATTTATAGTTTTAGAAGAACTAATCCCTCCCCTTCCAGATGCTATTACAGTTACTACATAATTATTTAGACCATTTTGAGTAAACCGATGTTCATTTGAACCTGATGGAGAAACAACATTTTCGGTACCATCACCAAAGTTGTACTGAAAAGTGATTGCATTTTCTGCAGATGCAGTAAAATTGACCAAACCAGATCCATCGCCATTGAGATTGCTTGAATCTTGTCCTACAATATCATAGTCTAATACTATATTTGTTGGTGCTATAATATCACCAAATTCTTGATCCTCTTCTTGGCAAGAAACGAAGGCCATAACGATAAGGATAGAAATGCAATATTTTAATTGATGTTTTATATTTTTCATAGTTTTTTAATTTGTCAATTGAAATTGATCATAATAATATACAGAATCATCACCTGGATTACCAAAATCAAAGAAGATTACAATTCTAGTATAATCGGCTTCTGGTGCATCCGAAAAGTCATAGACTAGTTCTTCCCATTCATTTAATACTGTACTTTCTAAGTCTACTTCATAAGTTGTAGAAGCATCTGCATTCTCTAATTTTAATTTGATAACAGCCCCAACTACTGGAGCATAGGTCATGACACTTAAATTATTAAAAGAACTTAGATCTAGTGTAGGAGAAACTTCAAAAAATGAACCAGCAAAAACTTCTGATCCAGCGGTTTTTAATTGACTAGCAATCGTTAAGGTAGTATTTATTCCTGAGGTATCGATATTTGGAATTATTGTTGGAGCTTCAATATTACCAAATTCTGTAAAAACTGGTGGCGTACCTTCAAAATCTTCAATCATTAAAGAAGGTAAAGTTGAAACTATTGAACCTTCTCCTACTTCCATTTCATCAAAATAATATAAAGAACCATCACCAACAGTTCCAAAATCAAAAAAGATAACTACCCTAATATAATCAGCTTCTGGCGCATCTGCAAAATCAAAAGTTAATAATTCCCAAGAGTTAGCAACAGTAGTTAACATATCAACTTCATGGGTAATTGAAGCATCTGCATTCTCTAATTTTAATTTTACAACTTTATCAACAAAAGGAGAATATGTTTTTAATCGCATCTTTTTAAAACCTGCGAAGTTTATAACTTGGTTATTTAATTCAAAAAAGGTTCCCCCCCAAACTTCAGATCCAACAGCTTTATCAAGTTGAGCAGTATATTCAGTAGAGTTAATTCCTCCTAAATCAGGATTATTCACAACTTGAGTTAAACCAATATCTCCGAATTCTGTAAATACTGGTGGGGTACCTTCAAAATTTTGAAATAATTCAAACGGTATAATTACATCTGATATCGTAACTATTTGAGTTGCTTCTATAGCGCCGTCTATTCCACTTAATGCTATCACTCTAACTTCATATTCACCAACTTCATTATAGATATGAGATATAGTTTCATCTAACATTAAAGGAGTTGGTACTTCATCTATGACATCTCCAAAATAAACTTCAAACATAGTTGCATAATCTGCGGTTGCTGAAATATTTATTTGAAAATTATTAGCAAGGTCATTTTCAAGCGTAATAATTAAATTTTCTGGAGGTAAAAAAGATACAACTAAAGGTACAAGTACCTCGGTCGATTGATCATTTAAACCAATTCCAATAATTTTCACTTGATAATTTCCTTCTGGATACATTCTTTCAACACTTTCTCCAATAGAGAGAATCGCATTTTCATCGGTACCATCATTGAACTGAACTTCAAATTGAGAAACTCCTTGTCCGTTGGGTGTTATCGTAACTGATCCTGTATTATCCTGTGAAATGATGATATCGGCAGATATATTTGAAGGCGCTGCTATCGAATCTACTGTTTCAAAAACATCATTATCACTTGCACAACCCAATAGTAGAATTGTTAAAAGTAAAACATTAATAGATTTTATAATTTTCATTTTTATTTAAATTTTTAGTATCCGGGGTTTTGTTCCCATCTATTACCTGTTAAATTAATTTCTATAGAAGGTATCGGAAATACCTCATTTTTACCGGTCATAAAACCTTCAATTTCTTGAGCAGCTCTATTGGTTCTTACTAAATCAAAAAAGCGGTGTCCTTCACCAACAAGTTCTAATCTTCTATCCTGATAAATATCGGATGTAAGTGCGGTTCCAGAACTTGAAACTTCAGAAAGATTAGCTCTTACTCTCACTCTGTTTAGATATAATCTTGCTCTACTTTCATCTATTCCTCCTCTATTTAATGCTTCAGCAGCCATTAAAAGAACGTCTGCAAACCGTATTGATCTATAATTATTAGGGTTGGTAAGATTAGAATCACCCGTATTCAATCCTCCTGTTCGAGGTAAATATTTTCTATTATAAAATCCCGTATGTTCATATCCTTCGACGTAAGTAGCATTCACTTCAGCTGCCCAAGTAACAATATCCAAAATAGCTACATCTCTTCGAATGTCATTTTCTTCAAATGCATCATATACTTCTTGTACTGGTACATTAAAACTAAATCCTGACTTAAAAATGTCACCTACTGAACCGGGTTCTACAGAATAATTACGAATTCCACTAAAGCCAACCGCAACATTTCCTTCACTACACTGTAAACATCCAAATCCAGCTCCTTGCACATCTGTATATTGCACTTCAAAAACAGATTCAATGTTATTTTCATTATCATTTTCAAACATGGTACTGTAATCTGAAAGTAAATCGTAAGGACCATTATTAATTACACTTTCAAGTACATTAGCAGATTCTGAAAATTTATCCTGAAACAGATAAACCTTGCCCAACAATGCTTGAGCAGCTCCTTTTGTTACTCTCCCTGTTTCAGCTTGAAAGTAAGGTAATATGTCGGCTGCATAAATTAAATCTTGTTCAATTTGAGCATAAACTTCTGCTTTCGGAGTCCTGTCAATTTCAAACTGTTGTCCAAAAAGTATTCTTTGATCAACTACCAATGGAACATCTCCAAACCATTTTACCAATTCAAAATAATAATAAGCTCTTAAAAATCTTGCTTGCGCCAACACTAGATCTTTTCCTTCAAAATCAGTTTTATCTTGGAATTCCATAATATAATTTGCTCTATTTACACCGGCAAACATCCAACTCCAAATATCCCTAAGTTGAGCATTTACAGGTGTTTGAATCATATCGTCTACCTGTTGTATTCCTGAAACATCAGTAGCACTTTCGCCTCCTGCCAATGTATTATCAGAAGCAATTTCCCCTAACATTACATTTAAATAAGTAGATTGCAACAAATCATATGCTCCGATTAAGGCATTTTGATAATCCTCTTCCGAATTAAAGTAATCTTCAGAGTTTTCCTGAGTTGGTGGAACGTCAATAAAGTCGTCACTACAAGAAATAGTAGTTATCAATAAAATTCCTAAAAAACATTTTTTAACTATTTTACTTAAATCCTTCATAATTCAATTATAATTTAAAATTAACGCCTAATAAAAAAGTTCGCGGTGTTGGATAAAATCCGTTATCAAAACCTCCTCCGATGGGATTACCGGATGAAGCTGTTGGATCATAACCACGATATTTAGTTAGTGTAAAAGCATTACTAACAGAAGTATAAATTCTTAATTTATCTACTCCTATTTTATCTAATTTACTTTTTGGGAAAGAATAGCCAATTTGCATATTCTGTGCTCTTATGTACGAACCATCTTCTACAAAATAATCTGAAAAAACTGCATTCGATGTAGCTCCTGTAGTTACTCTAGGTACTTCATTTGAAGTTCCTTCGCCCGTCCATCTACCAAGATCGTATATTGTCCTGTTAGTTAAGGATAAATTTCTTTCGTAATTTCTAACCAATTCATTACCTATAGATGCAAATAAATACATCTGAAAATCAAAATTCTTGTAGTCAAGAGTTACGTTAAAACCCATTGTAATATCAGGTATTGGGTTACCGATATTGGTTTTATCATTTTCATCAATTACCCCATCGTTATTAACATCTACAAATCTTAAATCTCCAGGTTGAGCAATTGCTCCCAAAGCAACCTGTGACGGATGAGCATCTACTTCAGCTTGATTCTGAAAAATTCCATTTGTTTTTAACCCATTAAAATAACCTATTGGGAGTCCAACTTCCATTCTAGCAACATCGGTTTGTCCAATACCAAATGATCCTCCTGAAATATAACCAAGACTATTATCTACACTCAGAACTTCATTTTCTAGGGTCGTAAAATTATAATTTAGACTAAAAGACAAATCATCTGTAACTTGATGGTTATATCCTATTTGAAATTCAAAACCACTATTTCTAACATCTCCTCCATTAATAATTGGAGCACCAGAACCAGGAGCAGTTCCGCCTAGAGTTCCTGAAATTTCAGGAATTAATAATAAGTCTTTTGTTTTACGATCAAAATAATCTGCAGCTATAGTAACTTGATTATTAAAAAGTCTAGCATCAAAACCTATATCAAATGATTGTTGTTGTTCCCATTTTATTTGTGGATTAGATAAGGCTCCAATTGCTATTCCCACTACTAATTCTCCATTTATAACATATTCACCTTGTCCATTTAAAAGAGAAACGTATCTGTAATCTGGAATTCTGTCATTACCTAAGATTCCGTATGAAGATCTAATCTTTAAAAAAGAAATAGCTTCAGCATTTTCTAGAAAGCTTTCATCTGATAATACCCAACCTGCTGATGCAGTTGGAAAATAACCAAATCTGTTCTCAGGCCCAAATTTAGTAGAACCGTCTCTACGAATTATTGCAGAAAAAAGATATTTTTCTTTATAATTGTAAAAAAGTCTACCGAAGTATGATAATAACCTGGAATCAAATGTTGGATTTCCTAATGGATAGAAATTAGTAATGTCAGTAGCATTTTCTAAACTTGCATTTTCATTACTATTTCCTGGTATATCAAAACCAATAGAACCAGAAAATTCTCCCTCAGTTTTAAATACAGAAGTACCTATAGTAACCTTTAAATTATGATTCTCGTTAATTGTATTCTCATAGTTTATAACTGCATCAAAAGTATAATCATTAAATGTGCTTTTTGTTTCAGAATATTCACTCCTATCTCTATTAAAAACTTTACCTGAGCCATAAAATGCTACAGGATTAAAAAATTCCCCTTCAACTTTTGCATAATTAAATTGAATATTAGATTCTGCAGAAAAATGATTAAGAAATTTATAATTAAGACCAAAATTTCCACTTAATTTTTCAACATTGGTTTTATTAAAAGTATTTTCAATTTGTGCAATAGGATTTATTACCTCATTTCCTAATCCTTCAGAAATTGTATATTGTCCTGTTTCATCTTTAACTTTTAAAACAGGTGAATTGTTTAAAGCGTTAAACAAAACAGACCCCAATGAATTTTCAGGAAGAACTTTTCTTCTAGTTCCGGTATATATTAATCCAGATTTAAAATTTAAATTTTTAAATATTTCAGTATTAAAGCTTAATCTAGTGTTGTACCTTGTAAAATTAGATTTACCCCCACCAATAATACCATCTTGCGTTAATAAAGAAGAGCCTAATGCATAGGTAGATTTTTTAGTCCCTCCTCTTAAAGTAAAATCTTGATTTAAAATTAATGCATTTTGAAATACTTCGTTTTGCCAATCTGTTCCTTTTCCTAATTCTGAGATATTTGTATAAACTAAATCTTGTCCATTTGCTGCAAAAGATTCATTAATTAAAAGTCCATATTCGGTAGCATTTAATGCGGGTAATTCTCGAGTTGTATTTTGAAAACCTCCATAAATATTAACGTCTAGTTTTAACTCTGAATTTAATTTTCCTGATTTAGTAGTAATTAATACTACCCCATTTGCAGCTCTAACACCGTAAATACCGGCTGTTGCATCTTTTAAAACAGTTATTGTTTCTATATCAGAAGGAGTCACAACACTAAGATCTTCAATAACATTACCATCAACTAAAATTAACGGCCGATTATCTCCATTTGTTGAAATACCCCTAATACGAATATTTAAAGCGCTACCTGGAGATCCAGATTGGGAAGTAATATTTACACCCGAAACTTGACCTTGCAAAGCTTGTTCGACTCGAGTTGGAGTTAAGTCTTCAATAGTTTGACTGGATACAATAGAGACAGCACCTGTCAATTCTTTTTTCTTTTGTGTCCCATATCCTACAACTACAACTTCATCAAGAGATTCAAGGTCTTCGGTTAAAATAACATTCATCATGTTATTATTGTTAACTTTTACAATTTTGTCAATAAAGCCTAAAAAAGAAAACTCTAAATCAGATCCTACTTTAATATTATTTATTACAAAGTTCCCGTCAAAATCGGAAATAACTCCATTATTAGTTTCAGGTTGGTAAACTGTAACTCCAGAAAGAGGCAGTCCATTTACATTTGTAATATTACCAGAAACTTCTAGTGTTTGGTTGTAAGCTAAAGTGGAAATTAATAAAAATAATACTAAAAAATAACTTTGTCTCATTTGTATGGTTTTTTGATGTTCACAATATAAACCATATAATTATAGATTTCTTAAAATAATGATATACAAAAAACATACATCATAAAAAAAAGATACTTTTATTGCTATATTGCTAATAGGAATTGAAGTTTATCAATACTTAAGAGAGTTAACTTAGAAAAAATAGAAATAGAAATAGATAGGTCTAATACTATTTATTTTATTAAAACTATGTTAATGTTGTAGTGATGTTGTGTTTTTTAAAATTTTTGTAGTGGTAATTATAAATTAATAAAGTAGTCATTTAGATTAATATTCCTTTCTAAATTTATTTTTTTTCGCAAACGATACCTCTTAATTTCTATACTTCGCGGTGAAATGTTAAGTAAAGGAGCGATTTCCTTTGAAGAGAGATTCATTCTTAAATACATACATAAACGTAGGTCATTTGCTGTAAGTTTTGGATGTACCTTTTTTATCTTTTTAAAAAAACCTTTATCTGCATTATTAAAAGCCTCTTCAAACATTTTCCAATCATCGGAGTTGTTAATGTTTTTATCAATGATTTGTATTACAGAAACTAATTTTTCGTCATTAGAAGTGTTTTTTAACTCATTTTTAATTTTATTTAAAAACTCATTCTTTTTTATTAAACTCATTGTCGATGAGGCAAGTTCTTTATTTTTATTTTCAATATCCTGTTTTAAGTTTTTATTTAAGAAATTGAGTTTTTGATCTTTAATTTCATATTCTTTTAAAGCTAATTCTCTTTTAGTTTTTTCTAAAAGCTTTTCTCTTTGTCTCCTATAATACTTTCTATAAATTGTATGTATCATTATTAAAATAAAAATAAAACTTAAAACATATAAGCTTATTGCTAAATATGAAAGAAACCAGGGTCTTTTAATTTCAAATGAATAGGATGCAGTTTGTTCCGTTTCATTATTCCCAACTTTTGCCCTAACATTGAAAACATATACTCCGTAAGGTAAATTTTCGAACAAAGCATTGTGATCCTTAGACCAATTGCTCCAGTTATCGTGGATTCCAATAAGTTGATATTGGTATTTTGTCTCTAAATATTTTTCATAATTATTAATATTAAAGGAAAAATTGATATTATTTTCAGAATTTTTAAAGACACCAACTGTATTTTTATCTACAAATATTGGATCTTTATTTAAAGCATTAACAGTAATAGTATTGATGTCAAGTTTATTTTCTGTCTTATTTAATTTGTTTAGATCAATAGTAATATAACCAGAAGATGTCCCTAATAAATAACTATTATTTTTATAGTACACAATACTTTCATAGCCCCTAACACCATTTCTCATAACTGCATTTAATGCAACACTATTCATTATGGATTGATCACTTAGTTGACCGGGCGTAATATAATTTAGTTCCGTTTTTGAAAAACTCCACAACGATTTTTTATTTGGATCGTAGAGTAATTTTCCGGAAATATAATTATCACTGGTATATAATTTAGTTAAAAAAGTATCTTTAATAAACTTTTTATTTAATTCGTCATATTTTAAAACTCCATTCTTATAAGCATATAATACCTTGTTTTCATATTTTAAGAGGCTAGAATTCAACCCTTTAATAACTGAATCGATTGTTACTTCCACAACATTATTAAAAGAACTATCCACTTTAATTCTAAACACACCTTTATATTCATGGTTTACAAATATTTCATTGCTAGCTCCTATCTCAAAATATCTTGAAGAATTGTCAAATCCTTTTATTTTATTTTTAAACCTCCAAGTATTATTTACTTTCTCTAATAAATTTAATCCGTTATAATTACCTTGCAGTAATAAATCATCTCTTCCATTTATTGATTTAATATTCCAAGTTCCTTGAATGTTAGAAACTTTTTGAATCTCATTATTTATAATTAAGAAGGTCCCATTATTATGTCCGCAAAATAATTGATTATCCAATATGACTAAACTCCAAACTTGTCCTTCAGTTCCTGCAATTAATTTAAAATCTGTTTTGGAATTTATTTCTTTATAAAACAATCCTTGATTTGTACCGAGGTATAATTTGTTGTCAAAGATCTGCATTGCATAAATTGATCCTAACTCACCACTCCTATCATGGTAAATTTTAAAAGGAGAATTCATTTCGACATAATTAATTCCATTATCTAAACCTAACCAAATATTTTTATCAATATCTTCAAAAAGTGACAATACGGTATTGTTTCCTAGACCATTATTCTGATTTATATGATAATTTAAATCTCCATTTGAATTTAAATAAATGATTCCGTCAGAAATAGTCCCTAAAAGAAAACTTCCATCTGATAATTGAATGCTATTATACACTATTACTTCAGACAGTAATTTATTTGACGATATATCCCAAGCAGTTAACTTTCCCTTATCTAGTTTATAAAAGCCCTTTTTCTGGGTTTCTAATAATAGAAAGTCATCTTTAATAAATATATTTATTACAGTACTGTTTTTTATTAGTTGGTCATTGGTAACTAAAATACTTTTTCCGTTGTCTATTTTATAAATACCTTCATTTTCGTTTTGAAAATATACACTTCCATCTACAGCATACATTTTAGTAATTAATGTTTTAGCTGCTATAATTTGCAAGGAATTATCTGTGCTATTAAGAACGTAAATTCTATTTAATGATTGAAATAATATCCAGTTATCAATCTCAATTATATCCCAAAATTGTTCGTCCTCAATTAACTTAATATTAAGTTCTTTAGAAAGTGAAGTGTAAGCTAAAATACCAAAGTTATTTTTTTTCCAATAACCAAAGTCCATATAGCTCCCTGAATAAATCTTTTCACCTATTGCTTTAACAGATCTTAAAATAGTTTCATTAGGTGAAGGATATAGTTTCCATCTAGCCCCATTAAATTCTAAAAGGCCAATGTTGTTTGCTATATAAATATTTTTATCCAATCCCTGCGAAATTGACCAATTTTGATTTTCCGCTTTGTATTCTTTTGGAGTAAAAAAATTAATAGGTGGTAATTCTTGAGAGAAGCTACTATTTATAAATAGTAATAACAATAATGCAAATGCGTTTTTCAAGTAAATTTTATTTAAAGAATATAAATATATTCTTTTTTTATTAATTCTAGGCCCAAGCAGATATGAGTTTTTAAATACAAAAATGCTCTTTACTGTATAAATAATTATTTTAATGAAGTTTTATTAATGGGATGAAAAAAATGAATCAACTTAATAAGGATTTTTAAAAAATAATTTGACAATTTATTTTTTAATAGAATATAAATTATTTGAAATTACTAATTCCTTCCTTCAACCATTTTTTATATTCTTCAATATCTGGGGTATATCCTATTGGAGTATTTAAATTTTCTTCCTCTAGACTCATTAGCACGTAATAAGGTTGTGCATTAGCTTGGTAATTTTTTATTTGAAAATCACTCCATTTGTTTCCTATTGATTTAATACGTTTGCCGGTCGTTTCACTAGTGTATTGTTCACTATCAGGCAACATTCGTTTATCATCAACATATAAAGAGATCAATACAATATCCCTGTTTAAGATTCCTAGAATGTGAGGACTTGCCCATACTCTTTCTTCCATTTTTCTACAGTTTACGCAAGCATATCCTGTGAAATCTATAAGTACTGGCTTACCTACTTTTTTTGCATACGCTAAACCATTTTCATAATCATTAAAAGCAATTATATCATGAGGTCCGAGTTCTGCCCCGATTGGTAATTTTCCTTCTGAACTTAATCCTCCTCCATTATTTAACTTAGTATATCCAACTCCATAAGGAGCTTCACTATAATTTAATGGTGGCGGAAATCCACTAATTAATTTTAAAGGCGCTCCCCAAATTCCAGGAATTAAATAAATGGTAAATGCAAACACAATAAGACCTAGGGATAATCTACCTACTGATATATTATTTTCATTACTATCATGTGGTAATTTTATTTTACCGAATAGATAAAAAGTAAGTGTTCCGAATATGGCAATCCAAATTGCTAAAAACATTTCTCTTTCTAACCAATGTAGCTGTAAAACTAAATCTGCATTAGAAAGGAATTTAAATGCTAGTGCTAACTCTAAAAACCCTAAAAACACTTTAACAGTATTTAACCAACCTCCAGATTTAGGTAAAGAATTCATCCAACCTGGAAACATTGCAAATAATGCAAAAGGCAATGCAATAGCTAATGAAAACCCAAACATTCCTACGATTGGAGCAATACCCCCTTTAGAAGCTGATTCCACTAATAGGGTCCCAACAATAGGCCCCGTGCATGAAAAAGAAACAATGGCTAATGCTAATGCCATAAAAAAGATACCTATAACACCACCTCTATCCGCTTGACTATCAACCTTATTGGACCAAGACTGGGGTAATGTAATTTCGAAAGCACCTAAAAATGAAATAGCAAAAACAATTAATAGTAAGAAAAAAATAATATTAAACCAAACATTTGTGGAGAGAGCATTTAATGAATCTGCTCCAAATATACCTACAATTACAGAACCTAATAAAACATATATAACAACAATGAAAATTCCATAAATAATCGCATTTTTAATTCCAGCAGCACGATTTTCACTTTGTTTTGTAAAAAAACTTACCGTTAAGGGTATCATTGGAAATACACAGGGGGTTAATAAAGCTGCAAATCCAGATAAAAATGCAATAAAAAATATAGTCCATAATCCTTTTGATCCAGGACTGTTTGAATCGTCATCTTTGTTATCTTCAATTACTTTAGTTTTTTCTTTTGATGTGTAAGCATCCCATTTATCATAATTATCAATAAACTCAACTTTATTTGCTGTTAAATCAAAAACAACATAATACTCTTCGTTTAAGCAAACATCAATACACACTTGATAATAAAGTATGGCCTTAATTACTTTTACAGCTGGATTGCTAAGTTTTACTTTTTGTTTTAAAATCGCAATTTCTTTAAAGAAAATTTCATCAAAACCCCAAGTTTCACTGTATTCTCTGTGTGTCTCGCTTTCTTCTAGAGGTCCATCTAATATATAATCTTTATCTAATTTTTTAAAATCCATAAATAATGGAATTGGACCCAATCCATTTTCTAAATCTTCTGGAGTATACTGAGAATACACATGCCAATTATCATCAATGTATCCTGTTAAAGAGAGCTCATATTCGGTATCTGTTATTTTTTTAATAGCCCCTTCCCATTCTAAAGGATTTTTAATTTCACCTAATTCTTGGCCACTAATTAATGGAGCATTTTGTGCATTCGAATAAAATAAAACTAGCAAAAGACTTATTAAAAGAGATAACTTTTTCATAGATTATTTTTATAAAACGGTAATTTTTAATATTTTTTTAGTCTGATTTTCAACTTTAAATCTGTCGTCGGATCGAATTCCTACTATCCAGACTATTCGATTTCCTGAGCTTAAAACCCAAGTTTTTTCCTTAGCGATCAAAGATAACTTTTCATCTTTAAAAAACTTGCTTAATTTCTTTTTTCCTTTCATTCCATAAGGATAAAAAGAATCTCCTTCTCGCCATTTTCTTAATTGCAAAGGAAAACTTAATTTTTGAAAATCTAAATATACAATGCGAGGAGTATAACCTAGAATTTTATCTACATGCTCAATTTTTAAATTAATGGGTGTATCAATGCCTGTATCTGATTCTTTTATTGTAAAAGTAGCTTCATTATGAACAAAATTATTTTCAACTAATAAAAGGCTTTTTCTGTTCTTTAGAATGCGATGGCTTTCCGAAAATATTTGCTTTCCACTTTGTGCTGTTAATAAATCAGAAATATCATCCCAGGCAGTAAAACCAAAAGGAGCTAATAGTTCATATAATAAAGCATTGGTATTAGGTAAATCTTGCAATTTCAAAACATCAATTTCAAAACCATCTTCGGTTTCACTTACAACTAAGTTTTTAATTAAAGTCATATAGTCATTCACTAAAGCCATGCTATCATTTAAATATTTTTGAGTTTGATGAAAACCATTTAATAAATTGTGATCCACTTCTTTTAGTCTCGGTATAACTTCAATTCGTAATTTATTTCGCAAATAATCGCTTGTTTGATTGCTACTATCTTCACGCCAAGGACAGTTGTTCTCTTTAGCATACTGCAGAATATCCGCTCTTGGAAAGTTTAAAAAAGGACGAATAATCTTATCATTTATTAAAGGAATACCTATTAATCCTTTTAAACCCGTTCCTCTAGAAAGATTTATCAAAAAAGTTTCCAAATCGTCGTCTAAATGATGAGCTGTTGCTAAATAATCAAATGAATGCTCTGCACAAACCTCAGCAAACCATTGGTAACGGAGTTGTCGAGCAGCGACTTGAGTAGATAACTTATGTTTTATTTTATAAGCTTTGGTATTAAATTTTTTGTTAAAAATTGGAATTGATAACTTGTCTGCCAATAAAATTACAAAATTTTCATCTTCATCACTTTCTTTTCCTCTTAATGAAAAGTTACAATGAGCTAAAGAAATATCATAATTCAATTCTTTAAACAATCTTGACAATACAACGCTATCCAAACCGCCACTACAAGCAATTAGAATTCTTTTCCCTTTTAAAGCGGGAAACGTATTGGAAATGTGATTTTTAAAGTTAGTTAACAAAGGTGAAAATTTCTTATAAAACAAATATATAAAACATGAGGCCTCCCATTTATAAACAACGAAGTTAAAATTTTATTAATTCTCTAAAACTTCTCTCATTGCTTTTGCCTTAATAAGGCATTCTTCATATTCTTTTTCAGGAATGGATTTAGCAGTGATTGCTCCTCCTACAGAAAAACTAACATATTTATTTTTTAAATTGTAAAGGATGCTCCTAATAATAACATTAAAATCAAAATCTCCTCCTGGTGTAAAATACCCAATTGCTCCACTATAAAGTCCTCTTTTAGCATCTTCAAAGTTCTCAATAATTTTCATAGCTGAAATCTTTGGTGCTCCAGTCATACTTCCCATTGGGAATGTTTCTCTTATAATAGAAACTGGTGACTTATTTATATCCACCTCACAAGTAATGGTAGACACCATTTGATGTACTTGTGAAAAACTATATACCTTACAAAGTTCTGTTACCTTAACTGTCCCTTTTTTAGCAAAACGAGATAAATCATTACGTACTAAATCGGTTATCATAATATTTTCACTTCGCTCTTTTGGATCGTTTGTTAATTCCATTTTTAGCTTTTCATCTTCGCTATGATCGGAATGTCGTCTTGCGGTACCTTTAATTGGCTGTGAAACGATCGTTGTTCCATTCTTACTAATATAGCGTTCTGGTGAAGCAGAGAAAGAATATAAGCCTCCTAATTTTAAAAAAGTTGCAAATGGAGGTTTTGAAATATCATTTAAATGAATAAATGTTTTCACCACATCTACCACAGTATTTTCTAAATAAAATTCTTGACAAAAATTTACCTCATAAATGTCACCCCTTTGAATGTGCTCTAAAATTTTATGAAGTTTATTAAAATAAGAATCTTTTGAGGTTCTCGATTTAATTTTTACAATGGAAGTATTTTCTGAAGCTTTATTAGTTTCTTTATAATTAATAATTTCTTCCCAATCAATTGCTAACTCATCGTATACAAAGTGGAGGTATTGAATTTCAACTTCATTCTCCATAAAAAGAAAAACTTTTTTAGGCTGGAAAAAATATAAATCTGGAAAATGTAAGTCATCGAAATTATTAGAATTTAATCGCTCTACACCATTCTTTAAGTCATAGGTAAGGTAACCAAACAACCAATCTTTAGTCTTGGATTGGTATTCTTCTAATTGGTCAAAAGCTTGATGATAATCAGTCTTAATAGCAGTAAAAGCATCTACAGCTAATATGGCCTTATATGTTGATTTACTTTGGAGGTTACTCTCTTCATTTGAGTCTAACCAAGCTACCTCTTCAAACTGTTGAGACCAACAAAGTATCTTATACTTTAATGCTTCGGTCAATTTAACGGTATACTTTTTTGTAATTCGCATTGATAATTAAAGAGGGATGTTTTATTTAGTAAATATATTGCAAACTTAAAAACCCTCCTAAGATATTTAACAACAAAAGATGCTTCTTTTTAAAAAGAAGCATCTTTTAACATCTAATTCAAATACAATCTCTAGGTATTACTAATAAATACAAACCAATTTACTTTATGTTATTATAATTATTTAATAACCACACCTTAATATTAATTTAAATATGTAGAGGTCTATTGTCTGTTGCAGCTAAGGCTGCTTCTTTTATTGCTTCCGCATAGGTTGGATGCGCATGACTCATGCGAGAAATATCCTCTGCACTCGCTCTAAATTCCATCGCTACTACTGCTTCTGCAATTAGGTCAGCTACACGAGCTCCTACCATATGGACACCTAAAACCTCATCGGTTTTAGCATCACTTAATATTTTTACAAACCCATCAGTATCACCACTAGCTCTTGACCTACCTAATGCACGCATTGGAAATTGACCTACCTTGTAAGTAACTTCATTTTCTATTAGTTGTTCTTCGGTTTTACCTACTGAAGCAACTTCAGGCCATGTATAAACGACACCTGGAATTAAGTTATAATCGATATGAGGTTTTTGCCCAGCTAAAATTTCTGCAACGAACACTCCTTCTTCTTCCGCTTTATGCGCCAACATAGGTCCTTTAATTACGTCACCAATGGCATATATGTTTGGTATATTAGTTTGTAAGTGTTCATTAACGGCTACTTGTCCTCTTTCATTTATTTTTATTCCTACGTTCTCCACTTTTAAACCGTCCGTATAAGCTCTACGACCAACTGAAACCAAACAATAATCTCCAGTAATAGTTATTTCTTTATCTTTTTTATCGGTAGCTGTTACAGTAACTTCAGTTCCGTTATTTCTAAGCCCAGATACTTTATGAGAAAGTAAGAATTTAACTCCTTGTTTCTTTAATGATTTTGTTAACTCCTTACTCTGCGCTTTATCCATCGTAGGAATGATGCGATCCATATACTCAATGACAGAGACCTCAGCACCTAATCTACGGTATACTTGCCCTAACTCTAAACCAATTACTCCACCACCAATTACTAGGAGATGCTTGGGTATTTCTTTAAGTTTTAATGCCTCAGTGGAGGTAATCACCCTTTCTTTATCCAAAGTAATAAATGGCAAGTTAGCAGGTTTTGAACCGGTGGCTATAATCACATTTTTAGTTTGAATTTCTTCAGAAGAACCATCTTCTTTAGTAATCACAACATGATTTGCATCTTTAAAGCTACCAAAACCATTAAGCACTTCAATTTTATTTTTCTTCATTAAAAAATCAATCCCCGAAGTAGTTTGCGCTACCACTTGATCTTTTCGAGAAATCATTTTCTCTAAACTAACTTTTACATCACCTGATATTTCAATCCCATGATCTTCAAAATGCCTAATAGCATCATCGTAATGATGAGAGGAGTCTAATAATGCTTTGCTTGGTATACAACCAACGTTAAGGCAAGTACCTCCAAGGGTACTGTATTTTTCAATTAAAGCTGTTTTCATCCCTAATTGTGCGCAACGAATTGCGGCTACATACCCTCCAGGACCAGAACCAATAATGGTTACATCGTATGAATTCATAATGTGTGTTTTGTTTTGCGAATGCAAAGATAATTAATTGCCTATTGAATTAAGAATTTAGCATCTTAATTCAATCAATAAAATAAAAAAAACTTATTAAAATATATTAGTTTTGCAATATGATTAAAGAAATACAGCTTCGAGTTACTATTAGTGAGGAAAAACAAGAAGGTATCCTCCTTAAAAAAGCTGCACGATCTCTAAAAATAGAAGGGAAATCTATTACAGGAATTAAAGTACTTCGAAAATCAATTGACGCTAGAAAAAATCCAATTATTTTTAATTATAAGCTTTCGGTATACCTCAAAGAAAAAATGCCAGAAGTCCCAACCTATTCGTTCTTATACAAAGATGTTTCTAAAGCGAAGGAAATACACATCGTTGGTTTTGGACCTGCCGGAATGTATGCAGCGCTTCGTTGTATTGAATTAGGATTTAAACCTATTATTCTAGAACGCGGGAAAGACGTACAAGACAGGCGTCGTGATTTAAAAGCAATTAATCAAGATCATATTGTGAATGAAGATTCTAATTATTGTTTTGGTGAAGGTGGCGCAGGAACTTATTCCGATGGAAAATTGTACACTAGAAGTTTAAAAAGAGGTGATGTTCGAAGAATATTTGAAAACTTGGTGTACCATGGAGCGACCGAACAAATTTTAGTAGATGCACATCCACATATTGGAACTAATAAATTACCCAAAGTGGTTAAAAGTATTCGCGAAACGATCTTAAAATACGGTGGAGAAGTTCACTTTAAAACTAGGGTCACTGATTTTGTTATTGAAGATAATAAACTAAAAGCCATTCAGTTAAATGGCACTAATGAAATGACTGTTAAAAAAGTTATTTTAGCTACTGGACATTCGGCTCGTGATATCTATTATTTACTAGCTAATAAAAAAATTGCATTAGAAGCAAAGTCATTTGCAATGGGAGTCCGAGTTGAACACCCACAACAAATAATAGATTCTATTCAATACCATTGCGAAGGCAAAAGAGATGAGCTTTTACCTGCTGCTTCTTATAGCTTGGTACAACAAGTGAAAAAACGTGGAGTTTATTCGTTCTGTATGTGTCCTGGCGGATTTATAGTTCCAGCCGCAACAGCACAGGAAGAATTAGTCGTAAATGGCATGTCTCCTTCAAAACGAAATAATTTGTATGCTAATTCTGGAATAGTAGTCGAAATTAATGTGCATCAAGACATTCCTAAATACGATCATTTTGGAGCATTAAAAGGATTGGAATATCAAAAGAATTTAGAAAAGTTAGCATTTACAGCTGGCGGAAGAACACAAACTGCTCCAGCACAAAGATTGACTGATTTTGTTGATGGTAAACTTTCTAATACTTTAAATGACTCTTCATACCAACCCGGTTTGAAATCTGCTCCACTACATTCATTATTACCAAAAATTATAGGTGGTAGATTAAGAACTGGATTAAAAGAATTTGGAAAAAAAATGAATGGATATTATACCGAAGAAGCTAATGTTATCGGTGTTGAATCCCGTACTTCTTCACCAGTAAGCATCCCTAGAAAGGAAAACTTAGAACATACAGAAATTGAAGGCCTATATCCTTGTGGAGAAGGTGGAGGTTATGCTGGAGGCATCGTTTCTGCTGCAATGGACGGAGAGCGATGTGCGGAAGCAGCTATCAAAGAGTATTAGGTTCAAGAGGGCTTGAGATGGGTCGGGAAAAATAAATCATCAGTTCATTAATTTATTGTTTTATCATCTCATCATCTAATGAAATTGCAGTTGTATGCTTAACTTCACTTATCATAAACGTACTATGTGTACTACCAATGTGATCAATGGAAGTTAGCTTTTTAACCATAAACTCTCTAAAAGCTTCCATATCTTTTACTAACACTTTCAACAAGTAATCAAAGTCGCCACTAATATGATAACATTCCAATACTTCTTTTAATTGAGTTACTTCTTTTTCAAATTTTATTACATAGTCTTTAGAATGTTGCACCAATTTAATATTACAAAAAGCAACAAAACCCTGGTTTATTTTGTTTTTATCTAGCAAACAAACACTTTTTTTAATGACTCCGGTCCTTTCCAATTTTTTGATCCGTTCGTAAACTGCTGTCACCGAAAGGTTCAATTTTAAAGAAAGTTGTTTGTTGGTTTGCTTGCTATCTTCTTGAAGGTATTCCAATAAACTCTTATCAATTCTGTCTAACGCCATATGTTGATTTTTTTTCTAAATGAAATAATATTTTAAGCAATTTAATGAAATATATATTATTATTTAAATAATTTATAGATTTATTATCTGTTTTATAAAGTATCAATTGATTTTTAATCTACTAAATAGTATTTTTGATGTATTAATACAATAATATCATGAGAAATAAACCAGCTAATAAAATTCAAGACTTACAAAATTTCGGAGAATTTGGTGGGGTAAACCCTTCCATTTCAGATTCTGCAACCTATACATTTTTATCAGCAAAAACAATGGCTGACACCTTTGAAGGTAAGTCCGAGGGTTGCCATTTATACTCAAGACATACTTCACCCAGTAACTTATATTTGGGAGAAGCACTCGCAGCAATGGAATTTACCGAAACCGCTAATGTTGCAAGCTCAGGAATGGGGGCTATTACAAGTACTTTACTTCATTTTTGTGGTGCTGGAGACCATATTGTATCTAGTAGGACTATCTATGGAGGAACTTATGCTTTCTTAAAAAACTTTGCTCCAAGATTTAATGTCAACACCCATTTTGTAAATATTACTAAATTAGAGGAAGTAGAAGCAGCTATTAATGAGCATACAAAAGTTATTTATTGTGAAGCAGTAAGCAATCCCCTTTTAGAAGTTGCAGATATTAAAGGATTAGCAGCGCTAGCAAAAAAAAACAACTTAAAGTTACTAGTAGACAATACTTTTTCACCCATGATCATTTCTCCTCAAAAATTAGGAGCAGATGTAGTACTACACAGTTTAACTAAATTTATTAATGGTACCAACGATACTATGGGAGGCGTAGTATGTGGTTCTCAAGAACTAATAAATGAAATGCTTAGTGTTATTGACGGATCAGCAATGCTTTTAGGTCCTACTTTAGACAGTATTCGTGCATCCTCAATTTTAAAAAACATGCGTACGCTTCATATTAGAATTAAACAGCATAGTAAAAATGCAGGTTATTTAGCAGAAGGCTTTGAAAAATTAGGGTTAAAAACAGTATATCCAGGTTTAGTTTCACATCCAAGTCACGAATTGTTTAAAAGCATGATGAATGAAGAATATGGTTTTGGTGGCTTGCTCACTATTGATGCTGGTTCTCTTGCTAAAGCCAATGAATTAATGGAAATGATGCAAGAGGAAAACCTAGGATATCTTGCAGTAAGTCTAGGTTTTTACAAGACGCTGTTCTCTGCTCCAGGATCTTCTACATCCAGTGAGATACCGGAAGATGAACAATCAGAAATGGGATTAACAGATGGCTTGATTCGTTTTTCAATTGGTTTAGATAATGATATCGAACTTACTTTTAAAAGAATGGTAGCCTGTATGAAAAAGCTTCATATTCTGTAGATTAAAAAAGTTAAATAAAAAAACCTACAAAATAAATTGTAGGTTTTTTTTATTTGAAAAATAATGAAAGTATTCTAAATTATTTAACTATTAATTTACTTGTTTTATAGGCAGTAGTTGACTGTCCTCCCATTCTAACATAATAAATACCCGCAGACATGTTTGTCATATCAATATTTAATCTGTATGCATTATCGAATTTAGGAACTCTTTTATTAAAAGCAACTCTTTGACCTAACGTATTATAAATCGCTAGAAAAACACCTTCTTGATAATTGGTCATTAAAGTGGCAACAAATTGATTGTTTTCTGAAGAAGTTATAATTAAACTTGAATTGTTTATTTCATAATCTCCTAGTCCTAGAGAACCAATATTTACCGTGTAATCTTCTGTTTCACCAAATGCAATATCTTCACAAGCATCACTTGAAACAGGTCCTGTCCCACTTGCTTTAGCTCTCATTAAATGTTCTCCAATTTCAGCATTAGCAGGAACTATTAACTCCATAGTTTCTGTATATGTTCCACTTCCTTGTCCAGCCGCGAAAAGATAATTATCAACAACAACTTCATCAGAAGTCAATACAGAGTCATCATTAAAATCGATCCATACAGTCATGTATTGATTTCCGTAATTAGAAGTTACTGTTAAATCATTTGTACTTCCAGGCTCTAAATTTGCTATTAGATTAGTGAAATCAGAATAACCATCTTGTTGACATGCAGATGAATTATTAATTCCACCTATTTCAAATGAATAAAACCCATGACCTGCCGAACAGTTTCCAGTTGGAGCACAAATAGAATTTTCAATAATTGTTGTAATCTCATCATTTGAAGGAAATTGATCTCCACCCAATGAAGTCTTTACAGATAGGGTATGCAATCCAACTGCAGAAAAATCACCTTCTTGATCAAAAGTAAAACTCATTATTTCTTCAGCACCAATGTTTCCAGTAAAAGATTGAACTACAGGAGTACCATCATCTAATACATAAGCTACATTAAATCCAGATTGTGTTATTGCACCATAATTTTTAACTTTTACGGTAATTGTTTCAGCACCTAAATCTTGACCTGATGCTGGAGTCACTATTTCATAAACCCCTACATCATCTGAAAATAAATGAGTTAACTCAATTGTAAAATCGTCATTTTCAATATAACCATCATTCGACAAATTTGTTTTTGCTTCTATAACGTATGTGTCTCCTTGAGATGACATGTCAATAGTTTCAGAAAATTGATATGTAGCGGTCTCATTAGAGTTAATCGTTCCATTAAAAGTTTCGGAAGCTATTAAAACTCCATCTAGTCTGAGTTGAACTGGAATATTAGAAACAGGATCTGGACTATAATTTCTAATGCTAATTTCTACCACTTCAGAATTAGTTAAAATTCCATTACTAGGCTCATTAATTGCGTTAACTCCAACATCATTTGCGAAAGGTCCAAATACTCTGAATGAAGCTATTCGTGTTGCCCAAAAATTATTAGAAGAAAAATAATCTGCTGTAGTCCAAAACGTAAAATTATCGGTATCCACCGTCATGTGCGCATAATCACCATATCTATTTGTATTTGTTCTTATGCCTGGTCCATCAATAATAATAGTTTCAGCCAATGTCATTTGTCCTAAAGGATCTCCATCATACCGACCAGTATACCTTAGAGAAATAGGTAATTCTGAGCTTGCAGTAGTGTATGCCATTGCGATATTCCCTTCTGCATCCATTGCTGCAGAACTCATCAAACGACTATGGCCGTCTGCTATTGAATAGGTACCTTCTTGAAATATTTCCCAAGGGTTAACAGCATCGTTTCTTAATTCTATCCATCTAATACCACCAGTTTCATTTGCATCAATAAAAGTATTAAATGTAATTAGCCAAGAGTTATGATCCTCAAAAGCTCTATAATTAGCTGCAAAAGATACTATTCCTCCATGACCAGAAAGTCGTTGACTTGTGTTTGGTTGAAAAATTGCTCCATTTCCATTTCCAAAAACCTCTCCAGCATCAAATGGGTCAGTTGGTAATTCCAAGGGATCTGAAATTGTTGAATTTTCTGGTACATTCCAGTTCATATCTATTTCCCAAACTTTTATATGATCAAATGTTATACCTGCAGCCCAGGCATCATCCTGTAAATAGGTAATATATCCTGGTAAATCAGTATTTACTTCTGTACCTAATAAATGAGCAGGCTCTGCACTTTTTACATTTAAAGGATTAGAAATAACACCTGGCAAATCAAATAAAACTACTTTAGGGTTTGAACCACCAGCCAACATTACATCTCTTTCCATTACAAATGCAGCTGTTTTATTTAAACTAGAATAATTTGCCGTTCCGTAATAACCATCATGCCATAATCCATAATGAGGATAGTCTGGAAATGATCCCATGTCAAATTGATAAACATTATAGGCTCCTGTTGGGTCATTGGTTTCCGAAACACCAATAGCCAGTCCAAGATCAGATCCTAAAGACCCAAACTCACTAACAAACCATCTATCTGCCAATTGATCATACATTACTATAGGATCTCCATTATTAGATGAAATTCCTAGAAAAGAACTAAGATTTACAGGACCATAAAGTAAGTCACCTGTTTTATTAAAAATCTTAACGATGGAGTTTACAGAATGCACATAATGATTTGGACCAACAGCACCTGTTGGATCTGGAGGTAAATAACCTGATTGACCTTGATTTGCTCCTTGAAAATTTTGAAGTATTGGCAAAGCTGTAATTCCTCCTGGTACCGTTTGTAAATTAGGAATAATAGTCACAGGTGATGTTCTATTTTCTTCCTGAATTACGTTAACTTGTTGAGGAACTATCGTGATCTCACTTGAACTGTAAATATTAGGATTGTGAATTGGATAATCTCTTAAAGGTGCTGTTTTACCAATAAAATTTCCTGTAATTACCTCCGAAGGAGTGCGGTCTGCTTGCGCATAAATGCCGACACTTATTAATAGTGTGGCAAGAAAAAATAATTTTTTAATTTTCATTTTAGTTTTCATTTTAGTTTTAAACAAAATTAATAAATATAACTAAATAATGCTGTGTTTTTTTTATATAAAATACTAACTATCAATTACTTGCAAAATAAAATTAATTATTTTATAGATCAAGATTATATAATGGTTAATATTGAATAAAAATCAAGGTATCGATATAAGATGCTAAGAGTCGCTAAATAATTTTTCTTAAAACATTTCAAATTTGCAAACTTCTGAGCAATATCGTAACATTACAAAAGCAAAAAACAAACAATGCAGGAAAAAAAAAATAGCTCCGAAATAGAAATTGAAGATCAAAACAGTATTGAAAATAAAGAACTAAACATCAAGGAGGCTTTAGTTCCTGTAATTTTATTAATGGCAATGCTTGCTTATAATATTTTCTTTGTAAAAGATCAAGAATGGCTAGGAGGATATACCAATCAATTTATATTATTAATTGCGGGAGGAATTGCAGCTTTAATAGGCTTTTTTAATAAAGTTACATTAAAGATAATGTTACTTGAAATTTATAAAAATATTAAAAGCGTTTCTATTCCTATTATGATTTTATTTTTAGTGGGAGCACTTGCAGGCACTTGGCTTGTTAGCGGTGTTATTCCAGCGATGGTTTATTATGGGCTTCAAGTATTAAGTCCGACTATATTTTTACCAGCTTGTGTACTTATAGCAGCTATTATATCAATTGCTACAGGAAGTTCTTGGACTACCTCAGCAACGGTAGGAATTGCATTAATTGGTATTGGAGAAGCTTTGGGGATTCCTATAGGTATGGTTGCAGGAGCCGTTATTTCAGGAGCTTATTTTGGTGATAAAATGTCGCCTTTAAGCGATACTACAAATTTAGCTCCTGCGATGGCAGGAACAGATATATTTACCCATATTAGATATATGGCAATCACAACAATACCAACCATAACCATTACTTTAATCGTTTTTACTGTTATTAGCCTAACTATTCAAACTACTGGTGATACTGATGTTAGCAACCTTTTAAGTAGCATCGATGAAACATTCAACATTACACCTTGGTTATTTCTAGTACCCATGGCAGTAATTTTATTGATATTAACTAAAACTAAACCATTAATTGCTTTGGGTATTGGCGTACTATTAGCAGCAATTTTTGCAGTAGTTTTTCAACCAGAGATTTTAAATAGTCTCTCATCTTCCTCAATCAAAGCTCTATTAAATTCTATTTTTGTAGACACTGAAATTATGACCTCAAACGAGAAGTTAAATGAATTATTTAGTGCAGGAGGAATGAAAGGTATGTTGTGGACTATATTTTTAATAATCAGTGCTATGGTTTTCGGTGGAACGATGGATGCCATTGGAGCATTGGCTAGAATCACCAGAGTTCTTTTATCGTTAGCGACTACTATATTTGGATTATTTGTTAGTACCGTATTTAGCTGTGTTGGATTAAATGTGATTGCTAGCGATCAATATTTAGCAATTGTTATTCCTGGAAAAATGTTTAAAGAAGCTTTTGAAGATAAAGGTTTGGCACCAGAAAACTTAAGTAGAACTTTAGAAGATGGTGGAACAGTTACTTCGGTATTAATACCATGGAATACTTGCGGAGCTTATCAATCTGGTGTTTTAGGTGTTGGAGTCGATGAATATTTTGCTTATGCAATATTTAATTGGTTGAGTCCTTTCACCACCTTATTATTTGCTGCATTAAAAATAAAAATTAAAATGCTTAAAGCTTCATAAACAAAATGTTTTACGTAAAAAAGCCTACTCAATAAGTAGGCTTTTAATATTTTACAAATTGTTATTCATCTATTAGTTCAAATCAAAACGATCTAAATTCATCACTTTGATCCAAGCAGCTACAAAATCATTTACAAAACGAGTTTGACCATCATTTGCACCATATACTTCACAAACAGCTCTTAATTCTGTATTAGAACCAAAAATTAAATCCGCTCTTGTTCCCGTATATTTAACCTCACCTGTACTGCGATTGCGACCTTCAAAAACAGTATTCTTATCTGAAGTTGCACTCCAAGTATATGTAAAATCTAAAACATTGCTGAAGAAATCATTTGTTAAGCTTCCAACATTATCGGTAAATACACCGTGATTAGAGCCATCATAATTTACTCCCATTACTCTTAATCCACCAACTAACGCAGTCATTTCTGGAATTGAAAGTGTCAATAAATTTGCACGATCTACTAATAAATCTTCTGCAGCTACATTCGCTACCTCTGTGCTCATGTAATTTCTAAATCCGTCAGCTAATGGTCTTAAATATCCAAAAGATTCTAAATCTGTTTGCTCTTGTGATGCATCGCCTCTGCCCTGTGTAAAAGGTACATTTACAGAATATCCAGCATTTCTAGCAGCTTGTTCTACTCCCGTGGTACCGGCTAAGACAATTAAATCAGCAATAGATACCGTTCCGTTAAATTCATTTTGAATACCTTCAAGAACATTTAATACTTTATTTAATTCTTCAGGATTGTTGACTTCCCAACTTCTTTGTGGCTCTAGGCGTAAACGCCCACCATTTGCTCCACCACGCAAGTCCGAACCCCTAAATGTAGAAGCAGAAGACCAAGCTGTTTTTACCAATTCAGAAACTGATAAACCAGAAGCTAAAATCATATTTTTTAATGACTCGATATCTGAATCACTAAGACTATAATCTACTGCAGGAATTGGATCTTGCCAGATTAATTCTTCTTTTGGCACTTCTGGACCTAAATAGCGAGAAATTGGCCCCATATCTCTATGTGTTAACTTATACCAAGCACGAGCAAATGCATCTTCAAATGCTTTATGGTCTTTATGAAAACGCTCCGATATTTCTCTGTAAGTCGGATCCATTTTTAAGGCCATATCTGCGGTAGTCATCATCAAGGCTTGTGTACCATCACCACCAGCTTTAGGTGCTCTTCGCGCATTAGATGAAGCAGTTGGTGTCCATTGATGTGCACCAGCAGGACTTTTAGTTAATTCCCAATCGTAATTTAAAAGAACTTCAAAGTAATCTGCATCCCATTGTGTTGGATTTGGTGTCCATGCTCCTTCTATACCACTAGTAATTGTATCATCTAAAACACCTGACTGAAATGTATTCTTCCAACCTGTGCTCATTTCCTCAATTGAAGCACCATGAGGTTCAACACCAACATATTTATCTGGGTCTGCAGCGCCGTGTGCTTTTCCAAACGTATGCCCACCAGCTACTAAAGCAACTGTTTCTTCATCATTCATAGCCATTCGACCGAAAGTAATTTTAATATCATGTGCAGATTTTAAAGGATCTGGTTCACCATTAGGTCCCTCAGGATTCACATAAATTAAACCCATATGTACCGCACCTAGATGTCCTTCTAGTTCACCATCATTTGTATCATAACGATCATCATTGTCTAACCAACCTATTTCACTTCCCCAATAAATATCTTGTTCTGGTTCCCAAACATCTTCACGACCTCCAGCAAATCCAAAAGTTGGAAAACCCATAGATTCTAGCGCACAATTACCTGCTAAAATCATTAAATCTGCCCAGGAAATTTTATTACCGTATTTCTTTTTTACTGGCCACAATAATAAACGTGCTTTATCTAGGTTTGCATTGTCTGGCCAACTATTTAAGGGTGCAAAACGATGTGTACCAGTACGAGCTCCTCCTCTACCATCTCCCACTCTATAGGTTCCTGCACTGTGCCAAGCCATGCGGATCATAAAACCTCCATAGTGCCCATAATCTGCTGGCCACCAATCTTGAGAAGCTGTCATTAATTTAACAACATCTAACTTTAAAGCTTCAAAATCAACAGATTTAAATGCCTCTGCATAATCAAAATTTTCTCCTAAAGGATTCGATTTAGCTGCATTTTGCCTTAAAATATTTAATTTTAATTCATTAGGCCACCAATCACGGTTGCTAGTTCCATTACCAGCTGCCTTTTTTTCAGTTCCATTTAAGAAAGGGCATTTGTTTATATCTCCACTATTTTTACTGTTTTCCATATTGTTATTTTTATATTTTATAAATTTATAATTTTAGTAAGCAAAAAAAAAATATTTATATTTTTATAAATTATATCTTAATCAATAAAATTGATAGCCTTTGATAAACATTTTATAATGATTAATTTTAAAAATAATAAAAATTATCATTTGTAAAATATTTTATATGCCTACTTTTATCCTTTAATTTAAAAACAAAATTAATGGCAACTATAACTTTGGGTGGAAACCCAGTAAAAACCTCAGGAAACCTTCCAGCAGTCAATTCTAAAGCTTTAGACTTTAAATTAATAGCAACAGATCTTTCTACAAAAACAATCAAAGATTTTCTTGGATACAACCTTATTTTAAATATATTTCCTAGTGTTAACACAGCAGTATGTTCAGCTTCAGTAAGAGCTTTTAATAAAACTGCTGCAAGTTTAAGCAACACAAAAGTACTTTGTATCTCAAGAGACCTACCATTTGCACAGGAACAATTTTGTGCAGCTGAAGGCTTAGAAAATGTTATAATGCTATCAGATTTTAAAAATGGAACATTTGGAAATGACTATGGATTGATAATGAACGATGGCATCTTTGATGGCCTGCTTTCAAGATGTGTTATCATAATTAATGAAAAAAGCAATATTACATATACGGAACAAGTTCAGGAAATAGGCCAAGAACCAAATTATGAGAAAGCACTAGAGCTTATGATGAATTAAGACAAAAAGATGAGCTAGCACATATACAGCAGTGAACCTTAAAAATCTAATTAGGTTTTTACTATTAAAAAGACAGTCGAAATAAAAAATTTGGAGTAAATCCTAAGGAGTATTTATCGACGACCACAACAGGATCATTTATACTATTATTACCTACGTAATCTCGGCTTAAAAGATTGTTTTTGTTATATACATTCCTTAGAGAAAAACCAACTTTTCCTCTTATATTTCTTTTTTCAGAAAAAATAAAATCATAGGTGCTTGAAAAATCCAAACGATGGTAATTTGGAAGCACCCCGGTATTAATCCCAACATAATAATACTGAGTACCAGGCGCTATATAAGCTTCCGTAAATGGTTTTCCAGTTCTCCAATTCCATGCCAATGCTAATTGAAATTGGTTTATTTTATAAGCTATGGAGCTTGTTAGAGAATGCCTGATATTGGTACTTGAAGTAAAAGATTCATTATTATTAATTCCATTAAAATTACTTATTACGTTGTTAAAGGAATAACTAATCCACGTTTTAATAAAACTAAAATCTTTTTTTGCATAAAAATCAACTCCTAAAATACCTTGTTCACCAATATGAAAACTACTGTCATTAGGATTCAAAAAACCTAAAGAAAGTGCAGTTTTTCCATTGATATTTTTATAATAAGTAGCTAAATCTAAACTCCACCCCATTGATTCATATATAAAACCGGCCGATACTTGCTTACTACTAATAATTGGAAATGTTTCTCCATCCGCCAAACGCCATAGTTTGTTTTCTAGAGAAAGATCACTTAAAACAGTTTCGTCTATTTCGCTAATTATCTGATTTTTGATTTCTCCAGATAACTGAATTTTTAAATTTTTGTAAATATTTTTATAAATTAAAATTCTTGGCTCCAACCTTACAGCATCTAATTCTTTATAATAACTAGATCTAAGCCCCATATTAATAACAAATAATTTAGGATTATTATAGTGGTATTGAGTATAAATAGAATGTGTAGCAATGATTGTTTTATCTGCATCTAAAATAATTGGTGAGCCAATATTCTCTTTAAATAAATAGCTAACATCCTTTAATACATATTGATAACCAAAAGTTAGCTTATTATTACTTTTTGTAGTTAATATCAATTCGGTAGAAACACCAGAATCATAAATCTCATTCTTCTTTTCAAAATTTGAAATCTGACCACCGTTTGCGGAAGTCATATAATTATATGCCAAACTATATCTAGATAAGAAAACTTTTGTATGCTGAACAAGTGAAGGATTCCATATTTTATTCCAACCAAAACCATATCCATCATTTTTAATTTCTAAAACATCATTAAAAGAAGTGTTTAAATCGGGATCTATTACTAAATAATTCAAATCATTATCTATAAAAATAGTACTGGCATAAAAACTATTAGTATCATTTAATTGATAATTTAATTTTATATTATAATCGATAAAAAAGAAATTATTATTAATATTTTGAACATTCATAATTTTAGTATCCTGAAATACTTTATCAGCTATTTTAGTGAAGGTAATTGATTGATATAATTCTGTATAACTTCGCCTTAACGATGCTTGAATACTCAATTTATCTTTAATAATTGGTGCTTCTATATAAATATCTGAATTAATACCATTAACACCAAGTCCAACTTTAAAATCATCGGTAATCTGATTAATTGAAGAAATGTCAATAACACTTGATGCGCGTTCACCAAACCTAGAATGAGTTCCTTGATTATGAAAGATCACCTTTCGAGTACTATTTGGATTAAATGCTGAGAGCATACCAAATAAATGGCCTTTATGATATATATTAATACCATCCCAAATAACTCTATTTTGATCCATAGCCCCCCCCCTAACAGTAAAACCTGTAGCAGTTTCATTTGGACTAATAACTCCTGGTAATAACTGTATGCTTTCTAAAATATCAGCTTCAATAAGTCCGGGAAGAATGCCTAATTTTTCTGGGCTAATCGTAAAGGTTGCATCTTTGTTTTTTTCAATTCCTTTTGTCAAGTATCCAGTGATAACGACATTGTCCAGTAATTCTATATTTTTTTTAGTTAGTTTAGATTCATAAACTATAATATAACGCTCATCAATTTTTTGAAAGCTTAAAGAGGTTAGAGTTGAAATTTCAGCTAATACTTGGTCTAAAGTCCTCACTGATTTTTTTAATGTTAACGTCTTATCTTTAAGTACTTGATCTTGATAAGAAAATCTAACATCAAATATTTGCTCGAGGGAAGCTAAAGATTCAGATACGAATACCTCATTGTATTCTATAGAGAAGCGAGCCTCTTCTTGGGAAAAAACTACTGAAAGGGGCAAAAAAAGAAGTAAATAAACTAAATTTTTATTTTTCAACTACGTTTTTATTCAAGACTTAAAATACCATTTTTCTTTTTAGTGTACTTTATATCCATTGTTTTAAAAACAGATACCAATGCAAGTTTTAAATCTTTGTTACTGAAACTTCCAGTAAATATAATTGAATCATCTATTCTTCGAGTATCAATCTGAATGTTATACTGTTTTTCTAATTCTAAAATCACATATTTTAATGGAACACTTACAAAACTACTTTCTCCATTTAACCAGGAAGGTAACGAATTTTCTTTATCATATTTTTCAGAATTTTTGCCATTAATTTTTCTAATAGCGTTGCCCGTACTTAATACATGCTCATTTTTATTATTTGTGACACTAACCTTACCCTCGTAACAAACAACTTCAAAAAAAGTATCGGTATCTTTTATATTGAATTGAGTACCTAAAACTTTTACTAAACCATTAGGGGTTTGAACGCTAAAGGTGCTTCCTTTTTTGACTTTAAAAAAAGCTTCTCCTTTTAACTCTATTATACGGTTATTGGTCCAATTTTTTTTTGTGAAATTTATAGCTGACTTAGCGTTTAAGACTACCTCTGAGCCATCAGGTAAGTTAATTTTTTTTTGCTCTGCATAGGAAGTTTCATGTGTTATTTCTTCAAAACTAAAAGCAAAATAGCATCCTATTACGACCAGGATAGATGCTGCTATTGAAAGCCCCCATTTAAAGCTTGTTTGTGTTTTTTTAAAGTTTCTCTTTTTGCTTATACTATCATTTATTGTATTAAATGAGGAAGCTACTGGCCGATTTAATTCATCCAATAATACCAATCCATTTTTAATTTTTTTATAGTCAATAAAATCTTGTTCAGAAACCAACTCTTTTAAAGTCACATCCGAAATAGATCCATCTAGCCATTTTGCTAAAAAACTTTCCTCTTCTTTTGTTAAATTTTCTCTCATCTTTGTTATATGACAACTTTAAAATAAAATACCCTACTTTTTTAAAAATAATTAAACTTTACCAATTTTCTCTTTCATTTTAAGTAAGGCTAAATGCATTCTTTTTTCTACTGCTTTTACTGAAATTCCTAGTAGTTTTGCAATTTCTTTATATTTCTTTTTTTCTATTCTACTTAATAAAAAAACTTCTTTTTGCTTGTCTGGCAGTGTTGCAATTGCTTCTTCAATTTTCACTAAAAACTCTTTTTCAACTAATAAATATTCTGGTGTTTCGTAATTACTAGATTTTAAGGTTTGTTTTTGATGGTTCATCACTACTTTTTCATGTTTTTTGTAATTAAAAAACATATTCTTAGCTACTGTAAATAAAAAACTCTTTGCTTTTTCAGGGTTTACATTATTACAATTATTCCATAATTTTATAAAAGAATCCTGCAAAATGTCTTCTGCAAGATCAATGTCCCGTGTTTTAAAAAACAAAAAACGTCTTAAATCCTTTGCATGTATATTAAATAGTTTTTCAAATACTTTTTGATTACAAATATTATTTAAATCTTTAATCATTTTATAATTGACAAATTAGATAACAAAGTTAGGTAAAAAATAAAAATGTATTTTTGTAGGGTATTATATCTTTAAGTTGTTTTTATTACAGGGAAAGAAATAATTAGTTTAAGATTAAAAAAATGAAAATATTTAAATCATTATTTTTCAGCTTATTTATTAGTGCCAGCCTATTAACATCTTGCACTAATGATACCATTAATGATATACCAGATATGCAAGAGAGCAAAGCTACTCAAGTTGCTATCAACCAGCTCATCAATTTATACAACGATGATGGAACAATAAATGAAAGCATGAACCCTACTGGTCATCTTATTTTCGATTTTTGTTTTGAATTTATTTATCCAATACATCTAATGTATAACAACGGTTCTATCATTACAACTAACAGTAATGAAGAATTGATTGAGGTATTGGTTAACACAAGCGAACAATTGTTTATAAAAGGCGTTGAATTCCCTTTTAATGTAACTATTTATAATCCAGAAACCAATGAAATTGAATTGTCAACGATTGAAACCGAAAATGCCTTTACCAATTTACTAGAAAATTGTTTTTTTGACAATCCCTGTGTTTGTAATGAAGAATTTGATCCCGTTTGTGTTGAAATAATCCAAAACAATCAATCTTTAATTATCACATTCCCAAATTCTTGTTATGCGAATTGTGAAGGATTTACAACTGAAGATTTTGTAGACTGCGGATTAAATAGCTGTGAAGATGATTGCTCCCAAGAGGAAAATCCTGTTTGTGTGGAGGTGTTAAATCCCAATGGTGAATCCGAAATAATTACTTTTTTAAATGCTTGTTATGCGAATTGTGAAGGATTTACAGTAGAAGACTTTCTTGATTGTGACAGTACTACTGCTTGTGGTATTTCTCAACTAGAAATAGAAATTGGTGAAACGCATTGCGGCGATTCCTATCAATTAACAGTTAACTTTCAATACGAAAACACTAGCAGTCAAGAATATTTTGATCTTTATTTAAGAAACGAAGTCGTAATTGCTCATTTTCAATTATCCGAATTACCATTAACCATTGAAAACTTCCCATTAAGTGGATACGAAGATGACTATATTAAGATTTGTGTAGATAATAATCAAGATTGTTGTGAAGAAATAGAATGGCCAGCACCAGATTGCAGCACAAATGACTGCAACGAAGGTATAATAGCCTCTTATTTAGTAGAATGCCCTTGGGATATAAATGCTAGTAGCGGAGATTATGTTTATATCTTTAATAATGATCTCTCTTTTAGTATTGCTTTAATTGATAATTCCTATTCAACATCAGGAACTTATAGTCTTAGTACAAATGCTTCAGGAGAAATTGTTGTTACAATGCTTGAAGAATTTAACGATTTTAATCATGAATGGACCTTTTCTAATTGTGATTTTGCAAATTTGCAAGTCACTAGTTCTGATTCTAATACCAATACAATTGAAATAAATTGCTCTGACAATGATGATTGCTATGAATTTGTGTTTCCAATACAGATGACACTAGGTGGTTACGTTGTAGAGGTAGCAAGTAATGCACATGTCGATTATAAATTAGGTTTAGGCTATGAATTTATTTATCCGATCGAATTGATTATTAACGGCGAAATTATTCTAGTATACCAAGGCATTCTCGAAGGTGTTTATGGTGAACGATGTGATTAATTGAAATTTTATAAGGGTACTTTTTACAGACCACCTTTCAAATTTTGATTGGTGGTCTTAATTTTTAATTTATTTTTAACCTTTTCTATTTAAACATGACAAAAAAAGAACCCTTTATAATCAATCGAATAAAAAGTTTAGGCTTTGCTTTTAGAGGCGCCTTGTTGTTGTTAAAAAATGAAGCAAGTGTCCAAGTTCAAGCAATTATTGCTGTTTTAGTTATTATCGCAGGTTTTTATTTTGAAATTTCTGCAATAGAATGGATGGTTCAGCTCATAGCGATTGCTTTAGTGATGAGTGCAGAAGCTTTAAATAGTGCTATTGAAGAAATTGCTGATTTTATCCATCCTGATTATCATAAAAAAATTGGCTATACAAAAGACATTGCTGCTGGAGCTGTATTTTTTGCTGCCATTGTTGCAATAATTATCGCTGGTATCATATATATTCCTAAGTTTTAAAGTAAGAATCAACATTTTTTTAAAACAAAAATTATTTTAGCTTTAAAACGTTTGATATTTGTATTTTTGTTAAAATACAAGTCCGTAATTAATGACTCAAAAAAATAAAAAAACAACTAAAAACTCCTTAAAACAAAGGAAAAAAACAAGATTTAAACTAAGCAAACAACAAACTATTATTTGGGGTGTCTTTCTATTTTTACTTGGTATTGCCCTTTTTTTATCCATTGTTTCTTATTTCTTTAATTGGCAAGCAGACCAAAGTCTTATTGGTAATTTAACAAGTCGTGATCTTTCCCCTCAAAACTGGTTAAATACATTTGGAGCAAATATTGGAGAACTATTTGTCTACAATGGTTTTGGGGTTCCCTCCATCATAGTTTCTTTGTTAATAACTCTAACTGGTGTTTATTATTTTTTCGATTTCAAAAAATTTAAAATCGCAAAATATTGGTTTTGGGGTAGTTTAATGATGATTTGGCTTTCTATATTTTTTGGTTTTTTTTCAACCATAAACCCATTATTTAGCGGTGTAATTGGTTTTGAAATTAACGATGTATTGCAAGATTATCTTGGCTTAATTGGAACCGTTTTATTATTGACATTTTTATTAATCACGTATTTGGTTATTAGATTAAAACTCACTCCAGAACATTTAATACATTTATTAAAAACTACGAAAAAAGACATTAAATCAGATTTTAATCCGGAGACCACCGTAAAAGACAACTTTAAAGAAGAACCATTAATTCCCAAAGAGCACCTAGAACCCTTATCTAATGAAATAGAGCTTACAAGTGAGGTAATTGATGAGACCAAAGAGACTGTTTATCCTCCTCTAGAGGAAATAAAAATAACAAAGGAACCCGAAGTTGATCTAGCGATGATTGTAGAAGAAACTAGGGAGGAAACGATTCTAGAAAAAAATCTAAGTGATAAATTAGTAAGTGATTTTGGCGAATTTGATCCTACATTAGAACTTAGTAAGTATAAATTCCCAAGCATAGAGTTGCTAAAAGATTATGCTAATAATTCAGGAATCACTATCAATCAAGAAGAATTAGAAGAAAATAAAAATAGAATTGTAAGCACATTAAACAATTATAAAATTGGAATTGCCAGTATAAAAGCTACGGTAGGCCCAACGGTTACCTTATATGAAATTGTTCCTGAAGCGGGAATCAGAATTTCAAAAATTAAAAACCTAGAAGACGACATCGCACTTTCTCTTTCTGCACTAGGCATTAGAATTATTGCTCCAATACCAGGACGAGGCACCATAGGTATTGAAGTTCCAAACAATAATCCCAGTATTGTTTCCATGAAATCGGTAATTGCCTCTCCTAAATTTCAAAATGCAGAAATGGAACTTCCCATCGCTTTTGGAAAAACAATAAGCAATGAAACCTTTGTAGTTGATTTAACAAAAATGCCTCACTTATTAATGGCAGGAGCTACTGGTCAAGGAAAATCTGTAGGTTTAAATGCTATTTTAACCTCTTTAATTTATAAAAAACATCCAGCAGAAGTTAAATTTGTATTGGTAGATCCTAAAAAAGTAGAACTGACCTTATTTAATAAAATAGAACGTCATTTTTTAGCGAAATTACCAGATACGGAAGAAGCCATTATCACCGATACCAATAAAGTTGTTAATACATTGAATTCATTGTGTATAGAAATGGATGCTCGTTACGATTTATTGAAAGATGCAATGGTGCGAAATATCAAAGAATACAACACCAAATTTAAAACACGAAAATTAAACCCTAACGAGGGACATCGGTTTTTACCTTATATTGTTTTAGTAATTGACGAATTTGCCGATTTAATAATGACCGCTGGTAAAGAAGTGGAAACACCAATTGCACGTTTGGCACAATTGGCTCGAGCGATAGGTATTCATTTAATAGTTGCTACTCAAAGACCTTCTGTCAACGTTATTACTGGTATAATTAAAGCCAATTTTCCTGCACGAATCGCATTTAGAGTTACCAGTAAAATAGATTCTAGAACCATATTAGATAACTCTGGTGCAGATCAATTGATTGGACGTGGAGATATGCTCTATACACAAGGTAATGATTTAATTAGACTTCAATGTGCCTTTGTAGACACGCCCGAAGTAGCTGATATTACAGACTATATCGGTTCACAAAAAGCCTATCCAGACGCCTATTTATTGCCAGAATACATTGGAGAAGATGGAGCCGGCACAACTATTGAGAATAATGTAAGTGAGCGGGATCAATTATTTAAAGATGCTGCAGAAGTATTGGTAATTGCCCAACAAGGATCTACTTCACTGCTACAGCGAAAACTTAAATTAGGTTATAACCGTGCAGGTAGAATTATAGACCAACTAGAAGCCTCTGGTATTGTAGGACAATTTGAAGGAAGTAAAGCCAGACAAGTACTTATACCAACATTAGAAGCATTAAACCAACATTTAGAAAATGAATACAATGACGATTAAAAAAACCTTATTAAGTATTTTTTCTTGTATGTTAATTTCATGCATGACCATTCATGCTCAAGAAGCTAAAACTTTATTAGACAAGGTATCTACTAAAGTAAAGAGTTATAATAACATACGTATCGAATTTAATTATACCTTAAACAATATTAGGGAAGATGTAAAACAAGACACCCGTGGTAATATTACATTAAAAGAGGAAAATTATGTATTAAATATGCTCGGAGTAACTAGAATATTTGATGGCAAAAATATATATACCATCGTTCCAGAAGATGAAGAGGTTACTATCTCAAGCTACAATAAAGATGAAAACAAAGGCATTTCTCCTTCTAAAATGCTTACTTTTTATGAGCAGGGATATAACTACAATATGGGAGCTTTAAAAAAAGTAAACGGAAGAAGAATTCAGTATATTAAATTAAGTCCTAAAAATTCAAATGCTGAAATAAAAGATATTTTATTGGGAATTGATATGCAAAGCAATCAAGTATATCAATTAATACAAACAGATGCTTCTGGCACCAGTTATACCATCACGGTAAATTCATTTAAAACCAACCAATCCATATCACAAAATTTATTTGTTTTTGATGAGGAGATGTACAAAAACGATGGATATTATATCAATAAGTTGGATTAAGTGTTCATGAAAACCTTAGATCGATATATCTTAACTACCTATTTGAAGACGTTTTTTAGCGTCTTCATTATTTTGATGTTTATTTTCGTTCTTCAAAGTATCTGGTTATATATTTCTGAACTTGCAGGTAGAGGGCTTGATCTAATTATTGTTCTTAAATTTCTTTGGTATGTTTCCCCACGACTCATACCTTTAGTCTTACCACTCACAATTTTAGTAACCTCATTGATGGTTTTTGGTAGTTTTTCTGAAAACTATGAATTTGCAGCCATGAAATCTACAGGAATTTCACTACAAAGAGCAATGAGGAGTTTGACTGTTTTTATCGTTTTTTTAAGTGCATTGGTGTTTTTCTTTGCAAATGATGTCATTCCATATTCAGAATACAGATGGCTAAACTTAAGGCGTAATATTCAACAATTTAAGCCTTCAATGGCCATTGCCGAAGGTCAATTTAGTCAGGTAGGTGATGAGTTTAATATCAAAGTAAAAAAGAAAAGTGGCGAAAATGATCAGTATTTAGAAGAGGTGGTCATTCATAAAAAAGATGCGCAAAATTATAACAGAAATAGCACCGTGATTATAGCAAATCGGGGTGAACTAACTTCAGAAATAGGTAGTAATACACTTTCTTTAGTTTTAAATGATGGAAATTATTATAGTGAAGTATTTACAAAAGATCGAAAAAGAAAACTCCAAAAAGAATTTGTGAGAAGTTCTTTTGAAGAATACATTATTAATATTGACCTCACTGAATTTAACAATAAAGATATAGACAAGGAAAATAAATTAAACAATCAAAACATGTATAATGTTAAGGAGCTGAGAGCAGAAATTGATTCTCAATCTCAACGTTATACCAATACTATAAAAGCATTCTCTAACAGCATGTATTTTAGAACAGGTATCACTAAGTTTAAAAATAAAAATAATAAAAAACTTTTTTTAAACAAGGATTCTATTTCTTTTCATAAGGACGACACCTTATTAACTATTTTTAATGCTAAACACCAAAAGGAAATAGTAAAAATGGCATTGAACAATATAAAGAGTTCCCTCCAAGCAGTAGATTCAAAAAATAAAGATTATGCCAATAAAGAAAAACAACTTAATAAATACGAAATAGCCCTTCACGAAAAATATGCATTGGCGGTTACTTGCATTATTTTATTTTTTGTTGGTGCACCATTGGGAGCAATTATTAGAAAAGGAGGAATGGGATTGCCTTTAATAGTCGCTATTGTTTTGTTTTTAACCTACCATTTCATTGGTATTTTTGCAAAAAACAGTGCAGAAGACGGTACCTTACAACCTTATATAGCAGCTTGGCTAAGTACCTTGATCATGTTACCTTTTGGTGTATGGCTTACCTATAGAGCAACGACAGACCAAGGTATTTTTGACTTAGATGAGTTTAGAAATAGAATTAAAAAATTATTTAAGAAGAACAACAAAGACATTACAAAGAATACATAGAATTAATATCTTTGCCGAGTTAAAATTTTTAAGATGAGTGCTAAAAAAGCCAAAAAATGACAAAATTGAATACAATCCCTGAAGCTATTGATGCAATAAAACAAGGTAAAGTTGTTATTGTTGTTGATGATGAAAACAGGGAAAATGAAGGTGATTTTATCGCAGCTGCAGAAATGGTAAGTCCAGAAATGATCAATTTTATGGCAACCCATGGAAGGGGGCTTATTTGCGCTCCACTTACCGAAGAACGTTGTGAGGAACTGGGCTTAAATATGATGGTTAAAAACAATACCGTCTTGCACAATACCCAATTTACAGTTTCTGTAGATTTAATCGGAAATGGATGTACTACTGGAATCTCTGTTCACGATCGTGCAAAAACAATTAAAGCATTGGTAGACGAAGATACCAAGATTCATGATTTAGGACGTCCTGGCCATATATTTCCGTTGAGAGCAAAAGAAGGTGGTGTATTAAGAAGAACTGGACATACAGAAGCTTCTATCGATTTGGCGCGTCTTGCCGGATTAAAACCTGCAGGAATTTTAGTAGAGATTTTAAATGAAGACGGTACGATGGCTCGATTACCAGAATTGATGAAAGTTGCTGAAAAATTTGATTTAAAACTAATTTCTATTGAAGATTTAGTAGCCTATCGAATGGAACATGATTCCTTAATAAATAAAAAGGAAGATTTTCAAATAAATACTAAATATGGAAGTTATCGATTAAGAGCTTACCAACAAACTACTAACGACCAAGTTCATATAGCCTTAACAAAAGGTCATTGGAAAGATGGAGAATCGATATTGGTTAAAGTAAACTCAACATTAATAAATAATGATATTTTAGGAACCTTGACCAACAATGCAGATAAAAAGATAGACGATATGTTTTCTGTTTTTAATAAAGACGGAAAAGGTGCCATCGTATTTATCAATCAACAAAGCCATACCGTTAACTTACTTTCAAGGCTAAAAGCTTTAAAAGAAGCACAAACAGATACAGCAATCGCAAAAGCTCCAAGAATTGTAATGGACGCTAAAGATTTTGGAATTGGCGCTCAGATACTACATGATTTAGGAATTCAAAAAATTCGATTGGTTTCCAACTCAAAAAACACCAAGAAACGAGTTGGAATGATTGGTTATGGTCTAGAAATTATAGATTACGTTAATTATTAAATGATTTTGTTTTTCTAGTATAAAAAAGTCCATTCAATTGAATGGACTTTTTTATGCAAAATAATTTAAAGATTATAATACAGAAGCAATCGCTGCTTTCATTTTTTCTGCTCTTAGCTTTACTTCTTCTTCGGTCCAGCCTATCTTCACTAAAGAAGAAATGGTTCTGCCCATAATAGCATCACTCTTAGAAAAATCAGTGCCATTTAATTTTTCTAATTGACTTCTAATGCCATCACTTACAGCTCCTAAAGTTTTAATGGTTCGCAAATGCTCCCAACCATTAATGTAATGCCAATTATTGGTATACCAATAAAAATTAGCCTCAACTCCGTGATCAGCCATTGCCTTGTGTGCTTTTTTAGCTAGTTCTTCATTTGGTAAAAAGAAATTTACAAAAGAATAATTTTCTTCTCCACCTTCTGGAACTTCTCTAAAGGTTATACCTTTAAGAGTAGACAAGGCATTTCTTATAATCGTATAATTTCTTTTTTGGATGGCTAAAATAGTATCAAACTTTCCCAATTGACCTAAACCAACTGCAGCATGCAATTCAGAGATGCGGTAATTATATCCCATTACTGGATGTGTTTCTGCTCCACGATCATTTCCGATGTGGTCATGACCATGATCTTGATATACATCAGCATTTGTATAATATTTTTTATTATTGGTAATAACAGCTCCTCCTTCTCCACAGGTAATGGTCTTCACAAAATCGAAAGAAAAACAACCTAAATCGCCATAGCTTCCTAAGGCTTTTCCTTTATAGGTTCCTCCAATTGCTTGACAAGCATCTTCTAATAAAAGCAGATCATGCTTATTACAAATGGCTTGTAATGCATCTAAGTTTGCCATAGATCCACACATATGGACTGGCATCACACATCGTGTTTTTGAGGTTACTGCAGCGGCAACCGCTGCTGGATCTAGAGTTAAGGTAGCGTCTATATCTACTAAAACTGGTATTGCCCCTATGGCTAAAATAGATTCAAAACTAGCTACAAAGGTAAAACAAGGCATAATTACTTCATCCCCTGCTCCTATTCCTGCAGCCGCTAAAGCAACCGTTAAAGCAGCGGTACCATTAGAAACCAATTGACAATAATCCACACCCATTTTATGAGCAAATCCTGTTTCAAATTCTTTTGCTTTCCAATGATTGTTTCTCATTCCATCGAAACCATAACGCATTAAAACTCCGCTTTCTAAAACGTCATTTACTTGTTTGCGTTCTTCGTCTCCAAATATTTCAAATCCAGGCATATTGTATTATTATTAATTAATTTTTCTTTTAAGCATTATTTTAAAACCACCCTACAAAGATAGTAGTTGCGTTTTAAAAACAGGAACGCAATTAAAATTATTCTATTTCAATGACGAGTTCATCAACCCCTCTTCGTACTTTTTTAAATTCTGAAAACACATCATCTTTAGCTCTATGACCAACTGCCATTACTAATACAGCACTCAATCCTTTTTCTGAGAGCGCAAAGTATTCGTTATATTTATCGGGCGAAAATCCTTCAATAGGGCAAGAGTCTACTTTTTCTATAGCACATACCGTTAATAAATTACCCAATACCAAATAGGCTTGTTTGGTGGCCCAAGACTTGATTTCTTCTGTTGTCTTTTTAGAAAAATCATCAATTAAAAAATCTTCAAAAGAACTCAATATTTCCCGTGGAGTATTTCTTGTTTTTTCAATTAAATCAAAATATTTTTTTATAAAAGCGGAATCTACTTTATTTTCGATGCACACAACAAATATATGGGAAGCATTTCCAATTTGCCCTTGATTAAACGAGAGTGGAACAAGGTCTTTGATAACTTCAGGATTACTTACAACTATTAATTTAAGAGGCTGCAATCCATAAGAGGTAGCTGTTAAATTAAACGCCTCTTTAAGTGTTTCTATGGTATTGGAAGAAACTTTTTTTGTTTCATCAAATTTTTTGGTGGCATAGCGCCATTTTAAATGTTCCAAGATATGTAATGCCATAAATAGTTAATTTGTGATTACAAAAATAAGCATTGTAATATACAGAGCCAATGAATTAATCAGATAATGATATATTTAAGTATGGTTTCGTCAAGGCTAAAAATTTAATTTCAATATTTTTTTATGGGAGCTGTTTTAAAAAAATGAGACACTATTTTTTTAAAAGTTCAAAAAGCCTTGTTTTTAATAGTATTTTTTCTTTAACCAAAACGCAACCTTAACCAATAGTATTAAAGCGGGTACTTCGACCAATGGCCCAATAACCCCCGCAAAAGCTTGACCAGAGTTTAAACCAAATATCGCGATAGATACTGCAATGGCCAATTCAAAATTATTACCTGCAGCTGTAAAAGAAATTGCCGCATTTTTATCATAACCTGCTCCTAATGCTTTGCTAGCAAAAAAGCTGATAAAAAACATACTGATAAAATAGATCAGTAAAGGAATGGCTATTAATACTACATCCATTGGTATTTCAACAATTAGCGCTCCCTTTAATGAAAACATAATTACTATGGTAAATAACAAGGCAATTAAGGTCAATGGAGAAATAGAAGGTATAAATTTATTCGCATACCAATCTGCTCCTTTTAGTTTTACTAAAATTAAACGGCTTAACAAGCCTAATACAAATGGAATCCCTAAATAAATGGCGACACTTTCTGCAATAACTCCAATAGAAATATCAACAATGGCGCCTTCAAAACCAAAATAAGGAGGTAAAACAGTTATAAATAACCAGGCATAAAAACCATAAGCAAAGACTTGGAAAATACTATTTAAAGCGACCAAACCAGCACCATACTCAGCACTTCCTTCAGCTAAATCATTCCAAACCAAGACCATTGCAATACACCGAGCCAAGCCAATTAATATCAAGCCCACCATATAAGCTGGATGATCTTGTAAAAATGTAATGGCGAGTACAAACATTAAAATAGGACCAACAATCCAATTTAAAACCAAGGAAATAGAAAGTACCTTTACATTTTTAAAAACTTTGGGCAGGAGTGCGTAATTTACTTTTGCCAAAGGAGGATACATCATTAAAATTAATCCTATGGCAATCGGGACATTGGTAGTTCCGCTATTAAAAGTATCCAGAAATTCAGGGAAAGTGGGTACCAGGTATCCGATTCCGATTCCTAAAGCCATCGCTATAAAAATCCATAGGGTTAAATTACTATCTAAAAAACTTAATTTTTTCATATTTTTTCTATTTTTTTATCGCAGAAAAAACATGATACATTTCGGCGGCAATTTGAAGACTACATGCTGCATACATTGCTGCCTCTTGGGAGCTATTATCGTATTTTTTTGGATCTTCATAGCGCATTAATATTCTTTTTTCAGCACCGATAATCATGGGACAATTTTCATCTGCATGTGAACAGGTCATAATGGCTGCAAAATTTGAACTTGGATTAAAAAGAGCATCGTATTTTTTGGAAAAACCAACAATCGGAGGTTCTGTGTCTGAAAAAAGGATGTGATAATGTGGATTTGTTCCTGTACTGGTTATTTCAAATACAAAACCCTGTTCTTCTAATGTTTTTTTAACGCTTGAAAATAAAGCGGTCGCTTCGGTTCCGCCTGAAAAACAAAACAAAGAATCAATATTAAAAAAGCAAGCCATTGTTTGTGCCCAAATTTGAGTGAAATGACTTCTGCGAGAATTATGGGTGCAAATAAAATTTAGGTTAATAGGCGCTCCTAAAGCTACTTTATATTGCAAATAATTGATGAATTCTTGAAGTGTAGCTTTTCGTTCTTCATCGATGGAATTTACCGCTAAGTCTTGAATCGTTTTGTTGATTTTTTTTAGTACCATTTTTAAGCTTTTAACAACAACCGCTGGATGGATCACAAGAAGATGCTGTTGTTTCAATCGCTGATAAAACTACCTTTTGTTTTTCTTCAGGGATACCACAATTATCTTTGGCTAAACAATCCGTTTGGCTATTAATTAATAAGAAGTTAGTTCCGTCGAAGTCCAATCCATATTTACCAATGGTAGCTCCTTGATATTCTACTTCAATTTCTAAATCTTTAATTTTCAATATTTCTTCTGAAAGTGCGATGATTTCAATTAATTTTTCAGGATGTAAACGGTGGTCATAATCATTGGCATTCCAGAGTTGAAAATTCGCAATTTCTTCATGCCTTAAGGTACCTCCACAATCAATGAAATTTTTAGTTATTTTACCGACTTCAGTAACGTGGAAGTGTGGGGGTACTAGGGAACCATCTGGTAATTGGAAGCCTATTTTTTTTATATCTTTTAAGTGATTTTTTATTTCTGAAAGGGTCATAAGTTATCTATTAAAATTATTTTTTAACAACAATCATTGGAATTGACATCTTGATTTAAAAATGTGTTCATAATGTGTTTCATTTCGGTCCATTTTTCAGTATTAATACAATAACAAACTCGAGTACCTGCTATACTTCCTTTTATTAATCCAACATTTTTTAGTGCCGTTAAGTGTTGAGAGATCGTAGCTTGTGCCAAGCCAATTTCTTCCACTAAATCGCCGCACACACAGTCTTTAATTGAAAAAAGATGCTGAAGTATCGCAAGTCTAGCTGGATGACCAAAGGTTTTTGCCAATGCTGCTAATTGGTTTTGTTCCGTTGTGAATATTTCTGATTTGGTAATTCCCATAGTTATTAATCGTAATATTGCAATATTACGATTAATAAGTTTAAACTCCACAACTAACTCTTAAAATTGTTGTTAATATATTTTCTTAATATTAACAAATATTTAAATACTACGAGTCTATTAAATTCCGTTATTGCGGCTTATTTACAATGCATACATGAAAAAAAATATTAAATGAGAAAACGACTATTGCTGCTGCTCGCCCTTTTAATTTCAGTGGGCTCATTTGCTCAAGAAAAATATACCTTAAGCGGAACCATTACGGAGGCAGCTAATGGGGAAACTGCTTTTGGAGCTTCCGTTTATATCAAAGGGACCTATATAGGTACCATTACCAATGAATATGGGTTTTACTCTATATCTGCTCCAAAAGGAAACTACACACTGATTGTTTCCTATGTGGGTTTTCAAGACATCAGTACAGAAATTGTCTTGGATAAAAATCAAAAAATTAATTTTGATATTGAAACTTCTGCAACACAACTTGACGAAGTCATGATTACTGTGGACGATAGTGATAAACTCAACATTAGAGATCCACAAATGAGTGTTACTAAAATTAAAATAAGTACCATTAAAAAAATTCCAGTGGTACTTGGAGAAGTAGATATTATTAAATCCATACAGTTATTACCGGGTGTTACTAATAGCGGAGAAGGTACTGGAGGTTTTAATGTGCGTGGAGGTGCGGTGGATCAAAACTTGGTATTGTTGGACGAAGCTATTATCTATAACACTTCTCATTTATTGGGTTTTTTCTCGGTTTTTAATGCCGATGCCATCAAGGACATCAAACTCTATAAAGGAGGTATCCCTGCTAAATTTGGAGGAAGGGTATCCTCTGTTTTAGATGTTCGCCAAAAAGACGGAAACAATAAAGCGTTTAATTTAACAGGAGGAATTGGAAGTATTTCAAGTAGACTTGCCGCAGAAGGTCCCTTGTTCAAAGAAAAAGGATCCTTTTTAGTGGCGGGTAGAACTTCCTATATAAATTTATTTTTAAAGGCCGCTGGAGAAGAAAATAGTCTTAGTTTTTACGATCTCAACCTAAAGTCTAATTACAATATCAACGAAAACAATAAATTGTATCTATCGGGATATTTAGGAAGGGATAACTTTAACTTTGAAGGAGGCTTTAGCAATGCCTATGGAAATGTAACCGGTAACATTAGGTGGAATCATATTTTTAACGATAAATTATTTTCAAATTTAACAAGTATCTACAGTGAATATTATTACGATCTAACACTCGATCTTTTTGAATTTGATTGGAAATCTTCCATTAACAATTACAACCTAAAATATGATTTCAAGTATTATGCAAGCGATGCTTTTAAATTAGATTTTGGACTCTCTGGAATTTATTATGATTTTAATCCAGGAGTAATAAGACCCACTACCGAAACCTCTTCCATCAATTATTTTCAATTGGATAAGAAAAAAGCCCTAGAAACGGGAGTTTATATCAATGCGGAACACAAACTTACAGAAAAATTAACGGCGCAATACGGAATTAGGTACAGTGCTTTTTTAAGATTGGGAAGCCAAGCCGTTGCTAATTATGAAAACAACCAACCGGTGGTTTATAATGAAACCCTGGGGATCTATGAACCTAGCATTCCCATTAGCGAAACTAATTATGCTGCCAATAAAAAAATTGAAAGTTTCGCAAATTTCGAACCTAGAGTTTCATTTTCCTATCAATTAAACAGTAGCTCATCGGTAAAAGCTGGTTATGCAAGAACAAGCCAATACATTCATTTAATATCGAATACCACCTCGGTGACCCCCTTAGATGTCTGGGCGCCAAGTGGACCCTACATAAAACCTCAATTATCGGATCAATATGCCCTAGGTTATTTTAGAAATTTTAAAAACAGAAACTATTCCTTAGAGGTAGAAGCCTATTATAAAACAGTTGCAAATCGAATCGATTACATCGATGGCTCCGACTTAATTGGTCAGAATAACATTGAAACTCAAATTTTAAATGGAGAATCTTTAAGTTATGGATTAGAAGTATTATTTAAAAAATCCTTAGGTGATTTTACGGGTTGGATTGCTTACACCATTTCTAAATCATCACAAAGAACACCGGGAGGTACTGCTGGTGGTCCTGGAATTAATAATGGAGATTGGTACAATACCTATTGGGATAGGCCCCATGATCTTTCCATTGTGGGAAGCTACCAACTCACCGATAAATGGTCCTTTGGAACTGCTTTTATTTTCCAAACCGGTCGTCCTGTTACCTACCCGAACGGTCAGTATGTATATGAAGAACTATCTGTTGCTAATTTTTCGGAACGAAATGCAAATAGACTTCCCTCCTACAATCGCTTGGATATTTCTGCTACCTATGTGCCCAATAAAAAACCGGAAAATAGGTGGAAAGGAGAATGGGTTTTTGGAATTTATAATGTCTATAACCGTAAAAATGCCGCTGCAATTTCATTTGGTCAAAATAGAGAGACCGGTGCTAATGAGGCTTCAAGAACTGCTATTTTTGGGATTGTTCCTTCCATAACCTATAATTTTAAATTTTAAAAAAATGAAAAAAGTTTTCAATCATATAGCATTAAAATCCAAGGTTAGTAGTCCTGTTAAAACAGGTGTTTATTATTTTATACTTATGGCAATCCTAAGTTTAAGTTCCTGTACCGATGTTATTGAGCTGGATGTCCCTAGCGAAGCACCTAGGTTGGTGATAGAAGCTTCTATTAATTGGGAAAAAGAAACGGTTGGAAACAATCAACGCATAAAATTAAGCAAGTCTACTCCCTATTTTGATACCAATGGAACGGAGCCTGTTCTTGGTGCTTCCGTAAAAATAACGAATGATACCAATGGAGCTGTTTTTATATTTACAGATAACAGCGATGGTACCTATACCACTGATAGTTTTGTACCAGTCTTAAATAATTCCTATACCCTAGAAGTTATAAATGAAGGGGAAACCTATATTGCTCAAGAAAATCTGATCGCAGTGCCCTCTATTTTATCGGTCTATCAATCTACCGATTATTTTTTCCAAGATTTGTTGGAAGTAAATTTTGAGTTTCTAGATCCTATCGATGAAGTCAATTATTATTTTATTAAATTTCAGGAAGCGGCAGACTTACTTCCTACTCTGTCTACTTTAAAAGATGAGTTTATAAATGGAAGCTTGATTACTATTTCTAATGAGCGGCGTGAGGATGAAAACATTAACCAAGTAGCATATGAACCTGGAGATTTGGTTGACATGGAACTTTATGGAATTTCAAAACAGTATTACGATTACATGACTATACTTATCAATCAGAGCGAAAGCGGTGGTCCCTTTGATACCACTCCTGTTCCACTTAGGGGTAATTGTATTAATGTGAACAAGCCTGATAGCGATCCCTATGGTTATTTTAGAATTACGGAAGTATCGAAAGCTACTTATTTGTTTGAGTAAAACGCATAAATTACTTTCCTTACAATAAGTCCAGTAGCGCATTTTTGCATTTAGTAATGTCTAATGTTTAATCCCTATAAATATTAAAAAATAGGGATGGATTAGGTATTCCTAAAATTTATTGAATTTATTTCTACATTTTCAGAAGTATCAGAAAAAAACAGGATATTCTGAAAAATAGTTCCTTAAGAATAAATATAAATTTATCTAAATACCTTATGGCTTAGCATAACTGTTCTAAAGGGATATTTTTATCCAAATCTATAATTAATAAAAAAGATATTTATTTCTAAAAAAGGATATTTTATTAAAAAAAAAAATAAGTAAACATTTAAATAATTTTAATTAAGCAAATTAATAATTGAAAATTAATTTATTTTAAACTTAAAACCTACATAATTTACGACATTTAATGTCGTGTGCTACCATAACATTTAGAATTAATTTAGCAACATAAAACAATAACTAAAACTAAAAACAAGGTGCTTTTTAAAAAGAACATAAAAAATTTAATCCCCACCACAAAAGCTATAATAATTAAGTGTATTACAATACACCTATTTATTGTATTAAATTGATAATAAATTTGTGTAAATTTAAAAAAAAGAAGGGGATTTTATTTTTAAATTGTTGTGTAGTATATGACTTTCATTGCTTCTATTTATTATATTTGCAGTGAATTTATTTTTAAAATTAATTCTATTAAAATATATTTTTTTTAAAACTAAAATAATAGTGACATTGGCATGATATGTATCAGTTTTGTTTTAAAAAAAAGAATTAATTTTGCACCGAAATTTTAAGGATAGCCTTGATGGCTGTGCTTATAAATTCATTGATTTCCTCATTAAAAATGGGACTGAAAGAAGCGAAGCTGTGAAATTTTTATTATTTATTTTAAAATTTTCAACCAAATTAACTCAAAAAACACTAGTTAATTATTAAATGACTGCTAAACAAAATCAACCAAAAACTCATTGGTTTGCTTTGCACACAAAATCTAGGTCCGAGCAAAAAGTTTTTGAGCGACTGCAACTTGCAGGTCATGAAAGTTTTCTTCCTTTAATCACTGAAGAAAGGCAATGGAGCGATCGGAAGAAGAAAGTAACAACTCCTTTAATAAAATCCTACGTTTTTATTAAAGCACCAAATAAAGACTTGGTGTCAATTTATAAAATTCCTGGAGTCGTTGGTGTTTTAAAGTATTTAGGCATCCCTGCTAAAATAACAGAAGTTGAAATTAACAACTTAAAAATTATAGCAAATAATAGTGAAGATATAAGTACAATAGCACCTTGCCTATTAAAAAACGGAACAGCAGTACAGGTAATAAAGGGACCTTTTGAGGGTCTAATTGCGATTTACCAATCAAATAAAGGAAAACACAGAATCATTGTAAAAATAGCAGCTTTAAATAGTTTTACTGAAATAAGCTTGCCACTTAATCACATTAAAAATTTATAATAGTTCAATTAATAAATAATATTTTCACTTAATCGATATTTTAACTACTTTTACCGAACATTAATTAATAAAAATAAATTATGAAAAAAGCAACTTACCTATTAGTTTTAAGCATACTTTGTATCAACACAATGAATGCACAAAAAAATTGGAATGACAGAAACAACCCTTCCAGTGAAAATCGCTGGACTTTAGGGTTTGGTGTAAATGCTCTTAACAATTCTGGTGCTCAATTTGAAGGCCTAGCAACGGGTGATCATTGGGCAATTGCAAAAAATCCTTTTTACCTTAGTGCCGATGCCTACATCGATGGACAATTTAGTGTTGAAACCATGGTATCTTTTAACTACTTTACAGATGGAGTTTTAATGGATGGTCAAACCATTCTTGGAGAAGATGAAGGAGGAAATGATGCTGGCTATTTTGCTGTCGATCTCGCTTTAAAGTATTCATTTGGTAAATTGTTAGACTCAAACGTTTTTGACCCTTATCTTTCTGTAGGTGCTGGTCTTAGCCATTTCGGCGACTATACAACTAAAGAAAGACCTTCAGAAACCATCGTTTCTCAAGACATTTTTACATTAAATGCCGGTTTGGGGATGAACTTTTGGTTCTCATCAAATTGGGGTGTTAATTTAAATGCAGCTGGAAAATGGGGAATAGCTGCTACCTATACCAATCATATCCAAGGCAGATTAGGGGTTTTGTATAAAATCTAGCAATCATAAAAAAAACACTCTCAACATTTTGAGTGTTTTTTTTTACGGTAACTATTTTTTTAGAATTAATTAAAAAGTTTTATCGTGATTTCTAAGCCTGTTTATTGAATAAAGTATTGTTGTTTGATGGTTCACACAATATTTTTAGTTAATTAGTATCACTTTAGCTTAATAACAGTTACTTTTGCTTAACAATTAATAATCAATACCATGAAAAATTTACTATTATTAACTTTTTTACTCATGCCTTTTGTTGGCTTTACTCAAGAAGCATCGAAACAAGACTCAGTAACCAAGGAGACAGAAGAACTAGAAACAGAAAAAAAGGTTAAAAAATGGAACGATCGAAACGATGCCAATTATAATAATAATTGGAGTTTTGGATTCGGTTTTAATACGGTTAACATGTCGAGTAATTCCAAAGATTTATTTGATCATGATAATCGAGCGTTCTCAAAAAATCCTTTTTACCTAAGTGCTGAATACTACCTCAACAATCAATTTAGTATGGAAGGCACCCTGTCCTTTAACACCTTCTCAGAAGGCACAAAAATTGTTGGCAAGACCATACTTAAAGACAGTGAAGCAAATTATATTGCTGCAGATTTAGCCCTTAAATATTCATTTGGTGACCTATTAAAATTAAACGCCCTTGAACCTTATGTTTTTGTGGGTGCGGGTAATAGCCATGTTGGTACTTATAAAACTGAAGAAACTCCTGCAGTGCAGGTAAATCAAAAAAATATATTCACCTTTAATGCCGGTATTGGAATGAATTATTGGTTTTCATCGACTTGGGCTTTAAATTTAAAAGGGACTGCAAAATGGGCTTCAGCCTCGGGCAATGCAAATCATTTACAAGCTAGTATAGGAGCGGTTTATAGTTTAAACTAGTTTTTAATTCATATAAAAAAATTGTGTTTTAAAAATGTTTTTGTAATTTGGGATACCAGTTTATAAAAATAAAAATAAACAGGGAATTCAAATGTTAGAAAATTTATTTAATGAACATCTATTTACAGGTTTACTTGTATTTATTATTTCATTTTTAGTAGTTTATGTAGTTGTACCAAATATTACTAGCGTTATTGTAAGGCGTAGATTAAATGACATCCCTGACAATAGAAGTTCTCATGAAACTCCTACCCCAACAATGGCAGGATTCGCTTTCTTTTTCACTTTAATCTTTGTTTTATTTTTTGTTCAACGATTTGATAGTGATCAAATAGCAATCAATATCATTGCAGCAACCTCGTTAATTTTTATGGTGGCACTAAAGGACGATTTAGTTTCAGTATCTCCAAGAGTTAAAATAATAGTGGAGCTTTTAGCTATTTGTATGTTGCTATATTC
>ENA-ORDA01000290-ORDA01000290.1-marine-metagenome-genome-assembly--contig:-NODE-290-length-53149-cov-24.615447_pt1 | contig 53149 bp, 54 predicted proteins | sample MGYA00237778_ERZ508506 | MGnify/ENA primary metagenome ERZ508506 (study PRJEB26177, sample SAMN06267891) | marine metagenome | isolation source: Monterey Bay, California, USA | place: Pacific...
AATGAAAAAAGTTCAGCATAAATAGCTCTTTTGCTTGGAAAATGCCTGTAAAGAGCAGCTTCAGTTATTTTTGATTTCTCAGCTAATAAGGAGGTGGTTATTTTTGATAGATTTCTTTCTTCAAGCAATCCAGCAAGGGCTTGTAAGATAATATTTTTTCTATCATTTTTCATGATTCAATCTAAATTTATAACAATATCAGGACAAATGCGAGTGAGTTCTAAAAGAAAAAGATCTTTTATCTCATTCATATCTTTTAAAGAATTGCCTTCAAATCTCATAACTAGTTTAGGAGAGGTATTGGATGCTCTGATAAGACCCCATCCGTTATCAAAATTTATTCTCAAACCATCTATAGTAATTTTTTTACCATCAAGACTGCACTCATTTGTAAATTTTTCAACAATGGTAAATTTTGTCTCGTCGGTTACTGTAATATTTAACTCTGGAGTAGAAGATGATGTTGGGAACTTGCGAATGATATCTGATATATTCTCGTCATGATTGGAAAGTATTTCAGTTGCTCTTGCTGCTGCATAATGCCCATCGTCAAAACCATACCACTTGTCATTAAAGAATATATGCCCACTCATCTCACCACCGAGGAGGGAGTTATGTTTTTTGATAGATTTTTTAATATGAAAATGACCAGTTGGAGACATTATTGGATCGCCTCCATTCTCCCTAATTATATTTTCTAACTGATTAGAGCATTTAACATCAAAAACTATACTCCCTTTATCTTTAGACAAGATATCTTTTGAAAATAGCATCATTAATTTATCAGGAAATACTGAGTCTCCATTATTTGTTACAAGGCCAACTCTATCCCCATCACCATCAAATGCAAAACCTATATCCGCATTATTATCTTTTACTTCATTGATTAGATCATGTAAATTTTCTAACTTACCAGGGTCTGGATGATGGTTCGGAAAATCACCATCTACTTCTGAATAAAGCTCAATTACATCTAAGCCCAATTTTTTAAAAAGGTCAGGTGCTATACATCCAGCAGCTCCATTCCCACAATCTAAAACGACTTTAATTTTTTCTGGATTATTTATAGATATATTATTACAAACCTCTTCTAAATATATTGGCTTTATATCACTATATTTAACCTCTCCTTTTTCAAGATTCGTATTTTTTTCATGATTAATAAGTGTGTATATTTCAGTGCCAGATATTGGACTATCATTTATCACCATTTTTATACCATTATAATTTTTAGGGTTATGGCTCCCAGTTATCATAATACCGCTCTTGGATGCTGATTTCTTGGCTGCAAAATACAATAAAGGACTAGTTACCAGGCCAATATTATCAACATTTATACCTGACTCTATGAGTCCCTCACAGAATGCCTCTAACAAAGCAGGTCCAGACATCCTGCCATCTCTTCCAACAACTAGAGTGCTTATATTGTCTTTCTTGCACCTCTTTGCTATAGCAAAGGCAATTGATTTAATGGAGCTTTCATTTATCTGTTCTGGATAGGTTCCTCGTATATCGTATTCCCTAAAAATAGATGACTCTATATTCATTTTTTTTCTCTTTTGTTATTGGTTCTAATTTGACATAATGTGCGTTAATTATATCCTGTAAACATGTTTGTAAACACTGATTCAAAAGTAATTTGGAAAAATGGTTCCTTTGAGAAATGGGAAAATGCATCCGTACATCTTTTATCTCACACCATGCATTACGGCACCGGAGTTTTTGAAGGAGTCAGAGCCTACAAGACAGATGAAGGGCCTGCTATTTTTAGATTACAGGATCACACTAATAGGCTTTTTGATGCGGCTTCTAAATTAAGTGTTGAGATTCCATACTCGCGCGATGAATTGAATAAAGTTCAAAAAGATATATTCTCTATGAATAATCTCGAAGAAGGCTATTTAAGACCAATAGTTTACTTAGGCAGTGAGTCTCTTGGAATCAGGGCAACCGAGTTATCAGTGAATGTTGCAGTCGCAGCATGGGAATGGCCTTCCTACATGAGCCCTGAAGCAAAAGAACAAGGCATATCTGTTATTAAATCTTCATTCGATCAGTACAGCAATCCACTTCACTCTGGATATAAGATAATTGGGACTTATATAAACTCAACAATGGCTCTGCATGAAGCAATTCAAAAGGGTGCTGATGAGGCTATCTTACTTGATAAGAATGGTTTTATATCTGAGGGCAGCGGCGAGAATATTTTTCTCATAAAAAATAACACAATCTATACTCCTACTGTTGATCACTGTTTAAATGGAATTACAAGACAGTCTGTAATGAAGATTGCCTTAGATATGGGATATGAAGTCGTAGAAAAAAATCTTAAAATTGACGAATTAATAAATAGTGATGAGGCTTTTTTTACTGGTACAGCAGTAGAGATCACCCCAATCTCTAAAATTGATGAAATGGTTATTGGATCAGGGTCTCGAGGACCGGTTACACAAAAGCTTCAAAAGACCTATGAAGACATCATTTTTGGAAGAAATAAAAATTATGATCACTGGTTAAGCTTAGTCACAACTTAAGCCTAAATTGTCAAAATTAAAAATAGCATTACTTAGTTACAGAAGCGCACCTTTTGGAGGTGGGCAAGGTGTATATGTACATGACATTTCTAAAGCGCTTGTATTGAAAGGGCATCAGGTTGATATTATCTCTGGCCCCCCTTACCCAAAAATTCCTGAGAATGTTAATTTAATCCAACTACCAGGTCTTGACCTTTTTCAGACATTTTCTTTTAAGGAGAGGGTAAAAATATTTTGGGAGAAAAAAAGTAAAACAAGGTTTGATTATTTTGAATTTTGTTCAGTACTCTTTGGCGGTTTTCCTGAAATGGCGACTTTTGGTTATCGTGCTAAAGACCACCTTATCAATAATTCTGATTATGATATTGTTATAGATAATCAGTCCATAAGCTATGGAATGCTTGAAATTCAAAAGCTATTACCACTTATTGAAATCATCCATCACCCCATAACCAAAGACTATGAACACGATCTGCAAGCCAATAATAAACTACTTTACAGATTCTCTAGATACAGGTGGTATTCATTTTTAAAAATGCAAAAGAAAGTCGCCCCTCACATTAAAAATATTATTACCCCGTCACTCAATTCATTAAAAGATATTTCAAGAGATTTTAAATGTAATTCAAGCAGCATGAATGTTATTCACAATGGTCTTGATGTAGATATTTTTATCCCATACAGCAATATCAAAAGAGACCAGTTAAGGCTAATCACAACAGCAAGCGCAGATGTTCCTCTTAAGGGCTTGGACTATACCTTAGAAGCATTATCTATTCTAAAAAAAGAATTTTGTGAAATTAATCTTGTTGTTATAGGCAAGTTAAAGCAGGAAGGTCATACCTCAAGACTTATCAAAAGACTGGGCTTGGAGAACAGCATTCAGTTTAAAACTAATCTAACAAAAAAAGAAATTGCAGAAGAATATGCATGTAGCTCAATTGCAATCGTATCCTCTCTGTATGAGGGTTTTGGATATCCTGTTATTGAAGCAATGAGTTGCTCGGTGCCGTTAATTGCAGCTAATACCTCGTCTATTCCTGAGCTTGTTGGTGATTATGCAACTTTAATTCCATCTAGGGATTCGACTTCTTTGGCTAAATCAATAAAATTAGTTATCAGCGATTATGAAAAATATAAAAATATTGCAGAGAAGGGCAGGCTTCATGTTATAGATAATTTTAATTGGACAAAAATTACTGAAGAATATGAGTCAGTTATGTATAAAATAATAGAGGACTATAAAAATGCTAACCTTTGATTTTAATAGAATTAACATAAATCCAGAAGGCACTATGCTTGATTTGGGTTGTGGTGAGGGAAGGCATATTTTTGGACTAATGGAAAAATTTCCAGATCTCAAATGCATTGGGCTTGACCCACATATTGAATCACTAGAAAAGGCTTTCGAAGGTCTAAAGTTTCTTGAATCAATCTCTAATTCAAAAACAAATTTTTTGAGCGGTTCTGCCTACTCGCTTCCATTTTCTGATGATTCTTTTGATTTAGTTGTTTGCTCTGAAGTCCTTGAGCATTTACATGATTACAAAGATGCCATTAAAGAAATAAATAGAGTCCTTAAGCCAGGCGGACAATTTCTTGCAAGTGTGCCTGCAGAATTTCCTGAAAAAATATGCTGGCTTTTGTCAGAAGCCTATCAAAACCAGCCAGGCGGACACTTAAGAATATTTAAGAAAAATGAATTAATTAAAGAGGTTGCTGAACATAATTTTAGCTTTGAATCATCTCAAAGATTTCATTCAATACATAGTGCTTATTGGTGGCTTCGGTGCTTGTTTTGGAAAAGCCAAGAATCAAATATTATTATAAAGGGATATAAAAAAATCCTAGAAAGACATATTCTTAAAAAACCTTTTTTTCTAGATTTAATAGATAAAATTTTTAATCCAATTCTTGGTAAAAGTATTGCCTTTTATTTTGTAAAAAAATGAGCTGGAAGAACTCAAAAGATGCTTTTGAAGAAGCAAAAAACTGGATTATATTTAATCAATCTCATGATGGAAGAATTTCATGGGATGACAAAGGTAAATGTGATCCATGGGATCACTGCGAATGCTTAATTGCCCTTGCAATTTATGAGGAGTGGGATGCCTTTGATTTAGGCGTCGAATGGTTCTTTAATAATTTAAATGATGATGGGTATATTCACCCTGAATTTAAAGGGAATGAGCCTGTTCATGATCATTATGAAAGTCATCATGCTCCATATATTATATTGCCATTAACTCAGGCTCTATTAATGGGAAGGGATGATCTGGTAAATGATTATTTAAAATCTAAAATCCAAATTATTTTTGATCAACTATCAAATTTCAAAGATTTAGATGGTTATTATTATTGGGCCATAGATAAAAATGGCTTTTCTGATAACTCTTTAATTACTGCCTCTATGTCAATTTTCCTTTCATTAATGGCATTAGATAAATCCTTAAATATTAAGATTGATGAAGATATCTGGGATCAAAAATTTAATAGAGATGGTGTTGATCGATCAAGATTCTCAATGGATTTTTATTATCCATATATATGTGGAGTCCATAATAATAAAAATGACTTTCAAAAAAACTTAAAAGATTTTTATGTTGAAGGCTTGGGTATTAAATGCGTAAAAGAAGAACCATGGGTAACTATTGCCGAAAGTTGTGAATGTGTTATTGCTGCTTTGGTATTAGGAGATGAAGAAAATGCTAAGAAGATTTTTAACAATATACTCCAATTTAAAAATGATAATGGTATTTTCCCCACAGGCTATCAATATGAGATGGATATTTTCTGGCCAGAAGAGAATTCAACATGGACTAATGCAGCTGTAATAATTGCTGCACACGCACTAGCAACTTATGGTAAAAAAGAAGCTTCAAAAGGCAATGTATTTTTTTACTTAAATAATCTTTTGGAGAGCGACCAAGCTATTAACTCTTTTAAGTAGAATAAAATCTTCGCTCAGTGCCTTTTCATAAATTTCCCTTGGAGCCTGTCCGCCCTCTAACTCACTATCATAAATGTCATGAATTGCTAAAATTCCACCAACTCTAATTTTATTTTTCCAAGCAGCATAATCAGCTCTAGCTGATTCAAAGGTATGACTTCCATCAATGAAAACCAAGTCTATATTATTTTCAATCTCGCCAGCTACCTCTTTTGAATGACCAACAATGGGTTTAACAACATCAATTAAATCAAAGTCTTTTATATTTTTTTTTAATGTTGGCAGGGTATCAACTCTATTATTTTCATAATCATATTCATCTGGATCAAAATACTCTTCACCAAATTGTTGCTCTTCCGAGCCCATATGGTGATCAATTGTAAGCAAATATGTTTTATTTTCTTTACATGCTTGGCCTATATAGCAAGCTGACTTCCCACAGTATGATCCTATTTCAACTGCAAAATTTACAACACAAAACTCTCTTGTTAAATTATATAAAAAAATACCTTCATCTTCTGCTAAAAAACCCTTCACCGAGTCAAATCTCTTTATTGAGTTATCCATAAAATTTTTCTTTTCCAAGAGTTGATTTAAATCTTCTGTGTTGCCATAGATACTCATGAGGATGATTGGTAATCTTTCTTTCCATCAAATCATTAAGATCAGTAGAGAAAGTTATTCCAGACTCTTTATTTAAATCCAACTCTTCAATTTCTATGAAGTACTTATTATTTTTAACAAAGCTATTTAAAAAATATGTCTTGCATGATGTGGCTTTAACAATCTTTAGAGGCGCAGAAATAGTTGCTGCAGGATTGCCAAAGAAATTAACAACATCTGACTGACCTAGGCCATAGTCTTGGTCAGTTGCATATAAGACTGTTTTACCTTTTTTTAACCAGCGTATAAATTTAATTGGATTGTTTCTATCACAAGCACCTTTAAGGCTTTTTAGTCTTCCCGAGTTCTGAATGGAGTCAAATGAATTTGAATTATGAACTCTTTCCACTCCATAGATGTCAGCATTCATACCTAATAATCTAGCATCTAGCTCTAGATGAAGAGAATGCTTAAAAAACAGAAGCACTCCATTGTTATTATTTTGCTCTTCAATAAGTTGATCCAAGCCACTTATCTCATAGTTAATATTTTTATTTATTTTTTTGTCAGACCAAAACCAGGCTATTCCAGTATCAAACAGAATGGACCCTGACATTAGGATATTTGATTTAACTATATTGGCTCTTTCAACAGGACTTAAAATACTAAAACATAAATCAATATTTGCCTTACTAAATCTATTTCTTTTCATATTTGATTTATAAAAGAAATACCCCAAGGCAAAACCAAGCTTTATATGAACAGGTCTAGGAAAAAGCAGTATTATCTTCCAGAAACTTATAAGAAGGTTTAATAAAATTCTATTCATGTCTTTTAAGCTGTATTATTACATTATAAATGTGCATGACTAAGAAATGATTCTCTTTTTATATAACCTTTTTATTTTTCTAATGATTCCAGTTCTGATTATTAGAATCCTATTTAAAAGCTTTAATGACAAGGACTACAGATCTAATTTTTTAAATAGATTTGGAATATACAACTCAAAAGCTGATAACAGTGTTTGGTTTCATGCTGTTAGCCTTGGAGAAGTTATTTCTTCAGCTAAGATCGTTAATAAGATACTCGAAAACCATGATGTTATATTGACGGTCTCAACTCCTACCGGTCTCAGAGAGGCAAATAAAATATTTGGATCAAGGTTGAAGGTCGTATATGCACCATGGGATTTTAAATTTTTTACCTCAGGGTTTTTTAGATCCTTCAATCCAAAAGCATTAATACTTTTTGAAACAGAGATTTGGCCAAGCATGATATCGATTGCTCACTCAAAAAATATTCCAATCATTCTTTCAAATGCACGAATGTCTGAAAAATCATTTAAAAACTATAAAAAACTTAATCTCTTATCTAAGAAAATAATTTCAAAAATATCAATAATTTATACACAAAGTAAATCTCATGCGTCACGTTTTGAAAAACTTGGGGCACTATCAGAAAAAATAGAGTGTGTTGGATCGGTAAAGTTTGATATTGATCATAATGCAGAAGAAACCTCTTTTAAAAATAACAAACCATTTATTTTAGCTGCGAGCACTCATGCTGGTGAAGATGAAATAATCATTGATGCTTATAAGAAGATTGTTAAAGAGAATCCAGGAATTGGTCTTGTAATAGCCCCTAGACATCCAGAGAGAGCCTTAGCGATCAAAAAACTATTAGATAAATCGAATCTCAATGCAAGAATCTTAGAAGAAGTACCCATAGATATTGCTAATAAAAGCATTGAAATAATTCAGGGCACTGGAATGTTAAGAGAGCTTTATTCAAAAGCTCAATTTGCTTTTGTTGGCGGGAGTTTATTTCAGAGTAATGGTGGTCATAATATTATTGAGCCAGCCTTTGAAAGATGCCCATTTATTGTTGGCCCACATATGCATAACTTTCAAGATATCTTAAAATTATTTGTCGATGAAGATGCATGTTTGCAGATAGATAAAAATTTAGATGTGTTAAGTGGATTCAAAGACTTGCTTAATAACAATGGTTTAAGAGAAAATATGTCTTCTAAGGCTTTTGAAATTTGTTTAAAGAACAAAGGCTCAACCGATAAGCAGTGTACGGGCATTATAGAAATGATTAATATAAAAGAGGTGATAAGTTGAAACTAGTAACAGCAATAATTAAACCATTTAAAGTAGAAGAAGTAAGAGCATCTTTAGATAAAATAGGTGTTTCAGGTATGACCATGACTGAGGTAAAGGGCTTTGGAAGACAGAAGGGGCACACTGAGCTATATAGAGGTGCAGAATATACTATTGATTTTCTTCCAAAAATTAAAATTGAAATAGCAACATCTGATGAATTAGTCGAGTCTGTAAAGAATGCGATTATTGAATCTGCTGGATCTGGAAAAATTGGTGATGGCAAGATATTCATAACGCAAATAGATGAAGTTATTAGAATAAGAACGGGTGAGACTAACGAAGAAGCCTTATAAAAAAGAATAGTATCAAAAAATCAATTGTTTTTATTTTAGGGTCAACAGCATCAGGCAAGACTGATCTGGCCATTGATATATATGATTCATCTGCAATAGAAATAATTAGTGTAGATTCTGTAATGGTCTACAAAGGTTGCGATATAGGATCTGCAAAGCCAAACAAAGAGATCTTAAGGAAGTATCCTCACCATCTAGTTAATTGCATCGAACCAGAATCTATTTTTACAGTTTCAGATTTTTATAAACAATCAATAAAACTGATTAATTCTATTCATGAGAGAGAAAAAATTCCTGTTTTTGTTGGCGGAACAATGATGTATTTCAAATCTTTGCTAAATGGCTTAGATGATTTACCTGAAAGGGATAATGAGATTAGAGAAAATCTTGAAAAAATTATATTAACGAAAGGGATAAAAGAGCTCCATCTTATGTTGATCGACAAAGATATCAATTATGCAAACCAAGTTAATGAGTTAGATGAGCAAAGAATTGTAAGAGCTCTTGAGGTAATAGAGATAACAGGAAAGTCATTTAGCTCTCAAATAGGGTTAAATAGTGAAGCAAATCTTTCAAATCGCTTTAATGTGCATCAATATGGTATTTTTGAAGATGATAGGTCCTTGATTCACTCAAGAATAGAACAAAGACTTAAACAAATTATTAAATCAGGCCTGCTTGATGAGGTTAGCTCGCTCCTTAAAAAATACAATATTTCTGAAAATCATCCAATCCGAAAATCTGTAAATTACAAACAAGCTATAGCTAGAATCAATAATGAGTATGATGACAGTGAGTTTTTTGATAGAGCTCTCTTTGCAACAAGGCAATTAGCAAAAAGACAAACAACATGGATGAGATCATGGAAGGATTTAAAGAAATATGACCTTAGTTCAAAAGAACAAATCAAAGAAGAGGTAGAAAGTTTGTCTTTTACCCTTTAAATAAAGGTTTATGGCCTTAAATTAGGTTTATAATAAAGAATAAATTAAGAGGTAATCTATTGTGAATTGGGATAATCAAGATAAAGATCCGTGGGGAGGCAAAAATGATGCCCCTGACTTCGATGATCTAATTAAAAAGTTTTCAGCATTTATTGGCGGTAAAGATAGCTCATCTGGAAAAGGTTCTGGAACTGGATCTGGAAATGGCGGAGGTATGAAAATACCAACAACAAGAATCTTTTTATATGGTTTTTTTGCATTTTTAATAATCTATGGATCACAGTGTATTTATCAGCTAGATGCTTCTGAGAGAGCTGTCATTTTGAGATTTGGTAAGTTTTATGAAGAACAACAAGAGGGTTTAAACTTTAGGTTGGCTGGAATAGACGAACGCTATATTGAGAATGTTTCATTGACTAGACGTTATACCCAGACCAATAGCATGTTAACCAAAGACGAAAATATTGTAGATGTAACTGTGTCAGCACAATATAGAATTGCTAATTTAAAAGATTTTGTTTTAAATGTTAAAGATCCAGAAGGCAGCCTAAGACAAGCAATTGAAAGTGCGTTAAGACATGTTGTTGGTGACAACACTTTAGAACAAACATTAACAGTTGGTAGAGAGAATATAGCTCAAGAGGTTCAAGGTAGGCTCCAGCAAATCTTAAATAACTATGCAACAGGGCTTGTGGTTCAGCAAGTTAACATAGAAAAAACAGATCCACCGGCAGCTGTAAAAGATGCCTTTGATGATGTTGTTGCTGCAAGAGAAGATAAAGAAAAACTTCAAAATGAAGCTGAAAGATATGCACTAACTATTGTTCCAGAGGCAAGAGGTCAGGCTCAAGCAAGAATAAGAAATGCTGAGGGTTATCTCTTAGAGGTTGTTGCAAATGCAGAAGGTGAGGTTGGAAGATTTACACAATTATTAGAAGAGTATCAAAAAGCACCTAAGGTAACTAGAGATAGAATGTATATCGATGCTATGCAGTCAGTTTTATCTAACACAACAAAGGTCATGATTGATGTTGATAATGGAAATAACCTTATGTTGTTGCCTCTTGATAAGATGATGCAAAATTCATCTAGACCATCATCATTGAATGATATTTTAAACAGAAAAGGAGATAACAATGAATAGAACTACTTTTATAACAGTCTTTGCTGCGCTTATTGTTGGCTTCCTTTTAAACAGCTTTTTCATTGTTAATGAAAAAGAAGAGGCTATTGTTTTTCAATTTGGTGAAGCCGTTAGAACTGATATCGATGTTGGCTTTCATTTTAAACTTCCAATTGTCCAAGAGGTTAAAAAATATGACAGCAGAATACAAACCCTTGATGAAGAGCCTGATAGAATTTTAACAGTAGAAAGTAAGTATCTTCTCGTTGATTCCTTTATTAAATATAAAATAGCTGATGTTTTAACCTTCTATAAAGCTAATAATGGAAGTTTTAATAGCTTAAATAGCTTGCTTGGTCAGAGATCTGAGTTTGTTCTAAAAAATAACTTTGGTAAAAGAACTGTTAAAGAAGTTGTTTCTGGTGAAAGAGATGAGCTTATGAATATTATGCTTAACTCTTTGAATGATTCTGTTGCGGACCTTGGTATTGAAATAATTGACTTTAGGGTTAAAAGAATTGATTTGCCTTCCAATTTAAGCAACTCTGTTTATGAAAGAATGAGAACAGAAAGAAATAGATTAGCAGAAGAACTTCGTTCTGAAGGTAAAGAAATTTCTAGAGAAATCAGGGCTGTAGCAGACAAGGATAAGGTTGTTATTCTTGCAGAAGCATATAAAAAAGCTGAATTATTGAGAGGTGAGGGTGATGCTGAGGCTGCAAGAATATATGCAGAAGGTTTCTCTCAAGATCCTGAGTTTTATGAGTTCACGAGAAGTATAAAAGCATATGTTGAAACCTTTGAAGATAAAGGTGATGTAATGTTAATTGATGCTAACTCTGATTTTTTAAAATACTTAAATACTAAAGAAATATCTAAATAAATAGGAAGAATAATGGCATCTAATACCCTTATCTTGGGACTCCAATGGGGTGATGAAGGCAAAGGCAAAATCGTAGATGCATTAAGTGAAGAAGTTTTTGCTGTTTGCCGTTTTCAGGGTGGGCATAATGCCGGCCATACTATTAAGGTTAATGGTCATCAAACCGTTTTGCATCTAACTCCTTCAGGCATCTTGCACCCAAATGTAAATTGCTTAATTGGAAATGGTGTTGTTCTGTCTTTAGAAGCACTTGATAAAGAAATTACAGGCCTTGAGGATGCTGGTATAAACTTTACTGACAGATTTTTTGTTAGTGATGGTTGTGCACTCATTCTCCCAAGCCATATTAGTATTGATCAGGTAAGAGACAAAAAAGAATCTATAGGAACAACTGGAAGGGGTATAGGCCCAGCATATGAAGATAAAATTGCTAGAAGAGCTGTTCGTTTTGGAGATATTGGAAATGAAGATTTATTAAGAGAGAAGGTTGAGACGCTCGTCTCATATCATAACCGCCTATTAAAAGACCTGTATGGAGAAAAAACTCATAGTATAGAAGATACTTTGAGCCATATTTTGTCCTTTAAAGATCTTTATGATAAATATTCATCAGATACCCAGGGTCTTCTTTATGATTGGATAAAAGGAAATAAACCTATCTTATTCGAAGGCGCTCAAGGAACACTGCTTGATATAGATCATGGTACATATCCATACGTTACTTCATCTAGCACTACTGCTGGAGGTGTTTCAACAGGACTTGGCGTAGGACCAAAGTACATAGATAAGATAGTCGGCATTTCTAAAGCATACTGTACAAGAGTTGGAGAAGGGCCATTTTTAACTGAATTATTTGATGAAAATGCAAAAATGCTAGCAGAAAAAGGACATGAATTTGGAGCAACAACAGGGAGACCAAGAAGGTGTGGCTGGATAGATTTACTGGCTCTAAAAAAAGCTGTTTTCACAAATTCCGTAACGAATATTTGCTTAACAAAATTAGATGTAATGGATGAATTCAAGACCATTGAGGCCTGCGTAGATTATCAAAATGGCGAACCAGTTTACAAATCTTTTGAAGGCTGGAATTCTAATACAGTTGGAACAACTCAATTCTCAGAGCTTCCTGAAAAAGCCCAAGAGTATGTAAATTTTATTGAAAGTTTTGTTGAGTGTCCTATCTCATATATATCAACAGGACCTTCGAGAGATCAAACTATTCTAAGATAGCTCTTTGCTCTTTGACTTAATAAATTTATCAAGATTAGCATTTATAAATTTATATGAATCTGGACTAGAAAATTTTCTTGCAAGTCTAATGGATTCATCAATTACTATAGGTTTATCTAAACTGCCATATACCATTTCATTTAAAGCAAAATAAAATATTGCTTTATCTATAAGATCCATATCAGGGTCATTAACACCCAAGTCATCTAGAAGGTCTTTTAAATGATCTCTATTGCTCTGTATAGACTTAAGCGCAGAAGAAAAGAGCTGAAAGTCTACTTTTTTAGTTTTATGTTCATCTTTGAATTGATCAATAATATCTTCGATATCTTGCTCATTAAAAAATAATTGGTAAATTGCTTGAACAAGATATTCTCTACTCCTAATCGCAACCTTATGGTTAGCTAGATTTTTCATTTATCAATGTCCTTAATGATTCTGCATTATTTTTTGTATTCACAATTAGCCTTTCTAGGAGCTGTTCTTTGTTTTCAACGCATATAACATTGTTAATAAATGCAATATTTGGATAGGCTAGAGCAAGCTCACCAACTGATCTAAATGTTTCATTTGTAACTAGTTCATAATGCGAGGTACCACCTCTAATAACTATTCCAAGAAATACTACTCCCACAAATTTCTCATTCGTACTCATTATTTTATGCTTTGCCAACGCGGCAAGCTCAATAGCACCTGGAGCACAAGCAAACGAAAGATCAAAATTATTGGAAAGACTCTCAGATGAAATATCTACCATTTGTTTTATATAATCTTGATACCAAGATGTATGAACTATTAGAACTTTATTCATTTACAAAACCAGTTATTTCAATATTAAAACCCGACACTGCATTATATTTAGTTGGAGTTCCAAGTACTGAGATTTTTTTAAGATCAAGGGCTCTTAATATTTGAGATCCAACACCAATAACTCTTCTATTTGCTTTAGGCTCGACCTCTTTATCCTCTAGTTTGTTTAGCCAATAACTTTTAGCATCCCTATGATTAATCAAAACAAAAAGACCAGCCTCTTCTTTAGAAATTCTTTCAAGAGATTTTCTAATAGACCAATTTTTTCCAAGATCTTCTATGCCAAGGGTATCCTGTAAGATGCTATGTGTCTGTACTCTAACTAAAGGCGATTCTATTGACTGAAGATTGCCTTTTGAAAGCGAAAAATGATACTCGTCATTGATGATGTCTCTCCAAACAATTAATTTAAAATCACCAAATTCATTTGAAACATCTTTTTCATGTATAGCTTCAACAGTGGAATCTGAGGAAAGCCTGTAATCAATTAAATCCGCTATTGTTCCTACCTTAATATTATTATCTTTACCAAATTTTATAAGATCATCCCTTCGTGCCATTGTTCCATCATCATTCATGATTTCACATATCACTCCAGCAGATTGAAGACCAGCAAGTTTTGCTAAATCACATGCAGCTTCTGTGTGTCCAGCTCTGCTTAGCACCCCACCTTCCATAGCCTTTAAAGGGAAGATATGGCCAGGTTGAACGATATCTGATGCTTTTGAGTCTTTATTTACTGCAGTTCTAATTGTATATGCTCTATCTGCAGCAGATATTCCAGTAGTGATACCTTCTGCAGCCTCAATCGATACTGTAAAAGCTGTTCTATTGGCAGCCTTATTATTACTAGTCATCATCTGAAGGTCATACTTATCACAAAGATTGGTACTCATTGGAAGGCATATTAATCCTCTGCCTTTAGAGGCCATAAAATTAATAATTTCTGGCGTAACCAAATCTGCAGCGCATATAAGATCACCTTCATTTTCCCTAGATTCATCATCAAGAATTATGACCATCTTGCCATTTTTAATATCTTCAATGATTTCTATGATGTTGTTCTTTAGCATTTTTTATAGATTTGTTTAATGTCTGATTCAATTTTATATGAGGATTCTAGAGTAAAACCAAAGTTTTCAACAGTAGTTTCTTCATCAAACCAATTCACACCATCATCTCCTACTTTATTTGGAGATTTATAAATAATTACTTCATCCACAAGATTAGAAATTAAAAATGCATTTACTAACTTAGGCCCAGCTTCAACAAGGATTGAATTAATAGGTGATTTTTGAACTTGAGACACTATTTTGTGAATATTTCTTTCTTTTATAATTTCAACATCCGCTTCCTGAAAAAATTTATAGTCATATGAGATATTGTCTTTATTTGATAAGAGTATTTTTTTAGCTTGATTAACTGGAAATTTAACACGAGCATTCATTTGAGGGTTGTCAGCTAGAAGGGTGTTACCACCAGTTAAAATAGAATCATAATCTGCTCGTAGAATCTGAACATCTTCCCTTGATTCATTCGATGTAATAAATATCCTCTCCCCATTTTTTTTATGAGACTTTCCGTCAGCAGATGAGGCAATTTTTACTGCAATATATGGTTTTTTATTCTCATGCTTGAAAAAAAAATGCTTATTTTGTTTTTTAACTTCATTAGCACAAATATCAAATTCAACCATGACACCATTATCAATTAATTTTTTAATACCTTTTCCTGAAACCAATGGATTTGGATCCTTGGAACCAATGACAACTTTTTTTATTCCAGCTTTAATGATTGCATCTGAGCATGGACCAGTTTTACCATGATGACTGCATGGCTCAAGAGTACAGATTAATGTGAGTTCATCAAAAGAATTAAATGTTTTTCCTAGTTCTTTTTTTGCTTTTGCTATGGCGTTAATTTCCGCATGACATGATCCAAATATCTCATGCTCACCTTGTGAAATTATCTGATTATCTTTAATTAACAGAGCTCCAACAACTGGATTAGGTTTTGCAGTAAACTTGAAAGCATCAGCGTTAGAGATAGCTCTCTTCATGTACTTAACATAGTTCATTTTTTTGTTTTTTTTCTTGAGGGCTTTTCTTTACTAAGGGAAGTAATCTCTGCAGAAAAATCTTTAATATCTTGAAAATCTCTATATACAGAGGCAAAGCGAACGTAAGCCACAGTATCGACCTCCTTCAGAGTATTCATCATAAATTCACCAATTTTGATAGACTGAATTTCACGCACACCACTAGTGCGGATTTCTGTAAGAATTTTACCAAATGCAGTATCGATTTCTTCTGATGATAGAGGTCTTTTTTCTAATGCTCTCAACATTCCTCTTTTTAACTTAGAGCCATTAAATGGTTGCCTTTCCCCATTACTTTTAATTACTCTAGGTAGAGCAAGGTCGGCTGTTTCAAAAGTAGTAAATCGAGAGTGACAAACTTCACATGATCTTCTTCTTCTCGTTTGAGATCCATCAGCAACAAGCCTTGAATCAATCACTTTGGTATCTTCAGCTTGGCAAAATGGACAGTACATCTATAAATTATAGACTGGATATTTACTAGTGAGCTCAATAACACTATTTTTTATTTCATCCATTTTTGATATATCTTGATGATTCTCTATAACATCACAAATCCAATTGCTTATTTTTTCTACTTCTTCCTCTTTAAAACCCCTGGTAGTTACTGCAGGAGTTCCAAGTCTTACCCCAGAAGTTACAAAAGGAGATCTTGGGTCATCTGGAACCGCATTTTTATTAACAGTAATATTCACATCTCCCAATGCTTTTTCTAGCTCTTTGCCAGTAATTTCTTTATTTCTAAGGTCAACAAGAATAATATGATTTTCTGTTTTACCAGTCACCACATTAATTCCTCTAGATTGAATGGTAGAACACATAACTTTTGCGTTATCCATTACTTGTTTTATATAAGTCTTGAATTCGGGTTCTAAAGCCTCTTTAAAGCAAACAGCTTTTGCAGCAACGACATGCATTAATGGACCGCCCTGAGAGCCAGGGAATACTGCAGAGTTTAATTTTTTTTCAATTGCTTCATTTTTTCTAGCTAATATTATTCCTGAGCGAGGACCTCTTAATGTTTTATGCGTTGTTGATGTAACAACATCAGCAAAAGGGATTGGTGATGGATAGAGTTCAGCTGCAACCAATCCAGATATATGAGCCATATCTACAAGAAAATATGCATTAACTTCATCTGCTATCTCTCTAAATATTTTCCAATCTATTATTCCTGAATATGCAGAAAAGCCAGCAATTATTAATTTAGGCCTATGTTCATGAGCTAATTTTCTTACCTGATCGTAATCAATTTCATTAGTTTCTGGGTGAAGACCATATTGAATTCCTTTGTAATTTTTTCCTGAAAAATTTACTTTTGCACCATGGGTTAAATGACCGCCATGATCTAGACTCATTCCTAAAATCGTATCATTAGGCTCTAATAGGGCTAAAAATGCTGCAGCATTTGCTGAGGATCCTGAGTGAGGTTGAACATTTGCATAATCTGCTTTGAAAAGCTCCTTAGCTCTTGATATGGCTAATTCTTCAGCAATATCTACATATTCACAACCACCATAATATCTTTTTGAAGGATATCCCTCTGCATATTTGTTTGTTAGAACTGACCCCTGAGCTTCAAGGACCCTAGTACTCGCATAATTTTCAGAAGCTATTAATTCTATGTGCTCTTCCTGTCTTAAAGACTCATTTTCCATAGATGACCACAACTCAGAATCATATTCTTTAATTGATTCATTATTGCTAAAAATAGAGTCACTTTTAGAAAGCATTTTAATTTTTGATTCGGTGTTCATATTTAACTTTTACCACTTAAGAAAATAGAAAATTTTGAACCATGATTTTAAATCATCTAAGGCTTCTTGTGTATAAAAGGCTTCATTCTTTTTGGATAACATGCCTTGCAGATACTACATTCGAGTCCATAGCAGGCTTTTGCTTGGCAGAACTCTCTACCCCAAAAAATAATTTGAAGATGTAGCTTGTTCCAAGATGATATTGGAAATAATTTTTTTAAGTCAATTTCTGTCACCCTTACATTTTTTCCATTCGTTAAACCCCATCTTTGAGCAAGTCTATGAATATGGGTATCAACAGCAAATGCAGGGACTCCAAAGCCTTGGCTCATTACTACAGAGGCTGTTTTGTGACCCACACCAGGAAGTTTTTCAAGATCATTAAAGTTATCTGGAACAATACTATTATATTTTTCAACAAGTATTTTTGATAAGTCCCTTATCGCTTTTGATTTTTTTGGACCAAGTCCGCATGGTTTTATAATTGAATAAATAGTCTCTTTAGATAGCTTGCTCATTTCAAGAGGCGAAGATGCTAATTTAAATAAACTAGGAGTTACCTTATTAACTCTTTCATCAGTGCATTGTGCTGAAAGTAAGACAGCAACTAACAGAGTAAAATTATCAGAATGATCTAACGGTATTGGCGTTTTAGGGTAGTGCTTATTTAGCGTCTTTGCTATCAAAAATGCTCTTTCAGATTTCTTCATAGTGTCAAATGTAGCATAATATACATTCAAAATATGAATGCCAATAAATTTCAAAAATACATACTTAAGCTAAAAGAAAGTTTTTTAGAAGAGTCTGAAGAAAATAGAAAAATGCTAGATATTTACGTCAAATCTATAGAAGGGCAGGCCTCCAAAGAAGAAATAAAATATGCTGACAATCAATTAAAACAAATTTTTAAAAATTTAGGACTCGGTATTTTAACTGTTTTACCATTTAGTCCAATAACTATTCCTTATGTTGTAAAAAAAGCACAAGAGTATGGCATAGATATAATACCTAATTGGTATAAGAAGCTTTAAGTACAACATGGGATAGATTAGAATAGTGGTGTAAATTTTTTACTTATTTGGAGAAATTATGAAAAATGTAGTTATAGTCGATAGTGTTAGAACTGGACTAGCTAAATCTCATCGTGGCGGATTTAATATGACTAGACCTGATAATATGCTTGCTCATATTATCAATGCCTTACTAGAAAGAAACCCCAACCTTCCTCCGGAAGCTGTTGAGGATATTATTATGGGTTGTGGAAATCCTGAAGGAGCTCAAGGTCATAACATTGGAAGAAATGCAGCAGTGTTATCAAATCTTCCATTAAGCACTGGTGGAACAACAATTAATAGATATTGCTCATCAGGTCTTCAATCAATCTCAATGGCAGCTGGTCAAATTATGGCTGGTTGTTACGATACTGTTATTGCTGGCGGCGCTGAAACTATTTCAATGATGAAAATGAATATGGATAATTTCGTCAATGAGAAGCTAGCCGAACAATCTCCTGGAATATACTACCCAATGGGTATGACTGCTGAAGTTGTTGCAAAAAGATATAACGTATCAAGAGAAACTCAGGATGAGATAGCATTTGAAAGTCAAAAAAGAACTGCTGCTGCTCAGGAAGCTGGTATTTTTAATGATGAGATTGTAGCAATGCAAACCAAAATGTTACTCACCAACAAAGAGACAGGTGAATCTAAAGAAGTTGATGTAACTGTAGATAAAGATGAGTGCAACAGACCAGGCACAACTATGGAAGCTTTAGGTAGCTTAAAGCCAGTATTTGATCCTGAAGCTGGTTCGGTTACAGCAGGAAACTCCTCACAATTATCTGATGGCGCTTCTATAAATTTAGTTATGTCAGAAGAGAAGGCGCTTGAGCTTGGGTTAAAACCAATAGCTTATTTTAGAGGATTTACAACAATGGGTTGTGAACCAGATGAGATGGGTATTGGGCCAGTATATTCTGTTCCTAAACTGCTCAAGAATTATAATATGTCAGTCGAGGATATTGATCTTTGGGAGTTAAATGAAGCTTTTGCAGTTCAAGTTGCTCATTGCAGAGATACTTTAGGAATTTCTATGGATAAACTAAATGTTAATGGAGGCTCAATCTCAATTGGTCATCCTTTCGGCATGACAGGTTCAAGATGTGTAGGTCATTTAACTCGTGAATTAGTTAGAAGTGATAAGCAATTTGGAGTTGTTACTATGTGTGTAGGTGGAGGCATGGGAGCATCTGGTTTATTTGAAAGATACCCAAGTTAATCCTTGGTTTCAGAATTTGAGCTGATTAAATTATTTAATAATATTGGCTCTAAATATAACGAACAAAATGGCATAGTCCTCTCTCCTGGAGATGACTGTGCCATTATTGATTTACCTCTTCCAATTGTTACTTCAATCGATGCATCTATTTGTGATGTTCATTTCCCAAACAATGCATCAGCAAAAGATATAGGTTATAGAGCAGTTGCGGTTGCTCTCAGCGATATTGCTGCAATGGGATGTCAGCCAAGAGGTTTTAGTATTTCTCTTTCATGTTTGAGTCAAGATATAAGCTGGTATAAAGATCTCGCTGATGGATTTAGTGATATTGCTGATGAATTTCAAATGTCTCTTATTGGAGGAGATGTCACTAAAGGCCCTCTAAATATTAATGTTGTAGTATACGGAACTCCATATAATTCAAAATTCTTAAAAAGAAATGGAGCTAAAAAGGGAGACTTTATCTGCATTACAAAGCCTGTTGGCAGAGCAAAAAAAGGGTTAGAAGATTTCCAAAACAATAAATCGGAATCTAGTTTTTTAGAAGATTATTTGCGACCAAAACCTCAAATAGAATTAGGAAAAAAAATTGTTAATTACGCGTCATCATGCATAGATATATCTGATGGATTACTTTCCGATCTTAATCATATTCTTGTTTCATCAAAAGTTGGAGCAACTATTCTCTTGGATGATATTCCAATAACCTCTGATATAGATGATATAAATGCTGGTGATGATTATGACTTATGCTTTACACTTCCTCCTCAAATGATGGAGAGTAAATTTTATAAAATTGGTGAAATTACTGAGGAATTAGGAATTAAATTTAACTCTAATAAAGGTTATGATGCATCAATCAAAGGATTCGACCACTTTAAAAATGAATAAATTTCCCAACTTAAAAAAGCCATCTCACTTGTTAGCTACGTTATTTGGAGTGGGTAAGCTTCCTTATGGCCCAGGTACATGGGGTTCTCTGGCAACTCTTATTGTTTGGTATTTTTGTAATGAGTACATACAAACTAGTGTTGAAGTTCTTATAGCTATTATTCTTCTTGCATTACTGATTTGTTATTTTTCAACTAATGATCATGAGGAAAAAGATCATAAATCCATTGTTATAGATGAGTTTGCAGGAATGTGGTTGGCACTCTTTTTAATTCCTGATATCACAACTGCTGGCTTAGCATTTTTATTATTTAGACTGTTTGATATATTCAAACCATTCCCTATCTCTTATGTAGATAACAATATAAAAAATGCTTTCGGGGTTGTTTTAGATGACTTAATAGCAGGTTTAGCTGCTGGTTATCTAACAATATTTCTTTATTCTTTCTTCTAAGGAAGAGCTATCTAAGCCACACTCGGCAATCATTTCTTCTCTAGATGCATGTTCAATAAACTTATCAGGAATCCCAAATATTTTTGATCTTATATCAATATTCTCTTCCGAACAAAACTCTAGAACAGCACTTCCAGCTCCTCCAGCAACAGACCCATCTTCTAAAGAAACAAAAAGGTCTGCATTTTTTAGATACTTCTTTAAAACTACCTTGTCTAATGGTTTTACAAATCTCATATCTATAAGAGTAAAGTCTAGCTTCTCACACACATCCCGAGCTTCATGGAGAAGGGCACCAAAATTAAGAAATATCTTATTTAATGAGCCCTCCAGAACAACTCGACTTTGACCAATTTCAATTGACTCAAGTCCTTCACTCACATCAGAATCTGGTCCTGTACCTCTTGGGTATCTAATAGCAGCAGGGCCTTTATGGTAAAAACCTGTTGACAGCATAAGCCTTGTTTCTTGTTCATCCGATGGGGTCATAATAATAATATTAGGTATACATCTAAGGTAGGCAATATCGTAGTTACCTGAGTGGGTAGGGCCATCTTCTCCTACAAGCCCAGCCCTATCAATTGCAAATGTTACATCTAAATTTTGAACTGCTACATCATGTATAAACTGATCATAAGCTCTTTGGAGAAAGGTAGAATAAATAGCTACAACTGGTTTCTTATTTTCTTTGGATAGGCCTGCAGCAAATGTTACTGAATGCTGCTCAGCAATCGCAACATCAAAGTATCTATCAGGGTATTTTTTACTAAATTCAACCAAACTAGAGCCTTCTCTCATTGCTGGGGTGATTGCCACCAAAGCCTCATCCTTTTTGGCCATATCTATAACCCAGTCCCCAAATATATCTTGATATTTCTTTTTTGGACTCTTTGTCGATTTGACAGCATTAATTTTACCAATAGCATGAAATTCAATTCTATCTGCTTCTGCTGCGTCTAAGCCAGCTCCTTTCTTTGTGATTACATGAAGAAATTGTGGACCCTCAAAATCTTTAAGATTGCCAATAACATCAATCATTTCTTTCATATTATGGCCATCAATAGGACCAATATAGTTTAATCCTAGCTCTTCAAAAATATTACCTGGAGCTACCATGGCCTTCATTTGTGTTTCAACTTTTCTTGCAAGATGGTATGCCTGAGGTAATGGTTTTAATACACTTGCACCACTATCTTTAATCCCTTTATAAATTTTGGACGCCCAAATTCTAGAAAAGTAATTAGACAAACCGCCAATATTTTCTGAAATAGACATATCATTATCATTTAAAATTATCAGCATATTTGGTTTAAGATGCCCTGCATGACTAAGAGCCTCAAAAGCCATTCCAGCTGTCATGGCTCCATCACCTATAACCGCTACATGTTTTTTATTTGAGTTTTCTTTTTTGGATGCTACAGCCATACCAAGGAGAGCACTTATAGATGTACTTGAATGACCAACCCCAAAAGCATCAAATTCACTCTCATTAATTGATGGGAATGGCGCCAAGCCATCTTTTTTGCGGATAGTATTTATTTTATTCTTTCTTCCAGTAATGATTTTATGAGGATATGCCTGGTGTCCAACATCCCAAATTAAATTGTCATCTGGGGTATGAAAAAGGTAGTGTAATGCTACTGTTAATTCTACAACACCAAGACCTCCGCCTAAGTGCCCACCACTTTGCCCAACAGAAAATAATAAAAACTCTCTTAATTCATTAGCAAGAGTCTCAAGCTCTAAAATAGAAAAAGAACGAATGTCAGATGGCACTTCCACTTTATCAAGAAGAGGGGTTGATGGAATAACTTTGGGTATTTCTTTAAATACTTTCATCAATTTCTTCTCTCAATTAAGTAATAAGCAATATCAACAAGCTTATCAATATTAGTAAGGTTATTGTTATTAAGGTCTGCTACTGATGATTCAATTAAGCTTTTTGCTCTAGCCCTTGAAGCCTCAACCCCAATAATATCAACGTATGTATCCTTATTATTTTTAATGTCAGAGTTATTATTTTTTCCTAAAATTTCTGATGATTCAGTAACATCAAGAACATCGTCAATAATTTGAAAAGCTAAGCCAAGCTTCCTGCTAAAGCTTTTAAAATTTTGTAATTCACTATCATTCAAATCATTATTTAATTGACCAAATAGAACAGAACATTCAATCAACTTTCCTGTTTTAAGTTGATGGATATGATCTAAACTTTCTTGGTCTGTTTTTGCAAGATTATTTTCATTTTCAATATCTAAGTGCTGGCCTAAAACCATTCCATTTTTGCCACAGGCCTGAGATAGGAGCTTCAAAGCTTTTACTTTATTGTTATCAGATAAATAAATATCATTACATATAATTTCATATGAAAGGGCTTGGAGGGCATCGCCGCTTAGTACAGCATTAGCTTCTCCATATTTAATGTGATTTGATGGTTGGTTCCTTCTGATATCGTCGTCATCCATGCAAGGTAGATCATCATGAATCAAGGAGTAGGTATGCATTAATTCAATAGATGCTGCTAATGTTATAACGCTGTCATGTTCAAGCGAAGAATTTATTTCAGAAGATGCAAATATCAAACCTGCACGAACCATTTTGCTTTCAGCAATTGCTGAATAGACCATTGATTTCTCAACAGGATTAGAATTGCCAATGCTTTCAGTAAGCTTAGCTTTTACAAGCTCTTTTACTTCCGACAGATACTGAGAAACCATTTTTAGATTAAGAATTATCTAGTTCTTGTGCTGTCCCATCATCAAGAAGTTCTTTAACTTTCAGTTCTGCTTCTTCGAGTTGTTTTTGACATTCTTTAACAAGGTTGATACCTGCTTCAAATGATTTTACTGAATCCTCAAGATTGATATTCTCATCTTCAAGTTTGGAAACTATAGCTTCTAGCTTTTGAAGCGAAGCTTCAAAGTCAATTTTTTTATCTGTATTTGCCATCACTTATTGTAATTTATTAATCAGTTATTTTAAAAAATTTTTTAAAATCATTTCTAAGTGCATATGGTAAAGCTAATACTGCTGGAGTAAGAATAAGAGTTATAAAGGTACTAAAACCAAGACCAAATACAATTGAAACTGCCAAATTCGACCACCAATCAACTATTCTGCTGCCAAATAAAATATCTCTTGAAATTATGTCTAGACTTATACCCATTGCTAGAGGCATTAAACCAAAAATTGTAGTTAACGATGTAAGAAGAATAGGGCGCAATCTTTGCTTACATGCATTAATAATATGTATTGATTTTTCAAGATGAGGAGACTCTTGAGTTAATTTATTAAAAGTGTCTATAAGAACAATATTATTATTTACAACGATCCCTGCAAGAGTAACGATTGATAACCCCGTCATTGTTGTACTAAAAGGCATTCCAGTAATCAAAAGACCTAGAAGCACCCCAACAAATGAAATGGTTACTGAAGATAAGATAATAAATGACTGATAAAAGCTATTAAATTGAGTTAAAAGCATTAACAGCATAATGAAGACTGCAGTCAACCCAGCACCCAGCATAAATTTATTTACTTCTTCAGTTTCTTCAGCCATTCCACCAAATTCATATGAAATGTTCCTGCCAAGATCTGCATTTTTTAACCAGTTATTTAATTCTGAAACCTTGTTTGAAACTTGAGATTCATCCGAAGTTCCAGCCCCAACTTCCTGAAAGAATTTACCATTTTTTCTATTAACAGTCTGTCTATTTTCTTTTGGAACCACCTTAATAAATGAGCTCACAGGAACCAGGCCTTTACTTGTAGTTACATTTAAATTTCTTATCCCTGTAATAGTTCTATCTGATTCGGGGAATCTTGCTCTTATCTCTACTTCATCTTTTGCGTCATCAGGCCTGTATTGTCCAACCTTAAAGCCATTAGTTAACATTTGAACAAGCGCCCCAACATCACCAACATTCACTCCTAACTGAGCAGCCTTTTGCTTATCAACCTCAACACTCCATTCAACTGAAGGATAAGATTTGGATGAGAAAATATTGATTAAACCTTCCATATCCTTTCTCATATGCTTCTCAACAATATCAACAGCTTTATTGACATCTTTTTCAGTATTCCCATATATTGATAATTCAATTGGGTTGTCAAAAGAAGGCCCTCCCAGATCTGGCGAAACTTCTACAAAGATACCAGGAAGGTCGTTCGTCGATGACTTAAGCAGGCCCATTACCTCAAGCCCACTAATAGATCTTTCTGATGGGGCTGCAACCTCAACAAAACCTCCGCCAATTTTATCAGCTCCCGCATTCCACCATTCAGTCCCTGCTCTCAAGTAAACACTCCCAACTCCCTCAGTGTTCATAAATTTTTCTTCGATTTGAACTATGATTTCTTTGGTCTCTAGGGCAGAGTAATTACCTCTTGCTTTAATAGTAATATTTGCCTTTACAGGATCAACTAATGCAAAGTAAACAGTGCCTTTTCCAAAATATGTATAGCTCAACACTACAATAAATAATATTGAAATAACGCCTATACAGGTCTCCACCGGGTTTCTAACAAACTTTTCAATACGTTTGCCATAAAAATCAGTAAGCTTTGTAAAAATCGATTCCCTATTTTCTTCTTTATTAAGAGCTGATTCTCTTTGGCCTAAATAAGTCCCCAGAACCGGAATCATAATTAGTGAATAGATGAGTGACGATATTAGAACTATAAATACGGTTATTGGTAAATACCTCATGAACTGACCTGTAAATCCTGGCCAAAATATTACTGGCAAAAAAGCAGCCATAGTCGTTCCTGTTGCGGCCAAGATGGGATAAAACATTCTTTTTGATGCTAACTTATATCCTTCGCTCCTTGATAAACCTTCAGCAATTTTTTTATCTGCATATTCCGTAATGACAATTGCACCATCGATCAACATTCCCATCCCAAGAAGCAAGCCCATCATTACAAGAAAATTAACTTCAAACCCAAGCATATAAAGAGTGAGGTATGTCAGTAAAAAACAAAATGGTATAGACAGACCTACAAGCATAGATACTCTAATACCCATACTCGCAATAATTAAAACCATAATTAAAATTACAGCAGCTATAATATTACCATTGAGTTCTTTCACCATTAAATTTGCATATATGGTGTCATCATCAGTAATCACTATTCTTAAATTCTCTGGAAGAGTGTTTTTAAACTCCTCAAGTATTTCTCTTATTGCATTAGAAGCATTTATAGCATTTGCACTTTCTCTAAGGGATAGCTCCAAGGTTACAGCATCCTCGCCATTTACTCTTGCATAGGAAGTAAAGTCTTTAAAGGTTCTTTTTACATCTGTTATATCACCGAGCGTAACAATGGCATCTTTTGTAACCTTGATAGGAATTGAATATACATCTTGAGCAGTTTCAATAACACTTGGAACTTCTATGTTAAAACTTCCTTTACCAGTATCTTGAGTTCCGCCAGGTATTATTAAATTATTATTTGAAACAGAGTAATAAATATCCGACAGTGTAACTTCATACGACTCCATCTTAGATTTGTTAATAACTCCCTCAAGAACTTCCTCAGGAGCACCAGATAAACGAGCTTCAAGAATTTCCTCACGAGCCTCAACCTTATCTTTTAACTCCTTTGCGTAATAAACTTTCTGCCGTATTGAGCTACTACCAACTATGCTGATATTCATTACAGGAAAGCTTGCTTCACTATATTCTGAAATTTGTGGATCTTCAGCCTCTCTTGGAAGCTCATATTTTGTTTCTTCAACACCTTGTTTTATATCTACAAGTGCTTGATCCATATCAAAACCAACCTCAAATTCAAGAAATATTCTTGCAAAACTAAGACTGCTCGTTGATCTTATATTTTTAACGCCTGTTATTGTTTTTAATCGATTTTCTAAAGGTCTTGCAATAAGTCTTGATGTATCTCCAGGAGAAGCTCCATCAAGGAAAACAGAAACAGAGATAAATGGTAACTGAACATTTGGAGATGCAGCTATTGGTATTTCTTGTCTAGCATATGAGCCAGCAATAACCACCATTAATGCAATCATCATGGTTGTTTTTGCTTTAGATAGAGCAAAATCTATAATGCTTGTCATAAGAAGTTGGTTAGTACTTTTTGACCATCCTCAACAAAACCCTGCCCTTGAATGATTAATTCTAAAGTATCAGGAATACCGGTAATCCATAAGCCAGAAGCAGAATCTTCAAGAATATAAATCTCATGAAATATAACGATATTATCCTTAACAGACCTTACGCCTAACTTGCCTGCATCATTTAGAATTAATATTGATGGCGATATTTGATGAGCTAAAACCTTTTCAATATTTATTGTCATTTCTGCTGTTATTCCATCTCTGATCTGACCATTATTATTTTTAACTTGTGACTCTACCTTAAAAGTTCTTGTTGAGGTTGAAGCACTTTTAGAGACAAAAGTTAATTTACCGTTAACAGTCTCACCTGTAATTAAGTCAAGGGTAACATCTTGGCCTGAACGGACCTTGTTTATATTAAACTCTGGAACTTCTGCAATAAAAGTAATGGGGTTAAGTTGAATAATTGTTGCGCACACCTGTCCTCTTTCAAGAAAATTTCCTGGCTTAACAATTTGCTCAAGATAACCAGAAAAAGGAGCTTTCACTTCTGTTCTATTTAACTCAACAATTCCAAGACTGCATAGTACAGCATCTTTTTCTACAAACTGACCTTGCATAGCCCCAATCTTTACAACTTCACCAGATGTTTTAGCTTTGATATTAACCCTTGCCTCAGATTCTGTAGTTGCTTTCAATTTTATAAGCGGTTGAAAAGAAATAGCCTTGCTTGAAAGAACCCCAACAGTAAATAAGTTACTTTTTTTTACTTCAACATCTAAGTCACTATCAGTAAAAAAACCTGACAGCATCCATAATATAATTGGAACGGATATAAATAGAGATATTCTTATATTTTTTGTCATATTATGTATTTTAGCATTAAAGATCTTTGCAATAATGTTTAGACATTATGCTTTTTTCGAAGTTCATTAAATAGCTTTGAATTAAGAGTGAATGATTCTATTGGCTCATCTTGTTTGGGTATTTTAAACTCATACCCCTCAATGGCTCTCTCTTTCATTCTTAAAAATATTCTTTTGAAAGCAAAAAAAAGCTCTTTACTATCTTTCTCATCAAGGGTATTCCACCCCAGCTTTTTACCTGAAAAGTATACTATTGGATGACTCCAAGGATACTCATTTCTGGGTGAGTATGATTTTCTAGCTTCAATGTATGCTTCTTCAATTGACGGAAAGCCATCTTTATCCTTGATTTCAGAGCATGCTTTTACAATATCGGTAAGTGTTGGAAGGTAAGATTGTGAACCTATAACATCTTCTATTGCTTGGCCTAATGTATCCAAAGAGAAACCCTTTAGGCTCATTGCCCATAGTTTTTTTCCTTCATTCAATCTCTCGTCTGTCCCAAATACTTTATAAAATTGATAATGGTATGCAAGTTCAAGTTTAAGAAAAAGATTATCTATAGAGGCTATAAATTCTTTTTTACTAGAGCTCAATTTCTGAGGCCCACGAGGAGTCTTCTCTTCTTGTTGAAAAGTCTTTTGAATATTTTCCTGGTTCAGAATGTTTTTTACTTTCTTCATTGTTTGTGTTTTGGCTACCAAGATGCCTTCTTTTAACATGTTCTATAAATTTTGAATTCCATGTTGAAAAAGCCGAGCCATTCTCTCTCCAATACAGTATAAACTCTCTAAGGTATTTTGATGCTGATTCTTTTGATATTTCAGACAATTCAAGAATATCAAAAACATCTTCACTTGGTGTCCAGCTTGAGTCTAATGTGAATGGCAGGCCTCTATTAGAGCTTTTTTCTTTAGCCCACTCCCTTCTAATATAATCTATATAGGAAGTATTCCAATTATTTCTTTCCTGTCCTCTCTCTAACCAATATAGTCTAAATTCTTGGAGTTTATTATTAGCAAAACCTTTATCGACTTGGCTCATGTCTAGGATTTCAATAGCTTCTTTAGATGGATTCCAGTTTGATGATATTTTACTTTTTTGAAAATTATTGATTGGAGCCTTTTGAATATTAAAATCACCCATCTCTTTTTTTGCGTTAATAAATTTGTACTTTATTAATTTATTGATGTTTGTTTCTATTTTTTCTTGATCAAGAAAAGGGGCAACTTCATTCAATGACTTTATAACAACATCTATATCCTTTGAGTTTGATATTTTTTGAGTTTGATATAACTCTAATATTATTGCTGATTCAATCCCAAGAGTCTCAGCAACATCTTTGGAAAAAAAAATTTTATCTGAGCCTTTCAAGATTTTACAATCCTCTCCTTTTTTTAACAGCGTCACTTAAATTGCTTAAACATATTAAAGTATCATCCCATCCAATACATGCATCAGTTATGCTCTGCCCATAAGTTAGGTTATCTGTCATTTTTTGATTCCCTTCAACAAGATGACTTTCTATCATTACACCATTAATGTTTCTATTTCCCTCAGATATCTGTTCAGAAATAGATTCAATTACTGATATTTGTTTTTTAAATTGTTTTTGGCTATTTCCGTGGCTAGCATCAATCATTATTGATTCATTAACCTCTGCCTCTTTAAGAGCCGAAAGTGTTGCTGATACTGATTCAAAATCAAAGTTAGGTTCCTTGCCTCCTCTTAAAATAATATGAGTATCATTATTTCCTGCTGTTTTAAGCATAGCAATATCAGCTTCTTTTGTAGCTCCTAAGAATACGTGTGAATGATTTGCAGCCTGAATACCATCTATAGCGGCTTTAAGATTACCGTCAGTTCCATTTTTTATACCAATTGGGCATGATAAACCAGAGGCTAGCTCTCTATGAATTTGGCTTTCAGCTGTTCTGGCTCCAATAGCGCCCCATGAAATAATATCTGTAACATATTGAGGTGAGATTGGATCTAAGAATTCAGTACCAGCAGGTAAATTTAACTTGGCCAAGTCAATCAATAGCTCTCTTGCCATCTCGACCCCTTTTGCAATGTTATAGGTCTCATTTAGATCAGGATCATTGATTAAGCCTTTCCAACCAACTGTTGTTCTTGGTTTCTCAAAATATACTCTCATTACAATGAGAAGATCTTCTTTATATTTAATATTTTGTTCAACTAATTTTTTAGCGTATTCAATAGCACTTTTTGGGTCATGAATGGAGCAGGGGCCAACAACCACAAGCAGCCTATCATCTTTTTCATGAAGTATTTGACTTATCTCTTGCCTAGTTCCATAAACTAATTTTGCAATTTGATCATCGATGGGGTGCTTGTTAACAAGCTCATATGGCGCAGGAACCTTTTTTCTATCAATGATTCTTGTATTGTCTGTAGAGTAGTTCATTCTTTATATAATTTAATTATTTACGATATCAATATTAAATGAATGAATTTAAATTAGTAGCGATTCATTAAAAAAGATTTATTAAATTAGTTTCAGCAAATCTAAAACGGAAATAAAGTAAATTTTATTGTTTATATAGATACACTATATGTTGTATTAATAAGCTTCAAACCTTACACTATGTAGTGTTTATCATGCAAAATACTACTCAAACACAATTAGAGTTTCCGATGGTTATGGGTCAACCATATGAAACTCTTCCAGAAGATTTATTTATTCCTCCAAATGCATTGGAGCTTTGCTTAGAGACATTCTCTGGGCCGATGGATCTTTTACTGTATTTAATTAAAAAAGAAAATATTAATATTCTGGAATTAGATGTTTCAAACATTACTGATCAATACATAGAATATATTGATTTAATGGATGCTCTTCAGTTTGAGCTAGCTGCTGAGTATCTCGTAATGGCAGCAACTCTTGCTGAGATCAAATCCAGAATGATGCTTCCAAGAGACAAACATGATGAAGAGGAGGAAGATCCAAAATCAGCATTAATCAAAAGGTTACAGGAGTATCAAAGATATAAATCAGCTTCAGAAAAAATGGCATTGATGCCAAGAGTCGACAGAGATTTTTATACTGCTACTGCGGCCCTTCCTGAAATCAAAATCGAGAAGAAAGAGATATCCATAACCAAAGAAGAATTAGCATCTATTTTCAATGAAATTAAGTCTAGGCCTGACTTAAAGTTAAGTCATCAAATAGATTTTGAGGAACTCTCGACCCAAGAGAGAATCCAAATCATTCTTAATATTTTATCAAGAAGAAATGTAATTAGTTTTTCTAAAACATTAAGAAAATCCGAAGGAAGGCATGGAGTGGTTGTTACCTTTTTAGCCTCCCTTGAGTTAGCTAAAGATGGGCATGTTGAATTAATTCAAAATAAAACAGAAGAGATGTTTTTAAAATCTCTTAGAGGAGCTTAAATTGGATATAAAAATAGTTAATACAGTTGAGGCATTATTATTTGGAGCTGGGAGGCCTTTAAGGCTATCTGAAATAAGAGGGCTTCTAGAATCTGATGGGTTGATCGCCGAACTTTCAGATATCAAAAAATGCATCAATGAACTTGAGCAAAGATTTAATTTATCATCACTTGAAATAACAGAAGTTGCATCTGGTTTTAGGCTGCAAATCAAACAAACTTATAGCGCGCCAATAACACATCTTTGGAATGAAAGAACTCCAAGAATATCAAAAGCTTTGATGGAAACGATTTCAATCATTTCATACAAGCAACCTGTGACTAGAGGAGACATTGAGGATATTAGAGGCGTAAGTGTTAGTACTCAAAGTATTAGGTCATTGCTTGAAAGAAACTGGATTAAAGTAACAGGCTTTAAAGACGCTCCTGGAAGACCGGCTTTATACTCAACAACAAAAGAATTTTTAGATGACTTAAATCTAAAAAGCATTTCAGAACTTCCTGAACTACCAGAGGTAGATGAAGGACCTAATGATCAAGTTTTATCTGAGGTTATTTAAAGTCCCTAATTATGTCTGAAAGGTTGCAAAAATATCTTGCTAGAGCAGGTATAGGTTCTAGAAGAGCATGCGAAGTATTGATAAAAAATGGTCAAGTTTTAGTGAATGGGAATGTTGCTAAAATTGGTACGACTGTTTCTGAAAAGGATATTGTTGAATTTGAAGAAAAAATTGTTCAAGTAAAAGAGGTTGACCTCAAGGTTATTATTCTAAACAAGCCTGAAGGCGTTCTTTCCTCAAATGCTAGAGAAAAAAATATCCCAATCGTTTATGACTATTTGCCTAATGCTTACAATCAGAGAAGCTGGATTTCAATTGGAAGGCTTGATATTAATACCTCTGGTTTAATGTTGTTTACAAACAATGGAGAGTTTGCAAATTACTGCATGCATCCATCAAACACACTAGACAGAGAATATCTTGTCAGAGCAAGAGGGGACTTCACTCAAGAAAAAAAAGAATCCATGTTAAGGGGTATTTTAATAGATGATGAGCTTCATAAGTTTACCGATGTTGTAGAGGGTGAAAAAAATGGATCAAATCAATGGTTTTCAGTTTGCTTGATTAGTGGAAAGAATCGAGAGGTTAGAAAAATATTTCAAGCCTTGGATCTTGAGGTCAGTAGACTTAAAAGAACAAGATTTGGGCCAATATTTCTTCCATCAACATTGCAAAAGGGAAAAACCAAAGCTTTGGATGAAAATGAAATAAAATTGCTAGAGAACTATAGTGGCTGAGGCAGCAATAGCTTACAAATTTCTTCTAGACACATCAAAAAAAAATAACCATAACAAATTTCATAATTTTTTGATTTCTTCTAAAGTTATCTCAATAAAATCTAGATCCAATAACTTATCAGTAGATTTATTTCTTATTAAAACAATTATCAGCCAGCAAGTGTCTGTTAAAGCTGCGCAATCAATTTGGTTAAAAACTTATACTTACATAACTAACTCAAAAGAACTATCAGAAGATGGGTTAAGAAATCAGGGTCTATCAAGACCAAAGGCATCTTATATCTATGATATTTTTTATAATAAAGAACTGAAATCTCTGTCCAAAAATAAAATATTAAATATGAAAGAAAGTGATATTGATAATTTCTTTTTAAATATTAGAGGGGTTGGACCTTGGACGCTATGCTCATTAAAAATGTTTTATCTTTCTTATTCTGATGTATTTATTACTGGTGACTTAGCAATTAATAAGGCTTGTAATGAACTTATGCTAGAGGAAAACTCACCAATGATAGATTATGCGCCATATAGAACCTACTTATGTCTTTATTTATGGGCAAGCCTTAATCAAACTTAATATATCTCTCATTAGTTTCATCGCTTTGTTCAGATAGCATCCATAAATAATATGGTAACAACGATGATGCATCCTTAAGATCATTTGGATTTTCTGCAGGGTATGCAAAAGCCCTCATGGCAGTCTTTGTTTTGCCTGGGTCGAAATTAAAAATTCTAATCTGTGAAATTGGTTCAAGCTCTTCTTGTAATATTTCTGCCAGTGATTTTACTGCAGCTTTTGAGACTGCATATGCGCCCCAGTAAGCTCTTCCTTTTTCTGCAACACCTGAGGATGTAAAAATAATTCTTGGATTTTTAGAACCCTCCATTAAGGGAACAAGATATTTCGTTAATACATACGAACTAGTCACATTAATATTTATAACTTTTTGCCATGTAGAAAGATCGTAGTCAGCTAAAGTAGACATTTTTCCAATTATTGCAGCATTATTAACTATCCCATCAAGCCGTTCATATGAGCCCTGAATTGCATTAGCAAATTCCTGAGCCTTACTTTCATCAAGATCATTTAAATCGCATTTTACAATTATAGGATTAGTATTAAATTTTTGGATAATTTCATCATATATTTCATCTAAAGAGTCTTCATTTTTTCCATGCAGGATTACATTAGCACCATAAGAACTAAGACCGAGTGCCAATTCTTTTCCTATCCCGCTGGTAGAACCTGTAACAAGTATATTTTTGTTATCTAAAAATCCTTTGTCAAAATCATTTATATATTTCATATTTATTGAATCAGTGAAATTATCTCTTGTGCACTATCTACCAAATCAGCTCCATCAAAAAATTTACAATCGGCTAATGAATAGCCATACCTGCATCCAATCGTTTTTGTGCCAGCGCTAATACCTGCTTCTAAATCTTTAGGATGATCTCCTATATAAATAGTTTTTGATGGGTCTATGCTTAGTTTTGAGCATGCTTGCAGAATACCTTCAGGATCTGGCTTAATTTTATTAACATGATCAGGGCAAACTAAAACTTTACAGTTATCTAACTCTATAAAATTCTCTATAACAGGTCTGGCATACTCTAAAGGTTTATTCGTAACTATACCGAAAGATATTTCATTGCTTTTTAAAAAATCTAAAAGCTCTTTAATGCCATCAAAAATTTTTGACGAAGTTGTTAAATTATTTTTATATTCATCTAATAGTTCCTGTCTGTAACCATCAAATAAGAAATGATTCCTAGGTAAATTAAAACCTATCTCTGTTAGTTTTGCAGAACCATCAGAGACATGCCTTCTGATAAGGCTCTCTTTTATTGGCTTTCTATTATTTCTTACAAGAACATTATTTAAGGAAAGAATAAAATCTGGAGAGGTGTCTACAAGAGTCCCATCAAGGTCAAATAATACTAATTTAGTTTTATGATTTTCTTGCATGCATCATATAGTTCACACCAAGATCCTCATTGAGATTTGCTTTGTGTGTGATTGGATTATAAAACATGCCCTTAGATTCAAGTAATTCAACGTTTGCATTTCTAACATATGAGGCCAATGAAGATGGTTTTATAAATTTATCAAATTCATGAGTGCCCTTGGGTAAAATATTAAATATATATTCAGCACCAACTATCGCTGTTACCCAAGACCTAGGATTTTTATTGATCGTAGATAAGAATAAATGGCCACCAGGTTTTAAAAGCTCACAACATGTTTTTACTAAAAGCTCTGGATCTGGAACGTGCTCAAGTACTTCTAGGCAAGCAACAATATCAAATCTTTTTTCTGTTGATTCTAGAAGACTTTCTGCAGTAGATTCTATATAAGTAATTGATTTGTTATTCGCTTCAGCATGCAATTTTGCTATCTCTATTCCAGGCCCCGCAGCATCTATACCAGTAATGTTTCCACCAAAATCGTGAAGAGCCTCAGATAAAATTCCTCCACCACAACCAACATCAAGTATATCTTTGCCAGCACATGAAGACTTGTTTTCAATATAACTTGCTCTTAACGGATTTATTATATGAAGAGGCTTAAAGTCACCACTTTTGTCCCACCACTTTTCAGCAAGCTCTGCAAATTTTTTTACCTCTTGTTCATCTATATTCATAGCGGTATTTTACAACTAATGAAATCATTAATATATAACTTAATATATTTATACTAATGTAGTAAAACTACACACTTATTTCTATTTATATAACGCAGCTACTGTGTTTATAAATTGAATTGACATTTTAATTTTAATGGGATTTACTTCACTACATAACTAATTTAATTTTATTATTGTGATAATTTCAGCATTAAAATCCTCTGACAATTTAGACAATAGATCTCCAATACACCCAGATACAATCTCAGCATTAATTAAACTTGAAGCGAATGTATGTTTTGAGTCAGGCATCGGAGATGGCATATTTACATCAGATGATGTCTTTCATAAGTTAGGCCTAAAATCTCAAAGTAGAGAAGATTGCATCAAAAATTCTGATTTATTAATATCTAATCAGCCCCTTACAAATGATGAAGTTTTATTAATGAAGCCAGGATCCACTTTATTGGGAATGGTAAATCCTTTTTCAAATCAAGAGTTAATAAATACTTGTGCAAGGCATCAAATCAATTTGGCGAGCATGGAATTTATTCCTAGAATAACAAGAGCACAAAAAATGGATGTTCTTAGTTCTCAAGCTAATCTTGCAGGCTATGTATCTGTTTTAGAATCCGCTAGTCTGCTTTCAACTGCGCTCCCAATGATGATGACTGCAGCCGGAACGCTTAAGCCCGCAAGAGTTTTTGTTATTGGAGTTGGTGTTGCCGGACTTCAGGCTATTGCAACTGCTAAAAGATTGGGTGCTAGAGTAGAGGCATTCGACACAAGAGATGTCGTTGAAGAGCAAGTAAATTCTTTGGGTGCAAAATTTGTTAAAATTGATTTAGGCGAGACAGGTCAAACCGATCAAGGCTATGCCAAAGAATTGACACCAGAACAAATTCAAAAACAAAAAGATCTTCAATCTGAAGTGTGTGCAAGATCTGATATCGTAATTACAACTGCTCAGCTTTTTGGAAGACCGGCTCCTCAGCTTATAGATAATTCAACTATAGAAAAAATGAAAGCTGGAAGTGTCATTTTTGATATGGCAGTTGAATCTGGTGGAAATGTTGAAGGGTCAGAGGTTGATAAAGTTGTTATAAAAAATGGAGTAAAAATAGTTGGTTATTCCAACCTTGCATCAAAAGTTTCTGGACATGCATCACTAGCCCTATCAAACAACTTTAACCATTGGGTTTGTGATTTTTACGACAAGGAAACAAGTAAAATTAATTTTGATTTTGATGATGAGATTATTAAAAGTAGTGTTTTAGTTTTTGAGGGTAATATATTGAACGAGAGGTTTAAATAATGGAAACTTACATTTTACTTGGTTTCGTTTTAATTCTATCTATTTACTTGGGTCTTGAGTTAATTGCAAAGGTTCCAAGCACTCTTCATACCCCATTAATGTCTGGAGCTAATGCTATCTCTGGTATTGCACTTGTTGGAGCTCTGATACTTTCAAGAGACTCAGATTTGCAAAACACGATTGCCTTTTTCGCTGTTACATTTGCATCTATAAATGTATTTGGTGGCTATTTAGTAACTAACAGAATGTTAAAAATGTTTAAGAAGAAATAATTATGACTTTTCTATCAGAGATAACAGCAATACAAAATATTATTTACATCTTCTCATCTATATTGTTTATTACAGGCATAAAGATGCTAGGCAAAGAGGATACAGCCGTTAAAGGTAATTTCTTTTCTGCCTTGGCTATGTTTATTGCTGTAAGCATTACTTTAATTGATGTAGTTAACCCAATAGTACTTTTAAGCGGTATTGCATTAGGTGCAGTAATTGGTTCTTTCATTGCTCTCAAAGTAAAAATGACATCAATACCTGAAATGGTTGCTTTATTTAACGGATTTGGTGGTTTGGCTACCTTTTTGATTGCTTGGTCTGAGTTTAATTCTATCCCAGATAATTTATTCCAACATGTTTTGGTAATGACGACTTTATATATTGGTGGTGTAACATTTACAGGAAGTCTTGTTGCTTATGCAAAATTATCTGAGAAAATTAAAATAGCAAAAACTTCAATCATTACAAAAATATTCACAACTATTTTTTATATTTCATTACCATTTTTATTATATTCAACATTCGTAACCCCTTTTATAGTTACAAGCTTTGAATTTTTCACTGTATTGCTAGTCTTAACGCTTCTGGGCGGTATTGGTTTTGTTCTTCCAATTGGCGGTGGAGATATGCCTGTTGTAATTTCTTTACTAAACTCCTTCTCAGGAATCGCAGCGGCCTTTGCTGGCTTGTTACTATTAAATAATGTTCTTATTGTTGCTGGTTCCCTTGTTGGTGCAAGCGGTCTTATCCTTACAGTCATTATGGCTAAGGCAATGAATAGGTCGATAAGCAATATTTTATTTGTTGGCTATGCCAGCTCTTCAGCTAGCAGTTCTTCATCAGAAGAACAAGGAGAGGTCAGTCCAATTAGTGTTTCAGATGCATATTTAATATTAGAAAGCGCAAGTTCAGTATTAATCATTCCTGGGTATGGCATGGCTGTAGCTCAAGCACAGCATGTTGTAAGGGAGCTCGGAGAATTACTTGAAGAAAACGGCACAGAGGTTAAGTACGGAATACATCCAGTCGCTGGAAGAATGCCGGGTCATATGAATGTTCTTCTTGCTGAGGCAAATGTTCCATATGATGTGTTAGCTGAACCGGATGATGTCAATCCAACAATGGATGCAGTAGATGTGGCTGTAGTCATAGGTGCAAATGACGTTGTGAATCCCTCCGCAACAGAAGAGCCTGGAAGCCCAATATATGGAATGCCTATAATTGAAGTACATAATGCAAAGACAGTTTTTGTCTTGAAAAGGTCAATGTCTTCAGGTTTTGCTGGAGTGCAGAATCCCTTATTCTTTAAACAAAATACAAGAATGCTTTTTGGAGATGCTAAAGAGTCTATAGGCGGCTTAGTTTCAGAATTTAAAGATTAAATCACTAGTTATTTATGTTAAAATATATCCTTAATAAAGGACCTATTTTTTTATAAAAAAACTATCAAAATGAGTGATTTCGCAAAAGAAGTAATATCAGTAAATATTGAAGATGAGCTTAAGCAATCTTATCTAAGTTATGCCTTAAGTGTCATACATGGAAGAGCTCTTCCAGATATCAGAGATGGCTTAAAGCCTGTTCATAGACGCATACTTTATGCCATGTATGATCTTAAGAATTCCTACAACAAACCTTATAAAAAATCTGCAAGAGTTGTAGGTGATGTTATTGGTAAATATCACCCGCATGGTGATAGCGCAGTCTATGATGCAATGGTAAGAATGGCTCAAGATTTTTCAATGAGATACCCGATAGTTGAAGGTCAGGGCAATTTTGGTTCTATTGACGGCGATCCTCCAGCTGCAATGAGATATACAGAAGTTAGGATGGCTAAAATAACCGATCAAATGTATGGTGATCTTGAAAAAGAAACCGTCTCATATTCACCAAATTATGATGGTAGTGAATTTATACCTGACGTTTTACCAACAAAAATCCCAACACTTCTTGTTAATGGGTCTTCAGGAATAGCTGTTGGAATGGCAACAAACATACCTCCACATAATTTAACTGAAGTTTTAAATGCAAGCATTAATTTAATAAATGAACCCAATCTCACAATTGATGATTTAATTAAAGATATTTCAGGTCCTGACTTTCCGACCGGCGGGACAATTGATGGAAGGGCTGGCATATATGAGGCATATAAGACCGGAAGGGGAATTATTCATACAAGATCAAATACCTCAATAGAAGAAGATGAAAAATCTGGAAAACAATCCTTAATAATTAATGAAATTCCTTACATGGTTAACAAGGCTAGGATGCTTGAAAAGATTGCAGAACTTGTTAAAGATAAAAAAATTGAAGGTATTACTGAGATAAGAGATGAATCTGATAAAGACGGCCTTAGGGTTGTTATAGAAGTTAGAAAAGGAGACTCTGTAGATGTTTTAGAAAATAATCTCTTTGCACAAACTCAATTAGAGCAATCCTTTGGTATTAATTTTACTGTTCTAGTAGATGGTCAACCTAAAGAAGTAAATCTAAAAGAAATGCTTGAAGCTTTTGTTAAGCATAGAAAAGATATTATTACTAAAAGAACTCAATATGATCTTAAGAAAGCAAAAGAAAGAGGCCATATAGTTGAGGGGTTAATGGTAGCTATAGCTAACATCGATGAAGTTATAACTATAATTAAGAAATCAAAAGATCCGAAATTAGCAGCTGAAGCTCTTTGCAAAAAAGATTGGAAAGCTGGGCCTGTAGAGGCAATATTAAAGAAAGTTGGGGCTGACGCATGCAAGCCAAAAGGTTTAAGTAAAGAGCTAGGTATTAATGGTAAAAAATATAAACTTTCAGTCGATCAAGCTAAGGCAATTCTTGAATTAAGGTTAGCAAGATTAACTGGTCTTGAGCAAGACAATCTTGGAAATGAGTTCTCAGATATTGTTTCAAAAATTATCGATCTTCAAAAAATACTAGATGATAAAAAGGTCTTAAAAAATCTAATGATCTCAGAGCTTGAGGAGATAAAAAATAATTTTGGTGATGAGAGAAGAACACTTATAAATGATACTAGGCGTGGAATCACAAATGAAGACCTTATCCCTGAAGAGATGAGAGTTCTGACAGTATCAAGAAGTGGTTATGCTAAAACGCAACCACTTGATGAATACAGAGAGCAAAGAAGAGGCGGTCAAGGAAAGGCTGCAGCGGCTGTAAAAGAAGAGGATCTGATTCAGAATTTATATGTCTTAAGTAGCCATATGCAAATCTTATGTTTTACGACTAAAGGAAAGGTATTTTGGCTTAAAGTATATGAAATACCTGTTGCTTCAAGAACATCAAAGGGTAGACCTTTAGTAAATATGCTGAATTTAGATGATGATGAATCTGTAAGTGATATCTTGCCTGTAAGTGAATTTTCTGACGATCAATATATCTTCATGGCAACAAAAAAAGGCACTACCAAAAAAACCAGCCTAAGTCTTTTTGCTAAGAAATATAAATCAGGTATCAAGGCGATAAACCTTGATGATGATGATAAATTAATAGGAACTGCAATAACCTCAGGAGATGATGAAATATTGCTTGCTGCCTCCTCAGGAAAACTAATAAGATTTAATGAGTCTCATGTAAGAGCTATGGGTAGAACAGCCAGAGGAGTTAGAGGTATAAGATTAAAGAAAGATGAAAAATTAATCTCTTTGATGGTGGGAGATCCCCTGAAAACAATTTTATGTGTTTCTGAAAATGGCTATGGCAAGAAAACTAAGTTAGATGACTTTCCATCTCATAATAGAGGTGGCCAAGGCGTTATCTCAATGAAGACAAGTGAAAGGAATGGCTCTATGGTTTCAGCAGCTCTTGTTGAAGATGAGGATGGAATTATGCTCATTAGCGACAAAGGCACAATGATCAGAACATCAGTAACCCAAGTTCCAACACTAAGCAGAAATACCCAGGGTGTAAAAATAATCTCTCCAAAGGACGGCGAAAAATTAATAGAATGCGTCACTATCCCAAACGAAGAAGATGAAGATGAAGAATAGTGCGTAAGTGGAATTTTTGCGCAGGTCCCGCTGTAATAAGTGAAGAAGTTTTAACCGAGGTTAAGGAAGAACTTTTAGAGTGGGGTGATTCAGGCATGTCTATTATGGAGATGAGCCATAGATCAAAAATTTATGACACTGTTGCAACAGAAGCAAAACAAGACTTTATAGATATCTTAAAAGTACCAGACTCTCATGATGTTTTATTTCTTCAAGGTGGAGCTACTCATCAATTTTCTATGGTGCCAATGAATTTTGGAAGAAAGGATGTTGCAGCTGATTATGTCCTCTCTGGTTCATGGTCAAAAAAAGCAATAGCCGAAGGTTCCAAGGTAACAAACATTAATACCATCGCTTCTTCTGAAGATATGCAGTTCACCTATGCTCCTAATCCAGATGCATGGGGAATGAAATCAGATTCCTCTTATACTCATTACTGCCCAAATGAAACAATCCAAGGCGTGGCTATTCACTCACCTCCAAAAAAAGCTAATACGCTTATTGCTGATATGTCCTCTGTAATTCTAAGTGAGCCTATTGATGTATCAAATTTCTCTTTGATTTATGCGGGTGCTCAAAAAAATATTGGTCCTGCAGGATTGACCATGGTAGTAATTGAAAAAGAACTCATGGGCAAAGAAAATGAAAGTTTGCCAAATATTTTAAGATACTCAAAACACGCAGAATCAGATTCAATGCTTAATACTCCTCCAACTTTTTCATGGTATATGGCTGGAAAAGTATTTAAATGGATTAAAAGATCAGGTGGCTTAGATCATTTCAAAAAACAAAATCATTTAAAGGCATCAACTTTATATGGATACATAGATAACTCAGATTTCTATTCGAACCCAGTTAAGATAGAAAATAGATCTATTATGAACATTCCATTTATTCTTGCAGATAGTAATCTCGATTCTTTATTCTTGAAAGAATCAGAGGAGGCTGGACTTCTTAACTTGAAAGGACATAGGTCAGTTGGCGGAATGAGGGCTAGTATATATAATGCTATGCCAATAGAGGGTATAAATCAGCTGATAGACTTTATGGAAAGTTTCAAAGCAAAATATGGCTAAAAATGACTATAGATAAATTAAAAAATTTAAGATCTAAGATAGATAAGATAGATAAAGATTTATTAAAATTAATTCAGAAGCGTGCATCCTTAGCTGTGGATATTGGTAAGATCAAATCAAAAGTTAGCCCAAATACCTCCTTTTATAAGCCGGATAGAGAAGCTAATATATTAAGAAATATTCTTAAAGCAAATGAAGATGGCGCCTTATCAAATATTAAGGTTAGAAGTATATACAAAGAATTAATCTCTGGATGTCTCTCTTTGGAGGAAGCCCTGAAGATTTCTTATTTAGGCCCTGAAGGAACTCACTCAGAAGCTGCAGTTGATAATCATTTTGGCGCATTAGTATCAAGAGTCCCATCATCGACTATCGATGATGTTTTTTATCAAGTTATCAAAGGAGATACTGATATAGGTGTTGTGCCAGTTGAGAATTCTTCTGAGGGAGTAATTAATACCACTTTAAACTGCTTGGCTGATAATGAAAATATATCAATAATTGGTGAAATTTATTTAAACATAGATCATCAGCTTGCTTCAGGTAATAAATTTGATATCAAAGATGCTTTTGCAATAGCATCGCATCCCCAAGCTCTGGGGCAATGCAGTAAATGGATAGAAAAAAATATTGGGTCTATAAAAAGATTAGAAATGCCTAGTTCAGCAGTGGCTGCTAAGTACGCAAAAGAAAATAAAAACATTCTCTGTATTGTTAATTCATTGGCTGTTGAAAAATATAAGCTCAAACTTCAAAAAAGCAACATCCAAGATTATTCAGACAATAAAACTAGGTTTTTGGTTATAGGCCAAAATGAAATTTTATCTACAGGCAAAGACAAGACCTCTTTCCTTATCCAGACAGTCAACAATCCTGGGGCCTTAATAAATATTTTAAAACCGTTTGAAAAAAGAAAAATTAACTTGAGTAAAATTGAAACTAGACCCTCAAGAGGTAATATTGATTCTCATGATTTTTTTGTAGACTGTGAAGGACATCAACTTGATGCTAAGTTGAAGTTGGCTATTAAAGAGGTCCGATCAACAGGCTCACTTGTTCGAGTTCTTGGATCATACCCTCAATACATATGAGTGACCTTTTTGATTATTTAAATGAAGGTATCTCAGACCTTCATCCGTATGAGCCAGGAAGGTCGATAGAAGATGTTATTGCAGAATATCAACCAGAAAAAATTGTTAAATTAGCTAGTAATGAAAATCCTCTTGGGCCCTCACCTAAAGCAGTAGAGGCTTTAAAAATTCATAATGATGACTTACATTTATATCCTGATGGGGATTCAAAAAAGCTAAAATCATTAATAGCAAAACATGAATCTTTGGATGTTAGCAATATTATTATTGGAAATGGGTCTAATGAAGTTCTAGAGTTAGCTGCAAGAGCTTTTTTAAACAAAGATACAAGCGCCTTGATGTCAAAACATGCATTTGCTGTATATAAGATAGTCACACAATCCAACGGCTCAAAAATCATTGAAGTTCCGACCATAGATTGGAGGCATGCACTTAACGACTTCTCAAATTATATTGAAGACTCTACAAGAGTATGTTTTGTTGCTAACCCAAATAATCCAACAGGGACCTACAACAGTCATGATGAATTTAAATCTATGATGGATTCTATTCCATCATCTATTTTAGTTATTCTCGATCTTGCCTATTTTGAATATGTTACTGAGCAAGATTATGTGAGAGTAAACGAACTACTAGAAAAGTATTCAAATTTATTAGTTACCAAGACCTTCTCAAAGATTCAGGGTTTGGCTAGCCTTAGAATTGGATATGGTTTGGCTAACAAAAAAATAATAGAAGTTTTAAATAAAATAAGACAACCCTTTAATTCTAATGCAATTGCTCAAGATGCTGCTTGTTTAGCTATCCTTGATCATGACCACATTACTAAAAGTATCGAACTCAATTCTGAACAAAGAGATTACTTAACAAATAAATTAAATGATATGGGAATGGAATGCATCCCTTCTCATGGAAACTTTATTTCTTTTAAAGGGAATTTTAAGGCTGAAAAATTATTTATAGATTTGATGAAAGAAGGAGTAATTGTTCGCCCAATTGCTTTGTATGATATGCCTGAATTTATTAGGGTAACAGTTGGAACCAAGGAAGAAAATGATTACTTTCTTTTGAAACTTAGTCAGGTTTTATGAATACCAACGTCAAAGAAATACTAGTAATTGGCCTGGGTTTAATTGGCTCATCTATTGCTAAAGTTTCTAAAGAAAAGGGAATAAAAGTCCATGGCTTTGATATCGATGAAGCTAGTATTAAGCATGCATTAGAAAATAATATTATTGATGAGAGCTTTGTCTCAATAGAAGAGATAAATAATAAGAATCTTACTTCTTATATAGACCTCATAGTCATTGCAGTATCACCAGAGGCCACCAAACATATAATTAACGGAGTTGAGAGGCTTTGGAATTCTGATATAACAATTACAGATACGGCAAGTGTAAAAGCCCATCTCCTTTTTAAAAATACTTCTAACCTAGTCTTATCTCATCCCATAGCCGGATCAGACAAATCAGGGGTATTGGGTGTTGATGAAAATCTATTTAATGGAAAGAAGACTGTTATATGCAATCCATTTAATGCTGAAAAATTACACCTTCAAAGATTAGAAGATTTTTGGAAATTTGTTATGCAAATGAGAGTGTCTGAAATGTCTGTTAAAGATCATGACCTTATGTTTGCAATGACAAGCCATCTTCCTCACTTGATATCATATGCCTTAATTGATTCTATTAGATTGTCATCAAAAGATGCTCAAGATAATGTTGGGGGTGGCTTAAAAGAATTTATTAGATTAAGCGGCTCTAATCCAGAGATGTGGAGAGATATTTTTGAATTGAATGAACAAAATATTATTAAGTCACTAGCAAGCTTTCAACTTTCTATTAATAATTTATTAGAGCTCATAACAAAAACTAAAGAACTCCCAGAAATATTCTCTCATTCAGACTTATTAAAAAAAGAGCTCGAAGATATTAAAAAATATAAAGAAGATACCTTTTGAACCTTTTAGCTAAAAGTAACTCGATACTATCCGGTGAGGTTTTGTGTCCTGGAGATAAGTCAATTTCTCAAAGAATTGTAATTATTGGTTCTTTAATTAATGAAGACATATCTATTAAGGGATTCCTTAATGGAGAGGATCCAATATCTACAGCGATGGCTTTAAATTCAATAGGTTCATCAATAAAAATGAATGCAACTAATGTCGAAATTTTTAAAAGGGATGAACCATTTATTTCACCAGAATCAGATATAGACCTAGGAAACTCTGGAACAGGCATTAGATTATTAATGGGCTTGATATCAAGTTTAGGTATTAATGCCACTCTTGTTGGCGATGAGTCATTATCGAAAAGACCAATGCTAAGAGTTGCTAACCCATTAAATGAGATGGGCGCTAAGGTTGCATGCACTAACGGCACACCACCAGTAAAAATAGAAACAGGAGATATTAAAGATAATTTTTTATATGACATGCCTGTGGCAAGCGCTCAAGTAAAGTCATCCATAATTTTATCAGCCCTAGCAGCCAATAAAAAAGTTACTGTTATTGAAAAGCATCCCACAAGAAATCATACAGAAAGAATGATTAATTATTTTGGTGGAAATGTTGAACACACAAAAAAAGACTCAGGTAATATTATTACACTTCATGAATCAAAACTTACTAGTAGACCATCTTATGAAATTGTTGGAGATTTTTCATCAGCAGCTTTTCTGATAGTGGCAGGGGTTATTGCAAAAGAATCAAATATTCTAATAAAAAATGTAGGCTTAAATCCAACCCGATGCGGATTAATTAAAGTTCTCAAATCAATGGGTGCAAATATAGAAATATTAAATCAATCAGTGGTTTGCAATGAAGAGGTTGGAGATATATCTGTTCAATCCTCAAAGCTTAAAGGCATAGATGTTGGTGGAGATATAATCCCTAATATTATCGATGAAATACCAATTCTAAGTATTGCTGCTTCATTTGCAGAAGGAATAACCACTATTAAGGATGCAGAAGAGTTGCGTGTAAAAGAGTCAGATCGTCTTGCAGCAATCTCTGGCGGACTTTCTCAAATAGGTATTAAACATGAATTATTTGATGATGGTATTAAAATTCAAGGTAAGAGTGATGATATTTCAGCATTCGCTGAGATTGATTCCTTTGGAGACCACAGAATAGCAATGAGTTTTTTAGTTGCAAGCTTAAGATCTGAAAAGGGTATGTTTGTTAAGAATTGTAAAAATATATTTACCTCTTTCCCAAGTTTTTTAGAAACTATGAATCATTTAGGAATACATGTAAATGAAGCTTAAAATAATAACTATTGATGGTCCTTCGGCCTCTGGCAAAGGTTCTTTATCAAGAAATTTAGCTAAGTATTTAGATTTTAATATTCTTGATAGCGGCTTACTTTACAGAATTTATGCTTTTTTATTTAGTATTAGTGCTAATCACGATGAAGTGAAAGAAATGATAAATGAGCAAATATCATTTGCTTCTGATGACGATGGCATAAAGGTTTTAAAAGATACAAACGATATAACTCTAGAGCTAAGAACAGAAACAACGGCAAAAACTGCCTCCCAAATTAGTGCATTAGAGATTACTAGAAATAATTTGTTAGATATTCAAAGAAATTTTTATTCCGACAGGGGTTTGGTTGCTGATGGAAGAGACATGGGAACAGTGGTCTTTCCCGAGGCAAGATTAAAAATATTTCTTGAAGCATCTGCAGAGGTAAGAGCAAAAAGAAGATATTTAGAGTTGCAGAATCGTGGACAAGAAGTTAATATGCCCGATCTGATTGCAGACATTGAGAGTAGAGATTTAAAGGATAGAACAAGAACAATATCCCCATTAATACCTGCTGAAGATTCAATAGTAATTGATTCCTCTAATATGTCTCTTGATGAAGTACTGAGTTTTACTAAAAAACTCACAAAAAAGGAATTTAATAAATGACAGAATCATTTGCAGCTTTACTAGATGAAAGTTTAAGCACACTAGATATGCAACCTGGATCAATAGTATCCGGAGTTGTATTAGACGTAGATAACGACTGGGTAACAGTCCATGTAGGATTAAAATCAGAAGGAGTAGTATCTCTTGATGAATTTAGAAATAATGAAGGAGAGGTAAGCATCGTCGTTGGCGATGAGGTAGAAGTTGCTCTAGAAGCCGTTGAAGACGGTTATGGAGAGACAAGGATTTCAAGAGAAAAGGCAAGAAAAATTTCAACCTGGAAAATGCTTGAAGAGGCACTAGAAACCGGGGAGTTTGTTACTGGAAAAATTCATAACAGAGTTAAAGGTGGTTTTGCAGTAGAGGTAGAAGTTGTTAAAGCATTCTTACCAGGATCTTTAGTTGACGTGAGACCTCTAAAAGAGGCTCCAGATATTGAAAATACAGTACAAGAATTCAAAGTAATTAAGCTTGATTACAAAAGAAATAATGTTGTTCTTTCAAGAAAAGCAGTTCTTGAAAAAAATAATTCAGCAGTTAAAGTTGAGCTTCTTAAAAATCTTGAAGAAGGCCAAATTGTTAGAGGCGTTGTAAAAAATATCACTGATTACGGTGCTTTCGTAGATTTAGGTGGCCTTGATGGACTACTTCACATTACTGATATTTCTTGGTCTAGAGTTACCAACCCTGCAGAATTCTTAAGTCTTGGTGATGAAATAGACGTTAAGATTTTAAGTTTTGATAAAGAAAAACTAAGAGTCTCTTTAGGTTTAAAACAAATTCAAAATGATCCTTGGGAAAATGTAGAAAGTAACTACGCTGTTGGTGGTGTTTATGAGGCTTCGGTTTCAAATATTACTGACTATGGCTGTTTTGCTCAATTAGAAGAAGGTATAGAAGGCCTTATTCATCTATCAGAGCTTGATTGGACCAGCAAAAATATTCATCCTTCAAAAGTTGTAGAGATGGAGCAAAAGATTAAAGTTATGATTCTTGAAATCGACCATGATAAAAGACGAATATCTTTAGGTCTTAAGCAAACTAAAGCTAATCCATGGACAGAATTTTCTAATAAATATGGTATTGGCGATAAAGTTGACGGGCATATTAAATCAATAACAGATTTTGGAATCTTTGTTGGTTTGGAAGGCGATATCGATGGATTAATTCACCTTTCTGATATTTCTGATGATGATGATCCAAAAGATGCATTAGAAGAATACAAAAAAGGCGATAAATTAGAGTGTATAGTTTTTGCAGTCGATGCAGAAAGAGAAAGAATTTCATTAAAGTTGAGTGAGTAGTAGTAAGCAACAGACTTATAACCGCTCAGATATTGAATCAGCTTTAAGTAAAGAATTTCCTCACCTCACTAAATCACAAATTTCATTAGCAATAGATTCTATATTAGAGTCTATTGTTGATGCTGTTGCGTTCGATGATAAAGTTGAAATTAGAGGGTTTGGTACTTTTTCAAAAAAATATATCCGACCTAGGAAGTTTATCAACCCTAAAACAAAAGAAGTCTCCTATCTTGGAGAGACCGCTACAATGCATTTCAAGCCTTCTAAATCATTAGTAGATAAGTAGCTAATAGTTTAAAATTCAACAATTATGTCTAAAAATATTATCGTAGCTGTTGATGAGTATCATCTAGATGCTTTTAAAAATATTGTAGATTCTCTTGATCCAGATCTTTGCATGATAAAAGTTGGAAGTGTAAGTTTTAATGCTCTTGGGCATGAGGCTATCTTGCATGCATCTAACAAAGGCTTTGATATTTTTTTAGATTTAAAGCTGCATGACATACCCAATACAGTAAAAAAATCAATTGAAGGCCTAAAAGCTCTCCCAATTAATATGCTTACAATTCATACCTCAGGTGGGCTTCAGATGATGAAGGCTGCCATGGAAGCTGTTAATGGAACTGATATAAAAGTATTTGGTGTTACCACTCTTACAAGCCTGACTGATGATGATACAAATATAATATATCAGAGAGATGCAGCATCTCAGGTAAATGCAATGCTCGAAATTTCAATACAAGCTGGAATTGATGGGGTGGTTTGCTCTCCTCATGAGTTAAATTTAGTAAAACAGAAAGAGTCACTTCTATCTATTACTCCAGGAATACGTTTGTCTGATTTAAATGATGATCAAAGCAGAGTAATGACACCACAAAAGGCTATTGAGCTTGGGGCTAATTATTTAGTAATAGGAAGGCCCATCACACAAGCTGCAGATCCCCAAAACGCACTTAAAAATATATTCAACTCCATAAATTAATATGAACATTAAAGAAGAGCTTCAAGAAAAGTCTCAAAATACTAATGACGAAATATTTAACTTCTCTTTTAATAGTAAAGCATTAAATTACAAATCTCTCTTAAAAGGCTTTAACAAAGAAATATTTGATTTATTTGATTTAACCTATAAAGATTTAGATATTGATCAGGGTATTAAAGATTTATTTCATGGAGAAGAAATAAACGTAACAGAAAAACAGTCGGCTCTTCATCATATATATCGTGATATTTTTTCAGAAAACCCTAATAATTTTCAGTCAGAAGAGCTATTACAAAACTGCAGAAATTCAATCCAGGATTGCATCGAGCTAAGGACTAAGCTTTTAGACAAAGGTATAAAAAATATTGTAACTATTGGTATTGGTGGTTCTTTCGAAGGCCCTAAGCTTCTTATAGAAACTTTAACTAATTCAAGTACAAGGCATTTCAATCATATTTTTTTAACAGGACCAGATCATATTGAGTTCAATGAAACTATTGAGCCGCTGGTACAAGAAGAAACCTTTTTTATTGTTTCATCTAAATCATTTAGTACAGACGAAACCCTTCAAAGCCTTGAGCTTGCAAAAAACTGGATATCAAGAAATTGTGATTTTAATAGCCATTTTATTGCAATCACCTCTCAACCAAATAAAGCAAAAGAACTTGGTTTTAATAATATGATTACTTTTCCCAACGAAATTGGCGGAAGATATTCAATGTGGTCTCCTATTGCACTTCCTGCAATTTTGGAGCTTGGTAAAGGTTTTATAGAATTCCTAAAAGGTGGAGGAGAGGCAGATAACCAACTTTTATATGATAACGAGTACAAAGATTTTATTAAAACTCTTTCATTCAGTGATCTTTGGTACAGCAATTTCATGCATAGAGAGACAAGAGTCTTACTAACATATAGTTGGAAAATGAGATTTTTTAATGATTATGCCCAACAGTTAGAAATGGAATCAATAGGTAAACAACCAAACAAGAATTCATTATTCCAAAAAACTGGTCAGATAGTATTCGGTGGTTTTGGCTCAACTGCACAGCACTCCTATTTCCAGTTACTACACCAAGGAACATCGTCGGTATGTGCGGATATTTTTACCATTGAAGACTACAGAGATAAAAATAAATTACTTTTTGCCCAGTCTCAGGCTCAGGCAAATTTGTTAGCTAACGGGGATAATGCTGATCTAAAAGACTATGAAAAAGTAAATTCAAACGTACCTACAAATTTATTTACACTAAAAACATTGAATCCATTTAATCTTGGATACTTGATCGCCTCATGGGAGCATAGAACTTTTATGACTTCCCAAATGCTAGAAATAAATCCATTTGACCAGTATGGGGTTAGTGCAGGGAAAATTTTTACCAACAAATATCTTGATGAGCATGGCGGTTGAGCTTACAAAGGTTCCGAGCACACCTGGAGTTTATAAATTTTTTAGCAACCACGAAATTATCTATATTGGTAAAGCAAAAAATTTAAAAAAAAGAGTTTCAAGCTATTTTGGTAACTCATTCAAAGATCGAAAAACCAGACAGATAAAGCTACTAACGGACAATATAGAAACTTTCACAACAAAGAATGAGGTTGAGGCTCTTTTGTTAGAGCAGATGCTGATCAAAGAAAATAAACCAAAATTTAATATTCTTTTACGAGATGACAAAACATATCCTTATATTTTCTTTTCTTTAGATCATGAGTATCCAGGTATTTACTCAAAGAGAACCAAGCAAGCTGTTGATTCAAAATTCTTTGGACCATTTGTTAGCTCAGAAGCAGTTAAGAAATCCATCAAAGAAATACAAAAAATTTTTCAAGTAAGAAATTGTAGTGATACAACTTTTACCAATAGGACTCGTCCATGTATAGAATTTCAAATGAAAAGATGCTCAGCTCCATGTGTGAAAAAAATATCAAAAACAGATTACTTCGAGGATATTGCTAGTGCAAAATCTTACCTTTCCTCTTCTGACAATCAAACTATCAATAAACTAACCTCAGATATTGAAAAAGCATCAGAAAAGCTTCAATTCGAAAAAGCAGCAGAGATCCGAGATAGGCTCAGAAGACTTCAACTGTTAAGAGAGGAGCAGTCTGTTGTAACTCTGGCTAGGGATGTTGATATCTTTTCTGTCCATGCAGAAGACAACTATCTAGGCATATGCATTATTGTTGTAAGAAGAGGAAAAATAAGAGGGACAAAAACTCATCTTATAAAACAGGCTCACTATGATTCATTAGAGGAAGTTTATCAAAGCGCAGTATTTAACTTTTATGATAATCAGTCAGATATCCCAAAGAAAATTATGTCTACTGATGCACTAAAATCGAAAGACCTTTTATCCAAAGTAATTCAAAAAAAATATAACGTTAAAGTAAATCTAACCCATACTCCTGATAAATCCATTAGACCGATTTTTAATCTTTGTAAAATAAATGCTAAACAAGTTATACAAAATCATATTAGTAAAGAGGATAAATATACCTTTGCATTTAATGAGCTTAAAAATGCTATGAGTTTAAAAGATAACATTAAAAAAATTGAGGCATATGATATTAGTCATATTTCTGGAGATCATGCTGTTTCATCATGCGTGGTATTTTCCAATCAAGGTCCCCAAAAAAAAGAATATAGAACTTTTAATATTCCGAAAGAGTTGTCTGGCAATGATGTGGGCTCCTTGGAACACGTGCTTGAAAGAAGAATAAAGTATTATGATGATCCTAATATTAAGCCAGATATCATTTTAATAGATGGTGGCAAAACTCAGTTGAAATATAGCAAATCAGTAATTGATAAATCGATCTATAACGATATTGAGGTTATTTCAATTGTTAAAGGATCGAACAGGGTAAGAGCTACTGAAACAATTCTTGCTGATAATGGTGTTGTAGAATTAGATAAGTACTCAAAAGCATATCTTGTTCTTCAGGAAATGAGAGATGAGTCACATAGATTTGCAATAACTGCTCAAAGAAAGAAGAAAAGGGGCTCTATAAAAAAATCACAACTAGACTTAATCCCAGGCATTGGCCCTGCATTAAAAAATAAGATACTTCTAAAATTTAAAAGCTTAAAAAATATAAAATCTGCAAATATAGAAGATTTAATGACTGTAAGAGGCATTAATGACAAAATAGCTAATCTAATAAAACAAAATATCAAATAATGGTTACTTTTATAAATCTTCTAACATTTTCAAGAATTGTATTGGCAGCAATTATTTTTCTGCTATTGATGTCTTCAGATGGTTACTTGCTAGCTCTTATTTTGTTTTATATTGCTGGCTTTACAGATTGGCTGGATGGCTTCTTAGCAAGAAAATATCATGCAGTATCTCAGCTTGGAGAAATACTTGATCCAATAGCTGATAAAATTCTTATTGTGTTTGTATTTTTTGGTCTTGCAGTTAATCTTTCAAGCTATTTGATTGGGTTTTTTGCAGCTCTAATTGTTACAAGAGAAATTTGGGTTGGAGCATTAAGAGACTTAAATGCTAGAAATAATAAAAGTGACGCAACTAAGGTTACTTTTTTAGCAAAAATTAAAACAACAATTCAACTTTTTACAATCAGTATTTACCTTATTGCACTAACTTTAAATAATATGCTTCTTATTGTTGTTGCAGATATTTTTCTTTTTGCCTCTCTTTTTATCACTTTGTATACAGGCATTATATATACAATTAATTCTTTTAAAGACACTGACTCCCTAAAATAATGAAGATAATAGTTGTTAGTGGGGGTTTTGATCCTATTCATTCTGGCCATATTGCTTATTTTAAATCTGCAAAGAGTCATGGAAATAAATTAATAGTTGCTTTAAATAGTGACGATTGGTTAAAGAAAAAGAAAGGCAAGTTTTTTATGCCATTTAACGAAAGAA
>ENA-ORDA01000292-ORDA01000292.1-marine-metagenome-genome-assembly--contig:-NODE-292-length-53094-cov-5.061226_pt1 | contig 53094 bp, 48 predicted proteins | sample MGYA00237778_ERZ508506 | MGnify/ENA primary metagenome ERZ508506 (study PRJEB26177, sample SAMN06267891) | marine metagenome | isolation source: Monterey Bay, California, USA | place: Pacific...
TTTTGACCAACCAGTCTGATTCGGCGCGCCCTGCGGCTTCGTCAAAAATTTCGTGTTGAGCAAACTCATCGGTGTAGATTACCCCCACCGTCAGGGGCAGTGGGTCCATAAGCGGTTTGGGGAAGTTGCCTTGAACAACGACCTCCCGAGCACCGCAGGCCGTTAAAATCAGCGAAACGCCTAACGCGCCTAGTACGCGTTGGTATTTATTAAGGCCTGAAGTTATTAAGTCCAACAAACGTGCCACCATTTTTGTAGGTCAGCTCTCGCATCAGTGTAGCAAAACGTACGCCAGTTACCTGCAGCGCTGGCGGTCTTATAAATTGTACGGGAAAGCCCACGCCGTGGATTCTGACGCGCCTCTCGCCTCCAAAATTCTGAGCATTGAGGCGATCAACGGTTTCAACCACGCTACGTATAGATTCCCCGGTAAATTCGTCACCAAAAACATAAATTGACATCTTTTTCTTGGGATCATAAAAAGTACGCACGGCGGCGGTAATACCCTCAACTGGTGAACTATTGGAAAAAACGTTCCAATTGGTGAGATTTCGCAGTATCAGGCTGCGCCTGGCAGGAGTATCGGGGATCCATTGACCACGGTATCGAGAGAACAGGTAGTTACCCATGTCATTCAGAACCTGTATGCCTTTAACTTCTGGATAAATGTTAAGCGTCGCCTCCATCTCGATAAGCATTCTGTCCCAAGCATAGGAGAACATGGAGCCCGAGGTATCGATGATGAAAATGATGTATTCACTATCAACGGGTATGCCGCCGATTAACTGGTTCTTCCGCTGGCTGTTGACGCCCAGCAGTCGTTTTTCTTCCTCGCTGAGCTGCTGCCGTGCTATGGCCAGTTCCTGTTCAATGATGCTGTTTGAATTTCTGGTCGTTTCTAGGCTGTCATAACGCGACCGAGTGCTGGCTAGTGCGCCCTGTAGAATTGCAATGCGCTCGCGGTATTCAGATATTTGCTCCTGTTTTGTTTTGAGGTCGCGATTAAGGACGGTTGTTTCGCCGCGAATCTCGAACAGCTGCTTAGTTAAATCTGCAACGCGGCCGTCAGCCACAATGGTCGAGCGTTCCAATATCTGGGGTTGCACCGTTTTCGTGATCATCAATAAGAGGATCACTGCACCAAAGCCACAGCAGATAACGTCAAGGAAGGAAATAGAAAATTCCGGCGTTCCTCGGCGTGTTTTCATGATGTGCAGCGTCTTATTACAATCATGGCCAATCCCGGGAAGGTGACATAAATGAGCCGCCGCTGACCTGCGCCAGCTGCCAAAACTCGGAGGCGGCCATGGGGTCTCCTTCCATGGGCGCCAAAATAATATTTACGGGCACGCCCGACGGAAGCCGCTGGACCGCTTTTCTAAATAAGTTAAGTCGATCTCGGCCAGAAATTGTAGTGCGTCGTGGCGGTTCATAACTTTGAGTGGGCAGTCCGTCGGTTATGAGAAAAATATTGTCGGGTCCACCAGGAAGCGTGCCGACCGCATCAAAAGCACCGTGCAAGTTGGTACCACCGCTGGGGAGGCGGTCGCGCAATGCCTCAGTAGCCGCCTTTAGCTGTGGCGCGTCTGCCACTTCCAGCCATTTTCCAGCGGTACCCGAAAGAATGGGCTGGGCTTCGGTATTAAAGGCAATGATTTGATATTGGGAGTTAATGGGAAGCTGTGACGTTAGCCAGTCGACGGTATTGAGTGCACGCTGCCATTTATCAGCAGATCGCTGTAGCTCAGGATCCATGTTACGTAGCCGAATCACGTTCACAATTGAATCAGCAAGCATGCTCGCTGATGCATCGATAAGAATAACGATACGGTTGCCGCCGAGGTTCAAGCCCGTCAGGTATTGTCGGTTGCCATCTCCGGTGAAATCCCGGGCACTTTGTCCTGCCTCCTCCTTGGCCGCCTCACGAAGCTTACTGACCCGGTCCTCGAGGCGGTTGATTTCTGCCTTGAGGGCTTCGACATCGGTTGTATCGGTAAAGCCTTCTTCCTCTAGCGAAGCAATTAGCGCCTCGTAGCGGTCGAGATCTTCGGTGACTCGAGTCGCTAGGCCTTGCGCTTCAACAATGTCGACATCAACACTTGCGAGGGCATTACGCAGTGCTACAAGCCCCAATTGTCCCTGTTCAATATCATCCTCTAAAAGATCAATTTCCGAGAAGACTTCAGCGTTGAGGGTAAGTTCTTGGACTTCCATGGAGTGATCGATAATAAGAAATACCAGCACGACCGCGCCGAAGCCACAGGACATGATGTCCAGGAAGCTGAGATTAAAGGTCGATGCTTGGCGCTTGCGCCGGGCCAATGATCAGTCCTCGACCACAATAAATAGCGCGTCTAAGCCCGTTGCATCAGTCAAGTGATCGCCGACCTGCAGCAGCTGCCCAACAACAGCTGCTTCAGCATTCACCGTTAGTGTGTTCGATGCAGCGCTTGATAGGCTGACCCCGGCGCCGGTTTGCTGAAGCACGGCACCATTATCTAAGGTGGTCGTCTCGTTGATGCGCAGGGCTCGAGAGTTCAGGAGTATATGCGTGGGTATTGCGGTTGCACTGGAGACCGCAGCCATGGATGGCATCTCGGGCTCCGTCGTTATTGTTGGGGCGCTAACAACAGGAACGGTGCGGTTCAAAGTGAGTTGCTGGGCATCCTGTAACAACTGGGTTTTACAATCGGCAACGACTTTGGCGATGACTTCTCCAGTGGTGTTTTGGTGGGGAGCGGAAAGTGTCAGGCCTGGTAGTAGATCCAGCGGGTTCTCCAGCAACACGGGCGTATCATCGGGGAGCAGCGGTTCTAGCATTTGACCATAGGCTGCACCCACGCTGCGCAGGTCATCTCGAGTGATGCGTGCAGAGTAACCGCTGATCGCTATTTGCGTCTCTGTTTGTTGCTGAAGTGTTGTGAGTGCCAGGGGTAGGGCATCGTAGAGTGCTTGCTCAGCATCAGCGCTGCGCAACGGATCGAAACGCGTTTGCGCTACAAAGCTCGCTGCAATAGCGTTGGCGAGTCTATCTTGGAGGGCTAGCATGCCTTCGCTTGGAATGACCTGACTCGCAGCGACAGTGACGCTGTCGCCTTCAACCCTAAATGGGGTTATCAAGGTTTGGTGTAGCTGTAACTCCACATGAAGGCCATCATTTAATCCACTGGCTGCACCGATTAGTGCGCTGCGGTGGACCAGCCCAGCGATATCGAAGGGGAGGTGTTCGGCAATTCCCAGTAATAGCGACAGAGCCTCGCGATCCATACTACCCGGCGCGGTCATGAGTACTGATTTGGGTTGATTCGCGAGCTGATGTAACTCCTGTAAATGCGCGTGAACGAGGTCTGCCCCATGTCGAGCCTGCCCCAGAGGGGGAGATAGAGGTTGGGTGCTCAGCTGTGACCAATAACGCGTATTGACGTCTCGCGGTGTGCGCCGTTGTGTGTGCATTGCTGGCAGGCCAAAGCGGAAATGATTGCCGTCATGCCAGGCATAGCCGGGGGACTCGAGAAAGGTGTCTTCGTGCCAGAGGCGAAGGGAACTGTCGTGTAAATCTAACAGTGCGGTCATGAACGTGGTACCGCTAAGTGACGAAGTAGCTTCCGGTCGATATAGCGCTGGGCGTTTAACACCAATCGCTCCTGAGAAAGTTGTAGTTGGTGCAAGGCAAACATAATAATGATGGAAAGAACGAGCGCGACAAAGGTACTGTTGAATGCGACACCTAGACTCACCGTAACGCCTGATATATCGCCCTCTACAGCCTTATAAGCTTGGCCTAGGGCATCACCAATACCTCTGACCGTGCCGATAAACCCAATCGATGGAATAGCCCAGGAAATATAGCGCACCATTGATAACTCGGAATCGAGACGGTCCGCTTCAATATCACACTGTTCGCGCACAGATTCTGAAACCGCAGGAATCGATTGCGTAGTTGCAAATCGCTGCAGCGCATTCATGAGTGCCCGAGGCAGTAAAAAATCTTGTTCATCCTCGGGTAGAGCTTCGAGAGGTCGTGAGTACTCGCGGCTGTCCTGTGGTAGCAGACTGGTGCCCGTGGGTACTTCGATGAGGTTTTTATCCAGCATATTTTGCTCATCGCGGGTGCGTTTCGCCTTCATGCCCATGATGGCAAGGGCCCAAAGCAACAAAATAAAACAGGCTTCCTGCTCGAGATCTCGAATAACAATAGCGAGGGTGCGCTGTGAAACCACGTCCTCGCCCGCTGCTTGCATAGCGGCTTGAGCAGCGAGTTGGGCATCGGCGGTGGGTCTGATGACACCAATGTAAACGCCGTGAACCACAATAACGGCTAGCAGTAGCGCGAAGATCTGGTAGAGAAATTCATTGTTTAAACGCAGATTCATACCGGGTTAGGCCTTTTCAGATATCGACAGGGAAAGACACCGAGCTGTCTTCAGAAATACGCTCGCTAGGTTCATACTTGAGACTGGGCCGGGCGGTGGCAGCATTCTCGATCGGTGGTTCTGGCATGTTTTGACTAGAATCAGCTCCGTTAGTTGCAGATGCTGCAGTGCTTGTTGAGGGTGCAGCTGAAGGAGCGTCGAGTACTGGAGTTTCAGACGCCCCATCTTCTGCTGCAAAAGCGCGGCTGAGCGCGATGACAAGAAATGCGAACAGCCAAAGGCATCGTTGTAAGGTCAGTTTCTTATTCCGCATAACGTGCAATCCTGAATCCCAAGTCGTCTCGTCCTGATGCGCCATAATCTCTAAACGTTAATCTTAGCTCAGCCAAACGGCTCAAAGCCCAGCTGGCACCTCTCACGGTGTAATTATCGCCTTTGAGAGCACCCAAAGGGTCTGTGGCAATTTTTGCATTGGCTGATGGTATGGCGTAGACATCATGAACCCACTCAGCGACATTGCCTCCCATATCAAACAGCCCTCGATGATTCTTCGGAAAACTCCCCACAGGTGCAGCGACGATGTAACCATCAGCATAGCCATTGAGGATGCGTCCTGTCACCAGTGCCGAGGTGTTGTCGGCGACATTGACCACCGGCAGGTTGGGGGGGAAATCTTCCCCCCAGGCGAATTTACGATAGCTGTCACCATCGACTCTTCCCGCAAAAGACCACTCAGCCTCACTGGGCAGCCGGTAGCCCGTACTTGATGGGTTGTAACCATCAATAATGCCCTGGGTGTCTCGGTAAAATGTGGGAAGGCCCTCTTTAACGCTAAGCCAGTTGCAAAAGCGCGCAGCCTGCTGCCAGCTAATTTTGACGACCGGCTGCTGCTCACGATTGAGGCTGTTACCCTCGATCTGTCCACTGTCATGGCTCTCTAGAAATAAACGGAACTGGGCGTTGGTGGTTTCTGAGGTCGCCAGGTAAAACGCACGCTCTAAAGTGACATTATGCAGTACCTCATTCGAGCGCCGTCCGGGCTCTCGACGCGAAGCCCCCATACTGAAACTGTTCAGGGGTTCGGCCAAAGGATCGATTAGTACAAGAGTTTGCCCCAATGCTGATGTGATCTCGGGTTTTAGCGCAGCTTTTCGGGCTTCAGCTTCAGTCAGTAGCGTTACAGTCAACGCCTGTTCTAAACCTTCTCGAGGCGTGACGCGCAGGCGCTGGCTGGCGTAGCCCTCTAGCCTTACTTCTACACGTTGTTCTACCGCTGGCAGGTCTAGAACTTGGTTGCCGCGCCCTTGTGGGCGGCCGTTGATGAGTAGTTCGGCATTGCTGGGGAACAACTCAAAAGCAATATTACCCAGCTTGGGTTCTAACGTGATGAGGCGATTTGCCGTCGCTCCTTTCTTTAATGAGAGGCTAAAGCTTTTTCGAGAGTAGCCCACTTTATTCAGCTGTAGCCGATGATCACGACCCGGCGCCAGCTCGACGGACAGTGGCGTAAGGCCCACAAACTCGCCGTCAATCGTGACATTGGCGGCAGTAGGGTTTGATTGCAGGTCTAGTACACCCGCGGCGGGGACGAGTATCACCGGTTTGAGAATTTGATCGATGCCCGCGACGACGTTCAAATCGACAGAGGCATCGATATAGCCCGGGGCACGCAACGTCAGTTGGTGCTCACCGCTCAAGACTTCAAAACTCTCACCCGCAGTAGCTGTAGGCTCGCCATCAATCCATACGGTGGCATCCTCTGGTGTCGCGACAGCTGTGATGTTGGCCCAATCAGGCTTCAAAGCTATTGATAAGGTTTGTTCGATGCCACGTCCGGTAACTTCGAGTAACTCTTGTTGGGGCTGATAGCGCGGTAGGGTTATGTCGAGAGGTGTGGGTCCGGCTTCAAGGTTTAGTGCTTGCAGCGGTGTACTGCCAATGACTTGCCCAGCTATTGATATGCTGGCTCCGGGGGGGGCAGTCAGTAGTGAGACGCTCCCCGGCAATATGGCGGGAGTCACTACAAGTTGTTGGCTGTCGGCATCGGTAACAACGGCCTCCTGCTGCCAGTCGCGATATCCGGGAACCTTCACGGTGACAAGATACTGCCCGGGTCGAATTAAATAGCGCTTTCCTAACGGCACATTGATGCCGTCGATATCAATGGTCGCCGACCCGATAGCGTCTACCTGTACTTCCAGCGATCGCGCGGTGAGCAAGAAAAAGAGCAGGCCTGCAACTGTCAGCCCGATAACGCCCACGATGATTTTTGGCCATATGGGCGCACGCTCCGGGCGTTTGCCGGGATCCAGTGGTTGAAAGCCCGAAGGTTTGAGGGCTTCAGCGCTGTCTCCTGAAACCGGAGAGAAACCTCCGGCAGTGAGGGGACGCGTATCGTCATTTTTAGTCATAGGGCTTCTACTTAGATGGCCTCTAGGCAACGCACATCGATCTCTGCACGGCTCTCCGGTTTGATGTCAAAGTTAATGCGAACATCTCTAAATCCGTTTCGTACACCGAGTGCGGTGTAGCGCCCCGGGCGCAACGTGAGTTCTGAGGTTACAAAACTGCCAAGGCGCTTTACACGCAATAAGGTGACATCGGTTTGTTCGTCGGATATAAATTTGACGGTGACCGGCGTCTTTGCCCATAGCAACAATTTTTGGAGTTCTGACAATTGCGCTTCAAGCACTGGTCCTTTGGGTGAAATGGCCATTGCGTCGGCAAACACAGCTTCAGCCGCTTTCAGTGCTCGCGCATCGACTAATCGCTCAGAGTCTTTCAGTACGTTATTCAGCGCTGTTGCTAGTTCAGCACGAGGAGCTGCTTGCTTCAATCCATCCTGGGCATAAATGAGAGTGCTGTCGATACTCAGCGCCTCTTCGTAGGTTGCTACCGCCTCGGTCCATGCTTCATCGAGCTCTTGTGATTTTCCTGTATTGGCGAGCTGGCGAAGCTTGGCGGCTGTTTGAGCTGTGGCTAATTCATCTTGTGCAGATTGGGGTTCTGAAGCGCCAGGACGAATCTGCCCCGCTTTGGCAAAAAACTCGCTAGCTTTTTCGAAATTTTCGGCCTCTAAGGCCGTATATCCTTGACTCATGGCCCCGCGAAAGCGCGCTAAAGCATCAGCTTCTTGATACTGCGCTAGTAGCTCAGCGACGCGCTGGTGCTGCGGGTCTGCCGCGCTTGCGGTCAATGCCGCTTGTACAGCGGCCGCTGTATCCCCTGATCTAGCCGCGTCGGCAGCGGTCTCTACTGCAGCCGCAACCTCGGGTATTTTGGCGATGCGTTCCAAAAGGCGAGGGAGCTCGGGATCTCCGGGCTCCAGTAAGGCGAGCACACGGTACTGATTTTGTGCCTGGAGAGCTTCTCCTGATTCGATAGCGGCAAGGGTTTCAAACCGCGCCTCTTGTGCGCGCTCCGGAATACTATCTTCAAGGACCGCGAGAGCTGCTGCTGCCTCTTGATAGGCTGCAGCAGCGTCGACAAAAAGTCGTTCTCGGTAGGCTTCATCACCAGCTTCCGCAATGGCGAGAGCTGCTGCGTAGGCTTCAGGTGCCCAGCTATCTACTGAAAACTCCTGCAGCGCCTCCTGAGCTTCAAGCACAACTTGCAGGGCATCTTGCGCCAGTTTGCGCAATTTCTGCTGCTGCGCTTCTGCGAATGGGCTTCGCTCTTCTCCTAGGTCATCGCTGCCGGACGCGGCGCTCTGTGAGGTGGGATTCACACTCGCAGTGTCTACGGGTGTTGAGACGTCGGGGGTTGAAATAACGCTGGGTAAAATAATAAAGACCGCGATAGCCGCCACCAATAATATGACGAAGGCCGGTATGAGCCATTGAGGTCGTCGATTGCCTGTCTCGTCGATCGCTTCAGGCGTGGTCGACTGGGGGCTAAAGGCGGCAGCCTTTAACGGCTGTTCGTGGGAATCAGTCATAGTAAGGGCAGCTGTGAGGTCAGTCGGTTTCGGGGTTATTGGTTGCCCCGGATTCAGCTTGAGCATCGGGCATATCGAGCGCCCCAATTTCAGTGGCGTAGATGTCCGCCATGAGCTCCCTCCATTGGTCGTATTGGTCTTCAACGTTTCCAGAAAGCCGAACTGTTCGATCTTCTAGCTCGATCACTCTGGGAGTGATCTCTGCCGATAAAGACTGTCCCAACTCCTCGATGGCCAGTGAATGAATACTGGACTCTGCGCGCTTCTCAAGACCGCTTTTCAGTAGGTAGGCTCCCCCTGCAATGCCAACCACGCCGGCAGTATTAGCGTAGTCACTGCTAGAGCCTTGCGCAGCGATGCCAGCTATTACCGCCGCAGCACCTGCAATTAGTCGCTGATTGGCCTCAGTTTGTAACTCCCGTTGGGCTACGACTTCGTCGTAACTGAGTTTCCGCCACTCTTGGTAGGGCGTATACATCTCTTCAGAGAAACCCGTGTAATAGCCTTGCAGCGTGTCGACAAATACATAGTTGCGTTGTCGTAAATTGCGCACCCGCTCTAACATGGGGTCGTTTTCTGCTGGTAGACGCTGAATTTTATAAACCCCAGCTTCATCTTCGGTTAAGTAGTCTTGAAAGGCGTCTTGAGCGAATGTTCGAGCAAAACGCAGTTCTGCGACCTGTCTAATGGCCATGCGATCTCGAGCTGGAGTTCTGTTAAATACCGTGAGCATGTCGTTGGCTATCTGCCGATACACCAATAAAAAAGGGTCACGATCAGCGGTGGCACGGTTCTCGTAAGCGTAGCGGCTAGTGACACCTTCGTAGGTCTTTTCGATCCAGGGTATACCTCTGGCATCCGTCACTGTAACGGCGACTTCCAGATGCTCCCCATCACTGTGCAAGATTTTTCCAGTAACGAGTAAGTCTGTAAATTGACGGGTGTCGGGAACGACGCGAACCGCACCCCATGCGCCGACCTCTTCTAGGGTGGTGGTCAGCTCTCTAGCGATAAAAGTCGCCTCGGCACGACGAATTTCCGGATAAACCCGATCATCGTCTTGCAGTTCACCAATGCCTGGATCAAGGATTGCAACGCCCACGTCGAGCACTTGCGCATCAGGTATTGGCTGGGGAGGCTGGGCTAGTGGCGGCACCGAAGTACTTTTGACCGTTTGGTTTACGCATCCCGAGAGCAACAGCGCCAGTAGCAAGAGGGTTATCCGAAGGGTCATGCTTTAGGAACCTCTAAGCCCGTGTATTTCCTGTATTCATTCCACAGCCGTTCTCTAATTATGGGGTCAGGCTCTCGCATCGCGGCCTCGCGCAGTTGTCGAGCGACAACGTCATCGTCAGCGCCATCGGGTATATCTACAGGCGGTTTATAAATAGCCGGATTCTCTGGAGGAGCGCCACCACCACTGGCACCTCCCAGTCCACCGCCAATACCACCGCCGTCACCCATGGCAACATCGTCTTGATAGGGAGATCGGCCTGATGTTCCGGGACCTGCAGGCTCGGGTTGAGCTGAGGTTGTGCTTTGTCTGCTGCGTTCCATCTCTCTCTGACGCTGCTGCTCTTCTAGAATTAATGCGTCGAAATCGCTGGTGCTTTGTTCGAGCTGTCGATCCAGTATGGCAACCTGCTCCATGGAAGTCAGGGTGCCATCGGCACCTGCTATTCCCTCCATGCCTCCAGCAGCCCGGGTGCCCTGGGCAGCAGGACGCTGGCCATAACTACCGCTCCCCGAACTGCCCGGGGGTCCGTCTTGTCCTTGGCTACTGCCCGATGGATTTCCCGATGCACCGTTTTGCCCTGCGGTATTGCCGGCGACGTCCCCGGCCCCCTGAGTCTCAGACTGACCCTCTGAAGACCCTGACGCATCGCCATAGCTCTCATCGAAGGTTGGCAATACGTCGCGCATGTCTGGCAGGGCTTCCTGACCCGAAATTTCTCCGAAACCTGGCTCGCTGGTACCTCCCTCGGAGGCCGCCCCCTCGGCGCCCGCCCCAGGCAGGTCTGCATTACCAGCGGCTGTAGACGCGCCGTCTGCCGCTGCCACATCGCCTGCAGGTTGCGGAAAGGAGTCGTTCCCAGGCTGGGTGCTGGACGTGCCTCCGGGGCTGGACGCACTGCTTTGAGATGCCCCCCCCGAACTCGAACTTGAGCTGCTACTTGAACTTGGGCTAGAGCTGCTGCTTGAACTGGAGCTTGAACTCGAACTTGAGCTGCTACTAGAGCTCGAGCTAGAACTAGAACTAGAGCTAGAACTTGAGCTTGGCGGTGGCGTTGATGCGCTGGGTGGCGAAGGCGTCGAAGGCTTGGTTGGGGTGCTCGCGCTAGGACAGCCACTGAGCAGTAAAACGGCGCTTACAACGCTGACTACGCCGATACTCTTATGAATGACTCGCTGCATCATGCCGATCTTATTCCTCTGTCTCAGTTGTCGACGCGGCGGTAGCCACTGGCGCTAAGCCGCGCCATGCTACGGGTTCAAAGGACCAGACAAGGCCCTCTTGAGCAACCGGCATACCATCGGCGAATGGCGGTCGGAATCGCGTATTTTTCAAAGCGCGTACCAGTCGCCGTATAGCCTTCTCTTCTTCGACCTCAGGTTCCCGCAGTCGTTCCAAATTGGCCACTCTTCCTGTGCCCGAAATGTCAAAGCCGAGGACTAGTGTGCCATCTTCCCGCGTCTCGTGTTGAGGTAGTGGCTCACTGCCTGCGAGCAACGGTAGAGGAGTGGGTTGGCTAAACAGCTGGCTAATCTCGTGGCTACGTTCCTCTTCGGGTATTTCTTCTATCAGGCTTATAGCTTCACTGTAATACACCTGAGCGCGGTTAAATTTGCCAAACCACCAAGCCCAATCGCCCAAAGCAACGGTATCGTCAATATTTTGCTCGGGGCCCATTCCATTTATGGTGTTGACCTCAAGAATGGCTTTTAACACCGATTCGCCGCGTCGGTAGGCGTCGTTGGTGAGTGGCACCATATTCTCGCCTGAGCTCTTTGATGTGCTCATCGTGGGTGAAAAGGCCCGGTAGCCCGCAAAGAGGTACTGAGTCTCCATCATGCCTGCCAGCGGTATCTTTAGCGCCAGCGACCGATCCCCGTAGGTATCGATAGTTTCATTGAGCGCCATTCGGTAGAGATCCCAGCTGAGCATTAATCTTCCCGCCTGAGTTTCAGGATCCCCAATTCCCAAGAGATAAGCCTCGCGTTGCCATTGTGCTTGACGCAGCAGCGCTTGAGACGAATCTGCAGGGCTTGTCAAAGACCGGCGCTCTACGCGATAGAGATAACGCTGTCGCTCGTCGACAACCGCGAAATCACCCAGTGCCATGTGACTTAATATTTCACCTCGCAATAATGTTAGCTGTTCGGCGCTATAGAGACCTGAGTTGATGCGCGCCAGTTGAACACCGCGCTTAAACACCTCGACCGCTTCTGCATGGCGCTTAAGCTGCTGCAGAGTGGTGCCCAAACCCACCAAATGTTCTGTGAGTGCTGGCGCATAGGCGCCGCCTGCAAGCTCTGCCTGCCTAATAGCTTCGCGATATTCTTCTACCAACCTCGACTCGGGCGCTAACACTGCAGCTGGCGTTGGGGTACTGTCGAGTTGTCCACGCATATCGATAACTAAAGCCGCTGCTTCATCGGTCGCGCTGTCGTCTGTGACAGAAGTCTGGGTTTTGTCACCCGAGGGCTGACGCTCAGCATCGCCTTGCTCCAAAGGGTCTTTGGGGGTGAAGGTGCCAGTTAATGGCGCGTTGGGTGCCTGCGGCGCTTCTTGTTTCAGTGGTTCGGCAGACGCCGGTGCAGACGCGTTTAAAGGCTCCCCATTTGCCACAGCGGACGGCGTTACAAACAACGCGAGTAACAGCAGGTATTGGTATTGTAATGGCTTGGCATGCTGCAGCATGATCGTCGCCTCTTTAAGTTATGGCTACTTTGATGACGCTAGGGTGAGCTACCTATCATTGGGTGAGCGCATTGTGTCTTTGATCCGTATAATTGCTCTACGCTTCACAGCCCTAGTCGGAGCACCCCTTTAAATCTAGCAGAGAGAGTGGTTTTGGGACAATTTGAGCGCGATACCGCAGTGAGTCGCTTATCGGACAGTCGCTGGCAGTCAGAGTTTCAACGTGGGTGGCGCATAGGCTCTACCATGAATGGAGGCTATGTTTTATCTGTGATCGCCCGTTCGCTGCGAGAGGCACTGCCGCACAAGGACCCTTTGTCGATTAATGCCTTCTATCTTGCCCCCTGTAAGTTGGGACCCTGTGAAATAGAAGTCGAGAGCCTGCGTGAGGGGCGAGGCACTAGCTTTGGCTCTGCCAGCTTGTATCAAGATGGTGAGCTAAAGGTTCGTGCGACTGCGGCATATACCGACAATGAGCGACTAGACGGTGAGACTTGGTTAAATAGCGAGCCGCCAGTGGTGCCCCCCTTTTCAGAAACTGAGGGAATGAGCGCGCAACACCTCGAGATTCATGATCGCATTGATATGCGGCTCATTCACGGCCAGGAAGTCTTTGAAAAAGGAGTGGCTTCGGGTACGGGGGAGTTTGTCGCATGGTTACAGCACCGGGATAAAAGCCCTTGCGATACGCTCGACTTAGCGATGTTTGCCGATATCATGCCGCCACCACCCTTTACGCTGTTTGGTCCCTTTGGTTGGGTGCCTACGATTGAGCTGACCGTGCAGTGCCGTGCCAAGCCCGCGCCAGGACCGATTTTAGGGCGTATGCGTTCCCGCCATTTAACCCAATCTTTGGTCGAGTCTGATGCAGACCTTTGGGATTCCAACGGTGCTTTAGTGGCGTTGGCCAGGCAAACAATGAAGGTCAAACTCCCCGAGGGCTGGGAGACGCGACCGAAGTAAGCTCGGTAGTCGCCCTCTAGGCTTTTTACTTTGCGACATGGCCTCCAGGTCTGCGCAAGTCGGAGTACCCGTAGCGCCAAGGACCATCCAGTTGAATTGAGTTCGTTCGTCCTAGAGTCCGGCGAGTTGACTCAATGTTGTGGCCCATGCCTTCGAGAATGTCGAGGGTGTCTCGACTGATACCGGGTTCGATTAACACCCGATCCGGCATCCACTGGTGGTGCACTCGGGGGGCTGCGGCGGCTTCGGCGATATTCATATCAAAGGCCATGGCGTTGAGAATGGTTTGCATAACGGCCGTGATAATGAGGGATCCCCCTGGACTTCCTGTCGCAAGCCAAGGTTCACCATTACGAAAGACCAGCGTCGGCGTCATTGATGACAGGGGCCTGCGACCCGGTGCGACAGAGTTTTTCTCACCCTGCACTAACCCGTAAGCATTAGGAAACCCGGGCCTAGCGGCAAAGTCGTCCATTTCATTATTCATCAAAATCCCTGTTCCAGGAATGGTGATGTGTGACCCGAAACTAAAGTTTAGGGTGTAAGTGTTGCTCACGACATTGCCAGCGCTGTCGGCTACCGAGTAATGGGTAGTATCGGGGCTTTCAGGGGAGGGCATAGCGCCGGGGGCGATTTCCGATGAGGGTGTGGCAGAGTCTGAGTTGATCAGCCCTCGTCGGTTGCTGGCGTAATCTTTTGCCAGCAAAAAGTCTATGGGGGCTTCCATGCGTTCGGGATCACCCAAATGCTCACTGCGATCGGCGTAGGCCAGTTTCATTGCTTCGATGACGTGGTGAAGGTACTGAGCAGAATTGTGGCCCCAGCTCTTAAGGGGGTAAGGCTCGAGAATATTGAGCATTTGAATTACGTGGATGCCGCCAGATGACGGCGGCGGGGCCGAGACAATCGCGTAATCTTTAAACTGTCCGGTGACGGGGGTTCGTTCCACGGCAACGTAGTTAGCCAGATCGTCTTGGGTAATTAGGCCGTCGTTGGCCGCCATATCCTTGGCGATTAGCTCAGCAGTATGCCCTGCGTAGAAGCCATCTCGGCCTTTTTCGGCGATTCGCTGCAATGTGGCGGCTAGGTCGGGCTGCTTAAAGCGACTGCCAATGGCGGGAGCTTTACCTCCCTCGCGCAGAAAAATACGTTTTGTCTCCGGATCTTGAGCCAGTCGTTCGGCGCGAGCGCTAAGATTTTGATGCAGTGTGATATCCATGACAAAGCCATCTGCGGCAAGATCAATCGCGGGCTGAATGACTGTCGCAAGGGGCAGTGTCCCGTATTCCTCTAGGGCATGAATCAGTCCGGCAACGGTTCCTGGAACACCGGAGGCTTGATGGCTGAAGTAAGCACGACGCTTATCAACCTTACCTTCAGGCGTCAGAAACATGTCACGAGTGGCAGCCGCAGGTGCCATCTCTCGATAATCAATGAATACATTGCGATTTTCAGCGGCAAGGTGCACCAACATAAAGCCACCGCCACCAATATTGCCGGCTCTGGGCAAAGTGACTGCCAGAGCGAAGCCAGTGGCGACTGCGGCATCTACGGCATTGCCTCCCTGTTCAAGCATAATAAGGCCCGCCTCGCTGGCAAGCCGTTCAGGGCCTACAACCATATTGCCGTTTGCAGCCACGGGCACAAAGCGGCTACGAAAATCTATGAGGGGTGAGTCGCTAGAAGCCACCTCGGCTGACTGGGTCTGTGCGGTGCCTAAGAAAAGTAGGGTGCTCAATGCGGCAATTTTGAATCGGTCAAACATCGGGACAGTCCATTATTAGGGGATGAAACGCTAACGCGTAATTTCTGGGAAAACCAGCCTTATCTGTCTCGCTCAGCAAGCGGGTTACACTACATCAGTGCGAACTGAGTGAGTGTACTGGAACATGAACTACGAAGAACATCGGCGTAACTATGTGTTGGGCGGTTTGCGTCGAGAGAACTTAACCGATGATCCCTTTGCGCTGTTTGAAAAATGGCAGGCCCAGGCGATCGCAGCAGAGCTCAAGGATCCCACTGCAGTTTCATTAGCAACCCAGGAGCCCTCAGGCAATCTGTGGCAAAGAATTGTGCTGCTAAAGGGGTTAAGTGAGGGTGGTTTCGTTTTCTTTACTAACTATGAAAGCAACAAGGCTCGTGCCTTAGCCCAAGATAATCGAGGCGCTTTGCTATTTCCCTGGCACGAACTTGATCGTCAGGTTACCGCCAGCGGCCATCTCAATAAAATTAGCGATGACGAGAGTGACCGGTACTTCGCAAGCCGCCCTCGAGCGAGCCAACTAGGCGCCTGGGCCTCTGATCAGAGCCGACCTATTGCTAACCGAGACGCCTTAGTCAGTCAGTATGAGTCGGCTGAACAACGATTTGGGAACGGTATAATTCCTCGACCGGCCCACTGGGGGGGATATCGTTTGGTTCCTGAGCAAATCGAGTTTTGGCAGGGAGGGGAGCATCGCTTACATGATCGCTTTCGCTATGTGCATACCCCCAGCGGTTGGGTTGTTAACCGTTTGCAACCTTAATCGGGATTTTCTGCGGATCTGGCCTGGACGCTAAAATTCCTAGGCTCAAGTCAGGCCTGACGCGAAAAATAATGCGGTAGCGATGGCAGGTCCTGTAAGTGGCGGCGCATGAGATCCAGGCAAGCCGCGGCGATGATATTCTGAAATAAACTCCTTGAGCCGGATACCACGGTCGTGTGGGTACGCAGATCATCTCGGGTTCCCCAGGCAATCCAGACAGTGCCCACGGGCTTATCCTCACTACCACCTCCGGGACCGGCAATACCCGATACTGCAACGCCAATATCTGCGCCGGAACGCTCAAGTGCGCCCAGCAACATCTCTCTTACTACCGGTTCACTCACTGCGCCATGTTCTTTAAGTGTGGTTGAGGCTACCCCCAGTTGATCACGCTTGGCTCTGTTAGCATAGGTCACGAAGCCGGTGCCAAGTACCGCCGATGAGCCGGGTTCTCTGACCATCATTGAAGCGATTAAGCCGCCGGTGCAGGACTCGGCGGTTGTCATGGTCTTGTTTTGATTTCGGAGAACGGCTTGTAATTTTTCGGCCAGTCGCGTGCTGCCCTTGCCCAGTATGTGGTCACCGAAATCCTCTTCGAGTAATGCTAGGGCCTCCTCCTGAGCCGGCAAATGCGCTGCACTAGGCACGCTGAGCTTCAGTTCAAGCTGGGGCATTCCGGCCCGAAAGCCTAGGGTCACCGCGTTGGGCCATCGGTCCGCATATTTTTTGATGCGCTCCTCGACCGAAGATTCGCCAATACCAAAAGTTTGCAGGCGCAGAATTTGCCGGGCTTCACCGCCGACCCGAGCTTCTAGGTGAGTGACGAGTGCTGGCAGCATGGCCTCGAGTTCACTAGGCACCCCCGGTGTGGTTAACACTAAACAGTCCTTCACGTTAATGGCAAATCCCAATGCGCTACCCAAGGGGTTGTGGATGAGCTGGCAGCCTGCGGGAACAAAAGCCTGTTTGAGGTTTGCTGGATTAGGTGCAATTCGTCGCCGGGCGCACCAGTTTTCTACGTGGGCTCGGGCTTCTGGGTTTTCAGTGAGCTCGGTATCGGTAAGAGTGGCAATCACTTCGCTGGTGAGATCATCTCGCGTCGGCCCTAGGCCGCCGTTAACAATGACGGCCGGATACTGTTGCGCGAGGCGTGCGAGAGCGCTTTGTAGCAACGTGGGATCATCGCCAACGGTGCACTTCTCCGCTATCTCGAGCCCGTGGTCACCTAGGCAGGTGGCAATCATGGCCGAATTACTGTCGACGGTATCCCCTGACATAAGTTCGTTGCCGGTAAGCAGTAAAGCAATGCAGGGTGTTTCCATGGTGATGTCTCCTCAGGGAACCCAAGGATAACCTGCTACGCAGATTAAACCCACGGACTCTCCTAGGCTTTTGAGGCCGAATCGAAATAGATCGTCTACAATCATGCCCTCAGATTTTTTGCCTTGGGGTACCCATGCATCGCGTCATTTTTAATCAAAAAGGGGGGGTGGGTAAGACTTCGATTACCTGCAATTTAGCGGCAATCAGTGCCAGTCAGGGGCTGCGTACCTTGGTGATTGACCTTGATGTTCAGGGTAATTCAACCCATTACCTTATTGGCGCCGTCGATGCAGAGCAGTATCCAGCTGAGGCGCAGGGCGTAGCTGGCCTGTTTAAGCAAACGGTAGGATCGCGCAGTATGCGTAAAAACCCTGATTCCTTTGTTTGGGAAACGCCCTTTGAAAATTTATTTTTGCTGCCGTCTAGCCCTTATCTCTCCGAGATAGAGAAAGAATTGGAGGCGCGTTACAAGATCTATAAATTGCGAGACGCTCTGGCCAAGCTGGATACGGAGTACGATCGCATCTACATCGATACGCCGCCTAACTTCAATTTTTATTCAAAGTCTGCGCTGATTGCAGCTAGCCGTGTATTGGTCCCGTTTGATTGCGACTCATTTGCGCGTCAAAGCCTGTACGAGCTGGTGTTGAACATAGAAGAGCTGCAGGAAGATCACAATCCAGAGCTTGAATTGGAAGGTATTGTGATTAATCAATTTAATGGTCAGGCCCGGCTTCCCGGAGAGCTTGTGGCGGAACTTCAATCTGAAGGCTTTCCCGTAATTGATAGCTTCTTGAGCAGCTCAGTAAAAATGCGCGAATCTCATCACGAAATGCGGCCGCTCATTCACCTTGCTCCCAGCCACAAACTCACACAGTCTTATATCGCACTCCATCAGGCCCTTGAAAAAGGCGTTAAAAAGCGTCGTCGGGGCTAAACGCTACGAGCTTTTGACTCATGGGGCAATCGTCAGGGCAATCGACAGGGCAATCTCAACAGCGCATTGGGAAAACCCTTTATCGATCTGGAGGCGCGAGTTTACGACCCGACCGTCACGGCTTTTTTTCAGCACTGACTAGTTTTAGAAGTCGGCGCGGCCGGGGGTTCTGGGGAAGGGGATGACGTCGCGAACGTTTTCCATGCCCGTAATATAGGCGAGTAATCGTTCAAAGCCTAAACCAAAGCCGGCGTGGGGCACGGTGCCGTAGCGGCGCAGATCCCGATACCACCACAAGTCTTCAAGGACGGCTTGATCCATGCGACCTTCCAACACATCTAGACGCTCTTCTCGCTGACTACCACCAATGATTTCACCGATACCCGGAGCCAATACGTCCATTGCTGCTACGGTCTTGCCGTCGTCATTGAGTCGCATGTAAAACGCTTTTATATCGCTAGGATAGTCGGTTACTACAATAGGCCTCCCTACATGCTCCTCAGCGAGATAGCGTTCATGCTCTGAAGCCATGTCAATTCCCCAGTGCACGGGGAACTCAAAGGATTGACCGCAATTTTCGAGAATGGCAATCGCTTCTGAATAAGTCATTCGTTCAAAGTTTGAATCGACGATTCCCTGAAGCCGCTGCAGTACCGACTTATCAATTCGCTGTTGGAAAAAAGCCATGTCATCGGCGCAGTGCTCCAGAACCTCCGCAATAACATGCCTGAGCAAACCCTCTGCCAAGGCCGCATTGTCATTTAGATCGGCGAAGGCGATCTCTGGCTCTACCATCCAGAACTCCGCGAGGTGCCTCGTAGTATTAGAGTTCTCAGCTCTAAATGTTGGACCAAAGGTATAAACCCGAGACATCGATAAGCAGTGTGACTCAACCGCAAGCTGGCCAGAAACGGTGAGAAAGGCCTCGCTGCCAAAAAAATCCTGACTGTGGTCGACGCTACCATCGGGGTTGCGGGGCAGATTGGCGTAATCCAATGTGCTAACTCGAAATAGCTCGCCTGCTCCTTCACAGTCGCTTGCAGTAATGATGGGCGTATTGACCCAGTAGAAGTCTTGTCGGTGAAAATATTCATGAATGGCTCTTGCCAGTACATGTCTGACCCGCGTTATTGCGCCAAAGGTGTTGGTACGCGTTCGCAAATGTGCCTGTGTTCGAAGGTACTCAAAGGTATGCCTTTTCTTCGCGATGGGGTAACTCTCGGGATCATCGACCCACCCGATCACAGTAACTGCGGTGGCTTGGATTTCTACGGCTTGGCCCTTGCCCTCGGAAACAACCAGTTGCCCTGTGACTTCCACGGCGCAGCCAGTAGCCAGCTGCAAAACTTCTTCGTCATAGTTGGTCAGAGTATTAGGGACAACGGCCTGAATGGCATCGAAACAAGTGCCATCATGGACTGCGAGAAACGAAATGCCCGCCTTGGAGTCGCGCTTACTGCGAAGCCAACCTTTCACAGTTATTGACTGACCAACCTGACTGGGGTCAGCGAACAAGGATTTTATGGGTAACCATGGGCTCATCGTGGGCTCCTTAGGGGCTTGGGCAGCATTTTGGGTCGTCCAGCCGGGCATCAGAACCCGAGACTATCGCTTATTCTTTGGCCGGCTTTAAGGCACACCCTGGCGCGAGTTCAAATTGGGGGGCGGTGCCACTACCGGCGTCAGGGGTACTTTGATAATCAACCTCCACTGTTTGTCCAAGCTGGAGCTTGCGGGTGGACGAGGTTAGGCTGGCCGTCCATTTATCAAAACTAAATTTCTCAGGATCCTTGCGCAGATCCACCTGCCCTTCCAGTCCTAAGCCTGCAAGTCGTACGGTAAACCCAGCGCTAGTGACATGGGCAATTTCACCGGTATAGCGGGTTTCCCCGGAGGATTTACAGCGATCAAGGTAGTTGCCTGTCAGCCAGCGTTCAGCGGCCTGAGTGGCACCTCTGCCCCGAGCAATGGCTGAGGCTGTGCTTTGCAGCTGCAAATCTGTCACGGTGTCGCCCGGCTTTTTCGAGAGCACTCTTTTAATTTGTCGGTGGGTCAAAAAATCGACATATTTACGCAGCGGTGAGGTGAAGTTGGTATATGCGTTAAGCGCCATTCCCATATGCTCTGCCGGCGAAGTACTAAATACGGCTCGGGTTAGCAGCCGGTTAACCATGCCTCTTAAGGGGAGCGTATGGGGAGCGTTGAGGGCGGCAAATATCTGTTGATAACCCGCAACAGTATGGGTGGTAGTGTCAGTTAGGTCGGGCAGATAGCGCTTCAAAAATTCTTGCGTTTCACTGGCTCTGTCTTTGCGAAAACCGGGATGAACAACAAATGGTCCGGTTGCTTCAGACATTGCTAGAAAATGGGCTGCACTTCTATTGGCGGCAATCATGCACTCTTCTACTAGATGTTGTGAGGCGAGTTTTTCCGCGGTTTCAATGGTTCCAATTTGGCGCTCATCATTGAGTTGCCATCGGTACTCGGTACGATCTTCCATAACCAATTCATGACTTTCACGATGGCTACGCAGCGCCCGATAGGCTTGCACCAGCGCTTCCAGAGGGTTCGACCATGCAATTAACTGATCGTTGTGACCAGTAACATAACGATCGACTGCAGCGTAAGTCAGCTTAGCTTTAGACTGAATTTTTGCTTGGATGAACTCGTAGCTACCGACTTGACCGGCGTCACTAACATTAATTTTACAAACCAGTGACGGGCGCACTTCTCCTTCAGACAGCGCGCAAAAATCTCGACCAATAGCCTCGGGAAGCATTGGCAATACATCGCCATGAAAGTAGGTAGATGTCGCTCTTGAGGTCAGTGTTTCGTCGAGCCCTTCCATGCCATCAAGATAGGCAGTGGGATCGGCAACAGCAACGTAAAGTACCCAGCCTTCACTGGTTACTTCGGCGTATAAGGCGTCATCAATATCCTGAGTTCGTGCGGCGTCAATAGACACAAAATTTAGGTGGCTCAGATCTACACGCTCGGGATCTGATAGCGGATCGCGCTCCTGGGCAAATTTAATCCAGGTAGCCGCCTCTTTATCGCTCCACGCCCAAGTCAGACCAGCCCTCGCCGCGCAATAACGATTTTCCAGTCCCGGAGTGCCCGGAGAGCCGAACACAGACAGCACTTTGGCCGAGGGTTTGCCATCTTTGAAGGGGTGACGCATTAGGGCGCAGTCGACCTTATCACCGGGCTTCGCGCCGTTTCGAGCGTGGGGAGGAATAAACAGCCAGCGTTTTAAATCGTGGAGGTCGGGCTCAACAAAAACCGCCTTGCCCTTAACAACGATGGTTCCAACAAATCGGTCTAGCGTGCTATTAATAAGCCGCTCTATGTCGGCAACCGTCCGCCCATCCTGGCTTTTTTTCCCGCCTTTACCCTTTTGTGTGGCGGGGCGAATGCAAATGCGCACCTGGTCACCGGGAAGCACTTTCAGCATTTCATCAGGTGGAATGAAGATCTCACGGCCGTCGCCAACTACAGCGAAACCATAGCGATTTTGTGTACCTTTAACAGTGGCTTCGGCGTACTCTTTTTCCGCCTCTATCTTCTGTTTCAGGCCCTTTAATTGGGCCATGGCGTCGTTGTTCAGCATGGCCGTTTGGAGCTCCCGGGTATCGCAGCTGTCAGCAAAGACGAATCTGGCTTTCAGCGCCGGATTCAAAGTAGGCGTGAATGCTAGCGAAATTTCACTCTGCTGTCAGCGTCTGACGCACTTCTTAGAAGTAAATTACTCAGTGCGTTGACAGGTGGCACGTCGAGAGCTTTACTGGACACAGGCCGAAAATATATGAGTAGGGCGGATATTGTTTGAGAAAACGAGCTGATCCACAGTGGAATTTCCACAGCAAGCAGTTCATGACAACCTCGCAACCTCCTGAAAACAGGCTGGGCTTCAGCAGCAGCGCTCTCCTGACAAAGACCTCACCCCCGGATCAACTTTCTCGTACTAAGGAGTCTCCTTATGGAAGCCATTAATGCTGCTTGTCAGAATGAAACCCCTGTTGCTGCCTTGTCTGGACGCAAAACCTACGTGCTCGATACCAATGTGCTCTTACACGACCCCACTGCAGTCGCTGCGTTTATGGAACACCACGTGGTTATTCCTATGACGGTGCTTGAGGAGCTGGATCACATCAAGGATCGACGGGATAAAACGGTAAGCCGAGAGGCACGTATTGCCATTCAAATGATTGAAAAAGTTGTAGGAGGTGCCAGCCCCGGAGCGACACAGGCCGGTGTCGAAATACCCGGCTCAAACTTCAACGGGCCCTTAGGCACGCTGGCTATTTACCCTGACCAGCTGATTCAAGAAGACGGAGTCGTGCCATTTCTGAATGCGACACAGGATCAGGCCAACGACAACCGCATTATTAATGTCGCACTAAAACTGCAGTCTGAGCAACCGGACTCCCTAGTGTGTCTTGTGACTAAAGACATCAATATGCGCATCAAGGCCAAGGGCTCTGGACTTAACCATGTCGAAGACTACCGGCACGATCGCGTTTTAGACGATATTGATCTACTCACAACGGGTTATGAGCACGTCAGTGGCGATTTTTGGTCGACCATTGCTGAGGTGGATACGATTCGAGAAGACGGTGTCACCCTGCATCGGCTTGCCCGGGCGGCCCTGCCCAACGCCTACCCCTGTCAGTTTGTCTACGATGATGAAAAATTTCTGGCCTATGTGGTCAAAATGGATGAGGAGTTTATCTATCTACGCGTGGATAGCAGGGACAACCTCATGAACCAACGTTTCTGGGGACTAGCGCCCAGAAACCTTGAGCAAGCAATGGCAATGCGCCTGCTGGAGGATGGTGATATTGATATGACGGTTCTGACGGGACCTGCGGGGTCTGGTAAAACACTACTCGCGTTAGCTTACGGCCTTCACGCTATTCTCGAGAAGCGCAAGTTTTCCAAGTTGATCGTGGCACGCTCAACCCCGCCGATTGCCGAGGAAATTGGCTTTTTACCGGGTACTGAAGAGGAGAAGATGGCACCTTGGCTGGCAGCTTTTGAAGACAATCTGGAGATACTGCACGGAACCGATGAATGCGCCAATGGCAGCATTGATTACGTGAAGGAGCGTGCCAATATCCAGTTTAAATCGCTTAATTTTATGCGCGGTCGGTCATTTAACAACGCGTACATTATTATCGATGAAGCTCAGGGGCTGACACAGTTTCAGTTGAAATCTATCATCAGCCGAGTGGGGGCTGATTCCCAAATCGTGGTGTTGGGTAACCTCGCTCAGATCGACAATAAATATATATCGCCTCTAACGTCAGGGCTTACCTACCTTGTAGAACGGGTTAAAAGTTACCCACATGCAGGCACCATGTTTATTAATGGCATCTTGCGCTCAAGGTTGGCCGCCTTTGCTGAGGAAAATCTGTAACGCGAGGTTTAGTCGGCGAGTTCGGCTTTTACCTGAACCGACGCCCCCGCCTCGACGGCCCAGTTCAGCTGCTCGGAGGTGAGTATGATTACGGTAGAGCCTAAGAAGAAGCGGCCTACTTCATCCCCCGCTGCAAATGTTGGCGCGTCATCGTCGTTCCACACGGTTTCTCTAATAGTTTTTGGAGAGGGTGCTTCGACACCCCCCCAGACGGTTTCAATGCCCGCAACGATAATGGCGCCCACAAGCACAAGCACTAACGGCCCATTGGCAGTATCGAAGTAACAGACCAAGCGTTCATTTCGGGCAAATAGCTGGTCGACGGTTTGCGCGGTGCTTTTGTTGACGGCAAACAGATCGCCAGGAATGTAGCAGGTGCGTCGCAGCGTGCCTGTGGTGGGCATGTGAATGCGATGATAGTCACGGGGTGATAAGTAGATAGTGGCGAAACTGCCGTTTTCGAGGGCCTTCGCCGCTACTGAATCACCCCCGAGAAGAGCGTTCGCCGTGTAATAACGCCCTTTCGCCTGAATCATGAGCCCATCGGCTATGGGACCTCTTTGGCTCAATTCACCGTCAGCGGGCATGACAAAGCGATTTGCTGCAAGGGGGCGCGCGGTATCTTTTAGAGCACGGGTAAAAAATGCGTTGAAGTGAGGGAAGTCATCAGGGTGTTCAATCTTGGCGTCTGCTAACGAGACGTTGTAGCTGTTCATAAAAGCTTTTATGAGCATTGTCTTCAACCAGCGTGGGGTTTCCAAATGGCCAAGCCAACCCGCTGCTCGGGATAGATGATGTTGCGGGAGAAGAGCTTGTAGCGCTGCAAAAAATTTCATAAATAGATAAACACGGCTGCGTGGGAATCTTGGTATTCTAACGGGGCAGAGGCCTTAGGTTCAGTGAATTTAGCACTATGGAAACAAAGTTCATTAAAAATAGTTGTCGGCATCGCCGCGCTGGAAAGGGCTATCTCAGATTTTTGTGCTTCATTGGATTAACCATTGCGTTGCCACTAGGGGCCCAAACTTCGCCGGAGGAAACCACTGTTGTGCCCACCGGAGTGGCCACAGATGCCATGGCCACGCAAGCCAATGCATCTGAAGCTGTCGGGTCAGAGGCCACAGCCACAGACGGTGATGGCCTATCGGCGGAGATCATCGAATCCGATGAAGAACAGTTTTTTGAGGGCACCTCATGGTTGGATGAGGGACATGGGCTGGTTACGGATAGGGCTGACGATTTAACCCAATGGTTTGATGCTTATTTTGGAGGCGGTGACGCTGGGGACACCGAAGCCTATTCACGACTCCGGCTTCGTGTCAGCAATGAGTGGGATGAGCGTCTTGGTAATGACGTTCGTTTTCGACTGGGCGGCAAGGTTAATCTGCCGCAAATTTCAAAGCGTCTTGATTTGGTGTTCCAAGGTGATGACCCCCTCAATGACATCAATGGCGAGCAAGATGAGTCGCAGTCTAGAGTGGCTCTTGAATTAAAGGTTAACCGTTTTGAAGATTCCGACGTCGATTTCAAGCTCACCATGGGTTTTGGCTCCAACGGACCGAAGCCCGGTATCAAGTTTACCTATCAACGGGATTTGAGCGAGCGCAACAGCCTGCGATTTATTGAGCGGGTCCAATTCGATGCTGGCGACGGTACCACCAGTACGTCTCGCTTGCTTTTTGACCACCAAATTGATGACCAACAACTTATTCGCAGTTATTCGAGAGCGCTCTACGGCACCAGCACAGATGGGCTTGAATTGAGTACGAGCTTGCAATGGATCAATTTTTGGAATGCAGATCCTGCGAAAGGGGGTCCCACCGAGCGAGGAATCATGGCTTACGGTGAAGTTTGGGGCGCGACAGAGCCTTACGACTATGTCTCCAATTACAAGCTCGGCGTGAGGTATCGCCGTCAAACCTACCGTGACTATCTGTTTATAGAGTTTGAACCTAGCTACAACTGGCGTGTTGATGAACCCTACGACCGTCGAGAGGGCGCTTGGGAGGTGGTGTTGCGCTTCGAATTTTTACTTTTCCAAGATTTGCGAAAAGACCGAACTGATTCATAATCTGTGAGTACATGGCTACTAGCGGTATTCACCTTTTACCCTGCGGCCAAAAATCTGGCCTAAAAACCGAAAAAATTCGCCATCTAATGACAGCCCGGATAATGGCTCAAATGCGTTGATTTATTGACTCATCGACGCCACGATTTGGCGATAACTAGCCAGGCGGTCACTGCTAATTTCGCCCCTTTCATGGGCTTCAAGAACGGCGCAGCGCACCTCATGGCTGTGGCTGCAATCTCTAAAGCGACACAGGCCAAGTAGGGGTTCAAATTCGACGAACCCAGACTCTATGGCATCTTTGGGTAGGTGGCTCAGGTGAAATTCTCGAACCCCAGGAGAGTCTATTAAGCGACCGCCCCCGGGTAAATGGTAAAGTGCTGCGGCTGTCGTCGTGTGTCGCCCCAGCCCAACCGCGTCAGACAGGGCACCGATACGGATTTCTAAATCGGGTAATAGCCGTTTTATGAGTGACGATTTCCCAACCCCCGACTGTCCAACAAGCGCGACGGTTTGAGTCGCCACCATATCCATTAACGTTTCCGCCCCTGGATCGCTAAGTTGACCGGTCGTTACTACCTCAACACCCAATTCGCTGTAGGTCTCGGCGAGTTGCACGACCGAAGGGGCCTCGGATAATAGGTCAGCTTTGTTGACTATTAGGCTGGCGTCAATGCCCGCGTGAGACGCTGCCACTAAATACCGGTCTATTAAATTTGCCTGAGCCAGGGGCTGGGGTGCTATTACAATCAATAATCTGTCGATGTTGGCCGCTATGGGTCTGAGCGCTCCCTGACTGTTGGGCCGGGAGATGATCGTGCGACGGGGCAATAAGGCTTCAATTACGCCATGTTCACCTTGAGGCGTCCACACAACTTGATCACCCGCTACTGGGTCCTCGGCGCGGCGACGCAGTGTGGTGGTGCGCCGATCGCCATTTTCCTCCTCAATCAGCACCTGCTTACCAAAGCGTGCGATTACCAGTCCAGACTCACCCCCCAATTCACTTTCACTGCGATAGCGCTCCTGCGCTGCTTGAATGCGCCGGTTTTGCTGTTTGCTGAGTTGCGACTTGGACATGGGTTAAGTCTACTGCGTCCCGGCAACGGATGTGAGAGAAGTTTTAAATCATCTTGCGGAGGCTCTGATAGACTTAAGCCATAGGAGAGCTTTATGTCAGACGCACAAAATCTCATTTGGGTTGATTTAGAAATGACGGGTCTCATCCCCGAGCAGCACCGCGTTATCGAGATGGCCACCATCATTACGGATAGTGATTTGAATGAGTTGGCTCAGGGGCCAGTGATAGCTATCCATCAAAGTCAGGATGAGCTTGACGCCATGGATGAGTGGAATACAAGTCATCACAATGCTTCTGGATTGGTTAAAAGGGTTTGTGAGAGCGACTATGACGAGCACAGGGCAACCCGAGAAACTCTGGCCTTCCTTGAAAAGTGGGTGCCAGCGGGCAGATCCCCCATGTGTGGCAATTCAATTTGTCAGGATCGACGGTTTATGGCGCGTCATCTGCCCGATCTTGAAGCTTTTTTCCATTACCGCAACCTCGATGTAAGTTCTTTGAAAATTCTCGCCAGTCGCTGGCGGCCTGATTTATCGGGTTTGAAGAAGCGTAACGTCCATTTGGCGCTCGACGATATTAGAGAGTCGATCGAAGAGCTGCGTTACTACCGAGACAACTTCCTTCAGGTGCCATCTTTATAAGGCAGCCCTGAAGATAGGGCTGCGCTGAACAGATCAGACTTGAGCGTGATGTTGTGATAGAGCCCAGGCGACGTGTTCCCTGACCAAGGGCGAGGGGTGATGGCGGCGCTGATTTAAGGCGGTAATGATTTCTGGTGTTGTTGTGGCGTTCCCCAGCGCGATTGCGATATTTCGCAACCAGCGTTCATGGCCGATACGGCGTATTGGGGAACCCTGCATGCGCGTATCGAACTCTTGATCAGTCCAAGCGAACAGGTGGATGAGTGCTTCATCGTCGAGATTGTGACGGGGTGCAAAGTCTGCCTCAGCGGTTGGTTGCGCAAATTTATTCCACGGACACACTAGCTGGCAGTCATCACAACCGTAAATGCGATTTCCCATCAGGGGGCGCAATGCTGGATCAATGGAGCCCTGATGCTCAATAGTGAGGTATGAAATGCACTTTCGGGCATCTAAAACATGAGGTGCGACGAAGGCTTGGGTGGGGCAAATATCCAAGCAAGCCGTACAGCTGCCACAATGTTTAACCGTTTTGGGTGCATCTGTTGTAAACGGTATGTCGGTATAAATTTCTCCAAGAAAAAACCAGGAGCCCGCTCGTTCGTTAATCAACATCGTATTTTTTGCGATCCAGCCCAGCCCCGATTGTTCGGCTAGGGCGCGCTCCAGGACTGGCGCACTGTCAACAAATGCACGGTACTGCCCGGCCGCCAGCTCGGCGTCAATTTTTTTTGCGAGTCGCGCGAGTCGGTGCCGCATCAGCTTGTGATAGTCGCGGCCTAAGGCGTAGCGCGAGATGTAGGCCCGGTCGTTTTGGCTCAATACGGACTCGGGATCGGCGGCGGATTCGGGCAAGTAGTCCATTCGCAGGGTCAGCACTGTGCATGTTCCGGGGATGAGCTCAGCTGGGCGGGCTCGTGTCAGTCCATGCCGGGTCATATAGTGCATGTCCCCTTGATAGCCCGCGTCTAGCCATTTCTGCAGATAGCCTTCGTGCTGCTTTAAGTCCACGCCAGTGATGCCTAATTGCTGGAATCCCAATTCTTGCGCCCATTGGTGCAACTGTGATCGGATCGTAGCCAGCGCGTCTGGTTTTGTTTCGTTAGGCGTCATCTGCGCATTCTGACAGACCCGCATTCCCCCGTCGTGCTAATGCTTCGGTACACTTGCGCAATGATAGACACAACTGAACTCAGTATTGACTTACCAGACGAGCAAAGCACGATCGCTTTTGGGGGTAGGTTGGCTCAGGTTTGCAAGCCGCCCCTTAGGATTTACCTGAGTGGCGAGCTTGGGGCTGGCAAGACCACACTAAGTCGTGGATTTCTCCGCGGATTGGGGCACTCGGGCAACGTTAAAAGCCCGACCTACACGTTAGTAGAGCCGTATGAGTTCGATAGTGTTATGGTTTTCCATTTCGACCTGTATCGAGTCGCCGACCCCGAAGAGTTAGCCTACATGGGATTTGAGGACTATCTGATGACGCCTGCAGTGTTGTTAGTCGAATGGGCTGAGCGCGGCGGTGATTGGTTACCCCAGCCAGACTTGTTAGTTCATTTATCACTCAGCGGTGGTGGGCGGAACCTGAGTCTAAGCTGGGGGTCCGAAGAGGGTAAGCAGGTTTGCCGACAATTAATTGCAGAGGCTTAGAGCGCTCTAAACGGCGGAAAAAGTTTAAGTCAGGTTTAAAAGATTGGGTCAAGGTAGTGACTTACGATTAAAACATTGAGATACGGGGCTAGCAGGTCCGTTGAAAAGTGAGCGTTTCATTGGCGTCAGGGCGACAAAAAAGGTGCAAAACAGCGATACCTGCGGGTGCTTTGCTTTGGCTTTTATTGTCAGTTGTGATGTCAGTTGTGATGCCAGTTCAAGCCGCAGACATTCTTGATGTGCGCCTTTGGAGGGCGCCGGATCATACCCGGGTCGTGTTCGATCTCTCAGACACTATTTCCTATTCGCTACTTGAGTTGGATAATCCGCAGCGGCTTGTTATTGATGTTGCCGATGCGCGTTTAATCAACGCTTTGACTAACCTTCCCCTTGAAAATACGCCGATATCTCGGGTGCGTTCGGGTGTGCGCTATGGCGATAACTTACGCATTGTTTTTGACCTAAAAGCGAAGATTCGCCCCAAAAGTTTTCCATTAGAGCCCAATGAGCGGACTGGCCACCGTTTGGTGTTGGATCTTTTTGACGAGGACATTAAAGACAGTGAGGTTCCAGCGGTAAAAAGTGTGGACCAGCTATCGAATCGTCGAGATATCATTGTGGCTATTGATGCAGGACATGGCGGAGAAGACCCGGGCGCCTTGGGCCCCAAAAAGCTGTATGAGAAAAAAGTTGTGTTAGCGATAGCAAAAAAGCTGAGTGCGCAGCTTGAAGCGACCCCGGGCTTAAAGCCTGTGATGGTCCGCGATGGCGATTACTACGTGAGTCTTCGTGGTCGCCGGGATCTTGCGCGAAAGTCTCAGGCAGATTTATTTGTTTCGATTCATGCCGACGCTTTCAGTCAGGCTTCAGCTAGCGGGGCCTCGGTTTATGCGCTTTCAACGAAGGGAGCCTCGTCGACGGCGGCGAAATATTTAGCGGATCGTGAGAATTCTGCTGATTTAGTGGGTGGAGTTCGGCTCTCCGATAAGGACGATATCTTGGCTGGGGTACTGACTGACCTGTCAATGACAGCGACCCTTGACACCAGTTTGAGCTTGGGCGCCAGAGTGCTTGCTGAGATTGGTGATTTTGCAAAGCTTCACAAACCCAAAGTTGAACAAGCTGGATTCGCCGTGTTGAAGAGCCCTGATATTCCATCAATACTGGTTGAAACGGGATTTATTTCGAATCCAACTGAGGCTGGCCGTCTGAATACCTCCAGTTATCAGGACAAAATGGCAGGGGCGATGCACCAAGGGATTTTAAGCTGGTTTAAATCACACCCTCCTGCCGGAACGCTTCTGGCATGGCAGCGGAGTAATCAGTCAGATGGGCGGGTATATGTCATTGCCCGTGGCGACACGCTGTCCGATATTGCCGTTAGGTACCGGGTGCCTCTGGAAAAACTTAAGGCAACCAACGGACTTAGCGGTTCGACTATTCAAGTCGGCCAAAAATTAAAGATACCTGACGGCCAATGACACAGTCTCGAATTCACAGATTAGCCACTCGTCTCGCTAACCAGATTGCTGCGGGTGAAGTGGTGGAGCGCCCGGCCTCGGTGATTAAAGAGGCCATAGAAAATAGTTTGGATGCGGGAGCCTCTCGAATCGATATCGAGCTGGAATCTGGAGGCGTTCAGTTAATGCGGGTGCGTGACAACGGACAGGGCATTTCGGCTGAGGATTTAACCCTGGCGTTAGCTAGACACGCCACATCTAAGATCGACTCTATAGATGACCTAGAGGCCGTGGGCACCTTGGGGTTTCGCGGCGAAGCCCTGGCGTCCATCGCGTCAGTGTCGCGATTATCTTTGACGAGCAACGCCTCCGAACAGGGCGCTGCGGGCATGATTGCCCAGTCAGAGGGGCGAGATATGACCGTCTCGGTAAGCCCAGCGCCTCATCCTCGTGGCACCACCCTTGAGGTTCGAGATCTTTTTTACAATACCCCTGCGCGGCGGAAATTTTTACGCACCGAAAAAACCGAGCTGGGCCACATTGACGAAGTGTTCAAGCGACAGGCATTGGCGAGGAGTGATGTCGCTTTTTCACTGCGACATAACGGTAAAACCCTCCACAGTCTTAATTGTGCAGATGACCAAGCGGGGCGTGAACGAAGGATTGCAACCGTTTGCGGCGCCGCATTTATGGAGCAGTCCGTTGCCCTAGCTCGGGAGGCAGGACGTTTGTCGCTGCATGGCTGGGTCGGTTTGCCTACGTTCTCTCGCAGCCAAGCCGATTTACAGTACTTTTTCGTGAATGGCCGAGTGATTCGCGACAAACTTGTGACCCATGCCATTAAACAGGCTTACCGTGACGTGCTTTTTCACGGACGTCACCCCGCTTATGTGCTGTTTTTAGAGGTCGATCCTGCGGTGGTTGATGTCAATGTGCACCCGACCAAGCATGAAGTGCGATTCCGCGAGGGGCGCGAGGTGCACAGCTTTATCTTTAGTACTTTGCACCGAGCGCTAGGGGATCTCCGCCCGGGTGATGGCGGGGCTGCTACTGATGCTTCGGGTGCGGATGCACAAGAAGGAGTGGGCTGGTCGACACCACCGCAACAGGCGCCTATGGGGTTATTGACGCCGCCGGGAGGTCACTGGCAGCCCGAGGCTCAGGCGGGCACGGCTGATCTTGACGCACTGTCTCGTCTTTATAAAAGTCCGACTTTTAATCGCGGCGGGCATGGCATCCCAATTATGGAGCAGTCACCCCGGGGCGACGATGAATCAGAAGTGCCGCCTTTGGGGTTTGCTTTGGCGCAGCTGCATGGAGTTTTCATCCTGGCAGAGAATACTGAAGGGTTGGTATTGGTGGACATGCATGCTGCCCATGAGCGAATTACTTACGAACGGTTAAAGCAAATGCGGGACGATAGCGGTATTAGAACCCAGCCCCTGCTGGTCCCTCAAACAATCACTTTGTCATCACGGGAGGTCGCTGCAGCTGTTGAAATGTCTGAAGCCCTGATTGCTCTGGGTCTGGTGCTCGATGCGACAGGGGACGAGCAGCTGGTGATTCGTGAGGTGCCAATTGCGCTAATCGGTGGCGGTATTGAAGCCTTAGTAAGAGATGTTTTATCTGATATGTTGGCATTTGGGACTTCAGACCGAATTGCGGCCCATGAAGACGAGCTGCTATCTACTATGGCCTGTCATGGGTCTGTGCGGGCCAATCGAAGATTGACCGTACCCGAGATGAACGCTTTGCTTCGCGATATGGAAATGACTGAGCGGTCAGGGCAATGTAATCATGGCCGACCTACATGGGTTCAGCTGGGGATGCAGGATTTAGACAAGTTGTTTTTGAGGGGACGTTGATTGGCAGCGTCGCCTTTGCTTTGTGTGATGGGCCCTACCGCCGCGGGTAAGACCGATTTGGCGGTTTCTCTGGCAGATTCGCTCAATGGAGAATTGATCTCAGTTGATTCAGCGCTGGTGTATCGAGATCTGAACATTGGCACTGCGAAACCTGACTTCCCCCATCACCTCATCGATTTGAGAGCCCCCAGTAATCCTTACAGCGCGATGCAATTTGCGCGCGATGCTACCGCTGTGATTGCTGAAGTAAGAGGCAGAGGGCGACTTCCCATATTGGTAGGTGGGACAATGTTGTACTTTCGGGCATTGCTCGAGGGACTTGACGATATGCCCGCGAGTGACCCTGCAGTACGGCAGAAAATTGAGGCCGATGCTGCCGCCGAAGGCTGGCCTGCGCTGCACGCTAGACTTCAGTTGGTCGATCCCGTTCTAGCTGCACGGCTGCACCCTAATCACAGTCAGCGAATAGCTCGAGGGCTAGAGGTCTGGCAGATGACCGGAAAGCCTTTAAGTGACTGGCAAAGTGGTAAAGGTCATGGCGGTTTGGGTGAGGCACCGATTTCGTTGGTTATTTGTCCAAAGGAGCGAAGCGTGTTGCATGCGCGTATTGCTGATCGACTCGACAAAATGTTGAGTGCAGGTTTACTCGACGAGGTGCGACAGCTTTGGTCACGGGGTGACCTTAGTCCTGACTTACCTGCTATTCGAGCAGTGGGCTATCGACAGCTCTGGAAATATTTGGATGGAGAAGCATCACTCGACGAAGCGGTTCAGAACGTGCTGTTTGCGACGAGACAGCTCGCTAAGCGCCAAATGACCTGGCTACGTCGATGGCCCGCAGACGGGTGGCTACTAACCGGAGAAGATGGCGAGCTTTTAGAAGCGGCGCATTGTTCTACGCCGATTTGGCGCCGATTTGCCAATGAAGTGGGTCGTCGGGTTGAGGAAGGAAACCCCCTATCCCGGAGCAAAAGTATAGCGACGGCACTCGCTGAACCCATTGGAGCGTCGTTTAATGTGTTACACAGCCCAACTATTGAGAACTAATGCGGAACTAACTCGCGTTTTGACGTGCCTAAGCGCTATACTATGGCCCGCTAATATTTAGGCTTTTTGCCGTCGCGGCTTTGCGGCGCACGCGCTACGACAACTAGGAGTTATCATGTCAAAAGGGCACACGCTACAAGACCCTTACCTCAATGCTTTACGCAAGGAACGGATTCCCGTTTCCATTTACTTAGTCAACGGTATCAAGCTGCAGGGTCAGGTAGAATCCTTCGATCAATTTGTGGTTTTGCTGAAAAATACGGTGTCACAGATGGTCTATAAGCACGCCATCTCCACGGTGGTGCCTGCGCGAAACGTGCGCATCCCACTGGACGGTCCCGAGGAGGACAACGCCGATAACGGCTAAATCCTCAGACGCGCAGCTTTTTGACCGCCATGCTGGCGGTGAAAACGTCGTCATGGTGCAGCTTGCTATCGATGACGGCGCACAGGCCTTAGACGCCCAAGAGTTCGAGGAGCTGGTTGTTTCTGCGGGGGGCAAGCCTGTCGCATTGGTGACGGGGCATCGGCGCTCTCCCACAGCAAAGTTTTTTGTGGGTACAGGCAAGCTTGAAGAAATTCGCATCATCAAAGAGGCCGAAAATGCCGATCTGGTGGTTTTCAACCATCCGTTATCCCCCTCTCAAGAGCGCAACCTTGAGGCAGCGCTCGAATGTCGGGTCATTGCCCGGACGGGGTTAATTCTTGATATTTTTGCTCAGCGTGCGCGAACCCATGAGGGTAAGTTGCAGGTGGAGCTCGCGCAGTTGCAGCATATGAGTACTCGATTGGTTCGAGGTTGGACCCACCTTGAGCGACAGAAGGGCGGAATTGGTCTCAGGGGGCCGGGCGAAACTCAGCTTGAGACAGATCGACGTTTATTGCGTGTCCGAATTAGTGCCATCGAAACCCGTCTGGGCAAGGTTAAAGCCCAGCGCGCGCAAAGCCGCAGGGCCAGAAAGCGAGCGGAACTGCCGTTGGTATCTATCGTAGGCTATACCAATGCTGGAAAATCGACATTATTTAACCGTTACGCTAGCGCAGATGTTTATGCCGCAGACCAATTATTCGCCACCTTGGACCCGACGTTGCGCCGCGTTGAAATTCCGCACCTTGGCGATATTGTCCTCGCCGATACGGTTGGTTTTATCTCTGACTTACCTCACACACTGATTGATGCTTTTAAAGCGACGTTGGAAGAAACCTTAAACGCCGATTTACTGATACATGTGATCGACGTTTCCGCCGATCAGCGCGAGTATTGGATGTCGGAGGTTGACTTAGTGCTCTCTGAGATTGGAGCAGGTGATGTCCCTATGCTGTGTGTTTTCAATAAGCTAGATTTGCTCGAGCAACAGCCACGAATTGTTCGAAATGAGGAGGGCCTGCCTACTGCGGTCTACCTTTCGGCCCGGACAGGTGAGGGGTTGCCACTTCTTGAAGAGGCGTTGAGGGAGCGGTTGCAGGATGAGGTATTCGAGGGCGAAGTCGAATTGACCCCCAGCCAGGGTAAGCTCCGTGCGGCGCTTTTTGATCTAGGCGCGGTGCTTGATGAGTCGTTTACGGCCTCTGGTAACACCCTTTTAGGGGTTCGCTTGCCACAAAAAATTTGGAATCGCTTGCAACATCAATATTGAGTCCCCATGTCGTTAGGTACACACGGCCAATTTTGCTAGACTGTAGTGGTCAACCACTAAGGAATAAACCATGTCATGGAATGAGCCCGGGGGCGGCAACAACCGACCTCGCGATCCGTGGGGCGGCAACGATCAGGGACCTCCTGATCTTGATGAAGCCCTGAAAAAGCTGCAACAGCGACTATCTTCCCTTTTTGGCGGCCGCGGTGGCGGTAGTGGTGCTGGCAGTTCCGGCGGCTCCGGTGGACGCATGTCGGGGGCGCTGCTGGGAGTTATTGCGGCCGGTGTTATCACCGTATGGGCGCTTCTAGGCTTTTATCAGCTGGACGAGCAGGAGCGTGCCATCGTTTTGCGGTTTGGAAAGTATGCGGGAACCATGCAGCCGGGTTTGCAGTGGAATCCCCCTTTGATCGACGAAGTGATCAAAGTGAATACAACCAAAATCCGCGCAGCTCAAGTTAGGGAAGTGATGCTCACGCAAGATGAAAACATTGTTGAGGTCACCATGTCTTTGCAATACATCATTGATGACCCTGAAAAGTTTGTGTTGGAAGTTCGAGACCCCGAAGTATCCTTGCAACATGCGGCCCAAAGTGCCCTTCGTCACGTTGTCGGCGACAGCACAATGGACCTGGTACTAACCGAGGGTCGTGCGGCCATTGCGGGCGATGTTCGCGATCGACTTCAAACTTACTTAGACACTTATGGAACGGGTATACGAGTGAGCAAGATCAACATTGACGAGGGCAAGCCACCGGCACAGGTGCAGGGCGCTTTCGATGATGTGATTAAAGCTCGTGAGGACGAAGAGCGGGTGAAGAACGAAGCGCAATCCTATGCGAATGGCATCGTTCCGGAAGCTCGAGGCCGAGCGCAGCGAGTTTTTGAAGAAGCTAGCGCTTATCAGCAACAGGTTATGGCTCAGGCTGAGGGTGAAGCGTCTCGCTTTACACAGCTTCTCGCTGAGTATGAGAAGTCGCCCAAAGTCACCCGTGATCGGCTGTATCTCGATGCCATGCAGACTGTAATGGCCAACACCAATAAGGTCTTAGTCGATGTTGAAGGCGGCAATAATGTAATGTATCTGCCCCTCGATAAACTCGCCCGACCTTCTGGGGTTGGTGCTGCGTCGGGAAGTTCTCGAAGTGGGTTGAGTGAGCGCGATCTTCGCGACATTACTGAACGTCTCAAACAGGAGTTCCGTCGAGATATCGATGTGAACGACACCCGAAGGAGTACTCGCTAATGACAGTTAAGCAGCTTTGGGGAGGCATACTCCTCGCCCTCGTTGTCATAGTGGCGTCAAACTCACTCTACGTCGTGAAAGAGACTCAGCGCGGTGTGTTGCTGAAGTTCGGTGAAGTCGTCAATCCTAATTTGCAACCGGGTATCCACATCAAAGTACCGTTTGTTAACAACGTGCGTTTGTTCGACGGACGAATACTGACAGTAGATTCGCCTGCTGAGCGCTTTTTCACCCAAGAGAAAAAAGCACTGATTGTCGATTCTTATGCCAAGTTCCGAGTACTCGATACGGCTACCTACTACACCGCAACAAACGGTGAAGAGGCGCGTGCTGCTGGGCTCTTAGCGCAGCGCATCAACGATGGCCTACGTAACGAAGTTGCGGTTCGCACGGTGCAAGAGGTTGTGTCCGGCTCGCGAGACGAGGTGATGGAATCCATCACGCGGAGGCTTTCTGAAGTAGCTGCTACCGAGTTGGGCGTGGAAGTTATTGATGTTCGCGTCAAAAAGATCGATTTGCCGCCTGATGTTTCTGACTCGGTTTATCGTCGGATGAATGCCGAGCGGGAGAAGGAGGCACGGGAATTACGTTCAGAGGGCCAGGAGCTCGCTGAGGGAATCCGCGCTTCGGCAGATCGCGAAGTCACGGTGCTCGAGGCCAACGCGTTTAGAGAAGCTGAAATGGTTCGAGGTTTGGGAGATGCTGAGGCAACGCGTATCTACGCGGACGCCTACAATCAAGACCCTGAATTTTATGCCTTCGTCCGCAGCCTCAAGGCCTACCAAGAGACCTTCAATGCGGGTAGCGACATTATGCTAATCGAGCCTGATAATCAGTTTTATCAGTACTTGAGAAGCCAGAACGCCGGCAGCAAGTCTGGCAAGTAAGTCTAGTTATGGCGTCTAACGAGCGTTGGTTACTACCCGACGGAATTGATGAATTGCTGCCCGAAAGGGCAGCGTCTGTTGAAGCTCTGCGCAGGGCTTTGCTGGATGATTGTGCCCACTGGGGCTATCGCTACGTTATTCCTCCTTTGGTCGAGTTCACTGATTCTCTGTTAGTGGGTCTCGGTGCAGATCTCGATGTACTTACCTGTAAGTTTTCCGACCGTACCAGCGGCAGAATGCTGGGTGTTCGGGCAGATATAACGCCTCAGGTGGCAAGAATCGATGCCCATGCACTGGGAGAAGCCGGTATAACGCGGTTGTGTTACACCGGATCGACGCTGCACAGTGCTCCGCAGTCGACGTCTGCCGGGCGATCGCCTATACAGCTGGGGGCTGAACTTTACGGCTGTGCGGATATCAGCGCAGACCTTGAAGTTATCGATCTGATGCTGGCATTGATGGCCCGTGCTGATACCGAAGAACGGCACGGTCCTGTCACCCTAGATGTCGGTAATGTAGGCGTTTATCAGGCTGTACTTCGGCACTCAGGCATTGAGGATGACGCAGCAAATACAATTTTCGACGCACTGCAACGCAAGTCATTACCCGATTTAGATGAGGCGGTAATAACGATTGATGTTGAGACTGCGTCAGTGTTGAGGGCGCTGGTCAATCTTCATGGTGGTCCTGAGGTGCTTGATCAAGCCCGGGCGTGCCTGGTGAATGTGCCGGAAGCGCTTGCCGCTTTAGATGAGGTTGAGCAAGTCATAGCGTTTGTGCGGTCCGTTCATCCGTCGGTCTCGGTTTACGTTGATCTTGCTGAATTGCGCGGATTTCAGTACCACACCGGCCTGGTGTTTGCGGCTTATTTAGAAGGCGTTGGAACTGCGGTAGCAATGGGTGGGCGCTACGATAATGTGGGTGCAGTTTTTGGACGCAGTCGTCCGGCCACGGGTTTTGCCTTTGATCTAAAAGCATTGATGGCAACTGCGAAGCCTGCAGTTGCCAATGATAAACCGGTGTCTGCTCCGGATTTGAGGGACACCGAGCTTTTACAGGTTGTCCGTAATTTGCGCGCGGCCGGTCGGTCCGTGATAACGGCGCTTGGCGGGGTGCACGATACCCGCTGCAGTGAATTGCTGGTGAAGGGGGACGACGGCTGGGTGATGCAGCCCCTAAACCCAGGAGAGAATCAATGAGTAAAAATGTGGTAGTCCTGGGCACTCAATGGGGCGATGAGGGCAAGGGCAAGATCGTGGATTTGCTGACAGAGCAAGCGTCTGCGGTGGTTCGTTTTCAGGGCGGACACAACGCGGGACACACGTTGGTTATTGATGGCGTTAAGACGGTTTTGCACGTTATTCCATCGGGTATTTTAAGAGATGGCGTGCAATGCTTAATAGGTAATGGCGTGGTTCTCTCGCCTGCCGCTTTATTAAAAGAGATGGGTGAGTTAGAGGATAAGGGTGTTCCAGTGAGGGAGCGCCTGGTCATTTCCGCGGCTTGCCCGTTAATTTTGGCTTATCACGTTGCACTCGATAAGGCCCGAGAGCAACGACGGGGCACGAATAAAATTGGAACTACAGGTCGGGGCATAGGCCCTGCTTATGAAGATAAAGTCGCACGGCGTGGACTACGACTGGGCGATCTAAGAAATCCCGTGCGTTTTAAAGAGACGCTCACTGAGGTGCTCGACTACCATAATCATGCGTTGGTGCACTACTACGGTGCCGAGCCACTCGAGCTTGAACAAGTATTCGATCAAGCGATGACTGAAGGTGAACAGTTGCTTCCCATGATGGGAGACGTGACCTCAATGCTCCATGATTATAGAAAATCAAGCGAGCGAATTCTGTTTGAGGGTGCTCAAGGTTCACTGCTTGATATTGATCACGGCACCTATCCTTTCGTGACTAGCTCCAACACCACCGCAGGGGGAACCGCCACAGGGTCGGGTTTTGGTCCTTTGTATTTGGATTATGTTCTCGGTATTACCAAAGCTTACACAACGCGGGTGGGCTCTGGGCCTTTTCCAACTGAGTTGTTCGATGGGGTTGGCGAGCGTCTTGCTGAGCGCGGGCACGAATTTGGTGCCACCACAGGGCGGCCGCGACGCTGTGGCTGGTTTGATGCTGTAGCTTTGCGGACCGCGGTTAACATTAACTCGATTTCTGGTTTGTGTTTAACCAAACTCGATGTCCTCGATGGCTTGGATGAAATCAAGGTCTGCGTTGCCTATCAGGACAAGCAGGGAAATGCCGTCGCAAACCCTATCGATGCTGTCGATTACGAGAAGCTGACGCCAGTCTATGAGACCTTGAGCGGCTGGGATGTATCTACAGTCGGCGCGCAGGACGTGTCGGCATTACCAACGGCCGCTCGTGATTACATCGCGCGTCTTGAGGTGCTTGTGGGTGCGCCCATCGATATTATTTCCACCGGCCCGGATCGTGCGGAGACCATTGTGCTTCGAAGTCCGTTCAGCTAGATCGTGTTATTAGCCACTAAACTTCTTTCATTATTGATTTATCCTCTGTCGTTGGGGGTGTTGCTACTGCTGATTGCGGTCATTTCAGGGGCGATTGGGCGCAGGGGTTTAAGCTGGCTTATGACGCTGCTGGGCTTCTTGGTCATTTATTTCCCGGCGACTGAGTTTGGCTCCGAGGCGTTAATGCAGCCCTTAGAGGGGCGCCACCCTGCATTCTCACCCGAGGAGTTGCCTGCAGCTCAAGCTATCGTTTTATTGGGTGGTGCTAGCAACGGGGCGGCGCGTTTTGGCCGGGGTGCGGATCTCAACGATGCCGCGGACCGCGTGATGTTTGCTGCAGAACTTTATTTTGCCGGCAAAGCCCCGATCATCCTTATTTCAGGGGGCGCTCCTGAGACTATGCAACCTGAAGCTGAGCTTCTGGCGCAGCAGTTGCAAGCGTTGCAAATACCGCGCAAGCAACTGCTTTTAGAGACCCAGAGCCGCACGACCTTCGACAATGCGGTTATGGCGGGAGAAATGCTCAAAAACGCCGGGTTACAGCATATTCTATTGGTCACTAGTGGCGCGCATATGCGGCGCTCTTTGGCGTTGTTTGAAAGGCAGGGACTGCAGGTGACCGCAGCCGCAACAGATCATCAAATTCCAAAGTTTTCACACCCTTACGTACCCGGCTGGATACCAACTTACGCGCGGCTTGCGCGCTCTAGCCGCGCGATTCACGAGTGGGTCGGTTACTGGGCCTATGACAACTCGGGTAAGTTATAACCTAGCTCATCAAATAAACTGAAGCTTCATGTCGCTATAGCTTGAACCCGTCCAGCGTTTGAAGGCGCGGTAAAAACTGTTGACCTCGGCATAGCCAAGCTTCCAAGCCAATGTTTTACCGGGCACCCAGTGATCCTCGAGCTGGCACTCGCAATGGTACTGACGCACTTGGTCCAGCAGCTCCTGATAACTTATGTTGTCGACTCGCAGCCTTCGGCGCAGGGTTGTAGGGCTAATGCTCAATTCATCGGCAATATGTTCAGAGCGAAGACGACTGAGGTCTCCCGTTATTAACAGGCTAAGCACTCGCAGTGTGGTTTGTGAAAAAGAGGCTGCAGGTCGTTGCGTGACACGTTGGACTTGTTCTTGATTGATTTCTGGCTTTGGAACGTTAACCCGGATAACCCGCTGGGTGCGGGAAAGAGAATCTCTGGAGGTTTCTGTATAGAGCTGGGGGTGTCTTCTAGTTTCCATAGTGCGCGTCCTTGCGGTTATGAAGTTTTGTTACGGCGAGAGCAATTGCCTGCCGCGATTGTCGATCGGGCACCTTCCTTGGTAGCCGTCTTGTGTAGATTAGGCTGCTTTTAAATAATTACCAGCGATTTGCCATGATCTGCATGTTTTTGATGGCAAGTCACCGAGTTAGCATGACGTTGTGCAGCACCTGATTGGGTAAGGGGCAGTCCATGACGGCAGCAATGGCCTTAATAAGTGTGAGCTCCTTAGGTGAAATTTGGCCATCTTGCTCAGCGACCTTAATAAGGGCCTTGAGTATGGTGACCTTTAGCAGTGGGTAGCAGTTTGCGAGTTGCTCAATAGCTTTTCCAAATTGCTGTACGCCCATTGCTTCCGCTGCCGGCATAACGAGCGGGAGACCAATGATTTGCAAGCCAGATTGGAAGGATGCGTCAGTATCGCCGCGCCCCAACAGCGCGAGGGTACCCAGCGCAACCGCTAGTGATTCGCTGACAGCCTTGAGTTGGGCATGCTGGGGACTTGATGACCGCTTAACAAAATGCGGATCAAGATAGTGCCGTACTAATTGATAAAGACACCATTCAAAAAGCTCGATTTGCCCATCGGCTTTGACAAAGTTAATTAACAGCCCTTTGAATTGATGGTATTGCGGCGGGGATAGGGTCTTTAGGGTGGGAAGGCACAGTTCTATTAGTGGTAGTCGTAATTCCGGCTTCAAGTGTTGAAGTTCTCTACCTCGTTCAACAACCAAAGCCTCCAGCCCTGAAATCTTTGCCGCCTCAATTGCCGCGCGTTGCTTTCCCGGGTTGTTCTCATGCCAGAGCAGCGCTAACAGTAAACTCATCGCGCCCAGTGGCTCCCGGGCTTCTTCGACGATTGCAGCTGTCAGATCGTCAGGGGGTTGGTCAAGTGAGGTGGCCGGCAATGCCTGTTGATTGGAGGCAGCGATACCGCCCATTTCTGTCGCCATTGCCGAGGGCAGGGCTGCTGCCAAACTGCGCTGAGCCTGCGCCATACCGGTTTCACTAGTAGCTTCAGCTTCGGGAAAACTGAGATTATTTTTACGCGTTATAAACTCTCCGTTCCAATGTGGATCAACCCGACGGATACGGTTTTCCAGTGGGGGGTGGGTGGCAAACATAAGCCACAAACGATGTTTTACTTGGCCAAAAAATAGGTGCGACATTTCCTCAGCACGGGCGGTGTCTACCAAAGTACCCGGTGTGTAACCTCCAATTACTTTCAGTGCGTCGCTGATGCCGCTTGGGTTGCGCGTAAACTGCACCGAGGAGGCGTCAGCTAGATATTCTTTTTGCTTGGAAATGGCGGATTTAATAAGGCCCGCCATGACACCGCCCAGTAGTCCGACAAGGTATAAAACGAGGCCAACTAACAGCAGGCCGACAGTATTGTTATTGCTACTCTTCGTGCTCCTGCGTGCTCGATGTGAGACGGCGCTACGCATTAAAAGTGCGCCCATATCCCCAATAAAAGTAATGCCTCGCAACATGGCCATGAGCCGTATGCTCAAGCGCATATCGCCATTTAGAATGTGGCTAAATTCATGCCCAATAACGCCTTGTAGCTCATCTCGGGTCAGCTGGGTCAGGGCGCCCTGGGTAATTGCCACCACCGCATCTCCCGGTGAAATACCTGCTGCAAAGGCATTGATACCCGGTTCTTTATCGAGGATATACAGTGGAGGCACCGGCATATTAGCGGCCAAAGCGATTTCTTGAATGACATTCTGGGCCCGTCGCTCCAGAGGGTTCTCGGTGTTTGAGCATGCTGGTCTTGCGCCCAAGGCCTCGGCCACACAGCGACCGCCCTGAGAGAAACGAATCCAGTTATAGAGGACGACAGCGCCAATCACGACAATTAGCGCGATGCTAACAAGTAAAGTAAGCCTAATATCAAGATCGCTTAACTCGAATGTTGTGGGATCGCCACTTTCCAACGTTTGGGAAGCTGTCAGCACGAAGGCGAGGAAGATATTGATGACAGCGATCAAAAGGAGGACTGCCAAAACGAAAAGCGCTGTCAGCAGACGCGTATTGCGTCGCGCAATCTCCTGATCACGGAAGAAATCCACGGTTTAGTATCGCTCAGGAAAAACTAATGCTGGGGGCATCCTGAATGACAGCGCTGTCGGCAAACTCTAGCAGTGTGGCATCTTCTCGGTGCCCAAAAGCATTACCGATAATCATGTTTGGGAAACTCTGCCGGTAGGTGTTGTAGCTCATCACAGAGTCATTGAACCCCTGACGGGCAAAGGCCACCCTGTTTTCAGTTGAGGTGAGTTCCTCAGAGAGCTGTTGCATATTCTCGCTGGCCTTAAGGTCTGGGTAAGCCTCCATCACTACGTTGAGCTTGCCCATAGCTGCTCCCAAAGCGCTTTCTGCACCTGCAAGATTCTTGATTGATCCTGAATCAATCCCGCTATCCCCGACGGCCTTTAGCGCTGAAGCGGCTTCATTACGTGCTTCGACTACCGCTGCGAGGGTCTCTCTCTCATGGCTCAGATAGCCTTTTGCACTTTCTACCAAGTTGGGGATTAGATCGTAGCGGCGCTTTAGCTGAACCTCAATTTGTGCAAAGGCGTTCTTGTAGCGGTTAGACAAGGCCACAAGCTGGTTGTAGATCGCTATTCCCCAAATGAGCAATATGGCAATCGTTGAAATGAAAATAATGAGCGTGGTACTCATAATATGCATCCTAAGGGTTTGGCAGCAGCTCTATAGAGTAGCGCTGCTTTTTACCCGCGTCTAACTTAGCGGCGCAAAAAAAGTACATGGTGCGAATGTGAGGCTCAAAAATCGCTGTTTTTTTATCATGAGCAACCCGACAAATTTTACCGGGAGCGCTCACTCATTTCTCTGTTGCTGTAGAAGGCAGCTTATTACCCTTCAGAATCAGATTTCTCTGCCCAGTATTGGCTGACAGTCTGGGCCCCAAAGTCGGCAACCGCCCCAAAAAATGTCTCGGGGTCGGCATGACGCATTTGTGCCAATCCCAGCTCCATTTCTTTGGCAAAAATAAGCTCAGGCAGGTCGTCTTCTACTGCCGCTAATATGGCCTTTGCGCAATCGAGAGGGTCATCTCCCGCGTCGATAATCTCGTCTGATAAACCGCGTCGGTCACCGTCACCGGTGATGGCATTGCGGGCGACGTCGGTGGCGACGGAACCCGGCAGTATGTTGGTGACCCGAATATTGTGCGGTTTATCGACCTCGCTTCGCAGCGCATCCATGTAGCCGATGAGACCATGTTTTGCAGCGCAATACGCGGTTCGCAGAGGCGCACCTATGCGACCCGCTACAGAGCTTATCGCCACAATATGGCCGCCCCCAGCATCGGCCATACGCCGCAGTTGCAGCTGCGTCAGCCAAATGGGCGCAATAAGGTCAACGTTGATAAGTTCGGTATAGATTTCTGGTTTTGCATCAATGGCGATACAGCGCTGGCTAATACCCGCGTTGTTAATCAGAATGTCGACCCGACTTCGCCATGCCCATGCGCGGTCCACGATATCAGCGAGTTGATCATAGTCGGTGACCTCAAAGGGTAATACCAAGCAATCTACGGGTAACTCGTCTGCAAGTTCTTGCAATGCGCCTTCACGGCGACCTGACAAGATAATTGAACAGGGATTCTTCGCTGCCTCGATAGCGAGTGCTTTACCGATGCCCGACGAGGCGCCTGTAATCCAGAAAACTTTTTGATTTAAATCGGTCATGCCAGGATCCTCTTGCTGAATTTAAGATCTTACAATTTGAGCATTTGAGCATTTGAGCATGCACTGAAAACCCACAGGCTGCACTGCTGCCTCATTTTCGCGATAGCGGTCTGGCTATTCGGTTTGTAGTAGGGGAGGTTAACCTGATCTTGATGATGACCTTTGAAAGCGTGCTGATAATGTCGACCTTTAGGACAGATGCACAATTTCAGCACGCTTAGCTCAAGAGCGCTATTTATCTTCATTAAATATCTGTGCCTGAGATATTACCCACCCCCAAAGAAATTTAGCGAAAGGCCTGACCATCCATAAACGTACGTTACTTTTGAGTGTACAGCGGCATAATGATTTGGGCGCATGCGCCACTGGGCACGTCCAAAAACTGTAAGGTGCCACCGGCGGCGGTGATAATGCCGTGACTGACCGATAAGCCGAGACCGGTGCCAGCTCCAGCTTCTTTGGTGGTAACAAAGGGTTCCATGATGCTATCTCGCAGATTTTCTGGGATACCCAGTCCATTATCAGTCACCGTGATCTCAAGGTGATCGACGCCACAATGCAGGGCGATAACAATATTTCCCGCCAGGGTGCTGTTGGTATTTTTACGATGATCAAGAATGGAGTCTTTTGCATTTCCAATTAAATTTATAATGACTTGCTCAAACTTAGTCAGGTTGCACGCCAGGATCACAGGTTCCGTTAAATCACCGATGGTGAGTGCAATATTGTCGACCTTGAGGGTTTGCACACTCATTTGAGCGCTATTTTCAAGCGCCACCTGGGGATCACAGTAGTTTTCTGTATCGTCGGCTTCTCGCCCATAAAGCAATAGCTGCCGTACGATATTTGCTGCGCGTTCAATTTGGCTATTGATCCGCGTCAATGAGTCCTCAGATTTGTCGTCTAGCACTGATGTTTTCATCAAGTAGTTGCGTAAATTGACAGTGGCAAGACGAATAACGTTAAGAGGCTGGTTGATTTCGTGGGCTATGCCTGCGGCGAGCTCTCCAATCGAGGCAAGTTTTGAGGATTGAATCAGCTGCAACTCTTGTGCTTTTTTAGCGGAGACATCTTGTATGGTTGCGCATAGGTACGACTCTTTTGACGTTGGGTGATCCATTAGAAATAGAGAGTAGCTAAGCCAAGTCTTTTTTCCGTTAACTGTAATCAGCCGCTCCTGCAAATGCTCGGGACTTCCACTGAGCACCTTTGCTATGGAGGTCTCTGCCATTGAGCGCATTTCTGGCGCCAGGGTCGTTATGATATTTCTTGCCTCTAAGTCAGCTCGAGAAACCCCTAAGAAATCTAAGATTTTTTGGTTGGCAAACACGACCTGGCCACTGGTCTTCAAAACAGCAACTCCGAGGTCTGCTGCACTTGCGAATGCTTCAAAAAAACGCGCATCTCGTCCTAAGTTTTGGAAGATTTTCCTCTGTTCTGAAATATCGCGTGTCAGCCCTTCTATCGCGATGGGAATATTCTGTGCGTCATAAATAAGCTTGGCTGTTGTGGCTACCCAGAACTTTCCTTTAGGCCCTCGCATTTCAGCTTCAAAGTTGTCGACAGCGCCCTCGCCCTCAGCGAGGGCAGCCATAAAGCGTTCCCTACCGTCAGGTTCAACGTAATAATCGCCAAGTTTGACGTTCATGATTTCTTCTACGCAGTCGTAGCCAAACATCTGTACCGCATTTGAGCTAGCGGCAAGTACGTGGCCGTCTAGGTCAGCGCGGTAATAGGAAAAAGGCAGGTCATTTATGAAGGCGATCGCATCTTCATATGAAAGCGTTTCAAGGTCGGTAATTAGGGTTAATTTATCTGGCATCAGGGGTTTTCGGGTCCAGTGTGAGGTGTCGTCTACGCCAAGATGATACTAGATATTGCGAGCGCCACTAAAGATTTGGAGTGTCTCTCTCTTTATATACGCTACGACAAGTGTTTTGGGCGAGAAAAATTAATTCGCTCTTCTCAGGTATTGATTCCCTGCGTCATTAAGGTTGCGTGTCATATTCTAGGGGTTCAAAAACTGAGGGTTGGGTACCGCCTCTGATGGAGTATCGGCCAATTAACTAGGGCACTGAGTGACTTAGTGTTGTGTTAGATGAAAATGTCTTTTGCATACATCGATGACTATTTCGGTGCCAGCAGTCGATCGACGCAGGCAGGCTGACATAGACTCACCTTGCTAAACGTTTTCAAGATTTTAAAGATGATGCTGGTCTTGGGTGAGATGCTGTCCTTGGGGAAGTAGTCCCAAGCACAGCATCACGCTCTCTCGTCTTTGCATTGTGAAGAAAATCCAGTGCCTGATTTATCTATTTGGCAAAGGAATGCGCAGCCTCTATGTGTTCGTTCCAAAATCGTGGAACACATTGTTGGCCGCGCTGGTCGTTAGTGTCTTGAAATGGAAAGGCTTGATCGCACTGGCAAAGATGGCTTAGTTTATTTGAAGGCCTTTGACCCAAACGATGCGCCTCTTTCATCAAAGTGTTGCGGCATATGCAGAGGTTTTTGATGAAGCCGAGGATCGAGAGGTAGCGGCCGAAATTCGGAAGGTGAAGGAGGTTGAGGGCAATTAGTCAAAATGGGTCGTAAGTGAGGACATAAGTTCTGCTAGGGTTTTTTACGCTTTAAGGTAAAAGCGGGTTTGTGAGTAAGAGGAGCTGCTTGACGAGAGGCCCATCACAAAAGCGACGGTAGGAAGTAGGGGGTAAGTCCCCTAGGGCTTCATCAAAAATAAAGGCTACTTGCCGAGACTAAGCCTATGAGAAGATGGCGGTGGAGCAAAAAAATGAGAAGAAAATTGTTTCGCTTTTTTAAAAGTAACCCTGCTGCTTCGCTTATCCTGCTGGCCAGTATTCGATGACACTACGTTCCATTGGTAAGCGTCAAATGACGCCGCTTGGGCGAATCGCATGCTTGCGGTAATTTTTCGGTTTTTCACAAACTGTTTTGCTTCTATCGCCCTTATTGCTAACCCCTCTCTGCTCCAAGCAGAAGACCTTGGGGGCGGGCTCGTTATTGACGTTTCTTCGGGAGTTCACAATCCACAAAACCCCGTCGATATTTTTCTTGAAGCAGGCCACTATTCCCTCTATCCGGTTGGGGTTGCGCAAGGCGGATACTTCGACGCCAGTTCTGCATGGAATGGGAATGTGTTGGGTTGCTATGGGGATGCCCATTTGTGCGTGGTTGGTTGGACTCGGGAACTGACGATTTCAGCCCCAATAGTAGATCTTCGGCCAACGATATATGATGATTGGCTCAACCTAGAGGTGCTTCAGTGTGGGCAGGCCGCTTTATCAGTAGACCGTCCATTCTGGTCGATATTTCCCGCGTGGGATTCGCCATCGGCGGCACTCGAGGCATATCGCTCTGCTGCCAATGCCGATGGACCGTGTTCGTTCGAAGTCAAAAGGGGTGGTTTCGTTAATTTTTTTGAGCGCGAGCTGAATAATCCATACGCTACCGGTGGTGTCAGTGTGCATGTAATCGGGTCAGCCACACCGCAAAGAGTTGAGGTTGATGTTTTTCCCGACGATGGCTCGAATACACTAAATTCACTTTCCCGGTATCGCGTTCCAGTATTGCTATACGGTAGCCCATCAGTAGATTTGACGGTATTGAGGCCAGAAACCCTGAGTTTTACTCTGCTATCGTCGCCTATTCGATTTTCTCCAAGTGCGGAATGTGTTGCGGAGGACGTGAATAGGGACGGGCTGATTGATCAAACTTGTGTGTTTACGGCTGCTCATGCGGAACGCCCCACTGCATCGGAAAATAAAGTGTCGCGTGCTCGCCTTGACGGCCTGCTGGCGAAGGGCGGACGCATTCTAGGTCAGGATGTCCTTACGTTGGGGACGAAGAATGCCCCGTAATTTCGTTAAGTCAGTACGAATTATTGGAGTATTAAGCGCGTTTATCTTGGGTGTCTATTTAACACACGACTACTCAAGTCGATTACAGGCCAGCTTAGAGGGCGTCTTTTGGACTCCCGCTGCAGGGCTGCGTGCGATCGCTTTGGTTTTGCTGCCAACTTACGGGTGGCCTTTTGTCGTAGTGGGAGAGTTACTGGCTAAGGCGGGGCAATATGCTCAGGAGGCCAAGCAATGGGGAAGTTTATGGCGAGACTTTACACTTGAACTTACCCCCATTCTCGTGAGTTGTATTGCCATAGGCTATTTGCGCTTTCACCGGGTGCGTTTGGATAACCCTACCCCTAGGGGCTTGCTTCTGATTTTCTCTTCAGCTTTGTTTTCCGGATTAGCGCTGACGCTCACATATGCAGCCGTTTTGTTAGTTAATAAAGGTGCGAGCTGGATGACACTGCTAACTGTGTCGTGGGCGTTAATGCTCGATGACTTGGTCTCAATAGCACTGACATTCCCCTTAATTTTTATTACCTCCGCGTTTTGGAAGGGACGCCTCAACAGAAATCACGTTAGGCTGATGCTGTGGCTAACGGTAGCGTTTGCAATATTTTCGATCCTAGTTGCTCAACTGGAGTCCTTACCCAACACGCTCCCGTTGATCCTCTATATTGGCACCTTGTTGGTATCGATGCGCCTTGGGTGGATTGCTTCTAGTTTTGCCTGTCTTTGGGCCAGCGCGTTTACCTTGATGTCTTATCTCAAGTGGAGTGGTGCTGAGGGCCCTGCTGCAGCGCAAATTTACATTTTGATATTGACGGTATCTTGTTTGCTGATCGGAGCGTTTTCAAGCGAGGGTCGACGACAAAACCGTAATTTAAGGAATTACGCCGCCCGACTTACCTCTGCAGAAGATCTCGAGCGCCAGCGAATATCATCGGAACTTCACGATGATGTCGGTCAACAGTTCATTGCAATGAAGCTTCAGCTTTCTCTTTTAAAGCGTCAGGCAAGTAATGTGGATGCTGTCGCCAGTGTCAGGGAAATGCTTGGGACGCTGATTTCCTCGAGCCAGGATAGCGTATACCGATTGATTCATGGTTTAAATCCTGTTGAATTGGAGGTTATGGGGTTTGAGCAAAGCTTAAGAGAGGGCCGGGTCGCTCAGCTTCTTGCCGCGTCAAATATTGATTACGAAGTGATTGTAGAGGGCTATTCCGCACGATTGCCAGACGAGGTTGCCGCAGTGGCGTTTAGGGTTGTGCAGGAATGCGTGTCTAATTGCGTTAAATACGCCGAAGCAACGAAGTTCACGGTTCTGCTCAATTTTCAGCGCCATGAACTAAGCATGGTAGCTGAAGACAACGGTAGGGGGTTTGATGTTAACGCGTCTCAAACCAGTTTTGGACTCAACAATATTGCCACTCGATGCAAAAGTTTGGGAGGAGATTGGAATATCGCCTCATCGCCAGCTGGTACGCGGATTACGGTGAGCTTGCCATGTGTGAACGTTTAAAAATGCTCGGGGAGCTGCAGTTTTGAATATTTTAACCATGGATGATCACGACGTCGTGCGAACAGGTTTAATGCAGGTGCTCTCGCTTACCTTTCCGGGGTCAGGTGTGTTTGAAGCCAATGGCCTTGAACAAGCCTGCGCTGTTCTTCAAGCCAACAATATAGATATTGTTTTGGTTGATCTGAGCTTGAAGGGTGAGTCAGGGTTGGATTTACTCACTTACAGTGAGAAGCATAACTTGGAATGTAAATTTATCGTTGTGAGTATGCATGACACGGAGCCATACGTCTCTCGAGCGCTCAGCGCTGGCGCCCTGGGTTATCTTAGTAAGCACTCGCTTACGGAGGAGCTTGAAGCGGCGATTCAACAGGTTCTCAACGAACGGCTCTATATTTCCCGAGACGTAGTCGAGAATACCAAGCACATGCAGAGGCATCAGGAGCAAACCGGGTTTAGTAGCCTGACCGAGAAGGAGCTGGAAGTCTTTCGATTGCTAGCGCTTGGGCATGCGGTGAAACACGTCGCTATGGAACTCCCCATCGCTACGGCGACCGCTCACGTTCATCGACGCAATATTCTTACCAAGCTAGAACTCAATTCGAATTTCGATCTGACCAAGCTAGCGTTTTCGCTGGGATTGATTACCCCTGAGGACCTGTATTGTTGAGCTCAGTCGCAGTGGATGCTGTTGGCGTTTCCCAGCTTGATGTTGCATATAGCGGACACGGATGTGGTGTGTGAATCAATCGGACCTACCTCATTGAAGTTGGGTGTTGTGCCAAAACAGCGTGTGCGTTTTTTTCTGAGCCCGTTCAGGTCAAGCACGTCAAGATGAGTATGCATTGTGGAGTCGCTATGCCAGCTAGCCTGTTGGGGAACAATTTAGGCTGGCAACAGGCCCCATTTGCACGGAGTAAAGTGCGAAAGTATTGGTGCCTCTTTATGTTTAACCTGTTTTTTATGTCAACCCCCTTAGGGGTCTGGGCTGAAGGTCAGGTCATCAATATCGATTCAAAATACAATTCATATTATAAGCCCCAGGCTATTTACCTTCCCGCGGGTAATTATGCGGTGGAGTACATTGGCCCGCTGCAAGGCGGCCGGCATACGGCGCGAAATGCTTGGCGAGGGATAGCCATTTGGTGTAACCAACTTGACCTATGTGAGCTTGGGTGGCAGGTGTCTGTGGTTATTGATGGTGACTCCCTCAATATCCCTCCAAAAAACACATACAAAAATGGGAAAGGAAAGTTTTTTCTGTGCCGTCCAGCTAGTTTTTGGGCGACTAAGCCTTCAAATTTTCGACATTTAACCTTCGCCTCTCCCGAGAGCGCGCTTGAAACTATGCGTAAGGCACAAGGCGCAGAGGGTTTCTGCAGCTTGCAACTGGAGCGGCCCGGCTTCATTAGGCTGTTCGATGGAGATGGCAACACCAGCGATAATCATGGTGGAGTCAGCGTGCGGATATTGACTTCCTTGCCTGTAATTAATTTTATTGTGGATATTCTGCCCGGGGCTAACAGCAATATCATTGTGCCGTCAGATTCGGGTGTGTTGGAGGTGGCGATCTTGGGTGCTGATGCACGCGACGTGTCCACTATCCGCCCGGAGACTTTGTCACTTTTACCTGACGCCAGCCCGTTGAATGTGCGCCCGTCACCGGTGTGCATGCAAACGGCAGTCAATGATGACCAGTACCCCGATCTAGCCTGTCAGTTTATAAGAGATCCCTCGGAGGTTGGTCCGGGAGCGACTCGTGTTTACCTCAAAGGATTAACCACTGATGGCAAGCTGATTCAAGGTAGAGACGTGGTGACGCTTCGTGCAGTGACGAGTCCGTAGGGCGTCTATTTGCGATTTTCCGGTAGTGAGTCAACCAGTAGCTGAGCGATACACCAATCTATTAGGTGTAGAGCATGGTCTTTAGGCCAAAGTCTGCCTCTAGCCGAAACAGCAAAGTAGGAACCGGAATCAGGCGATTCGTTCTCACGACCTTGACCAGACGCGCCTGACATCGCACACGGTCGAATGGGCGTTACTCGATGTTGATCAGCGTAAATTAGTCGACTCAGTTCTCTTCAGTACACTTTGGGGTAATCTATCCCTAAAACGCCCTCGTACCCTAAATATAATAATATTACGTTAGAGGTCTCTAATCATGAACATCTGTCGTTGTTTATTGGCCGCGCTCTTTTTTTTCACAACATCTGCATGGGCTGAACTGGCTAAAGTTAGTGGTGAAGAAGAAGCCCCCGTTGTGGAAGCTTGTGTTGAGCCAAAAGGCACTATTGCTATTGCTGAGCCTCAGACGCTCGTTCTCATGGCTCTGACCCAGTACTCCCTCCCTGCACCAACAGGCTTACTTCGTCAGTTCATTCAATCATCCAATTGCTTCCAGGTGGTTGAACGTGGCATCGCAATGCAAAATATTCAACAGGAGCGTGATCTGTCGAGTTCTGGCATGCTTCAGAGCGGCTCTAATATGGGCGGTAGTCAAATGGTGACTGCAGATTTTGTGATCACACCAGATGTTCTGTTCAAGGACAGTAATGCCGGCGGTGCAGCCGTTGGCGCTATGGTTGGCTCGCTGTTTGGTGGGCTTGGCTCGGTTATTGGTGCTGTCGCAGGTGGTGTTAAGTTAAAAGAAGCTCAGACTACACTGGTACTCGCAGATGTAAGATCTAGTCTTCAGGTTGCGGCAGCTACAGGGACATACAAGACAACAGATTGGGCGCTGGGAGGAGTTTTTGGGGTTGCTGGCGGCGGAGCTTATACCAGCACTGATGAGGGGCGGCTGGTTGCTGGGGCACTATTAGATAACTACAACACGATCGTAAAAACGATAAAGAGTGATGCCTCCCTTCTTGCACCAACGTCAGCGGTTGCTCAAAAAAATGCTTCAGCTTCGCTCAAGGCTACGGCTTTTCGCCCGGGTGATGTACTGTCTCCCAAGCTTAACGGACTAAAAATTTACGCATCACCTAGTCGCACTTCTAATGTTGTCGGCACAATCAACAAAGCGGACGAAGTTGTCTTCCTCGGTGAATCAGCCGAAGGTTTCCTCTCCATACAGGGAAATGAACTAGAGGGTTGGGTTCAGGACATAATGGTTCGTTAGCGGGAGTCCCGTCGCTTCAGCTTGATAGCGTTGAGCTTTGCGGAACAACAACATGAGGTCATGTTTAGTTGGTGCCCAGAAGAGGACTTGAACCTCCACGCCCTTGCGAGCACTAGCACCTGAAGCTAGCGTGTCTACCAATTT